>Ga0265780_10003624_pt1 | contig 20205 bp, 18 predicted proteins | sample P1T30metagenome_FD_192432 | JGI IMG/M metagenome (GOLD analysis project Ga0265780, IMG submission 192432) | Plant litter microbial communities from East Loma Ridge, Irvine, California - P1 T30 | ecosystem: Environmental > Terrestrial > Plant litter > Unclassified | place: USA: California...
GTGGACGGGCTCACCGTCCGTCGTGCGCCTGGCGAGGGCGACGACGCGATCGTCACCGAGGTCGAGCGGCGCGTCGCCGAGGCCGGCGACCGCGGCTCGACGCCCCGCGTGGTCGTCGTCACCGCCGACCGCGGCCTGGCCGAGCGCGTCGGCGCCGCCGGCGGCAGGGTCGTCGGCCCCCGGCGCCTCCTCGACCTGATCGGCTGACGGCGTCCGGGGCGCCCGTCTCCCCGAGCACGACGGAGGCCCTCCCGTCCTGAGGGACGGGAGGGCCTCCGGTGCGGCCGCGGTCAGGCGGCAGGGCCCTCGCCCAGGGCGACCGTCGCGGTGTGGCTCGTGCCGGCCGCGTCGGTCCACGTGAGCTGCACCTGGTCGCCCGCGTCGTGCGCCTGGACGGCGGCGGTCAACGCGGACGCGTCCGCGACGGGGGTGCCGTCGAGAGCGGTGACGACGTCGCCCGCCACGAGGCCGGCCGCCTCCGCGGCGCTGCCCTGGACGGTGCCGGCGATCGGGACGCCCGTCCCGGTTCCCGTCGCCGTGCCGGAGATCTGCGCGCCCAGGAAGGCGGGCAGCCCGATCTGGACGGTCGAGCCGCCCTCGCCCGAGGTGATCTGCTCCGCGATCGACAGCGCGTGCGAGATCGGGATCGCGTACCCGGTGATCGGCGTCGTGCCCGAGGAGGCGGCGGTCACGATGCCGACGACCTCGCCGTCCGCGTCGCGCAGCGGCCCGCCGGAGTCGCCCGACACGACGTCCGACTGCAGCTCGATCAGGCCCGACAGGGACTCCGTGCCGCTGCCCGTCTCGCTCTGCACGGTGATCGCCTGGTCGGTGGCGAGCACGCTGCCCTCGGCGGTGACGAGGTCGCCGGTGCCCCCGGCGTTGCCCGTCGAGTGCACGGCGTCGCCGACGGCCACGTCGCCCGACGCGTCGAAGTCGACCGGCGTCAGGCCGCTGGCGTCCTGCAGCTGCAGCACCGCGACGTCGTTCGTCGCGTCCGTCCCGACCACCCGGGCGGTGTAGGTCTCGCCCGTGGTCTCGTCCGTGACCTCGATGCTGGTCGCGCCCTGCACGACGTGGTTGTTCGTCAGCACGAGGCCGTCCGCGGTCATGACCATCCCGGTGCCCGCCGACCGGTACGAGGAGTCGTAGTCCAGCGTGCTGACGATCGTGACGACGCCCTGGGTCTCCTCGGCCGTGGCGGCGGTGGCCGAGGTCTGCGAGCCGGTGCTGCCGGTGCCGCCCTGCGCCTGGCCCTGGCCCTGGCTCTGGCCCTGGCCCGGCAGGAGCTGGCCCTGCGACGACGAGCCGTCGGAGCCGCCGAAGGGCGAGCCCTGCGAGGGCAGCTGCTGGGGGACGAGCTGGTAGGTCTGCTGACGCGCCTCGGCCGCCGCGAGGCCGACCGAGTGGCCGAGCGACCAGGCGCCGACGCCGGCGCCGCCGACCCCGAGCACGAGGGCCGCCGCGGCCCCGGTCACGAGCACCCAGCGGCCCGGTCGGCGGCGCGCGGGTCGCGGGCCGAACGCCGGGGGGACGGCGCCGGCCGCAGCGGCGGCGGCCGGGTCGTGCTGCGGCGCGGTCGGCCCCGGGGCGGGCGCGGAGACCCAGCGGGCGTCCGAGCCGCCGGTGACGTGGGGGAGGGTGTGCGCCTCCGCCGGGGCGGACTCGTCCGCGGTCGGGGCGGGGGCGGGGGCAGGGGCCGTGTGGTCCGTCGGCTCCGGGGTCGTCGCGGGCGTCGGCTGGTCAGCGGTGCGGTCGGCGTCGCTCTCGCGGTCGTTCATGGGGTGCCTCCTGAGGCGGTGGTCGAGGTGATGAGGACCATGGAACGGCCCGACCCCATCGATTCCCTATGAACGGCCGAGGAGGCGGTCGTGAGTTCTCGGAGGAACAGCCGACAGCCTCGCCCCGTGTCCGCCCTGCGGCGGACGCGACTCGTCCCCAGGGCGCCACCTGTCGAAAAGCGTTGCGGTCGGATGCCGCCGATCCGATACGCTGGAGGCCGAAGGAGGTCCACGATGGCAGAGCCGGTTCACCACGTGCCCGACAAGCACAGCCCCGACGAGCACAGCCCCGACGGGCACGCCCCCGACGCGCACGCCGCAGGGCAGCAGGGCGTCCCCGGCTCCTCCCGCGAGGTCGACACCACCCTCAGCTTCAACGAGGAGTACCAGGCGCAGCTCGCGGCCCTCCAGGGCGGCGCCACCACCGACGAGGGCGAGGCCGTCGCGGCGCTCCCCTCCGGCTCCGCGCTGCTCGTGGTCCGCCGCGGCCCGAACATCGGCGCGCGGTTCCTCCTCGACTCCGACGTCACCGTCGCCGGTCGCCACCCCGACGCCGGCATCTTCCTCGACGACGTGACGGTGAGCCGCAAGCACGCCGAGTTCCGTCGCTCGGGCACCACCTTCACCGTCGCCGACCTCGGCTCGCTGAACGGCACCTACTTCGACGGCGTCCGCATCGACGAGGCGCTCCTCAGCGACGGCGCCGAGGTGCAGGTGGGCAAGTTCCGTCTCACCTTCTACGCCTCGCGCGTCGACCTGGCCACCCTGGCGCTCCAGTAGTGCCCGGCACCGCCGCCGCCCGCTCGTCGTCGACCGGGCCGGCCGACCTGTTGACGATCGGGCAGGTCCTGGCGCGTCTCAAGCCCGAGTTCCCCGACCTGAGCAACAGCAAGCTCCGGTTCCTCGAGGAGCGCCAGCTCGTCACGCCCGTCCGCACGGCGTCCGGGTACCGCAAGTTCTCCTCCGCCGACGTCGAGCGCCTCCGGTTCATCCTCGGCCTCCAGCGCGACCACTACCTGCCGCTCAAGGTCATCCGGCAGCACCTCGACGACCTCGACGCCGGGCGCCCGTCCACGCTCCCGGCCGGGTCCGCCCCGGTCTCGATGCTGTCGACGGTGCGTCGGCTGTCGCGGGCCGACCTCCTGCGCGAGACGGGCGCCTCCTCGGCGCTGCTCGACGACGCGATCGCGTCGTCGCTCGTCCCGCCGGCCGAGACCTACGGCGACGAGGCCGTCGCGGTGCTCACCGCCCTCGTCGAGCTGGGGCGCTCGGGCATCGAGCCCCGGCACCTGCGCAGCTTCCGGGCCGCGGCCGAGCGCGAGCTGAGCCTCATCGAGAGCGCCCTCTCGTCGGTGGCCCGGCGACGCGACGCGGCCGGCCGGGCACGCGTCGCCGAGCTCTCCCGCGAGCTCGCGGGGCAGCTCGAGGTCGTGCGCACGTCGCTCATCCGCTCGGCCCTCGACCGCCTCGACACGTAGACGCCGACGACCACGACGAATATCCTCGACACGCCGACTCCTCGACGCGGATGTCGCCTCGACGGAGGCCCGATGTGGGTACCGTGGGACCAGGTCGAACCATCAACCCGGTGTTGAATGTTTCGGGTCAGATCGACGACGTGGAAGGCAGCCAGATGAACGAGACAGGTTCCCCTGAGGGATCCCGCTACGAGCGGGGCCTGCTCTTCACCGACGGCATGCCCGACCTCGACGTCGACAGCGGCTACCGCGGCACCGTCGCCGCCCGGGCCGCCGGCATCAGCTACCGCCAGCTCGACTACTGGGCGCGCACCGGCCTCGTCGAGCCCACCATCCGCGGCGCCGCCGGCTCCGGCTCGCAGCGCCTCTACGGCTTCCGCGACATCCTCGTCCTCAAGCTCGTCAAGCGGCTCCTCGACACCGGCATCTCGCTGCAGCAGATCCGCACCGCGGTCAACCAGCTCCGCGAGGCCGGCGTCAACGACCTGGCCCAGACCACCCTGATGAGCGACGGGGCCAGCGTCTACCTCTGCACCTCGAACGACGAGGTCATCGACCTCGTGAGCCGCGGCCAGGGCGTCTTCGGCATCGCCGTGGGCAAGGTGCTCCGCGAGGTCGAGACCAGCCTCGTCGAGCTCGACAGCACGCCGGCCGTCGATCCGTCCGACGAGCTCGCCGCCCGCCGGGGCGACCGGGCCAGCTGACTCGCGGCCGGCCGCATGAGGCCGCTCGCACGACCCGGGCCGACCGGGTCGACCGCCGCGCGCAGCTGGCGCGGCTGAGTCAGCGCGGCTGACTCAGCGCTGCCGGCTCAGCGCCCGGTCAGCTCAGCGCGCGGCAGGCTCGGCGTAGTCGCCGATCTTCGCCGTGCGCATGATGCGCTCGAGCAGCTGGTCGAAGTTGCGCGCCATCTCCTGGGCGCTCTCGCCCGGCCAGACGTGCAGGGGCTTGGCGGCGCCCTGGGCCTGCTGCAGCGACGTCCGCTCGGGCAGCTGCGGGCTCAGCACGAGGGGGCCGAACATGTCGCGAAGCTCCTTGATGCGGAACTGGTGCTCGATCGACTGCACGCGCGCACGGTTGACGATGATGCCGAGCGGCTGGAGGCGCGGCGAGAGTCCCCGACGGATCTCCTCGATGGCGCGCAGGGCACGGTCGGCCGCGGCGACGCTGAAGAGACCGGGCTCGGTGACCACGGTGACGCGGTCGGAGGCGGCCCAGGCGGTGCGCGTGAGGGCGTTGAGCGAGGGAGCGCAGTCGATGAGGACGAGGTCGTAGTCGGCCTCGACGTTGGCGAGCGCCTCCTCGAGCTTCCAGATGTCGCGGATGGACGGGTGCGGGCCGTCGAAGTTGATGGCGGACGGGCTGCCGATCATGACGTCGATCTTGCCCGTGCGGCCCTTGGTCCAGCCGCTCGGGGCGATGGCCGCGCGGACCGTCTTCTCCTTGGGGGACGCGAGCACGTCGGCCACGTTGAGGTGGCCCGCGACCGTGATGTCGAGGCCGGTGGAGACGTCGGACTGCGGGTCGAGGTCGACCACCAGGGTGCGGAGGCCCTTGGCGAAGGCCGCCGACGTGAGCCCGAGCGTCACGGTCGTCTTGCCGACGCCGCCTTTGAGAGAACTGACGCTGAGTACATGCACGACGACGACGATACCGTCACTATTCTTGAAGCGCCTGCACGCCACGTCGCCCGACGTGCGATCCCGGCAGGCTCTGCCCGGCCGTGGCGGCCCGGTCCCGATCCCCGGCGCGTCCGCCCGGCAGGCCCCGTCCGTCCCCGTCCCCGTCCTCCTGGAGGTGCTCGTCGTGAGCGTCCGACCCATCCGACTCTTCGGCGATCCCGTGCTCCGGTCGCCCTCCGACCCCGTCCGCATCGGCGATCCCCGGCTCGCCTCGCTCGTCGACGACCTCCTGGACACCGTCCGCGAGCCGGGCCGCGCGGGGGTCGCCGCACCCCAGATCGGCGTCGGCCTGCGGGCCTTCAGCTACAACGTCGACGGCGAGGTCGGCTACGTCCTCAACCCCGAGGTCGTCGAGGCCTCCGGCGAGCGGGAGCTCGTCGACGAGGGCTGCCTGTCCGTGCCCGGGTTCTGGTTCCCCACGCCGCGGTGGTCGTACGCCCGGGTCGAGGGCGTCGACCTCGACGGCGCGCCCGTGGTGCTCGAGGGCACGGGGCTGATGGCCCAGGCGCTGCAGCACGAGACCGACCACCTGGCCGGCACGCTCTACGTCATGACGCTCGAGGGCGAGACCCGCCGCGAGGCGCTGCGCGAGATCCGGTCGAGCGACTGGTGGCGCGCCTGAGCCAGGGCGACCGGCGGCCCGGCTGAGCCGGGTCCGCGCCCGACGCGGCAGGCCGGCACGGTGCCCGAGCGCCGCCCGGCCGGCCGCGTCCGCAGGGGTCAGCGGGCGGTCGGGCCCGCCCCGTCGGCTCCGTGCACGGTGCGGACCGAGTCCGTGTTCGGGTACACCGAGTAGAGGTCGGCGATCTGGCCCGCGAAGTCCTGCAGCACCACGGCCCGCTTCACGCTCATCTTCGGGGTGAGGTGGCCTCCGGCCTCCGTCAGCTCGACCGGCAGCACGACGAACTTGCGGATGGACTCCGCCCGCGAGACGGCCTCGTTCGCGACGTCGATCGCCTTCTGCACCTCGGCGAGCACCTTCGGGTGCGTCGCGGCCTCCGCCAACGGCATGTCGGCGGCCTCGCCGGCGTTGTTCAGCCAGACGGGCAGCATCTCCGGGTCGAGGGTGATCAGCGCCGAGACGAACGGTCGCTGGTCGCCGACGACCACGACCTGGCCGACGAGCGAGTTCGCCCGGATCGGGTCCTCGAGCGCGGCCGGGGCGACGTTCTTGCCGCCCGCCGTGACGATGATCTCCTTCTTGCGGCCCGTGATGGTGAGGTAGCCCTCGTCGTCGAGCGAGCCGAGATCGCCCGTGCGGAACCAGCCGTCCTGCAGCACCGCGGCCGTCTCCTCCTCGTTCTTCCAGTAGCCGGCGAAGACGTTCTCGCCCTTGACGAGAACCTCCCCGTCGTCGTCGATCCGCAGCGAGACGCCCGGCAGCGCGGGGCCGACGGTGCCGATCTTGAACCGCGACGCGAGGTTCACCGAGGCGGGCGCGGTCGTCTCGGTCAGCCCGTAGCCCTCGAGGATGCGGATGTCGAGGCTGCGGAAGAAGTGGCCGAGCCGCGTGCCGAGCGGCGCCGACCCCGACACCGCGTAGCGGACGTTCCCGCCCATGGCCTTCCGCAGCTTGCCGTAGACGAGACGGTCGAAGAGCGCGAAGCGCAGCCGCAGGCCGAGGGGCACGGTGCCCTCGTCGAGCGCGCGCGAGTGGGCGATCGCCACCGCGACCGCCTGGCGGAAGATCGCGCCCCGGCCCGAGGCCTCCGCCTTCTGCTCCGCCGAGTTGTAGACCTTCTCGAAGACCCGCGGGACGGCGAGCAGGAACGAGGGGCGGAAGGAGGCGAGCGAGGGGAGGAGCTGCTTGGTGTCGGCCTGGTGCCCCACCTTCACCCCGGCGTGCACCGAGAGCACGGCGATGAAGCGGGCGAAGACGTGGGCCGTCGTGATGAAGAGCAGGGTCGACGAGCCCGGGGCGACGACGTCGCCCATGGCCACCGCGGCGTTGCGGCTGGTCTCGACGAAGTTGGCGTGCGTGAGCATGCAGCCCTTGGGGCGGCCGGTGGTGCCCGACGTGTAGATGATCGTCGCGAGGTCGTCCCCGCGGGCCAGCGTGCGCCTGCGCTCCAGCTCGTCGTCCGAGACGCCGCGGCCGGCGAGGGCGAGCTTGTCGAGGTCGCCGAGGTCGATCTGCCAGACGTGCGCGACGTCGGGCAGCTCGGGGTGCACCTCGTCGAAGCGCGCGAAGTGGTCGGGCGTCTCGACGATGACGGCGACGGCGCCGGAGTCGCTGAGGTTCCAGTGCACCTGGCTCGGGGACGACGTCTCGTAGACGGGCACGAGCAGGGCGCCGGCGAACCAGACGGCGAAGTCGACGAGCGTCCACTCGTAGCGGGTGCGGCTCATCAGGCCGACGACGTCGCCGGGCTCGATGCCCGAGGCGATCAGGCCCTTGGCGACCTCGCGGACGCGCGAGGCGAACTCGGCGGCCGTGACGTCGGTCCAGCCGCCCGTGCCGTCGGGGACGGCGAAGAGGGGGTCGTTCGGCGTCGCCGCGGCCCGCTCGACGAGCAGGTCGGTCGCGTTGGCGGACGGGTCCGCGGGGACCACGAGGGGGACGGTGTGTTCGTTCACGGCAGCTCCTTCGGCACCGAGCAGGGTCCGACGAGCTTAGCGGGAGCCGCTCCACGGCGGTCGGGGCCGCCGCCGGGAGGTCGTGGACCGCCCCGGGCGCGCCCGAGGATAGACTCGGTGCTCGTGCAGGCAATCGGTATCGACATCGGCGGAACGAAGATCGCGGGCGGGGTCGTCACCGAGCTGGGCGAGATCGTCGCCGAGGCCCGGGTCCCCACGCCCGCCGGCGACGCCGGGGCCATCGTCGACGCGGTCGTCGACATGGTCCGGCAGCTCCAGGCCCAGCACCCCGAGGTCGTCGCGGCCGGCGTGGCCGCCCCCGGCTTCATCGACGCCTCCCAGTCCGTCGTCTACTACACGCCGAACATCCCGTGGCGCAACGAGCCGCTGCGCGCCCGGCTGTCCGAGAAGCTCGACCTGCACATCACCATCGACAACGACGCGAACGCCGCGGGCTGGGCCGAGTTCCGCTTCGGCGCCGGCCGACTGGCCAGCGACATGACGATGCTCACCATCGGCACGGGGGTGGGCGGGGCTATCGTCGCCCAGGACCGCCTGCTCCGCGGCGGTTTCGGCACCGGCGGCGAGCTCGGCCACATGCGCATCGTCCCCGACGGCTTGCCCTGCGGCTGCGGTGCGCGGGGCTGCATCGAGCAGTACGGCTCGGGTCGTGCCCTGCTGCGCATGGCCGGCGAGGTCGCCGACCTGGGCGGCGTGGGGTCGGCCCTCGCCGCCGCCCGCGCGGTCACGGGCGAGCTCACCGGGCACGACGTCGCCGCCCTCATGCAGGCCGGCGACCCGGGGGCCCTCGAGGCCCTGCGCCAGCTCGGCACCTGGCTGGGCCAGGCGGCGGCCTCGCTGTCCGTCATCCTCGACCCGCAGGTCTTCGTCTTCGGCGGGGGAGTCGCGCAGTCCGGCGAGCTCTTGCTCGCGCCCGTGCGCAAGGCGTACCACGAGCACCTGCCTGCTCGTGGCTTCCACCCCGAGCCCGACTTCGTCATCGCCGAGCTCGTGAACGACGCGGGCGTCGTGGGCGCCGCCGACCTCGCCCGCCTGCACGCGTCGAGTCGCTAGACTCCGACCGCTCGAGAGGGAGGGCACCGATGCTCTACTGGTTCCTGAAGACGTTCGTGGCGAGTCCGCTCGTCCTCACGGTGTTCCGTCCGTGGGTGCGCGGCCTCGAGAACGTGCCCGCGTCGGGCGCGGTGATCTTCGCGAGCAACCACCTGTCGTTCGTCGACTCGATCTTCCTGCCGCTGGCGCTCGAGCGGCGCATCTCGTTCCTCGCCAAGAGCGACTACTTCACCGGGTCCGGCGTCAAGGGCTGGGCCATGCGCCTGTTCTTCACCGCCACCGGCCAGCTGTCCATCGACCGGTCCGGCGGCAAGGCCTCGGAGGCGTCGCTCGCGACCGGCCTCTCGGTCCTGCGTCGGGGCGAGCAGCTGGGCATCTACCCCGAGGGCACGCGCAGCCCCGACGGCAAGCTCTACCGGGGCCGCACGGGCGTCGCGCGGATGATCCTCGAAGGGCACGTGCCGGTCGTCCCGGTCGCCATGATCGACACCGAGAAGGTGATGCGGACGGGCACCAAGATCCCGAAGATCCGCCGCGTCGGCGTCGTGTTCGGCGAGCCGCTCGACTTCAGCCGCTTCGAGGGCATGGAGGGCGACCGCTTCATCCTCCGCTCGATCACCGACGAGATCATGTACGAGCTCGGCGCCCTCAGCGGCCAGGAGTACTCCGACGTCTACGCCTCCTCGGTCAAGGAGAAGCGCGTGGGCCTTCCGCGATAGGCTCGACCGCCGGGATCGATCGGTCCCAGGCCCGCCCGACACGCAAGGAAGACCGTGGTCCCCATCGCCGAACCGTCCGCAGGCGTCGCCCCCGACGCCCCCGCCTCCGACGTGATCGACGGCCTCGACTACTGGCGCACGCTCCCGATCAAGCAGCAGCCTGCCTGGCCCGACCCCTCGGCCGTCCAGGCCGCGTCGGCCGAGATCGCCGCCCTGCCCCCGCTCGTCTTCGCCGGCGAGGTCGACACGCTGCGCGACCGCCTCGCGGCGGCCGCCCGCGGCGACGCGTTCCTGCTGCAGGGGGGCGACTGCGCCGAGACCTTCGCCGGGGCGACCGCCGACCAGATCCGCGACCGCGTCAAGACGATCCTGCAGATGGCCGTTGTGCTCACGTACGGCGCCTCCGTGCCCGTCATCAAGATGGGGCGCATGGCCGGCCAGTTCGCCAAGCCCCGCTCGAGCGACTCCGAGACCCGTGACGGCGTCACCCTCCCGGCGTACCGCGGCGACATCGTCAACGGCTACGACTTCACGCCCGAGTCCCGTCGCGCCGACCCGGCACGATTGGTCAAGGGCTACCACACGTCCGCGTCGACCATCAACCTCATCCGGGCCTTCACGCAGGGCGGCTTCGCCGACCTCCGTCAGGTGCACAGCTGGAACCGCGGCTTCGCCGCCAACCCGGCCAACGCCGCCTACGAGCACCTCGCGAAGGAGATCGACAAGGCCATCCGGTTCATGGAGGCCGCCGGGGCGGACTTCGACGAGCTCAAGCGCGTCGAGTTCTACACCAGCCACGAGGGCCTGCTGATGGACTACGAGCGACCGATGACGCGCATCGACTCGCGCACCGGCGACCCGTACGTCCTCTCCTCGCACTTCGTCTGGATCGGCGAGCGCACGCGCGACCTCGACGGCGCCCACGTCGACTTCCTCTCGCGGGTGCGCAACCCGATCGGCGTCAAGCTCGGCCCGACGACCACGCCGGACGACATGCTCCGCCTGATCGACGTGCTCGACCCCGAGCGCGAGCCCGGCCGCCTCACCTTCATCACGCGCATGGGCGCAGGTGCGATCCGCGAGTCGCTCCCGCCGCTGCTCGAGACGATCAAGCGCGCCGACGCGACGCCGCTCTGGGTCAGCGACCCGATGCACGGCAACGGCCTGACGACGCCGACGGGCTACAAGACCCGTCGCTTCGAAGAGATCATGGACGAGGTCAAGGGCTTCTTCGAGGCCCACCGCGCGGCGGGCACGCACCCGGGCGGCATCCACATCGAGCTCACGGGCGACGACGTCACCGAGTGCCTCGGCGGGTCCGAGCACATCGACGAGGCGACCCTGGCCACGCGCTACGAGTCGCTCTGCGACCCGCGCCTGAACCACATGCAGTCGCTCGAGCTCGCGTTCCTCGTCGCGGAGGAGCTCGCCGCGAACTAGCCCAGGCCGCGCCTCCCGTCCGAGGCGCCGCTGCACACGACGACGGGCCCGCCTCCCTGAGGAGACGGGCCCGTCGTCATTCCGTTGCCGGAGGCCGCGGCGCCGCCCGTCACTCGACGCGGTAGGTCAGCTTCACGGTCGAGCCCCGGGCGGCGGTGCTCTGCGCAGCCGGGTCGGTCGAGACCACCGGCAGGCGGGCCTCCCAGTCGTAGAAGGCGCACTGGAACGCGGTGCACCGGTCGTAGCTGACCCGCAGCCCGAGCGCCCGCAGCTGGGCGGTGGCGTCGTCGATGGTCTTGCCCGTGACGTCCGGCACCGTGACGGGCGGCGGGCCCTTCGAGACGACCAGGTCGAGCGTCGCGCCGGGGCGCAGCGCGCCCTCCTGCTGCTGCTCGGCGCGGATGACGGCGCCCTGCTCGACGTCGCCGCTGAACTCCGTGCCGGCCTCGGCGCCGACCAGGCCGACCTCCTGGAGGGTGGCCTGCGCCTCCTCGACGGTCTGGCCGACCACGTCGGGGACCGGGCCGAGCGAGACCGTGAGGGTGACCGGCTGCTGCTCGCCGTACTGCGCCGCCCCGGCGAGGTCGACGGCGGCGCCCGTGGCGTCGACGCCGGACACGCCCAGCACGGTGCCGGCGGCGGCGTCGTCGAACTGGGTCACGGAGTCCTGCACGGTGAACGACGACAAGGAGGCGCGGGCCGCGTCCTCGGACTGGCCCACCACGGTCGGCAGGTCGAGCGGCTGCGGGCCCTGCGACACGACGAGCGACACCGTCGAGCCCTTCTGGAGGCGCGAGGCCGAGCCGGGATCGGTCCCGATGACCTGGCCGGCCGGCACCTCGACGGACCAGTCGGCGGCGTCCTCGCCGACGACGAACTCGGCCTCCTGCAGCACCGACGTGGCGGCGGCGGGGTCCTGGCCGGCGACGTCGGGCACGGCGACCTGACTGCCGGGTCCGGCCCCGAACCACCAGCCTGCGCCGCCGGCGAGGACGGCGACGACCAGCACCACGGCCAGCCACACGAAGCCGCGGCGGCGTCGGCGCGACGTGGCCTCCGAGAGGGCGGTGACGGTGTCGACCTGGGCCGGGGCGACCGGGCCGGTGCGGTGCCGGGCCTTGGGCAGCACCTGCGTCTCGCCCGTGCCCCCGCGCGGCAGGACGGCGGTCGCCGAGGCAGGCGGCAGCACCATCGTGCGGCCGAGCGGCGCGCCCGACGGGTCGGCGAGGACGCGCTGCACGTCGAGCAGCTGGTCGAGCAGGGCGCGGGCGTCGCGCGGACGCTGCTCCGGGTCGCGCGCGGTCGCCCAGAGCACGAGCTCGTCGAGCTCGGGCGGCACCGACGGCCGGGCCGCGCTCGGCGCGGGGACGGTGTCGTTCGCGTGCTGGTACGCGATCTGCATGGGCTGCTCGCCCTTGTAGGGCTGCTCGCCCGTCAGCATCTCGTAGAGCATGATGCCGAGCGCGTAGATGTCGCTGCGGGTGTCGGCGACGCCGCGGGTGACGAGCTCGGGCGAGAGGTACGCGATGGTGCCGAGCAGGGCGGCGCCGGTCGCGGTGTTCGCGGTGGCGGCGCGTGCGAGGCCGAAGTCGCCGATCTTGATCCGGCCGTCGTCGGCGAGCAGCACGTTCTCGGGCTTGAGGTCGCGGTGCACGATGCCGGCGCGGTGGGCGGCGGCGAGGCCGGCGAGGACGGCCTCCAGGATGTCCATCGCCTGCTCGCTCGTGAGGACCTTGTGGTCCTGCAGCAGCTCGCGCAGCGTGATGCCCGGCAGGTACTCCATCACGAGGTAGGCGCTGTCGTCGTCCTGGCCCTGGTCGAAGACGTTGACGACGTTGGGGTGGGCGAGGCGGGCTGCCGAGCGCGCCTCCTGGATGAAACGCTCCTTGAAGGAGGCGTCGTCGGCCAGGTGGCCGTGCATGATCTTGATGGCGACCCGGCGCTCGAGGCGCAGGTCGGTGGCCAGGTACACGGTGGCCATGCCGCCGCGGGCGATGCGCGAGCGGACCTGGTACCGGTCGTCGATGAGACGGCCGATCATCGGGTCAGTGTGGTTCGCGCTCATCGAGGCGATCCTACGAGCCGGAGGGCCCGTGGCCCGTGCGGCTCACCGGCGCGTGTCGAACGCGGCCGCCCGGCCGCCCGGCGGGTCGCGTCAGCCCAGGGTGCTGAGCCACGTGCGGGCGGGCCCCTCCCACTTGGCGTAGGCCGTGGGGTGCGCGGAGAGCTGGACGGCCTGGGCGGCGTCCGTCAGCGACATCGAGGCCCAGCCCGCGACGTCGAGCAGGCCGCGCGTCTTGCCGACGTTCGGGTTGGTGCGGCCGCCGAAGAAGAGCCGCGTCGCGTGGGCGGCGTCGGTGAGCTCCGCGGGCGTGCCCCAGCCCGTGCTGGGGCGCTGCTGGAAGAGGCCGAGGGAGTCGCGGTCGCCGTGGTGGATGTTCCGCAGGCTGGACTCCTGGGCCGCCGCGGCCAGCGCGACGACGATCGCCTGGTCGCCGACGCCCAGCTCGCGGCCGACGCGGATGATGACGCGGGCGTTCTCCTGCTGCTCGGCCGAGAGCGAGGTGCCCGTGGCGAGCGGGGCGGCGGACGTCGACGCCGGGGCGACGGCCGGGGCCGCCGAGGGCGCGGAGGCGCCGGGGACCACGAGCGTGCGGCCGGCGTAGATGGTGCTCGTCATGCTCAGGCCGTTGGCGGCGAGGAGCGCCTGGACCGTCGTCCCGGTCTGCTTCGCGATGGACGCGATCGTCTCGCCGCTGCGGATGACGTGGCCCGAGCCGGAGGGCGTCGTCGCCGGGGCGGGCGTCGAGACCGCCGAGGCCGTCGTGGCGCCGCCGGGCAGCGAGAGCACCTGGCCCGGGTAGATGATGCTCGACCAGCTCAGCCCGTTGGCGGCGAGCAGGGCCGCCGTGCCGACGCCGTGCGCGCCCGCGATGGAGCTGAGGGTGTCGCCGCGCGCGATCGTGTAGCTGCCCGCGGCGGCGGCCCGGGGCGCGCTGGCGGCGGGCGCCGGGGTCGAGGCGGCGAGGCTGAGGGTCTGCCCCGGGAAGATGGTCGACTTCCAGCTGAGGCCGTTCAGGGCGAGGACCGACGCGGTGCTCAGGCCGAACGAGGCGGCGATGCTCGCCACGGTGTCGCCCACGACGACCGTGTAGGTCGAGGGCGCCAGCACGGTGGTCGTCGACGCGGCGACGTCGACGGTCGCGGCCTCGGCCTGCGGTGCCGGCGCCGACTCGGTCGGCGGCAGGGCCACCGGTCGGGGCGCCGTGTGCGGCTTCTTGGCGGGCTGCTGGTCGTGCGCGACCGAGGCGATCGGCCCCGTCATGCCGAGGCTGAGGGCCATCGACCCGACCAGCATGATCGGGACGGTCTGGAGCATGGAGCGCGCGGCCCGCGAGCGGGCGCTCGCTCCGTCGTCGAGGGCCGCGCGGCCGAAGGCGGCGCCGGGGAGGCGGGAGGCGCGGGGCGCGGGGGAGGTCCCGTCGGTGTCGCGGTCCGAGATGCTGTCGTTCATGAGGTGATCCTCGGGTCGTGGCGTCCGACACGTCGACAACCTGATCCGCGACGGCGTGTCTCGTGCTGCCACGGTGGCACAGGAGACCACGGGTGTCAATCGGAGTGGCGCGTGGGACGCATGTGACTCGTGGGACGCGCGGGACGGGGGAGCGACCCCCGCGCGGCCGACCCGTGGCAAGGTGGTCCCGTGACCGATCTCTCTCAGCAGCCCTGGTTCGCCGACACCGAGTGGCTGACCGTGCCCGACCTGGTCGAGATGCTCGGCCTCAGCGTGAGCCGTGTCCGCCGCCTCTTCGAGGACCACGTCCTCATCTCCACCCGGGTCGACGGCGTGGTCGTCACGCCCGCCGTGTTCCTCGTGGACGGCGAGCCGATGCACGAGCTCCGCGGCACGGCCACCGTGCTCGCCGACAACGGCTTCACCGACGACGAGGCGCTCGACTGGATGCTCTCCGTCGAGGACAGCCTCGGCACCTCCCCGGTCGAGGCGCTGCTCGCGGGCCGCAAGGCCGAGGTCAGGCGCGTGGCCCAGAGCCTGCTCTGAGCCTCACCTGCTCTGAGCCTCATCCGCCCGGCCCGCCGCCCCGGGCCGTCGGTCAGTAGGTGCGCTTCGTGACCGTCTCGGCGAGCCGGGCCAGCTGGGTGCGCGCGGACGGCGCCAGGTCGGCCCCGTCGAGGGCCTGCACGGCGTGCTCCACCTGCTCGGCGATCGACCGCTCCACCGCCTCCACGGCTCCGGACTCGCGCAGCGTCGCCTGCAGGACGCCGATCTGGTCGTCGTCGAGGTCGGGGTCGCCGAGGAGCTCGTCGAGCAGCCGCACGGCACCGGCGGGCAGCGTCCGACGGGCCGTCGCGACGAGCACGGTCCGCTTGCCCTCGCGGAGGTCGTCGCCGGCGGGCTTGCCCGTCACCTCGGGGTCGCCGAAGACCCCCAGGAGGTCGTCCCGCAGCTGGTAGGCGATGCCGAGGGGAAGGCCGAAGCCCCGGAGCGCCTCGAGGTCGTGCTCCGTGCCGCCGGCCATGGCGGCGCCGATGGTCAGGGGAGCCTCGACGCTGTACTTGGCCGACTTGTAGACGATGACGCGCTGTGCGCGGGGCAGCAGCTCGGCGTCGGGCACGCTGCGCCAGGCGTTCTCCTCGAGGATGTCGAGGTACTGGCCGACGGTCACCTCGGTCCGCATGCGGTTGAACTCGCGGCGGGCCGCACGTGCGGCGGCGCGCGACTCGAGGGAGTCGAAGGCCTCGCTGATCTGCTCGTCGCTCCAGGCGAGCAGCAGGTCGCCCATCAGCAGCGCCGACGACGTCCCGAAGCCGACGGGGGAGCCGAGCCAGCCGCCGTCCCGGTGCAGGCCCTCGAAGCGGCGGTGCGCCGCGGGCAGCCCGCGCCGGGTGTCCGAGTTGTCCATGATGTCGTCGTGCACCAGCGCCGCGGCGTGGAAGAACTCGAGGCCGACGGAGGCGGTCATCACGGCGTCGAGGGAGCGCTGGTCGACGGGGGCGCCGAGCGGGTCGAAGCCCGCGTCGCGGCCGGCCACGGAGCGCCAGCCCCAGTAGCAGAACAGGGCCCGGAACCGCTTGCCGCCGCGGAGCAGGTCGCTCGAGAACGCGGCGAAGGGGGAGAGGTCGTCGGCGATGCCCCGCAGGGCCGGCCGGCGGTCGTCGAGGAACCGATCGATGCGCTCTTGAACGACGTCCACTAACCGCGTACTCTCAGCCACGCTGCCTAGCCTAGCCACAGCGCACGGGCATACACTCGCCCGTATCCACACGCGGCGATCCCGAGGCCGCGGGGCCTGTGCTCGAAGGGAACGAAGAGATGCCACTTTCCGAACAGGAGCAACGACTCCTGGAAGAGATGGAGCGGAGCCTCTACAGCAACGACTCCGACTTCGTGGCGACGGTGGGCGGTCCTCGCGGGCGGCCGAACTACACCATGGTCGTCATCGGCGTGCTCGCCGCTCTCGTCGGCATCGCGGTCATCGTCACGGGCGTGATCATCCGCCAGCCCCCGATCGGTCCCCTGGTGGGCGTCGCGGGCTTCGTCCTGCTCGTCGCCGGCGCCGTGTTCGCGCTGGCCCCGCCCCGTCGCGCCGGCTCGGCACGCCCCTCGGCCCCCACGGCCGGCGCGTCGCGTCCCTCGGCCGCCCGCCCGGCCCGCAACGGCTCGATGATGGACCGCCTCAACGACCGGTGGGAACGCCGACAGGACGGCGACCGCTCCTAGCGTTCTCCTCCGCACCACGACCTCAGGGGTCGGCCTTCGGGCCGACCCCTTCGTCGTGCGCCCGGGGGGGGGTTCTCCACTTTCCTCCCCACCCGGGTCTCGGCGGGGCTGAGACTCCGCAGATCGTGGTCAGGGCGCCCGTGGGCACGCCCCGCGCCCCCGTCGGTTCGCCCCGGCGGGGCGCTCGCGTGCCCGCCGGCGATCCTCCCGTGACCACCGCCTCCACCGTCCTCCACCCACGTGACCCCCGAAGTGGAGCGGATCGGAGGGGTCCCGACGTCGCATCCGAGCACGTCGCTCTGTCGTGGTGGGGGATTGTGGAGTAAAGTGGAGGCACGTGCCACGACCGGGGTGCGGGGCGAGAGGAGGAGCAGCGCATGTTCCTCGGCACGTACTCGCCCAAGCTCGACGAGAAGGGCCGCATCATCCTCCCCGCGAAGTTCCGTGACGAGCTGGCCTCCGGCCTCGTCATGACCCGTGGGCAAGAGCGCTGCGTCTACGTCTTCAGCCAGGCCGAGTTCGAGGACATGCACGCGCGCATCCGCCAGGCGCCGATAACGAGCAAGGAGGGGCGCGACTACATGCGCCTGTTCCTCTCCGGCGCCAGCGACGACGTCCCCGACAAGCAGAACCGCGTCACCATCCCGGCGCAGCTCCGCGACTACGCGGGCCTCGGCCGCGAGCTGACGGTCATCGGGGCGGGCAACCGTGCCGAGATCTGGGCCACCGACGCCTGGAACACCTACTACGAGGCCCAGGAGGCCGCGTTCGCCAACACCACGGAGGAGGTGATCCCCGGGCTCTTCTAGCTCCTCGGCCCTGACTCCCAGCCGTCCGCCCTGGCGCACCTTCCCCGGTGCCAGGTCGAGATGGATGGGGATCAGGGCCCGGGATCCAGGCCCGTGTCGCCATGGCAGACCAGATCCACACCCCCGTCCTCCTCGAGCGCACCCTCGAGCTGCTCGCCCCCGCGATCTCGCGCCCCGGGGCCGTGGCCGTCGACGCGACCCTCGGCATGGGCGGGCACACCGCCGCGATGCTCGAGCGCTTCCCCGACCTCACCGTCGTGGGGCTCGACCGCGACACCGAGGCCCTCGCCATCGCCGGTGAGCGCCTCCGCCCCTTCGGCGACCGCGCCCGACTCGTCCACACGCGGTACGACGGCGTGGCCGACGCGCTCGACGACCTCGGCATCGACGAGGTGCACGGGGTGCTCTTCGACCTCGGGGTCTCGTCCTTGCAGCTCGACCGGGTCGAGCGCGGCTTCTCGTACTCGAAGGACGCGCCGCTCGACATGCGGATGGACCCGACGTCCCCGGTCACGGCGGAGACGATCCTGGCCGAGTACCCCGAGTCCGAGCTGCGCCGCATCTTCTACCAGTACGGAGAAGAGAAGCTCAGCCCGCGCTACGCGCGCCGGATCGTCGAGCACCGCACGGAGGCTCCCCTCCGTCGCAGCGGCGAGCTCGTCGACCTGCTCGTCGCGGCCACCCCGATGGCGCTCCAGCGCGCGGGCCACCCCGCGAAGCGCGTGTTCCAGGCGCTCCGCATCGAGGTGAACGGCGAGCTGGCGTCGCTCGAGGCCGCCGTCCCCGCGGCCCTCGACCGCATCGCCGTGGAGGGCCGCGTCGTCGTTCTGGCGTACCAGTCCCTCGAGGACCGCTTCGTCAAGCGAGAGCTGGCCGCCCGCACGACCTCCACCGCCCCCCAGGGCCTCCCCGTCGAGCTGCCCGAGCACCGACCGGAGTTCCGCCTCCTCGTCCGGGGCGCCGAGCTGGCCTCCGCCGACGAGATCGACCTCAACCCCCGAGCCAAGCCCGTGCGACTGCGCGCAGCCGAACGAATCCGGAGAACAGCATGAGCAACGCCGCGATCGACCCGATCCCGCAGCGCCGGCCCTCGGCCGAGCCCCGGCGCGCCCCGGTCGAGATCGTCACGAGCCGTGCCCAGCGCCGCGCCCGTCCGAAGATCGCCTACGCCCTCGTCGCCACCGCGGCGCTCTTCGTGCTGCTGCTCACGCAGCTCGCCATCAGCATCGCCCTCAGCGACGGCGCCTACACGATCTCCGACCTCCAGGCCGAGAAGACGGAGCTGACCCGCGACCAGCAGAAGTACTCCGAGCAGCTCGACGTGCTGTCCTCGCCGCAGAACCTCGCGAACAACGCCGAGCAGCTGGGCATGGTCCGCAACTCGAACCCGGTCTACCTCGACCCCACGACCGGCGCGGTCCACGGCGACCCGGCCCCCGCCGACGGCACCGCCGACGGCACGGACAACCTGATCCCGAACACGCTGCTCGACGGCGTGCCGCTCGCGACCGCCGCGGCCGGCACGGACGCCCCGGCTCCCGACTCCGCGGAGGCGGGCGCGGCGACCGCAGGATCGGGCGACACGTCGGTAGCGTCTGACCCTGACCAGCTCGCGGCTCCCCGGACCCGCTAGCGGTGCGCCCCCGCGGCGCACCAGACGACGACAGCGGCCGGTGCCCCACGGCCTGCCGCGGTGAGGACACCCCGTGAACACAGCCCCTCGCAGCCGCCGGCTCCGGGCGACCCTGGCCATGGCCGTCGTGATCGCCCTGGTCGGGGTCTTCGTCGTGCGCCTGGCCGACATCCAGCTGGTCCAGGCCAGCGAGCTCAACGAGCAGTCGAAGAACAAGCGCGAGATCGAGCAGGTCACCTACGGCGACCGCGGCGACATCACGGCGAGCGACGGCACGGTGCTGGCCGGCAGCGTGACCCGCTACAACATCACCGCCGCCCCCGCCTTCGCGGACGACGTGACGGTCACCGTGACCGACGCCGACGGCGTGAAGACGAAGCAGGCCATGAGCGTCGACCAGGTGCTCGCGAAGGTGCAGCAGATCACGGGCGGCTCGCTCGAGACCATGCAGAAGAGCCTCACCGCCGACCCCGACGCGAACTTCGCGTACCTCGTGAAGGGCGTCGACGTCGACGCCTTCCGCGCCGTGCGGGACCTCAAGAACAGCGGCGTCTCCTGGCTCTACTACGAGCGGCAGGCCGCCCGCACGTACCCGAACGGCGCCGTCGCGGGCAACCTGACCGGCTTCATCGGCACCGACGGCCCCCAGGCCGGGCTCGAGTACAGCGCCGACTCGTGCCTCGCGGGCACGAACGGCTCCGAGACCTACGAGCGCGGCGCCGACGGCGTCCAGCTGCCGGGCAGCACGTCGGTCACGGAGAAGGCGGTGGCCGGGGGAGACCTGCGGCTCACCATCGACAAGGATCTCCAGTACATGGCCCAGCAGGCCGTGGCCGAGCAGGGCGAGGCGATCGGGGCCGAGTCGGCCACCGCCGTCGTCATGGAGGTGGCCACCGGCAAGCTCAAGGCCGTGGCCGACTGGCCCGCCGTCGACCCGAACGACGTCAACCTGACGAAGGACCCCGCCGACCTCGGGTCGAAGGCGTTCACCTCGTCGTACGAGCCCGGCTCGACGTTCAAGGCGATGACGGCCGCCATGCTGCTCGACTCGGGCAAGGCCACCCCGACCAGCCAGGCGACGGTGCCGTACTCGCGGTCGTTCCCCTGGGGCGGCGAGATCCACGACGCGACGTTCCACCCGACCGAGAAGCTCACGCTGACCGGCATCCTGCGCGACTCGTCCAACGTCGGCATCTCGCTGCTCGGCCAGAACCTGAGCGCTCAGGCCCGGTACGACTACATGGTCAAGTTCGGCCTGAACGAGCCCACGGC
>Ga0265780_10003625_pt1 | contig 20201 bp, 20 predicted proteins | sample P1T30metagenome_FD_192432 | JGI IMG/M metagenome (GOLD analysis project Ga0265780, IMG submission 192432) | Plant litter microbial communities from East Loma Ridge, Irvine, California - P1 T30 | ecosystem: Environmental > Terrestrial > Plant litter > Unclassified | place: USA: California...
CTCCCCGCCCTCGCGCCGACGTTCAGCGCCGTGACCCAGCAGTGGACGCTGACCTCGCCCGCTTTCGTGCTCCCGGCCACGGCGACGGCGACGCTCACCTACGCGGTGGTCGTGGGCCAGGGCGCCTGGTTCGGGCAGCTGCGGAACGTCGCCGGGATGACCGGGGGCATCGCTCCGGCGAGCTGTCCCGTCGTGACCGGGCCGCAGGGTCCGATCGGCGTCGTGGCGCCCGCGTGTCAGACGGTCCACCAGGTCTCGGGGCTGATCGAGCTGCAGAAGACCGGCCTGGACGGCGCGGGCGTGACCGTACCCATGGCCGGATCGACCTTCGCGATCCACACCGTCACGGCCGGTCCGGACGGCCCGGCCCTCGGGCCGGTCGAGGCGTCCGTGGTGCCCGCCGCGGTGGCGGGGCAGACGGGCCGGTTCACGGTGCCGCGCATCCCGATCGGGACCCACTTCCTCGTCGAGACGGCGGCGCCGGAGGGCTACTCCCTGCTCGCGCAGCCGGTGCTGATCGAGGTGACGGCGGGACGGACCGTCGTCGTCGCGGCCGCCGAGGCGCCCACCGTGACGGCGACGAATCCGCCCGCCCCGGCGTTCCCCCTCGTCACGGTGCGTGACGTGCCACGATTCGCGATCCCCGAGGCGGGTGGGACGGGCACGGCTCCGTTCCGCGGTCTCGGCCTCGGCCTGGTCGGAGCGGCCCTCGCGCTGCTCGCGGCCCTCGACCTCCGGCGTCGTGCCGGATCAGCGACCCCCCGCACCGAGGGGAGGGCCGCCGCGCCACCCGGGTGATCGACGCGCTGCCGGCCGCCCCGCGGGCCGTCCAGTCCGACGGCGCTCACCCTCGTCACCCCGACCCTCCGCTCCACCCTCAGACCAAGGAGATCACCCATGACCAGCTCGACCAGGACGCGCACCGGCCGCGTCACCGCCGCCGGAATTGCCGGGGCGGTGATGCTCGCCCTCGGGGTGGGCGTCGCCGCCGCCGCGCCCGTCATCGACCCCGACGCCACGGGGTCCCTCACCGTGCACAAGTACGAGGCGCCCGACGGCGTCCTCCCCGTCCTGCCGAACGACGGCTCGGAGATCGTCGGCGGCGTGCCCGGTGCGACCCCGCTGCCCGGTGTCGAGTTCACGGTCTACGAGGTCACCGGTCTCGACCTCGCGACCAACGACGGCTGGGAGGACGCCGCCGACCTGCAGGAGGCGTTCAACCCCGCGACCGTGCTGCCCGGCGCCGTGCCCGCCACGGTCGGCGGCTACACGCTGACGGAGGTCGACGACGTCGTCACCGACGTCGACGGCGAGGCGCTCTTCGACGACCTCGACATCGCGCTGTACCTCGTCGTGGAGTCCTCCACGCCGGCCGGGTTCACCCCGGTGCCGTCGTTCATGGTGACGGTGCCGCTCACGCTCGACGACGAGTGGGTCTACGACGTCCACGTCTACCCGAAGAACCCGGCGTTCGCGGCCACCAAGGTCGTGACCGACGCCGTCGACCAGGACCCCGCGACGGTCGGCGACCAGGTGCTCTACGCGATCACCGGTGACCTCCCGGCGCAGGGGCTCGACGCCTACCGCGTGGTGGACACGCTCGGCGCCGCGCTGACCTACGTCCCCGACGCGACCCAGTCCGACCTGACGGTCGCCGTGACGGGGACGGGAGGGTCGACGCTCGCGCTCACCACCGGCTACACGGTCACGGTCACCGGCCAGACCATCCAGGTCGACCTCACCCCGGCCGGCCTGACGGCCCTCGCGGCGGCGAAGACGGCCGACGCGACGGCGCAGGTCGTCCTCACCCTGGTCGTGACGGTCAACGGTGTCGGCGAGATCTCGAACGTGGCCGACGTCTACCCGAGCCTGGCGGCCATCGCGAACGGTCTCCCGACGGTGACTCCCGCGGTCGAGTCGAAGTGGGGCAGCGTCACCATCGAGAAGAGCTCGAGCGACGCGTCGATCACCGCGCTGGCCGGTGCCACCTTCGAGGTCTACTACACGACGGCCGCCACGTGGAACGGCGTCCCCGGCGAGGGCGGGGCCGTTCCGGTGAGCGTCGGCACCGCGACGACGTTCGAGACGCTGGCCGACGGCACCATCACCGTGGGTCCGCTGCGCTACAGCGACTTCGCGAACGGTATCGAGGTCGTCGCGGGCTCGCCCGAGTTCCGCTACTACTGGCTGCGCGAGGTCGTCGCGCTGGACGGGCACGAGCTGCTCGCCCAGCCCGTCGGCTTCACGATCGAGGACGAGGACGAGACCACGGCGGTACCGACCGACACGGTCTCGGAGATCGTCAACGTCCCCAGCAACGCCGGGTTCGAGCTGCCCTTCACCGGTGGCATGGGGACCGTGTGGTTCACGGTCGCCGGGGTGCTGCTGATCGGTGGCGCGACGCTGCTGCTCGTCCGTCAGCGCCGCTCCCGCGCCTGAACCCGAGCGCCGTCGGCGGGGCGTGCCAGCGCCCCGCCGACGGCGTCTCCCGCCTGCCAGACCCGACCTGCGTGAACCGACGAGGGGAGAGTGTTCCGTGACCACCGCCCCGCCCGTGCACCCGCGTCGAGGTGCTCGTTCCGGTGCTCGCTCCGGTCCTCGTCCTGGCGCGCGGACGGGCCCGGCGACTCTCGCCGCAGCGTGGCGGGCGAGCCCGGCCCGGATGACGTGGCAGCAGTGGCTGGTGGTCGCGATCGCCGTCGCGGGGGTGGGCGTCCTGCTCTACCCGACGGCGGCGAGCTGGTTCTCCGCGAGGGTCCAGACCGGTCAGGTCGCCAGCTACGCCGAGACCGTCGAGGCCCTGCCCTCCCGCGAGGCCGAGCAGCTCCTGGCCGAGGCCCACGCGTACAACGAGTGGTTGCCCCGCGGGCCGCTGCGGGACCCCTTCCGGCCCGACGGCGTGGTGGAGCAGACCGCCGTCGGCGACTACGTGGCCGACTACTACGACAAGCTCGCCGTGCCGGGGGTGGAACCGATGGCGCGGCTGGTGATCCCCGAGATCGACCTCGACCTCCCCGTGCTGCACGGCACGGACCCGGCCGCGCTGACCCAGGGCGTCGGCCACATCTTCGGGTCGTCCCTCCCCGTGGGCGGGGCGAGCACCCACGCCGTGCTGACGGCGCACTCGGGGTACGTCAACGCGACGCTCTTCGACGAGCTGCACCGCCTGGACGTCGGGTCGGAGATGACGGTCCACGTGCTCGGCGAGACCCTCGTCTACCGCGTGGAGGAGATTCTGGAGGTCCTGCCGAACGAGTCCGACAGCCTGCAGGTCAGCGAGGGGAAGGACCTGCTCACGCTCATCACCTGCACGCCGGTGGGGGTGAACACCCACCGGCTGCTCGTGCGCGGCGAACGTGTCGAGGACCGCGAGGTCGTGGAGCGGGCGACCGCGGTGGCTGCGGGCCCGCCGGCCTCGCCGGGCTTCCCGTGGTGGGCGGTCGCGATCCTCGGAACGGGGCTGGCGTCGTACTCGCTCGCCCGACTGGCGACGCCCGTGCCGGGGCCCGCCGCGGGGGCCGGCGCAGACCGGTCCCCGGGCTCGCGGTCGAGCAACGGCTCGGGTCAGGCTGCGGTGGTTCCGCGCCGGGCGCGCAGGCGGGCCTGGAAGCCGTAGATCTCGCACCCGAGGCAGAAGTCGAAGACGGCGTTGAGGAACGCCGCGACGAAGGCCACCGCGGCGGCGACGACCAGCGCGTACGGCACGCCGACGAGCGCCAGGACAAGACCGGTCGCGGTGATGACGAAGCCGACGAGCTGCGCGAACGTCGGGGGCCGGGGGTCCTCGCGCTCGGCGGGCGGGCCGAGGCGAGGGGCGAGGACGGCGCGGTAGACGGCGCCCTGCCAGGTGCGCTGGATGCCGCCGAAGGCCCCGAGGGCGAAACCCGCGACCACGACGACGCCGATGACCAGGCCGGCGACGCCGTCGCCCAGCACGACGATCGCCAGCAGCAGGATCGCGGTGAGCGCGGCACCGAAGCGCGGGCCGCGCGGGTCGATGCCCACGGGGGTTCCCGGGGTGGCGGCGCCGGCCGGGGTCGAGGACGAGGACGAGGACGGCGAGGTGCGCCGCGAGGACGGGCTGCTCATGCGGGTGCTCCTGATGGGGGGTCTGCCTCGCGCAGGACGGAGCGGGCGCGGGTGAGGTCGGGGGTGCCGTCGATGCGAGCGACGAGGGCCCCGTCCGCGTCGAAGACGAACGAGGCGGGGGTGCGCCAGACGGAGAGCAGCTCGGCGACGTCGGGGTGCTGCTCGATGTCGAGCTCGACGTGGTGGCCGGGCCCGGCGGTCCGTTGCCAGACCCGGGCCGTGGCACGGCACGGGGAGCACACGGCCGCCGAGATCTGGACGACCGTTGCGCTGCGGTCGTGCGGCGGCAGGAGCGTGTCGGATCCGAGTCCGCCCCTTCCCAGGACGTCGGCAAGGCTCGGGCCGCCGGCGTCGACCGCTCGACTCCGACCGTTCCTCGCCCGCAGAAGGAGACCCGCTGCGGTCGCGATCACGATCACGGCCACGGCGAGAACGACTCGACCTCCTGCGGACTCCAGCACGGGTCGGACGATACGTCCGGCACGGCGACAGGGCGGGAACTGCGCCGTCGTCCCACATCCTGAACCCCGGGGTGTCCGCCGACACTGCCGGGGAGCGGGTCAGGCCGAGGTCCGGGCGAGCAGCGCAGCCTCCTCGGCACGGTAGGCGGGAGTCATCGGGACCACGCGCCCCTTGTACTTCCAGGTGACGATCGCGGTGACGTCGAACCGGCGGGCGCACTCGCCGCACGACATCGGGTGCGCCGGTCGCCGGTGGCGCTGGGCCTCGTGACCGTGCGGGCAGGTGCCCACCCAGTCGTGTGCGGGGGAGGCCGAGGTGTGGAGCGAGACCCGCCCCGTCGCGCCGATGCGCTGAGCGGTGCGCCGCCACACCTCGTCGTGGGCGTGCTCCGCCCCGACCATCGCGTGCGCGACCTCGTGCAGCACGGTCTCGACGACCTCGGACTCGGACAGCACGGTGACGAGCGGGGCGCTCAGGACGATCGCGCGCCGCTCGTGGCGGCACGCCCCCGCACGGGTCTTGGCCCTGCTGAACTCGACCTTCCAGGCGTCGAGCCCGTGGCGGTGCAGCAGGGTGACGGTGAGTCGCCGAGCCTCGAACAGATTCATGGCCTGATCCCCTTCTCGAACGCGTGTGCGGTGCGATGGTTCGACTGTAGGAGGGGGGTCTGACATCGGGGCTACGGTGGGGTGATGAGCCAGGACGAGCGCGCCGCAGACGACAGTGACCGCGACCTCGGGTGGGGCACCGGCACCGGCACCGGCACCGGCGCCGGCACCGAGCACGACGTCGGCCAGGACGCGGGCCGGAACGAGAACGAGGACACGAACCGCGACACGGACCACGACGCCGAGACTCTGAGCTCGTCGGGCCCCGGGCTGAACCACAACCTCCTCGGCGCGACGCTGCGGGCGACCGACTCCGTCGAGGATCTCGGGGAGGACCGCCGGCACGACCGGCTCGCGGCCGCGGTGTCGATCGGGATCTTCGTCGTGCTGGGAATCGCCCTGGGGCTGTTCCTCGCTCTCCGCTGACCGACGTTCCTGGGCGGGTGCCCGAACCACCTGACGGCGAGATGGCCGCGACGACGTCGCCCTGCAGGTGGGTGCGGGCGGAGAGAACGGTCCTGCCCTCCCGTCCGGTCGAGGTGCGAGGATCGGCGGATGACCGACACCGCTGACGCCGTCGCCACACCCGGGTCCACGCTCGGGGCCATGCCGCCCGGAACCCGCCGTGAGCGCCGCCGTCGCGAGGCCGCCGCCCGTCCCTGGTGGCACACGGCCGTCGTCTACCAGGTCTACCCGCGCAGCTTCTCCGACTCGAACGGCGACGGGATCGGTGACATCCCCGGCATCACGAGCCGGCTCGACCACCTGGCGGAGCTCGGCGTCGACGTCATCTGGCTCTCGCCCGTCTACCGCTCTCCGCACGACGACAACGGCTACGACATCTCCGACTACACCGACGTCGACCCCGCGTTCGGCACCCTCGCCGATCTCGACCACCTCATCGCCGAGGCGGCGCGCCGCGACATCGGCATCGTGATGGATCTCGTGGTCAACCACACCAGCGACGAGCACGAGTGGTTCCGCGACAGCCGCTCGAGCGCGGACAGCGCCAAGCGCGACTGGTACTGGTGGCGTCCGGCGCGTCCCGGAACCACGGTCGGCGAGCCCGGTGCCGAGCCGACCAACTGGGGCTCGTTCTTCTCGGGCAGCGCGTGGCAGCTGGACGAGGAGACCGGCGAGTACTACCTGCACCTCTTCAGCCGCAAGCAGCCCGATCTCAACTGGGAGAACCCCGAGGTGCGCGGCGAGATCTACTCGATGATGCGCTGGTGGTTGAAGCGCGGCATCGCGGGCTTCCGGATGGACGTCATCAACCTCATCTCCAAGCGTCTCGGAGTCGACGGCGTGCCCGGCAGCCTTGCGGACGGCGCCCCCCGCGCGGACGGCTGGGGCAACGGCTTCCCGCAGTTCGTCGACGGTCCTCGCACGGACGCGTTCCTCGCCGAGATGCACCAGCAGGTCTTCGACGCGTTCCCCGGCACCTACCTCACGGTCGGTGAGACGCCCGGTGTCACGCTCGAGCAGGCCCGCAGCTACACCGATCCCGCGAACCGCGAGGTCGACATGGTGTTCCAGTTCGAGCACATGGCGCTCGATGCGGGCGTCGGTGGCAAGTTCGACCCCCGGCCGCTGCACCTGCCGGACCTCAAGGCCAACCTGGCGCGCTGGCAGCACGGTCTCGCCGAGACGGGCTGGAACGCCCTGTACTGGGACAACCACGACCAGCCGCGCATCGTCAGTCGCTGGGGCGACGACGGCGAGCATCGCGTCTCGAGCGCCAAGACCCTCGCCACGGTGCTGCACCTGCACCGCGGCACGCCGTACATCTACCAGGGCGAGGAGCTCGGCATGCCGAACGCGGGCTTCACCTCGCTCGCGCAGTACCGCGACCTGGAGAGCCTGAACTACGCCGCCGACGCCGAGCGGCTCGGCATCGACGAGGAGACCCTGCTGCGGGGGCTCGCGGCGCAGAGCCGCGACAACGCGCGCACCCCGGTGCCGTGGGACGCCTCCACGAACGCAGGGTTCACCACGGGCGAGCCGTGGATCGACATGACGCCCGGCTGGGAGACCGTCAACGCCGAGGCCGCGCGCGCCGACCAGGGGTCGGTCTTCCACCACTACCGGCGCCTGGTCGAGCTGCGGCACGACGACCCGGTCGTGGTCGACGGCGCGTTCGAGCTCCTCGCGCCCGAGCACGAGCAGCTGTGGGCGTTCACCCGCACGACCGACGTGGCACGGCTGATCGTCCTGGCGAACCTGTCGGGACAGGAGCTGGCGGTCGACCTGGCGGAGATCGGGCTCGACGGCGGAGCGGACCTGAGGGAGGTCGCCGTCGCGTCGCACGCGGAGGCGTCGCGTCCCGACGGCGAAGGCCGCCTCGTGCTGCGGCCGTGGGAGAGCGTGGTCTTCCGCCGGTCGGCCTGAGCGCGGAGAGCCCGCCCGGGGCCGGGCGAGCGGTGGTGCGCGGGCCTATGCTCGCGGTGTCGTGCGGCTCACCGGAGCCCGGACCGCGCCGGGTGGTGCGGCTCGCGTCAGCACGACCCGACACAGGAGGTCCCCGATGGCTCTCGACGACATCATCGCCAAGGCCAAGAACGCTCTGGGCGACGGCAAGGCCGACGGCGCTCTCGACAAGGCGGCCGAGCTCATCAAGGGCAAGACGCCGGACAACGTCGACGGCAAGGTCGACCAGGCCGTCGAGGCCGCCAAGAAGTTCCTCGACAAGAAGTAGCACGGCCTCGGAGCCCTGCCCGGGCGCCCACCCGCCGAGCATGCTCCAGGGGTCGTTCTGAGCGTCGGAACGACCCCTGAGGCGTGCTCGCCGTGGACGACGGTGCCTAGATCTCGGCGAGCGCCCTGCGGATCCGCTTGGCCGAGACCGGCCCGTCCGTGCCCAGCTGCTGCGCGAACAGGGACACGCGCAGCTCCTCGATCTGCCAGCGGACGGCCGCCGCACGCGCCTTGCGCGCGGGAGCGAGTCCGGGGGCGTCCACGACGGCGACCGCCTCGGTCAGCTCCTGGACCTCCCACGCGAGGGTCGCGTCACGCGCCGGGTTCTCCTGCGCCTTGGTCAGCCGGACGCCGTCGGCCCGCAGGTAGCGCACGAGGTGGCGCAGGCGGTCGGGGGGTGTCGACGCGACGAAGCCCGCGTGCACGAGCGACGCGGCGTGCTCGCGGATCTGCTGGAGCGTGGCGAGCAGCGCGATCGACGTCGCCCCCCGCACGGCGGCCTCGAGCTCGCGGTGCGCGACCAGCGCCTCGACCACGCGCGCGACGACGCCGTAGATCGTGTCCTCGAGCGCGCCCCGGACGTCGGCGCGCACGGTGCGGTAGGCGACGTCGTCGCGCACCGCGTCCAGGTCCACGCCCTGCGTCAGGGCGGAGATGGCGGCCATCTGCACGTCGCGCACGAGGTCGGCGGTGCTCCGATAGGGCGACGACGCGAGCGTCAGCGCCTCGCGCCCGGTCCACCGCGACGTCACGCGGGACTCGCTCAGCGCCAGATCCCGCAGCAGCAGCTCCCGGACCCCGGCAGCGTGCGACGCCGGCGCCAGCTCCGCCTGGGACAGCACCCTCAGCGCCACCCGAGCCGCCTTCTTCCCCGACCCGGCCGCCTCCACCACCAGCGCGGGATACCCGCGCACCTCGAGCCCCCCGACGACGGTCGACACCTCGGAAGGAATCACCCGTCCGCCCAGGGACTCCCAGGAAGCCACGTCTTCGACCTCCACGGCCCCAGCAGACGTCAACCCCCCAGCAGAGCCAACCCCAGACCTCCCCCCCACCCCGGGTGAGCCCGCGGACCCACCTGAAGGACGGGAGGAGCCGGAGTCCTCGGACGATGGCGGGCCTGGCGGGAGCGACGCGTCGCGCGAGGAACGAGCCGACCCGTCGCGGATGGCGGCCGAGGACTCCGGCTCCTCCCGTCCGCCCCCACCACCCGAGGAAGCCTCCCGCAGAGCACGCCTCACGGCCGACTGCACCGCCGCCTGCGACGCCGCCGCCAACCGCCGCTGCAGGTACCGAAGATCGTGCGACTCCTCCAGCACGGCCCCGCGCTCCCCGACGACGCGGAACGTGATCCGCAGGTGGGCGGGCAGCTTGTCGGCGACGTCGGCGAACGCCTCGGGCGGGACGACGACGTCGCGCACGTCGCGCAGCGCGCGCGCGAACGCCGCGTGGAAGGACGGCGCCCCGTCGGGCGCGGGGGCGACGTCGGCCCACTCGGGCAGCCGGGCGACGGCGGCCGCCGCGGTGTCGGGGGCGGGGACGAGCTGCACGCGCACGGGCTTGGGCAGGGCGCGGATGGTCGCCGTCGCGAGCTCGGGGACGAGGGAGGGGACGAGCCAGTCGAACCCGTCGGGGCGGACGCGCGGGAGGACGGCGAGCGGGATGTGGACGGTGACGCCGTCGGCGTCCTGGCCGGGGGAGAACTGGTAGGTCAGCGGCAGCTCGAGCGTGCCGGCGCCGCTCGCCCTGGATCCCGGCATCGCCTGGGTCCAGGTCTCGGGCAGGCCGGACGTGTCGACGTCGGAGGCTCCGGGCGCGAGGAGGTCGAGCGTGTAGGTGAGGAGGTAGGGCGTCTCGCGCCGTGCGTCCTTCCACCAGGCGTCGAACGTCCGGGACGTGGCGATGTGGTCGGGCAGGCGGTCGTCGAAGAACTCGACCAGGGCCTCGTCGTCGGCCAGGAGATCGAGCCGCCTCGTGCGCTCGGCGAGCTCGGCGGCCTCGGCGCGCAGCTCGCGGTTGCGGGCGACGAAGCGGTGGTGGCTGCTCCACGCGTCGTCGACGAGGGCGTGGCGGATGAACATCTCGCGCGCGAGCGGGAGGTCGACCTTCGCGTACGGGACGATGCGGTCGGGCACGAGCGTGACGCCGTAGAGCAGCACCTTCTCGTGGCACATCGCGGCGCCCTGCTTGCTGGACCAGTACGGCTCGGAGTGGGTCCGCCTGACGGTCTCGCCGGCGAGCTTCTCGGCCCACTCGGGCTGGATCCGGGCGGCGGTGCGCGCGAACAGCCGCGAGGTCTCCACCAGCTCCGCCGCCATGACGAAGGCGGGGGGCTTGCGCGCGAGCGCGGAGCCGGGGAACGGGACGAACCGGGTGCCGCGCGCGCCGGCGTAGTCGCGCTTGCGATCGTCCCAGCTGCCGATGTGGCTCAGGAGGCCGGCGAGGATCGCCTGGTGCACGCCGTCGGAGTCGACGCGACGGCGCCTGACCACTCCTGCCTCCGGCTCGCCGTCGATCCGCACCCGGTGGTCGGCGTGCTCGGGGTGGATCCCGACGGCGCCCGCGAGCTGCTTGAGCTGACCGTGGATGTCCTGCCACTCGCGCACGCGCAGGAAGTGCAGGAACTCCGTGCGGCACAGGCGGCGGAACGCGCTGGAGCCCATCACGCTCTGCTGATCGCCGAGGTAGTCCCACAGCGTGAGGAGCCCGAGGAAGTCGGACGTGACGTCGGAGAACCGGCGATGGCTGGCGTCGGCCTGCTCCTGCTTGTCGACGGGCCGCTCGCGCACGTCCTGCACCGACAGCGCGGCGACGATCACCATGACCTCGCTGACGCAGCCGATGCGCTGCGCCTCGATGAGCATGCGCCCCAGGCGCGGGTCGATCGGGAGCTGCGCGAGCTGGTGCCCGACGTGCGTCAGCCGCACCTCTCGGGCGGCCTGCTGACCCTCGCCGAGGGCGTCGTCCACCGCGATGGCGCCGAGCTCGGTGAGGAGGGCGACGCCGTCGCGGATCGCCCGCATCTCCGGCGGCTCGACGAACGGGAAGTCCTCCATGAGCCCGAGCCCGAGCTCGGCCATCTGCAGGATGACGCTCGCGAGCGACGTGCGCAGGATCTCCGGCTCGGTGAACTCCGGGCGCCCCGTGTAGTCCTCCTGGGAGTACAGCCGGATCGCGACGCCGTCCGCCACGCGCCCGCAGCGGCCGGAGCGCTGGTTGGCGCTCGCCTGCGAGACGGGTTCGATCGGGAGCCGCTGCACCTTCGTGCGGTTGGAGTAGCGCGAGATGCGCGCCAGACCCGTGTCGACGACGTAGCGGATGCCCGGCACCGTGAGGCTCGTCTCGGCGACGTTGGTCGAGATCACCACGCGACGGTAGGGGTGCTGCTCGAACACGCGGTGCTGCTCGGCCGCGCTCAGGCGCGCGTACAGCGGGACGACCTCGACGGCGCCCGGCACCGTGCTCGTCGCACCGGGGTGGGTGAAGCGCGTGCCGAGGCTCTCGCGCAGCGCGTCGGTCGCATCGCGGATCTCGCGCTCGCCGGAGCAGAACACCAGGATGTCGCCGGGCCCGAGGGCGGTGAGCTCGTCGACGGCGCGGGCGATCGCCGTCGGCTGGTCCAGGTCCTCCTGCGGAGGGGCGGGGGAGGCCTCGTCGTCCTCCGGGTCGCCGCGGTCCGGCGAGAGGGGGCGGTAGCGGATCTCGACGGGGAACGTGCGGCCGGTGACCTCGATGACCGGGGCGGGTTCGACGCCGACGGCGTCGGCGCGCGTGTCCGCCAGGACCAGGCCGTCGGGGCCCTGCGCGAAGTGGCGCGCGAAACGACCTGCGTCGATGGTCGCCGACGTGATGACGACCTTGAGATCGGGGCGCTGCGGAAGCAGCCGTCGCAGGTATCCGAGGATGAAGTCGATGTTGAGGGACCGCTCGTGCGCCTCGTCCACGATGATCGTGTCGTAGCGCGAGAGAGTCGGGTCTCGTTGGATTTCGGCGAGCAGGATGCCGTCCGTCATCACCTTGATCAGCGTCGTCGCGCTCACCTTGTCGGTGAAGCGGACCTGGAACCCGACGACGCTGCCGAGCTCGACGTCGAGCTCCTCCGCCAGGCGGTCGGCCACGGCACGCGCCGCGATCCGGCGAGGCTGGGTGTGTCCGATCGAGCCGGTGATGCCGCGGCCGAGCTCGAGGCAGATCTTCGGGATCTGCGTGGTCTTGCCGGACCCGGTCTCGCCCGCGATGACGACGACCTGGTGGTCGCGGATCGCGTCGGCGATGTCCTCGCGGCGGGCGGTGACCGGCAGCTGCGGCGGATAGGTGATCTCTGGCAGCGCGGCGCGGCGGGCCTCGAGCTGCTCGGGGGTCAGCGGGCGGGGGACGGACCGGCCGCGGCCGCGTCCACGGCCCTGGTGCTGTCGGGCTGACCGGTCGCGGGGCTCACGGGGCTCACGGGTGCGTTCGGGACGTCCGCCGGGGGCGGCGTCGCCCGAGCCTCGACGACGCCGGGGGCCCGACCGTCCTCGACCCTGCTCGCCCCGTCCGCCGTCGGATCGTCCGCCGTCGTTCGCCTGGCCGCCCGGGGGGCGGGTGCCGCTGTCGGGGCGGTCGGCGGGGGGCGTTGCTGCGGCGTCGGTCATCTCACCCACCATCATCCCAGGCCGGTCCACCGGATAGTGCGGTCGGTGATGCCGCGCCAAGGAGCCTGACCGCTGTCGCGAGCTACTCGTGCTCGGGGATCTCCCCGGCCTCGCGATCCGCGAAGGCCGGGTACGGCCCGATCCCGGGCTCGCCGGCCCACTCCTTCTCGGCCCACAGGATCGCGTCGGCACCGGCCGCGGCGAGAGCGGGCATCGTGCGGTGCAGGCGCTGCGCGAGCCACCGCCAGCGCGACCTCAGAAGCTGGCGGCGGGTCGGGGAGTGCGTGCCCTCGGGGCCGAGGGGGCCGTCGTTCGTGCGCGCGTTCGGGAGGAGCCACGCCGTCGCCGCCAGGATCCAGACGGCCGAGGCGACCTCGACCTCGGTGCGCCACTCGTCGCGGTCGGTGATGTGCGGCGCGTGGCCGGAGAGCGACAGCGTGAAGGCCGAGAACATCTGCTCGGTCAGGTCCTGCGGCGGGTCGAACACGCACCAGCAGGTCGAGAACGGCATCGCCGGGTAGGCGGCCACGAGGGCGGCGTGCGCGACGTCGGTGCCCTCCAGGTCGAGGAAAGTCCACCCCGTCGAGGTCTGGACGGCGTTGTCGGGGCACGTGTCGCTCGGCCACGCGACCTCCGCGCCGACCATCCCGAGCAGCGCGTCGATCCTGTCGAGGTCCTCGGCGAGGACCTCGACCTCGATGCCCGCCAGGTCGGCCAGCGCCTGGGCGCCCTCGCGGAGCGAGAGCGTCGGGTCGTAGACGGGAGCGCCGTCGAGGTCGGCGCGGACGTCGTCGAGCGAGTTGACGGTCTGCCCGACCACGTCGCCCAGCGCCCCCGCCCACGAGATCGCCGAGGCCCACGCGGTCTCGCTGTCGTCGCCGAGCAGGAGGTCGGCCAGGGTGTCGTCCGTGCCGACGTCGGTCATCACGATGAGCCGCGCCTCCGGATCGCACTCCAGCAGGCTGGGCGTGCGGGGGAGGTGGCGCAGGCCGGCGCGCTCGCGGTTGTAGCTGGTCGCGGCGTCGTCCCCGAGGAACTGCTTCGCCACGACGGTGCCTCCGTCGGCGAGCGTCACCCGCACCACGTGCGAGCGCTGGGAGCCTCCGAGCTCGACGACGTCGGCAGGCTCCTCGCGCAGGAGGGTGGCCAGGGCGGTGCGTGCTGCTGCGTCCATGCCTGATCCTCACACGCGGTCGGGCGGGAGCGGTCTCTCGCGGTGGAGGACCGTGTCGAACAGGACGATGCGGCGCACAACTGCGGAAATCGCGCTGTCGGGGTGGTCGGCGCTCCCTCTACCCTCGCGGAAACGCCAGGGAGGCACGATGTCCATGCAGACCGAGAACCGACCGCCTGTCCCGCCGGTCCTGTACCTGCCACTGCGTCGCGGATCCGACCCCGCGAGGCCCGAGGTCGAGATCAGACGGGCCCCCGACGGGCGCGGCGTCCTGCTCGCGTACACCGCGCTCGACCGGTTGCTGGACCTGTGCGGACCGAACCAGCCCTGGGTACTGGCCGAGACCGCCAAGCTGGGCGAGATCAAGGAGCGCCAGAGCTACGACGCGATCGTGCTCGACGTCGAGGTGCCCGACGCCGCTCGCGTGGACGGGGCGATCGCGTGAGCGGCGAGGTGGAGCTCGTCATCGACCCCGACCGAGCGCTCGAGCACGCCGAGGACCACCTCCAGGCGGCCGACGACCTCCAGGGCGTGCTCAACGGGAACGTCCCCGTCGCGGAGGCGGGCGCGGCCGCGACGGTCGTGCAGGCCCTGCTCGAGCGGGTCATGACCGAGTCGCAGGCCATCGTCGACACCCACAGCGTCGTCGGCGGGATCGTGGCGGGAATCGCGCGCGATGCGACCCTGACCGACGAGCAGGTCTCCGAGGCGTTCTCGGGGTTCGACGAGGAGCTGCTGGGCCTGTGAGCTGCCTCGACCTCAGGATTCCCGGGGACCCCGACCACGTGTCGGTGACCGAGCTCGCCGTGTGGCTCGACTCCACGCTCCAGGCCGCTGTCGGAGATGCGGCCCAGATCTTCGACAGCGTGCGCGACTTCTCGATGGACCACTGGCAGTCCTGGTCCGGCGAGAGCTACCGCAACGTGCTCGTGCTCGGCCGCAACGCGGGGTGGGAGGTGGAGCAGATGGTCGCCGACACCGCGGAGAAGCTGCACTCCTACGCCGGTCAGCTCGAACGCCTCCAGGGCCATCTCGACGACCACCGGGACGCCGCCGATGCCGGTGGGCTCACGGTCACGGGGACGGTCGTGGATGCGCCCGTCAACCCGTTGGGCTACGTGCCGGACACCGACGACCCCCGCTACCCCGACTACAGCGAGCACCTGGACCGGGTCGACCTCTACAACGGGATCTCCACCGACGTCGGCACCCGGCTCGGCGACCTCGAGGTGTGGGTCACCGAGCACCTCGAGAGGTTCCTGGCAGGGTTGGAGCCCTCGGCGGCGGTGCGGCTGCTGGAGGACCTCAGCGCCGACGAGGGCGACGTCGTCGGCCTGTACGTCGACGCCGAGGAAGCGCGCTGGCGCATCCGACTGCCCGAGCTGCAGGCGCAGGCCGACGACATGCGGACGCGAGCCGATCAGGCGCTCGCGCAGATCAGGGCGCAGAACGGGCAGGTGGGCGACGCGATCGACCAGGTGCGCGTGCGCCACCTCGGGCACGGCGGTGTGCGGCTGCAGACGTGGGTGGACGACGCCGCGGAGGTCGTGCGCGCGGTGCCTGTGGTCGGGCAGGGGATCGGGTGGATCCTCACGGCTGCAGGTCTGGCGCAGGGGGACGACGTCGGTGCCACCGCGGTGGAGATCGTCGTCGGCGGCGTGGCGGGGGCCGCCGCGCTGAGCCTCGTGGGCGCCGCCGCATTCGGTGTGGGTGCCACGATCGCGATTCCTGCTGCCGCAGTGGTCCTCGTGGGTGGCGGCGCGGCCTGGATCTACGAGGAGGCCGTCCCCCAGCAGGTGCGCGAGGAGATCGATTCCGGGTGGCGCGACTTCGTCGCCGACGGGTGGGAGTGGTTGAACACCCCGCTCTGACAGCCGTCCCACCGTCACCTCGCTTACGCTCGGAACGTGACCGCCCACGCGCATCCGCGTCTGCCCCAGGTCCGCGCCGTCGTCGTGACGGTCTCGGACCGCTCGGCCGCGGGTGAACGGGCCGACCTGTCGGGTCCAGCGGCGCGCGACGGTCTCGTCGCGGCGGGACTGACCGACGTCGACGTCCGCGTCGTCCCTGACGGCGAGGCCTCCGTCCGCGAGGCCCTGACCGCGGCGATCGCCGACGGTGCCCGCCTGATCCTCACGCTCGGCGGCACCGGCGTCGGGCCGCGCGACCGCACGCCCGAGGCGACCACCGCCCTGCTGGACCTGGACCTGCCGGGGGTCGCCGACGTCGTCCGCGCCCGCGGCCTCGCCGCCACCCCGACCGCCGCCCTCTCGCGCGGGGTCGCCGGGATCGTCGGCCTCGACGCCGGACCGGGCGCCCTCGTGGTCAACCTGCCCGGTTCGCCCAAGGCCGTCGCGGAATCCTTCGAGGTGCTGCTGCCGCTCGTGGGCCACGTGATCGACCAGCTGGGCGGGGGCGACCACTGATGGCCGGCAGTGTGCTCATCGCGCGCGTCACGACCGACGTGCTCGACCTCGCCGAGCACGAGGCCGCCGTCGAGCACCCCACCTCGGGTGCCGTGGTGACCTTCGTCGGACGCATCCGGGACCACGACCCGGGCGCGGAGGGCGAGGTCACCGGCATCGACTACTCCCACCACCCCGACGCCGAGCGCATCCTGGGTGAGCTCGCCGTCCGTGCCGCCGAGGCCGGGCCCGAGGGCGTGCGCATCGCGATCAGCCACCGCGTGGGCACGCTGGCGGTCGGCGACCTGGCGCTCGTGGCGTGCGTCGCGACGTCGCACCGCGGTGACGCCTACGACACCTCCCGCGCGCTGGTCGAGGCCGTGAAGGCCGAGCTGCCGATCTGGAAGCGGCAGCACGAGGTCGACGGACGCACGCACTGGGTGGGGCTATGAGGGTGCAGCCGTGACCGGCGTCCCCGTCTCGATCGGGCGACGCCCCCCGCAGGAGCGGTGGTCAGGCGTCGTGCCCGCCGGCGCACCCGGCGCCCTTGGCAACCCCGGTGATCCGCTGGTGGACACGTTCGGCCGCGTCCACCGCGACCTGCGCATCTCGTTGACCGACCGCTGCTCGCTGCGCTGCACCTACTGCATGCCCGAGCAGGGGATGGAGTGGCTGTCGCGCTCGTCGGTGCTGACCACGGACGAGATCGTCCGCATCGGCCGGATCTGCGCCGACGCCGGCATCACGACCTTCCGCCTCACGGGCGGGGAGCCGCTGCTGCGCAAGGACCTGGCCGACGTCGTCGCGCGCCTCGCGGCCCTGCGCGGACCCGACGGGACGCCCGTCCAGATCGCGATGACCACCAACGGCATCACGCTCGACCGACAGCTGCCGGAGCTGATGGCCGCGGGGCTGCAGCGCCTCAACATCAGCCTCGACACGCTGCGCCGCGACCGGTTCACCGAGCTCACGCGCCGCGACCGGCTCGACGACGTCCTGGCGGGCATCGCAGCGGCGCAGGCGTCGGGGCTGCGGCCGCTGAAGATCAACGCCGTCGCGATGCGCGGGGTCAACGACGACGAGCTGGTCGACCTGGTCGAGTTCGCCGTCGCGCACGACGCGCAGATGCGCTTCATCGAGCAGATGCCGCTCGACGCCGGCCACACGTGGGACCGCGCCGAGATGGTCACGCGCGAGGAGATCCTCGACGCGTTGTCGGTGCGCTGGAACCTCACGCCCGTGCCCGGCCGCGGCGGCGCGCCGGCCGAGCGCTGGCGCCTCGGGGACTCCGAGCACACGGTCGGCGTGATCGCGTCGGTGACCGCGCCGTTCTGCGGCGACTGCGACCGGATGCGGCTCACGGCCGACGGTCAGCTGCGCAACTGCCTGTTCTCGAACGCGGAGTTCGACCTGCTGCCGCTGCTGCGGGGCGAGGACCCCGACCGCGTGGACGGGGACGTCGACGCGATGCTGCGCGCGGCGATCCACGCCAAGCTTCCCGGCCACGCGATCAACGACCCGGGCTTCCTGCAGCCCGCGCGCGGGATGAACGCCATCGGCGGCTGACGGCGGCTGACGGCGGCCGAGAGGGGCTCAGCCGCCGGCGAAGGGCGGCAGCACGTCGACGGTCGTCCGGGCCGGCACGACGGCGGAGGCGTCGTCGGTCCGCACCCCCGCGACCAGGAACGAGCACCGACCGAGCACGTCGGCCGTGCCGGGTCCACCGCCCGCGACCAGGGCCGCCACGACGTCGCCGATCGTCACGTCACCGCCGTCGGACGGCGCCGCCACGCTCGCGGTCTCCGCCCCGTACGCCTCGGCGGCCCCGGCGAACAGCCGGACCGCCGTCGTTTCGGCGCTCACGCGGTGTCCTCAGGAGAGTCGTCGCCGGGCTTGTCGGCCTCCGGCGTCGCCAGCGCGAGGTCCTGCACCTGGCGGGCCAGGCGCGCGAGCTCGTCGCCCACGGGCTGCCCGGCGGGCACGGCACGCCCGACGGCGATGCCCAGCAGCAGCGTCGTCAGCGGTGCGGCGGGACGGGCGACGCCGCGCGCCACGTCCCGGGCGACGTCGAGCGAGACGGCCACGTCGGTCGTCGGCGCGACGTCGGACCCCAGGCCGTACAGGTCGGCGACCCCGGCGAGCCAGTCGTTCAGGGCCTCGGGCGGCAGGTGCTGCGATCCGGTCATGATTCGTCCTCACGGTGGGATGACGGGACGTCCATTGTCGCGCGCGCACGCGCCAGATCGGCAGGGGTGTCGATGTCGAGGCTCGCCCCGCCGTCGTCGTCGACCCTGAGCAGTCGAAGTCGCCCGACGGCGGCGCGCAGCGGCAGGCCCGTCAGTCCCGTCGGGCTGGTGGTCGCGACGGCGGAGACAGCCTCGCGCAGCGCGAGGACGCGGTAGCGCGCGGCGAGCCACTGGTCGCGGCCGGCGCCGTCGCGCACCACCACGCCGTCGGAGCCCGCCGGGACCTCGGCGGGCAGCAGCGCGACGAGCGACGCCGCGCGCGGGAGGTCGCACGCGAGGACCAGCACCTCGTCGGTGGCGTCGGTGTCGTCACCCGCGAGCAGCGCCAACCCCGCCCCGAGCGCCGCCAGGGGCCCGCCGAACGCGGGCTCCTCGCGGGTGCGGCGCACGCCGTCGGGCAGCGGGCCCTCGCCCCCGACCACCACGGTGCGCCAGGCGCCGATCCCGGCGGTGGCGACGGCGTCGAGCACCCGCGCGAGCAGCGTGCGGCCGCCGATCTCCAGCGCGCCCTTGTCGAGGCCGCCGAGCCTCGCGGCCCGCCCGCCCGCCAGCACGATCGCTGCCGCCGGCCCGGTCGGCGCGACCAGCTCAGACACGTCAGGCGCGGTGCCAGTCACCGGACTTCCCGCCGGTCTTGCTCTGCAGCCGGATCTCGCCGATCCAGACGCCCTTGTCGATCGCCTTGACCATGTCCACCAGCGCGAGCGCGGCCACGGACACGGCCGTGAACGCCTCCATCTCCACGCCCGTGCGGTCGGCGGTGCGGACGGTCGCGGCGATGGTGACGCCGTCGTCGGTCAGCTCGAGGTCGACGCTCGCGCCGTGCACCCCGATCACGTGCGCGAGCGGCAGCAGCTCGGCGCACCGCTTGGCCCCAGCGATGCCGGCGATGCGGGCGACGGCGAACGCGTCACCCTTCGGCACGGTGTCGTCGCGCAGCGCCTGCAGCACGGCGGGGGAGCAGTGCACGAACCCCGTCGCGGTGGCCGAGCGGACGGTCGGGGTCTTCTCGGTGACGTCGACCATGCGCGCGTGGCCGGCGCCGTCGAGGTGGGTGAAGCGAGCAGGCTGGTCGCTCATGCCGTCTCCTCCACGGAGGTCGCCGCGGTGGTCAGCGGCTGGTCGACCCCGATGACGACGGCGTCGACCACGTCCCCGGCGTGCACCCGGTCGACGTCGGCCGGCACGATCGCGTACCCGTTGGCGACCGCGAGGCTCCCGACGAGGTGCGACTTCGAGCCGCGGGCGGCGACCGGCGTTGCCGTCAGGGCGCCGTCGACCAGCGCGAGGCGGGCCGGGAGGTACTGCGTGCGACCGGGCGGCGTGCCCCAGTCGGCCGCGGCTCGGGCGGGCGCGACGGGGACGTGCACCTCGGTCTCGGCCGCGCCCTGGAGCTGCATCAGCGCGGGTCGGACGAACACGTGGAAGGAGACCCAGGCGCTGACGGGGTTGCCCGGCAGGCCGAACAGCAGTGCGCCGCCGGGGAGCGTGCCGAACGCCTGGGGCTTGCCCGGCTGCATCGCGACCGAGGCGAACGCGACGTCGTCGGAGCCCGCGAAGACCTGCTTGACCGGGTCGTACGCGCCGGCGCTGACGCCGCCCGTGAGGATGACGACGTCGCTGCCCGCCGCGCGCGCGAGCGCGGCCTCGAGGTCGGCGGGATCGTCGGCGACCTGCTCGACGGCGAGCACCTCGCCGCCCGCGCGTCGCACCAGGCCCGCGACGAGGAGGGAGTTGGAGTCGGGGATCTGGCCGCGGCGCAGCTCGCCGCCGGGTGCGACGAGCTCGCTGCCCGTCGCGATGACGCTCACCCGCGGGGCGCGACGCACGGCCACCGTGCCGTGACCGGCCGAGGACAGCGCGGACAGGACGGCGCCCGTGGCGAGCGT
>Ga0265780_10003626_pt1 | contig 20199 bp, 20 predicted proteins | sample P1T30metagenome_FD_192432 | JGI IMG/M metagenome (GOLD analysis project Ga0265780, IMG submission 192432) | Plant litter microbial communities from East Loma Ridge, Irvine, California - P1 T30 | ecosystem: Environmental > Terrestrial > Plant litter > Unclassified | place: USA: California...
TCCAGAAATCAGTGAGGTCCTCTATGGGTTCTGTCATCAAGAAGCGTCGCAAGCGCATGGCGAAGAAGAAGCACCGCAAGCTGCTTCGCAAGACGCGCCACCAGCGTCGCAACAAGAAGTAGCCGCGAGGCTCCGAGGCCCCCGACCGTCAGGTCGGGGGCCTCTTCTCGTCCTGCCCGGCCCACCGGGCGGGAGGCTCGACCCGGCCCGCCCGGCCGATAGGGTCGAGAGCGTGTCCGCTCCCCGCATCTCCTTCTTGACGAAGCCCGGCTGCCACCTCTGCGACGAGGCGCGCACGGCCCTCGACGGCGTGCTCGCCGAGCCCGAGTTCTCGGCCGCCGAGCTCGCCTACGACGAGGTCGACATCCTCGGCGACCCGGCCCTCCGCGCCGAGTACGCCGAGGAGATCCCCGTGGTCCTGCTCGACGGCCGCGTCCACACGATCTGGCGCGTCGAGCCCGAGCGCCTCCGCGTCGCGCTCCGCAGGGCGCTGGCCTGAGCACGCGAACAGCCCCACGACGACGGAGGCGCGGTGCAGGTCAGACCTGCACCGCGCCTCCGTCGTCGTCCGTGACCGGACGCCGGGGCCGAGCCCCTACGGCGTGAGGCGGGTCGGACCGCGGAACAGGAACGTCACCTCGCGCAGGTTCGGCTGGTGCAGCATCAGCATGAGCACCCGGGCCAGGCCCATGCCGAAGCCGCCGTGCGAGGGAGCGCCGTAGCGGAAGAAGTCGAGGTAGCCGCCGAGCTCCTCGGGCTTCATGCCCTTCTCGCGGATCTGCGCCTCGAGCACGTCGACGCGGTGCTCACGCTGCGCGCCCGTCGTGATCTCGGTGCCGTTGTAGATGAGGTCGTAGCTCTTCGTGAGCTGCGGGTCGTCGTCGTGGCGCATGTGGTAGAAGGGCCGGATCGACGCGTCGTAGTCCGTGAGGAACACGAAGTCGTGGTCGAAGGTCTCCTTGACGTAGGCCGCGATCTGGCGCTCGCCCTCGGGGTCCATGTCGGCGTCGGCACGGGGCACGACGTAGCCGCGGTCGGCCACGATCTGCTTGGCCTCGGCGAGGGGGATCCGCGGGAACGGCGTCGTCGGCACCGTCAGGTCGACGTCGAAGAGGTCCTTGATCTCGGTGCCGTGCTTCTCGACGACCGCGGTGAAGGCGGCGACGAGCAGCTCCTCCTGCATCCGCATGACGTCCTCGTGGCTGTCGACGTAGCTGATCTCGGCGTCGACGCTCGTGTACTCCGTCGCGTGACGAGAGGTGAACGACGGGTCGGCGCGGAACACGGGCGCGATCTCGAAGATCTTGCCGAAGCCGGCCGCCTGGGCCATCTGCTTGAAGAACTGGGGGCTCTGGGCGAGGAACGCGCTGCCCTCGAAGTACTCGACCTTGAACAGCTCGGCGTTCGACTCGCTCGCCGACGCCATGATCTTGGGCGTGTGCACCTCGACGTAGCCGCGCTCGACCCAGTAGGTGCGCATCGCGTGCTCGAAGGTGGTCTGCACCCGGAAGATCAGGGCGTTGCGCGGCACGCGCAGGTCGAGGAACCGCCAGTCCATCCGCTTGTCGATGCCGCTGTCGGCGGCGATCGGCGTCTCGGGGTCGGCGAGGCTGTCGACGACCAGCCCGTCGATCTTCACCTCGATGCCGCCGAGCTTGACGCGCTCGTCGTGCTTGAGCTGGCCCGTGACCGTCACGAAGCTGCCCTGCGAGAGGCCCGAGATCGCGTCGGCGATCTCGTCGGTCTCGCCGGCCTCGGCGAGCACGTCGGCCGCGGTGCGGGGACGGACGAGCTGGACGGCGCCGGACTCGTCGCGGAGGACGACGAACTGCACCTTCTTCTGGTCGCGGACCGTATCGACCCAACCGGACACCGTCACGGGGCCGTCGGGGAGGGGCGAGAGGTCGCTGATGAGGGTGCGTTCGATCACGGGGCCAGAGTTTACCGCGACGTCGAGCTTTCGGGCAGCCGTGAGGGAGGTGGGGGCGCGAGCCCGACCTAGACTGGGGCCCATGCCCGCCCAGCAGATCCATCTCGTGCGCCACGGCGAGGTGCACAACCCCGACCACGTGCTCTACGGCCGACTCGAGGGCTTCGGGCTCAGCGAGCTCGGGCACCGGATGGCCGCCTCGTCGGCCGCGATGCTGAAGGCGCAGGGCGCCCCGGTCGCCGCCGTCGTGGCGAGCCCCCTCCAGCGGACCCGCGAGAGCGCCGCCCCGTGGGCCGAGACGTACGGCCTCGACGTCCAGGTCGACGAGCGCCTCGTCGAGCCGACGAACAAGTACGAGGGCCGTCGCTCCGACTTCACGGTCGCGAAGCAGCTGGCGGTCCCGGCCGAGTGGCCCTGGATCGTCAACCCGCTCAAGCCGAGCTGGGGCGAGGCGTACGTCAGCATCGCCGCACGCATGCTCGCCGCCGTCGACGAGGCCTGGTCGAGCGTCGACTCGGGCGACGTCGTCCTGGTCAGCCACCAGCTGCCGATCTGGATGGTGCACCGCAGCGTCACCGGCGCCCGCCTGTTCCACGACCCCCGTCGTCGTCGGTGCTCGCTGTCGAGCGTCACCACGCTCGAGCGCCAGGCCGGCCGCTTCGTCGAGGTCGGCTACCAGGACCCCGCGGCCGACCTGCTCGAGCGCGCCGTCGACCTCGGGGCCGTGTGATGCGCCGCTCCTCCTCGTCCCTCGCCGCCGGTGCCGTCGCGGCGGCCGCGGCCCTGGCCCTCGTGCTCACCGGCTGCAGCTCGCAGTCCGACCCTCTCGCCGAGCAGTACCGCGAGGGCGGCACCGAGAACTACATCAGCGGCGCCGGCACGGTCACCGAGGTGCCCGAGGCCGACCGTGACGAGCCCGTCGAGTTCACCGGCACCACCGACGAGGGCGACGAGTTCTCGCGGGCCGACCACGACGGCGAGGTCGTCGTGCTCAACTTCTGGTACTCCAGCTGCCCGCCCTGCCGCAAGGAGGCGCCCGACCTGCAGCAGCTCAGCACCGACTTCGCCGACGACGGCGTCCAGTTCGTCGGCGTCAACGTGCGCGACCAGGCCGACACGGCCCGCGCCTTCGCCGAGAAGTTCGACGTCACCTACCCGTCGATCGTCGACACGAACGACGGCGCCGTCCAGCTCGCCCTCGCGGGCACCATCGCCCCGAACGCCGTGCCCACGACGATCGTCCTCGACAAGCAGGGCCGCATCTCGGCGCGCGTCCTCGGCGGCCTCGACGGCCCGAGCACGCTCAAGACCCTGATCAGCGACGCCGTCGCCGAGCAGGCCTAGAGGTGTACCAGGGCAACCCCTTCTTCGAGGCGGTCGCGGGCGGCCAGCTCGCCGTCGCCCTGCCCGTCGCGCTGCTCGCCGGCCTCATCTCGTTCCTCTCGCCCTGCGTGCTCCCGCTCGTGCCCGGCTACCTCGGCTACGTCAGCGGCCTCGCCGGGGGCGGTCGTCGTGCCGCGGCGGTCGACGCCGGCAGCACGTCCGGCACCGTCACCACCGCCTCCCACGACCGTCGTCGCATGGTCGTCGGCGTGCTCCTCTTCATCGCCGGCTTCTCGCTGGTCTTCGTGGGCGGCAGCATCGCCTTCTCGGCGGCCGGGTTCTGGCTGATCCAGTGGCGCGACCTCATCGTCCGGCTCATGGGCCTCGTCGTGATCGCGCTCGGCCTCGTCTTCGTCGGCCAGTTCACGTTCCTGCAGCGCACGATCAAGCCCGGCTTCGTGCCGGCGACGGGCCTGGCCGGGGCGCCCCTGCTCGGCATCGTCTTCGGCATCGGCTGGACGCCGTGCATCGGCCCCACCCTCACCGCCATCTACGCGCTGTCGTTCACGAGCGGGTCGGCCACGCAGAGCGTGCTGCTCGGCCTCGCCTACTGCGTCGGCCTCGGCGTGCCGTTCCTGCTCGTCGCGCTCGGCTTCGGCTGGGCCGCGAAGTCCCTCTCGTTCGTCAAGCGCCACATGCGCGCCGTCAACATCGTCGGAGGCTCGATCCTGATCGCCATCGGTCTGCTCATGGTCACGGGCCTCTGGTCCACCCTGATGTCGCACCTCGGGGCGGTGATCGCGACCTATGGCACGCTCGTCTGAGCCCGAGGGCCGCGGCTCGGCCGACGAGACCGACGTCTCGGCCGACCCGCTCCGCCCGAGCGACCACTACGACTCCGCGCCGGCGCGCACGCCCGGCGACCAGGGCGCGGGCTCCGTCGACGTCGTGCAGCCGCGCCTCGGCCCCGTCGGCTACCTCCGCTTCTTCTGGCGGCAGCTGACGAGCATGAAGACGGCGCTGTTCCTGCTCATGCTGCTCGCCGTCGCCGCCATCCCGGGGTCGCTCGTGCCGCAGCGCACCTCCGACCCCAACGGCGTCGTGCAGTACCGGGCCGAGCACCCCGACCTGTTCCCCGTGCTCGACAAGATCGGCGTCTTCGACACCTACTCGTCGCCGTGGTTCTCCGCGGTCTACCTGCTGCTCTTCATCTCGCTGATCGGCTGCATCGTGCCGCGCACGAAGCACCACCTCGAGGCCCTGCGCTCGCGGCCCCCGAAGACGCCGGCCCGTCTGTCGCGGCTCGCCGGCTACCGCTCCGTCACGCTGCAGACCGCAGGAGGCGCGTCGGGCTCCGACCTCGCCCCCTCCGCCGCCGTCGAGCAGGCCCGTGCGCAGCTGAGGCGCGCCGGGTACCGCACGCAGGTGTTCGGCGACTCGGTCAGCGCCGAGCGCGGGTACCTCCGCGAGACGGGCAACCTCGTCTTCCACACCGCGCTCGTCGGCGTGCTCGTCACCGTCGGCGTGGGCGGCGGCTTCGGGTACACGGGCCAGCGCGTGCTCGTCGAGGGCCAGACCTTCACGAACGCGCTCGTCTCGTACGACTCGTTCAACCCGGGTCGCTGGTTCAGCGACGCTCAGCTCTCGCCGTTCAACATCACGCTCGACCAGTTCACGACGACGTACGAGGAGTCGAACCAGGACGCCCTCGGGCAGCCGCTCGACTACACGGCCGACGTGACGACGACGACGCAGTCCGGCGACACGGACGAGCACGAGATCAAGGTCAACAGCCCGCTGGCGATCGGCGGCTCGAACGTCTACCTGCTCGGCAACGGCTACGCGGTCGACGTGACGGTGACGTCGCCCGACGGCTCGGTCGCGTTCCGCGACACGATCCCGTTCCTCCCCCAGGACGCGAACCTCACCTCGCAGGGCGTCGTGAAGGTGCCCGACGGGCTGTCCGACCAGATCGGCATGATCGGCTTCTTCTACCCGTCCGCGGTCGAGACGGGCGACGGCTCGGGCATCCTCGCGTCGAGCTACCCCGACCTGCTCAACCCGGTGCTCAGCCTGAACGTCTACCAGGGCGACCTCGGCCTCGACGACGGCGTGCCCCAGTCGGTGTACTCGCTCACCACCGACGGCATGACCGAGATCGCGGGCGCGGCCGCCGACGAGTCGGCCCTGCGGCTCTCGCCCGGCGACACGGTCGACCTGCCCGACGGGCTCGGCACGGTCACCTTCTCCGACGTGAAGCGGTTCGCCTCGCTCGACGTGCACCACGACCCCTCACAGCTGTGGGTGCTGCTCTTCGCGGGGCTCGTCTTCGCGGGTCTGCTGACGGCGCTGTTCGTGCCGCGTCGCCGCGTCTGGGTCAAGGCGACCGACACCGGCGGGGGAGTCCTGCTCGAGTACGCGGGCCTCGCCCGCGGCGAGGACCCGACCCTGGCCCGTGCCGTGCGGGACATCGCCCGCACCCACCTGGCGGGCCTCGGCGTGCCCGCCGACGTCGCGCGCGACGCGACGAGCGACGACGACGAGCCCGACGAGACCTCGCCGGGACGCGGCGCCGGCTCGACCTCGAACGACCCCGACCGCTCGACAGAGGCGCCCGGGCGCGCCGGACGTAGGATCTGACCGTGACCGAAGACCTCGCCAACTTCTCGCTCGTCGCCGTGTACTCGGCGATGGCGATCTACACGATCTCGTTCGTGGCCTTCGCGCTCGACCTCGCCAAGCGCTCGGGCGACGCCCAGCAGGCCTCGGTCCCCGGCGCGACCGCCGCGGCGGGCCCCGGTCCGGGCGCGGCACGCGGCGCGGACCGCGCCTCCGCCCGGGTCGCCGCGTCCGGCGGCAGCACCATCGTGCTCGACCGCGGGGCCGACACCGCCGTCGCCGCCGGCGGCGGCCGTGGCGAGTCCGGCACGGGCTCCGGCTCGTCGGGCCGCCGCCGCGGATCGACCTTCGAGCGCGTGGCGACGGCGATGATGGTCCTCGGCCTCCTCGTGCACCTCTCCAGCGTCGTGACGCGCGGCCTCGCCGCCGACCGGGTGCCGTGGGCGAACATGTTCGAGTTCTCGCTGACCGGCACCGCGATCATCGTCGCCGTGTACCTGGTCGCCGGTCGCTTCGTCGACCTGTCGTTCCTCGGGGCCTACGTGATGGGCCTCAACCTCGTGCTGCTGGCCATCGGCAGCGTCAACTACTACGTCGAGGTCGTCCCGCTGCAGCCGGCGCTGCAATCGGCCTGGCTCGTGATCCACGTGCTCGTGGCCATCCTCGGCACCGGCTTCTTCGCGATCGCCGCGGGTCTCTCGATCGCGCAGCTGATCCAGACGAAGCGCGAGCAGGCCCGGCTCGCCGGCCTCCGCTTCATGGACACCCTGCCCGGTGCCGACCGCCTCGAAGACCTGGCCTACCGCGTCGCCCTCGTCGGCTTCGTGCTCTGGACCTTCACGCTCATCGCCGGCGCCGTCTGGGCCGAGCGGGCCTGGGGCCGCTACTGGGGCTGGGACACCAAGGAGGTCTGGACCTTCATCATCTGGGTCCTCTACGCCGGCTACATCCACGCGAGGGCGACCCGTGGCTGGCGCGGTGCCCGCTCCTCCTGGTTGTCGATCATCGGCTTCGCCGCGGTGCTGTTCAACTTCGGCGTCGTCAACGTCTTCTTCAAGGGCCTGCACGCCTACTCCGGCCTCTGACCTCCTCTCTTCATTCAGGAAGGTGAGTCCTGAACTGTGCGGATGCAGGACTCACGGTCCTGTCTCGTGCACGATCCAGGAACTCGACGGCGTCGTGTCCTGAACGCCGCAGCGTCGGCGACGTCAGCGGTCGAGCAGGGCCCAGGAGGCGCGCACCCGATCCAGCCACCACGCACGTCGGTCGTCGGTCACCGCGTGTTCGCGCAGCAGGTCGACGTCCACGTCGACCCGCCGGACGTCGATCGCCCCGTCGACCGGCGTGAGCGGCTCCCGGGTGACGTCAGCCGCCAGCAGGGCGGCCGTGCCGAGGCCGCAGTCGTGCCGCAGGTCGGGCAGGGCGGCGGCGAGGTGGGCGCCCATGCTGAGGCCGACCGAGGTGTCGAGGGCACTCGAGACGACGACGGGCAGGCCGGCGGCGGCGGTGATCGCGAGGGCGGCCCGGACGCCGCCCAGCGGCTGAGCCTTGACGACGAGCACGTCGGCGGCGCCCGCCCGGGCGACGGCGAGCGGGTCGGCGGCCTTGCGCACGCTCTCGTCGGCGGCGACGGGCACGCCGAGGTCGGCCGTGCGGCGTCGCAGCTCGGCCAGCTCGGGCACCGTGGCGCAGGGCTGCTCCGCGTACTCGAGACCCGACGGCGCCAGCGCACGCAGCGCCTCCTCGGCCTCGTCCACGGTCCAGCCTCCGTTCGCGTCGACGCGGACGCGACCCTCGGGGCCGACGTGCTCGCGGGCGGCGACCACCCGCGCGACGTCGTCCGCGAGCACCTGCCCTCGCTCGGCGACCTTGACCTTGACCGTCCGGCAGCCGGGGAACCGGGCGAGCACGCCCGCGACGTCGTCGGGACCGACGGCCGGCAGCGTCGCGTTGACGGGCACGCGGGAGGCGCCGGTCGGGAGCTCCGGACCCCAGCCGAACTCGACGGCCGCAGCCAGCCAGGCCGCCGCCTCCTCGGGCCCGTACTCGACGAAGGGGCTGAACTCGGTCCAGCCCCGGGGGCCCTCGACGAGCAGGGCCTCGCGCACGTCGATGCCGCGGAACCGGGTGCGGAGGGGAAGCTGCACCACGTGGGCGCCCGCGAGCAGCTCGTCGAGGGGCGGCAGGGCGGTGGCCGGGAGCAGAGGATCGGCGGGCGTCGTCACCTCGTCAGTCTCGCACCGCGCCCGCTAGGGTCGAACACCATGGCCGCCCCCGATCTGCCCCGCTCCGACGGCGACGCCGACGTGCCCGACGTGCTCGCCATGGACGCGCCCGCCCCCGGCGCCGACGTGCCCGACGCCGACGTGCCCGCCGCCGACGCGCCCGCCCCCGGCGCCGACGTGCCCGACGCCGACGTGCCCGCCGCCGACGCGCCAGCCCGCGACGCCGAGGGGCTCGACATCTTCGACGACCCGACCCACGACGAGTCCGCCGCCCCGGCCCGCAGCTCCCGCCTCGGCGTCGTCGTGCTCGTGCTCGCCGTGGTGCTGTTGGCCCTCGACGGCCTCGCGATCGCGCTGCTCGCGGGCGACGGGGTCACGGCCGCGGCGTCGATCGCCCTCGTCACGATGCTCGCCTCGATCGCCGTGGGGGTCGTCGCGCTCGTCGCCGTCGCCACCCGGCGCGGCCGCTGGCCCGCCGTCGCGGCGGTGCTGCTCAGCGTCCTCGCCAACCCGTTCGTGTTCGTCTGGTTGCTGGGTCGGCTCGTCCCCTCGCTCTGACCTCGCGCCTGCTCGGCCCCGCCCGGTCGTAGGCTCGAGGACATGCCAGCAGCTGCCGTGTCCGACCTGTTCGATCCTGCCGAGTGGCGAGAGGTGCCGGGCTTCGACGGCCTCACCGACGTCACGTACCACCTCGACGTCGAGGGCCGTGTGGCCCGCGTCGCCCTCGACCGCCCCGAGGTGCGCAACGCGTTCCGGCCGCGCACGGTCGACGAGCTGTACCGGGTGCTCGACCACGCGCGCCAGCAGAGCCGGGTCGGCGTCGTGCTCCTCACCGGCAACGGCCCGAGCCCGAAGGACGGCGGCTGGGCCTTCTGCAGCGGCGGCGACCAGCGCATCCGCGGTCGCGACGGCTACAAGGCCGAGGGCGCTGAGGCGAACGTCGCCGACCCGGCTTCCGCGGGCCGGCTGCACATCCTCGAGGTGCAGCGCCTCATCCGCTTCATGCCCAAGGTCGTCATCGCGGTCGTGCCCGGCTGGGCGGCCGGCGGCGGCCACTCGCTGCACGTCGTCTGCGACCTGACGATCGCCAGTCGCGAGCACGGCAGGTTCAAGCAGACCGACGCCGACGTGGGCTCGTTCGACGCCGGCTACGGCAGCGCCTACTTCGCCAAGCAGATCGGCCAGAAGCTCGCCCGCGAGGTGTTCTTCCTCGCGGAGGAGTACAGCGCCGACCGCGCCCACGAGATGGGCGCCGTCAACCGCGTCGTGCCGCACGCCGACCTCGAGAAGGAGGCGCTGGCCATGGCCCGCGTCGTCCTCACGAAGTCGCCCACCGCGATCCGCATGCTCAAGTTCGCCTTCAACGCGACCGACGACGGCATCGTGGGGCAGCAGGTGTTCGCGGGCGAGGCGACGCGTCTCGCCTACGGCACCGACGAGGCCGTCGAGGGGCGCGACTCGTTCCTCGAGAAGCGCGAGCCCGACTGGTCGCCGTTCCCGTGGCAGTACTGATCGCCGGCTCCGGGGCGGTCCCGAGGAGGCGCGGAGCGTGACCCGGCCTCTCCTCGCCGTCGACGCGCGACGCCCCGTCGCCGTGCTCGAGGCCCTCCGCGACGCGTTGGCGGGCGGCCCCGCGGTCGCGCCGCGCCCTGACGCCGACGTGCCCGCCGACCTGCCCGCCTCCGTGCCCCAGCCCGTCGACCTCGTGGTGGAGACGAGCGGCTCGAGCGACGCCCCCAAGCGCGTGATGCTGCCGGCCGACGCCCTGCTCGCCGGAGCGGCGGCCGCCGACGGCGCGCTCAGCGGGCCCGGCCAGTGGGTGCTCGCCCTGCCGGCCCACTACGTGGCAGGGACGAACGTGCTCGTGCGCAGCATCGCGGCGGGCACCGAGCCCGAGGTCCTGGCCCCCGGTCACTTCGACCCCCTCGCCTTCACGGCGGCCGCCCGCCGCCTCGAGCACCCGGTGCGCTACGCGTCGCTCGTGCCCGCACAGCTGGCCGCGGTGCTCGACGCCGCTGACCACGACGACGACGTGGCCGACGCCGCCCGGCTGTTCGCCGCGGTGCTCGTGGGAGGGCAGGCGACGCCGGCCTCCCTCGTCGACCGTGCCCGCGCCTCCGGCGTCCGGGTCGTCCGCACCTACGGGGCCAGCGAGACCGGAGGGGGCTGCGTCTACGAGGGCGTGCCCGTAGGGCGCGCGCGCGTGGCGGTGGTCGAGGGCCAGGTCGAGCTCGCGGGCCCCTCGCTCGCCCTCGGCTACCTCGGCGACGACGCCAGGACGGCGGCCTCGTTCGTCGTCCGCGACGGGGAGCGCTGGTACCGCACGGGCGACGCCGGCAGCGTGTCCGACGACGGCGTGCTGACCGTGACGGGCCGCCTCGACGACGTCGTCGTCTCGGGCGGCGAGAAGGTGTCGCTCGGGCTCGTGGAGCGGGTGGTCCGCGAGCAGCGGGGCCTCGAGCAGGCGGTGGTGGTGCGCGCGCCGCACGAGCGCTGGGGCGAGGTGCCGGTGGTCGTGGTGGAAGACGGGCACGGACGCGAGCTGCCGGACCCGGGCTCGGGCGCGCCTGCTGCCCCGGTGCACGACCTGCCCGGGCTGGCCGAGCTGCGGTCTGTCGTGGTCGCCGCCCTCGGCCGGGCGGCGGCGCCGGACAGGCTCGTCGTGCTGCCTGAGCTCCCCCTGCTGCCGAGCGGCAAGCCCGACCGCCGCGCCCTGGCCGACCTCGTCGCGGGAGACGCCCCCGCCCGGAACTAGGATCGGTCCCGTGGCACGAGCGACGACATCCCAGAAGAAGAAGCGCGGCGGCCGACCCGGAGGTCGACCCGGGCGCCAGCCCGCCCGTCGGGTGACGGCCGGCGACTGGATCGGCGGCGCACGGCTGCGCACCCTGCCGCTCGGCGTCGCCCCGGTGGCCCTCGGCACCGGCGTGGCCCGGGCCAACGGCAGCTGGGACCTCCCGCTCGCCCTGCTCTGCCTCGCGATCGCGGTGTTCCTGCAGGTCGGCGTCAACTACGCCAACGACTACTCCGACGGCATCCGCGGCACCGACGCGCACCGCGTCGGCCCTGCCCGCCTGACCGGCTCGGGCAGCGTCCGGCCGCGCACGGTGCTGCGCGTCGCGCTCGTGTTCTTCGGCCTGGCCGCCCTCGCGGGCGTCGTGGTCGTCGTCACCACGGGCTACTGGTGGATGCTCGCCGTCGGCGCGGCCGCGGTCGTCGCCGCCTGGTACTACACGGGCGGCAAGCGCCCCTACGGCTACAACGCCCTGGGCGAGGTCTTCGTCTTCGTCTTCTTCGGCCTGGTCGCCACGGTCGGCACGGCGTTCGTGCAGGTGCACCGGTTCCCGGCCGACGCCTGGGTCGCGGGCGTCGCGGCGGGGCTCTTCGCCTGCGCCGTGCTCATGGTGAACAACATCCGCGACATCCCGCAGGACGCCGCAGCCGGCAAGCGCACCCTCGCCGTCGTCGTCGGCGACACCGTGGCCAGGGCGCTCTACGCGCTGTTCCTGCTGCTGCCGTTCCTGCTGCTCGCGTACTTCGGGTTCCTGTACTTCCACGCGCCGTTCGTGTACTTCACGCTCATCGCCGCGGTGCCCGCCGCCGTCATCGGCGTCACGGGCAAGACGCCCCGCGAGCTCATCCTCGCCCTGCAGCTGTCGTCGCTGACGGCGCTGCTGTTCGGCGTGGGCCTCGGCGCGGCCCTGTTCTTCTGACCCACGGGCCGAGTCGGATCGCACCCAGGAGGCGCGTCCCGCGTCGGGCCTAGGAGGCGCGGCCCGCGTCCCGGTCGTCGTGGGCGTCCCGCTCCGCCAGCTCGGCGTCCTCGGCCAGGCTGTCGCCGTCGAGCGGCTCCGGTCGCGAGCGGCGCTCGGCGAGCTCGAGGGCGACGCGGCGCCGCAGCGGGGCGAAGAAGAGGTACGAGACGCAGAACGCCACGACCGCGGCGATCAGCGTCGCGAGGTAGGGGTTCGGCAGCAGGAGCACGAGCACGACGAGCGCGACGAGGAAGACGCCGAGACGGACGATCGTGTACTGGACCCAGGGTTTCACGCGGCGAGTCTACGCGCGCCGGGTGGCCGCCCCGTCGCCGGGGAGCGGCTCCCTGCCGACCATCAGGCGACGCCCTGGTGGCCCGCCTATGCTCTGTCCATGGTGAAGTTCCTGGTCGTGGCGATCGTCGCAGCATCAGCCTTCGTCATCTATGCCCTCATCGACTGCCTCTTCGCCGAGTCGTCGAAGTTCCGGGCCCTCAACAAGCCCCTCTGGGCTGTCATCATCATCGCGCTGCCGGTCATCGGCGCCGTGCTCTGGTTCCTCCTGGGCCGTGCGCGCAAGAGCGGGCAGCCCGAGTCGCGACGGTTCGTCGCCCCCGACGACGACCCCGAGTTCTCGGGTCGGTCGGGCACGACGGTCAGCGACCTCGACCGGGAGACGACCGACGAACGCATCCGACGCCTCGAACAGGAACTCGCCGAGCTCGACGGCGACGACAAGAACGACAAGAACAACGCCTGACGACCGGGGCACGGCTCGTCCCGACGCCGCCGAGTCCGAGCTGCCCGCCGAGTCCGAACTGCCCGACGCGTCCGGGGCTGACCACCGTTCGGCGTCGGTCGAGGCCGGAGCGACCTCATCCGGCAGCGTCGCGACCGACTGGGCCGTCGCCGTCCTCGCGGCGCTCGTCGACGCAGGCGTGCGCGAGGTCGTGCTCAGCCCCGGCTCCCGCTCACAGGCCCTGGCCCTCGCCGCCGCCGAGTTCGAGCGTGCCGGGCGCCTCCGGCTCCGGGTCCGCGTCGACGAGCGCTCCGCGGGGTTCCTCGCTCTCGGCCTCGCCGTCGAGTCGGGCGTCCCCGCCGTCGTCGTGACCACCTCCGGCACGGCGGTCGCCAACCTGCACCCCGCGGTGCTCGAGGCCCACCACAGCGGCGTCCCGATGATCGTCCTCACCGCCGACCGGCCCGTCGAGCTGCGGGGCATCGGTGCCAACCAGACCACGCAGCAGCCCGGCCTGTTCGGCGTCGCGGTGCGGCGGGGACGTGACCTCGAGGCCCCGCTGACCGGGCCGGTCGATCCCGATGCCGTGCGCGCCGTCGCCCTGGGCGCCGTCGCCACCTCCCTGGGCACGCCGGACGCGGACCGCGACCCCGGAGCGCCTGCCGTGCCGGGGCCGGTGCACCTCAACGTCGCCTTCCGCGAGCCGTTGTCGGCCGCGCTCGGCTCCCTGCCCGCCGCCCGCCCCGAGGCCGTCGACACCGCCTCCCGGTCCGCCGCCGCGCGCGCGGCGGCCGTCCGCGTCGAGGTCGACGCCGAGCCGGGCACCGTCGTCGTGGCCGGGCACGCCGCCGGCGACGAGGCCGAGTCGCTCGCGCGCGCCCTGGGCGCCCCCCTCGTCGCCGAGGTCTCGAGCGGCGCCCACTTCGGCCCGAACCTCGCGCTCGGGTTCCGCATGCTGCTCGGCGACCCCGAGCTCGGCGGGGCCGTGCGCCGCGTGGTCGTGCTCGGCCACCCGACCCTGACCCGTCAGGTGCCCGCGTTGCTGCTCCGGCCCGGCGTCGAGGTGCTCGTCGTGCGCGGCACCGCCGCCGAGGCCTACGACCCGGGCAGGTCAGCCACGGTCGTCGAGGCCCTCGACGTGGTCGAGACCGGGGGAGGCGCGCCGGGCGACCGCGCGCACCGCGCCTGGGTGGGCCGCTGGGTCCACGCCGGGCGCCGTGTCGTCGGCGACGACGAGGCCGCGCCCGATCTCGACGCGGCCACGAGCGACGACGGCTCGGCCAGGGCGGAGTTCCTCCGCGGCGAGGTCGCGCTGCTCCGACGGGCGGTCACCCGTCGAGCCTTGGCCGAGACGCTCTGGCGGGTGACGTGGCCGCACGACAGGTTCGTGCTCGGGGCCTCCCGCCTGATCCGCGAGGTCGACGAGGTCGTGCCGGGCAAGCGCGTCCGTGTGCACGCGAACCGAGGTCTGGCCGGCATCGACGGCACGATCGCGACGGCGGCCGGCATCGCGCTCGCCAGCCAGGTCGACGATCGGGCACCCGGCGTCACGCGCGTGCTGGTCGGCGATCTCACCCTGCTGCACGACGTCGGCTCGCTGCTGTTCGGTGACGGCGAGGTGCGGCCGCGGCTGCAGGTGGTCGTCGGGAACGACGGCGGAGGCACGATCTTCGACGGGCTCGAGGTCGCCGCGACGGCGCCGGCCGACGCGATGCGACGGGTCCAGTTCACCCCGCACTCGGTGCAGCTCGCGGGGCTCGCCGCCGCCTACGGGTGGCACCACGTGCTCGCGGCGACGCGCGCGGACCTCGACCAGGCGCTGGCCAGGGCCTGGGACGGTCCCGTGCTCATCGAGGTGCCGCTCGAGCGCTGAGCGCCCGATGTCCTGCCCGCGTCCCTCCTCGCGAGCGGCACGGACCTCCCGGCCGTAGGCTCGGCCCCATGGCCAAGACCTGGACGACCCTTCCCACCGAGATCCTGCGCGCCGGCCCCGAGGTGCGCCTCGCCGACGTCGACCCCGGCTCGACCCCCGGGTTCCCCGGAGACAAACGCTACGCCGCGCAGGTGCTCGAGTCGGGGCGGGACTCCCTCGGCGAGCTGCAGGAGAAGCTGTTCGCCGGCAGTCGCACCGGCGGGTCGCAGGGGAACGTCCTGCTCGTCCTGCAGGGCACCGACACCTCGGGCAAGGGCGGCATCGTCCGTCACGTCGTCGGCGCCGTCGACCCGCAGGGCGTCGCCCACCACGCCTTCAAGGCGCCCACCGAGGAGGAGCTCGCGCACGACTTCCTCTGGCGGGTGCGACGCGAGCTGCCCGGACCCGGCATGATCGGCGTCTTCGACCGCTCGCACTACGAGGACGTCCTCATCGGCAAGGTCCGCCGGCTCGCCCCGCCCGAGGAGATCGAGCGGCGCTACGACGCCGTCGTCGAGTTCGAGCGCGAGCTCGTCGAGGCGGGCACCACGATCGTGAAGGTGATGCTGCACCTCTCGCGGGACGAGCAGAAGAAGCGCCTGACCGAGCGGCTCGACCGTCCCGACAAGCACTGGAAGTTCAACCCCGGCGACATCGAGGAGCGCCTCGTGTGGGACGACTACCAGGAGGCGTACGAGACCATGCTGCGTCGCACGTCGACGGACGTCGCGCCGTGGCACGTCGTGCCGGCGGATCGCAAGTGGTACGCCAGGGTGGCCGTCCAGCGCCTCCTCGTCGACGCCCTCGCGGCACGTGACCTCGGCTGGCCGCCGGCCGGCTTCGACGTCGACCTCGAGCGCACCCGGCTCGCGTCGACCTAGGAGCGCACCCGGATCGCGTCGCCGGCGCCTCTCGGCAGGCGCAGCCCCTCGGGCAGGCTGAGCAGGGCCAGCACGGCGAGCACCACCAGGGCGACCTGGTAACCGGTCGCGGCGTCGCCGAGCCCCTGCGCCGTCGCGACCCCGTCGGCGACGCGGACGGCGAGCGCCGTGAGCGCCACGCCCAGTCCGACCGCGAGCTGGCCGGTCACGGACGCGATGGCGTTCGCGGGCGCGATCTGTGCGGGCGGCACGTCGGCGAACTGCAGGGTGTTGTAGGCGGTGAACCCGACCGAGCGGAACACGCCGCTGACCAGCAGCACGGCGGCGACGAGCACCGGGGACGTGTCCGGACCCACCAGGGCGACGGCGACGAACGACGCGGCGAGACCGACGGTCGCGACGACGACGATCGGCACGATGCGGAACCGCAGCATGAGCGGCGTCGTGAAGGGCTTGACGCCGAGGTTGCCGACGAAGACGGCCATCAGCATGAGGCCCGCCTCGACGGGGGACCAGCCGAAGCCGTCCTGCAGCAGCAGGGGCACCACGAAGGGCACGCCGTTCACGACGGCGCGGTAGAGCGAGCCGCTGAGGTTCGTCACGCGGAACGTCGCGACGCGGAACGGCTCGAGGTCGAGCAGCGGGTGGCGGGAGCGGCGGAACCAGCGGCCGGCGGCGAGGCCCAGGGCGACCGCCACGACGACCAGCGCGGCGCCGACGAGCACGGTCTCCGGTTCGCCGAGCAGCTCGAAGGCGACGACCAGCGTCACGATCGCGCCCACGACGAGCAGCAGGCCCGGCCAGTCGAGCGGGTGCCGGTCGCCGATCTCGGGCGAGGGGACGACCCGCCAGGCCGCGACGAGCAGCAGGGCGCCGACCGGCACGTTGACGAGGAACACCCACTCCCAGCCGAGGTGCTCGGTGAGGAGTCCGCCGATCAGCGGCGCCACGACGGGGGCTGCGAGGGCGGGCCAGGTCAGGTAGGCGATGGCCTTGATCAGCTCGGACTTCTCGGTGCTGCGGAGCACGATGAGGCGGCCGATCGGCACCATCATCGCCCCGGCCGCGCCCTGGACGACCCGGGCCGTCGTGAGCGCGACGAGGTCGGGGCTCAGGGCGCACGCGAGCGAGGCCAGCGTGAAGAGCACCACCGCCGCGAGGAACACGCGGCGGGCGCCCCAGCGCTCGGCGAGCCACGCGCCGAGCGGGATGAACGCCGCGACGGCCACGAGGTACCCGGTCACGGCGATGCCGAGCTGGGCCGGCTGGACGCCGAAGTCACGGGCGACGGAGGCGGTGGCCGTCGACAGGATCGTGGCGTCGAGGTTCTCCATGAAGAACGCGGCGGCGACCACCAGCGCGACCGGTCGCGACCAGCGCGTCGCGGGCTCCGCCTCCTCGGCCCCGGGAGCAGGCGTCGAGCTCACCGCGAGAAGGCCCCGACGACGGGCTGGAACTTCATGGTCGTCTCGGCGACCTCGCGCTCGGGCACCGACTCGGCGACGACGCCCGCGCCGGCGAACGCCCGCACCGTGCCGTCGGGGTGCACCTGGGCGCAGCGCAGGGCGATGGCCCACTCGCCGTCGCCGTCGGCGCCCACCCAGCCGACGGGGCCGGCGTAGCGGCCGCGGTCGAACGGCTCGAGCCGACGGATCAGCTCGAGCGCCCGCGGGGTCGGCGTGCCGGCGACGGCGGCCGTCGGGTGCAGGGCGGCGATCAGGTCGAGCGACGACGAGCCGTCGGTGAGCCTGCCGCGGACGTCGCTGGCGAGGTGCCACAGGTTCGGCAGCTTGAGGGTGAACGGCTGCTCGCCCGTCACGACGTCGTCGGCGTGCGGGCCGAGCGACAACAGCAGGCTGCGCAGGGCGAAGGCGTGCTCGTCCAGGTCCTTCGTCGAGGTGGCCAGGGCGTGGGCGGCGCGCTCGTCGCTCACCGCGTCGACCCCGCGCGCGCTGCTGCCCGCGAGCACCCGGGCGCTGACCTCTCCGCGCTCGGTGCGGACGAGGGTCTCCGGGCTGGCGCCGACGAGCCCGTCGACGGCGAAGGCGTAGCAGTCCGGGTAGGCGGTGAGCAGGGTCGCGGCGACGAGCCGCAGGTCGGCCTCGGCAGGCAGGCGACCGACGAGGTCGCGTGCCAGCACCACCTTGCTCACCTCGCCGTGGCGGATCGCCTGGACCGCTTGCGCGACGGCGTCGGCGTAGCCGGGCCCGGTCAGCTCGCCGTCGACGAGGTGCAGCGTCGCCGCGGCGCCCACCGGCGACGCCGGCGGCAGCTCGGCCCCGTCGACCCGGGTGATCCACGCCACGCCGTCGCGGCGGCCGAGGACGATGCGGGGCACGATCAGGACGCTCGTGTCGGCCGACTCGTCGTCGAAGGCGAACGAGCCGAAGGCCATCAGCCCGGTGCCGGGCACGTCGACCTCGTCGTCGACGGAGGCACGGCTCGCGACCGCGCGCCAGGCGTCGGCGGCGTCGCGCATCCGGTCTGGTCCGGTGAACTCGAGCCGCAGCGCCTCGCCGATGCCGGCCATGCCCGCGCCGCCGCGCACGAACACGAGGGGGCTGCGCGGATCGACGACGTCGAGCAGCGGGCTGATGTGGTCGATCTGCGTGGTGCGGACGGACAAGGAGGGGACGTGCAGCGACGAGGGGACCACCCGTCGACCCTACTCGGGCCACGCACGGGGCATGCCGGTAGGATCGACCATCGTGACCAAGGCCGATATGAACAAGCAACCCGACGAGGTCGCGTCCATGTTCGACGGCGTCGCCCGGCACTACGACCGCACGAACGACGTGCTCTCCGCGGGCAACGCCGTCCTGTGGCGCGTGGCGACCGTGAAGGCGATCGGTGCGGGCCCGGCCGACCGGGTGCTCGACATCGCCGCGGGCACCGGCACGAGCTCGGTGGCCATCGCGAAGCGCGGTGCCGAGGTGGTCGCGCTCGACTTCTCGCACGGCATGGTCGAGGTGGGCCGCGAGCGGCACCCCGAGATCGAGTTCGTCGAGGGCGACGCCGAGCAGCTGCCCTTCGACGACGCGACCTTCGACGCCGTGACGATCTCGTTCGGCCTGCGGAACGTCAACCGGCCGAAGCAGGCCCTCGCCGAGATGCACCGCGTGCTCAAGCCCGGCGGGCGGCTCGTCATCTGTGAGTTCTCCACCCCGCCGTTCGCGCCGCTCCGCGCCGCCTACCGGGCATACCTGCGCTGGGGCATGCCGGTGGTGGCCCGCGCGGTGAGCAGCAACACGCCTGCCTACTCGTACCTCGCCGACTCGATCGACGCGTGGCCCGAGCAGCAGGTGCTGAGCCAGTGGCTCCGCGGCGCGGGCTTCACCCGCGTGGCGCACCGCGACCTGACGATGGGCATCGTGGCTCTGCACCGAGGCCGCAAGCCGGTCGACCAGTCGGCCCGCGCCTCCGCGGCGAAGAAGAAGTAGCCACCGCCCCCGGGCGGTCGACCAGACCAGACAAAGGTGACCCCGTGAACCCGAGTGTGCCGCTCACGCGCCGCAGCAGCTCCCTGAGCTCGTCGCTGGGCCTCGGCGAGAAGCTCTTCGCCTCGCCCTCCGAGCGACGCTTCGTGCAGTCGGTCGACGACGGCCTCGAGCTCGTCGAGCAGGGGCTGCTCCGCGAGATCGCCTTCGCCGACGAGATCGCCGACGCCACCACCCGCTACCTGCTCGCGGCGGGCGGCAAGCGCGTGCGCCCGACGCTGACGCTGCTCATCGCCCAGCTCGGCGACGGGGCGACCCCCGGAATCGTCGCGTCGGCGCAGGCCACCGAGATCACGCACCTGGCGTCGCTGTACCACGACGACGTCATGGACGAGGCACAGATGCGCCGCGGAGTGCCCAGCGCCCAGACCGTGTGGGGCAACAACGTGGCGATCCTCGCCGGCGACCTGCTCTTCGCCCGGGCCAGCACCATCGTGTCCGGCCTCGGGCAGGAGGCGATCCTGCTGCAGGCCGAGACGTTCGAGCGTCTCTGCCTCGGGCAGCTGCACGAGACCGTCGGGCCGCGCGAAGGCGACGACCCGATCGCGCACTACATCGACGTGCTCGGCGACAAGACCGGCTCGCTCATCTCGACGGCCGCCCGCGCGGGCGTCATGTTCTCCGGGGCGCCCCGCGAGTACCTCGCGCCCGTGGCCGAGTTCGGCGAGAAGATCGGCATCGCGTTCCAGCTGATCGACGACGTCATCGACCTGTCCGACCAGGCCGAGGAGACGGGGAAGCGGGCCGGCACCGACCTGCGGGCCGGCGTCGTCACCCTGCCCCTCCTCTACCTGCGCCAGGAGGCGCAGACCGACATGGAGGCGTCGGCCCTGCTGGGCGTCATCGACCAGGTCGTCGACGCCACGCGCGCCGCGGACGACGGGGCCGACCCCGTCGACGAGGCCGAGTTCGCCGAGATCGTGCGGACCGTCCGCGAGCACGAGGTCACCGCCCGCACGCGTCGCGAGGCGCACCGCTGGGCGTCGGAGGCGCTGGCCGCCCTCGACGTCCTCCCCGCCGGCCCGGTCAAGAAGGCGCTCACCCGCTTCGCCGACCGCGTCGTCGAGCGGTCCGCCTGACCGGCGACGCGCCTCTTCGTCCCCAGCCCCGAACACCACAGACACCGCACAGTCCGCACGGCCGACACCGCCGCGCCGCACACCAGGAGAGAGACAACTCGTGACCACCCTGCGACTGGCCATCGTCGGAGCCGGCCCCGCCGGCATCTACGCCGCCGACATCCTGCTCAAGGCCGAGAAGGCCTTCGACGTGTCGATCGACCTCTTCGAGCAGCTGCCCGCCCCCTACGGCCTCGTCC
>Ga0265780_10003628_pt1 | contig 20191 bp, 16 predicted proteins | sample P1T30metagenome_FD_192432 | JGI IMG/M metagenome (GOLD analysis project Ga0265780, IMG submission 192432) | Plant litter microbial communities from East Loma Ridge, Irvine, California - P1 T30 | ecosystem: Environmental > Terrestrial > Plant litter > Unclassified | place: USA: California...
CTCCTCATTCTTCTTGGCGAGTTCGTTCTTAACATACTCGCGCAGCTTGATCCTGTAGTAAGACTCTACAAGCTCTGGACGAAGGGTCGCCATGCGGTGGGGGTAGTCCTTGCCCTTTGGCTTTGATTCGCCGTCTTCTGTGGGCTCGGTCCAATGTGCCTCTATCCACGAAATGTCGAGCGGAGTGAGGCGGTAGAGGTCCAGAGCGTACCGTCTACCGTCTGTGCCAATCAAACCCTTGGTCTCGACACTTCCCTCCAGCTCGTGGCGGACATTGTCCTTGTCCCATACAGGGTGCTTCTTTACGCGCAGCGCCTTGGAGAGCTGCTCGAACAGCGGGACGAATGATTTATCGTCGGCCACAATTTCCTTGCCCTCAACCGCACCGTAGTCAATCTGGTGCTCTCCGGGGTCACGCTGCTTAAAGATTCCAGGTACTATACTCTGGCCAACAATACGTTTTCCCTGGTAGTCAACAACGACGGTTCCAGAGGTGAAGAGGTTCTGGATATCGAGGTTGTTGACGGCGCGCACACCAAATACGTCCTTGCCCACAGCCACACGGGCAGCCTCGTCGCCACCCTCTGCACCGAACGTGCCGACACCGTCAGCACCAAACGAGTAGAAGATGTTGTTGTATACGAAAATCTGCGCGTCCTTGGCCTCTGTGGGGTTCAGAGGCGCAATCTCGCCTCGAGCGACCAACATGGCGCCGCGGGTCGCTGCGTCGTTGTAGTCAGCAAACAGCTTCGAAGTGAGGCGTTCGCGGAATACACGGTCGTGGACGGCCTCCTTTGGCATCTCCCGAGTCGACTGGAACTCCTCATTCCAGTCACGCAGGGTCTCAGTGTTTTCGACACCTGATATCAGGTAGCTCTCCTGTGTCCGCGCGAGGTCAGGCTGGTGTGGGGTTAGAGATGAAGTAGGCGCGGGGACCAACCAGGGGTTCGCGGGGATGGCATTTGAGAGCTGGAAGATGGTAAGGAGCTCTTTCTTCGCATTGTGTTCTAGCAGTTCCTGGAACGTTGTGCGGAATGACGGTGACAGCTCCTCGAGAAGAGTCAGGAGCGAGTGCGCCTGCTTCGCCTTGGGGGCCTGCCGCGGGGAGGGATCGAAGCTCGCATTCGACGACTTGTTGACGTAGAAACCAGAGACATGAGCGGTGATGTGGTGTTGCTCGTTCTCATTGGTGGTGATTACCAGATACAGGAGATGGCCCTTGGAGCGGAGGTGGTATGGCGGTGGGTTCCACGGCGACACGGCAATGGATTTGATCGTCTTGGGCGCAGCCTCTGGAGCAGGAGGCAACAGAGCCTTTACAGATCCTGCCTTGAAGTCGTAGTCGGCCAGCGGCGACTGCTCGGGGCCGTCCTGCTTCGGCTTCAATATTTGCTCGTGGCCCACAGTGTCGTGCAGTGACAAGCCAGCCATTATGCCGTGCAGCGCATCGGTACGATCACCAGCAGCGCCGATGAGCTCCCGTACACGGATTACATGTAGCCTTGCCTCCTTCTCCGTGTATGGGTCCTCGACCAGCGTCAATATGGAGTCGGCCTTGAGTCCCTTGACCTCGGAAAGTTCGACATAGTCGTTGATCCGCTTGCCCTCGTGCTCCAGGTGGAAACACGAGTACTGGAATGTGTGTGGCATTTCGATAATGGACTGGCGGAGGTCTTGCACCTGCTCGGCCGATGAGATCTACCCAGCATGAGTATCTGCCAAGTTGGAATTTTGCATCGCTACACGCACCGTCATTGGCATCTCGAATGGCTCATGTGGAAGCTTAATGGTGACCTGGAAGATGTCTGCACATCATCAGCTGTCTGCAGTCACTGTACCACTCAATTGACATACTGTCTGGCTGATTGACAGCACCCTCCTCGCCCTCTGCGCCATCCGTCTGTCCATTTACATTTTGCTCTGGGGTGGGGGTCTTTTCGACTTCTGTGACGCCAGTACTGTTAGCCATGACCTGCAAGTCGCACTGCGCCCAGAAACAAAATTCTGGGTGTGGGTTGTTGTCGTGTGCGGGCGGGAAGCTCACCAGACTTGGAAGCGTCATTGGTAGTAGCGGCCATGATTGCGGCGGATGCGAGATCAACACCAAGACCCCGGGAAAGAGCGACAGAAAGAAGAGATCGGTCTAGAGAAGGACGTAGATATACAAGACAGGCGCATTAATGTACAATGACATGCGTTGAAGTGTGCGAGAGTGAGGGCACTTCTTCGGTCATGTCTCCAGAATATTTTTCTTGAGCGCGCCGGAATGGTCCGCTAAGCTACACTCCACTTCCGAAGGCGCAAGGATGACATCGGAAAGACGGCCCCCATCGTCACCGGCACGCGATTGTAGAAAAGCCATCTCCTGCTAACCCTGCTCTTCGCCCATGAACGAGTGAGACTGCCGATACCGTGATATCGCCTGTGGAACCCCCACGATGCTGTTGCAGCTCCTACCAATCTTCTTGGCGCTCGCATGGCCCTTGCGTCTAATTATCGCGACACCAGCGTAGCACGCCCGCAGTACCTCCTTTGCGCGCTGCCCCTCTTCCGTCTCGTCTTACTTCCTCTTGATCACTCTCTTTCACGCGTCTGTCTGTCCTTTCACATCTTTATTCTTCCAACATTTTTGATTTTACCCCAAGTCCGCGATCGACACGTGTCCAAGCACGCGACACCCAACGCAACGTGCCAACGCCGATAATGTTAATGCTGCGACCCTTTCTCAGGGCTAGAACACCGCGACGTGCCGGATTCACTCGGCAATCTCTCGTGTACCGGTCCCAGCAGGCTGGCCCGGTAATACCAAGAGCATGGTCACGCACGCTGACTGGTCAGTCTGGGCCTCCTTCCCCAGGAAATGATGCGCCGAACCCGGTTGATGATGCTACCGACCGTGTAGAGGAAGATGGGGCAGAGGAGAAGCGCGAGAAGAAGGAGGCTGAATGGCGGAGCACGGGATGGAAAATGTTCGAGGCGGCCATGACCACAGGAGCGAGCATCTTCATCCTTGGCTGTGTTGGTATTGGATACACCAAATACTACAAGTGGAATGTACTCGAGAAGATGGAGAATGCATTCCGCCCAGGCGACCCCGTTCTCGACCTTGCAGCTAATGGAAAAGAGATGCCGAAGAATGGGGAGCCTTCCCGGCTAGATGTTGTGAAGGGCAATGTAGAGGATGAAGATGAGAACTATGATCGGTGGATCCCACGTGACGAGCAGGAGAAGATTGACAAGATCGTGTGGGGCGAGACCAAAGGCCGCTACCATTTGCTCATTGGCGAGAAAGGTACGGGGAAGACGTCGATGCTCATTGATGCCATGGATAAAATCAATGGCGAAGGATGCTCGATGATGGAGGCCCATGCCGATCTTGAAGTCTTCCGTGTCCGCCTCGGCCGCTGTCTCGACTTTGAGTATCACGAGGACAACATTGGGTCGCTCTTCTCTATCCGTGGGCCTCGCGACGCAGGCGCCATCCTTGACATTGAGCGAGCCTTCAACAAGCTGGAAAAGGTGGCCCTGAGACGGCGAGCAAGAGTAGGAAGGCCGCTCATCCTCATCATCAACTCAGCGCATCTAATCCGTGACGATGGGGATGGTAGGGATCTTCTTGAGCTCATCCAGCAGCGTGCAGAGCAGTGGGCAGCGTCGAACCTAGCCACCATCATCATCAACTCGGACAAGTACTGGGTCTTTGAGAGACTGAAGCAGTATGCCACGCGCATGGAAGTGCATCAGATTAAGGATCTTTCCAAAGACCGTGCAATGCAAGCTCTGCGCAACTACCGAATGAAGTACTACGGAGAGAAGGTGAACGAGTCGATTCTTGAGGAGGTCTACGACAAGATTGGCGGCCGCCTCACCTTTCTCAATCGCGTCGCCAAGTCCGAAGACATGATCGCCAAGTGCAACAACATCTGCGAGATGGAGAAGATTTGGTTCCTGAACAACTGCGCTATCCTGGGCGAGGAAATGGACGACGACGTCATGGATCAGCAGAAGTACGCGGTTAGTATGTCCACCCTGAGTGATTTCAAATGCTAATATAGTTAGTCTACCGCCATGGTCCTCGCCAACGCCCTCTACAAGCGCTACACTGAATTGGAATCGAAATATGACCCCAGCGAAGGTCATATTCTCCCCTCCGTGCCCCTCCATCGTGCCAGATATATCATGACACGGTCCGACTTTATCAGGCAACATCACGACCTATCAATCTTTTCCATCGATTCACAGGCCGTGGTCCGCGCTGACTCGGTGCCCATGCAGCGTGCCTTCAACGAGATTTGCTCCGAGCCTGGATTCGAAAAGTTCTTGGAAGCAACTCTTGAGCGCATTGGAGCCATTGAATCTCTTGGCCGTACAAAGGAACTTACGTTCAAGGACCTGTGGGACGGTGGCAAGTACAGGATTACTACAAAGAACAAGAAGGGTGAAGTGCAGGGTGAGGTGGAGATGGAGACTGTGGCCGGAAAGAAGGATGATGAGGGAGAAGAGGATTGAAAAGGGATCACAGGCACGCAAAGTGTCGAGCGGAGACTTCTGATGGGTTCCTATGTATGATATGATGTTGGGCGGTTCCTTGACTTGCACGACGCCTGATACCCCTTCCAATGTATTATTAGTCACAGCTGTGTCTATTTTTTTTCTTGAGCACTGTGATTGTTTACCGAATCAATATATGCCCAAAGATGCGAGTTTGACTTGGCAAACCAAACCTCTACAACACCAAAAGGCTCACGTCTGGCGTCTTTGTATTGGTCCGCAGTATACACTACCCTCAAAAGCTTACTGTTCGTTCTTGGTATGAGTACGGAAAAATCTTCTGAGCATACCAGTCGTTGGGTGAAACGCATCAACCACAAGCTCCTTGCGATGGCTTGTCGTACTAAGATGGTTGCTGTTCTCTACCAGATATTGTCAACTGCAATGTACAAGATCCGCTTATCAAACTTTAGATCTCCCCAAGTCACTCTCCAGCATCTTGTGGGACATGATTTAATTACAAGTCTCTCCAGTCTTTCAAGCGATGGCCGTGTTCTTGATACGGAGCAGTGTGAACGATTACCGCCATGCATAGATCTGCAACACCTTCGTATCTGGCCAAATCTTATCCACTAAGCTACATGCTGTACGCAATGACGAATACGATAGTTATCGGTGTACCAGCGACGACGATATCCCCAGATTATAGTTTCGCGAGGATCGGCGATGCCGGAGCAACAATCAGGTATTGCGGGGTCGATGTTACCCAGAGCAGCAGGTGTAGCGTAGATACTTGCCATGCAAGGTTCTAGTGCTGACCTTATGTCTGGAGGCTCATTGCAGAGTTTCGCGATAGTCGTGCATACACTCGTGATTTACTTTTCTGTGACGATCGAGTGCGTCGGATGGGGAGGGGGGCGGTATGGTGTTCCAGTTCTCACAACATTTGAGTTATGGAGGTGATTTCTTAATGATGGACCGACACGTCATCCTTGCTTCTTGGCCTTGTTCCGCCCATCAACTTGGCACGCGGCGAATACGAAGCGACAATGTATAATCACCAAGCGAGATTCGGTGAAGGCGACACGTCTGTACTTGGAACCGTTACATGGCAAGTGAGACAGGAGTTCCGAACGGCCGAATAAACGATTATGCATCATTATATTATCTTGATAACACACGGCTTCCGTGTCTCGCGTACATGCAGGCGCCTCATAAATCCGACACTTGGTACCTTGTTAGCTTACAAGTAAGAAAGTGATTCATCTTACGAGCACGTCACGTGTCGTCGCCATATCCCACCCACCAATATGAGGCTGATAAGCCTTCGCCGCCCAAACTAAGATTTGTTGGTGGTCGGGACAAATCTTTGCAACCAGGCTTACCCGTAGGCCTGGTCATCGGAATGCCGTTGCACTACAATAATGCCCTCACCCGAAGTTGCTTACAATTCAGACATTCGATATCACGGACACGCGCGTTGCAGGAACACATGTTCAACCATGTGGGTGTGGCAGACTTCCGGCTGACTGTACTGCAACTTTGCATCATGCCGGGCGGGTGGACGACCAAATGACTGCCACACCACATATATCAGTGCCCGCTGCTGAGGTCAGTTTTCGAAGCGAAAATGTCAAAGCTGCAAACTATGGTGACCGCTACATGTCATCATAGACTGATTGTGTGACGAGTAGCTCGGCCTCGCTAAGCGGTGATGTAAAGAGTACGCCGAAGTATTGGTATCGCGCAGTAGTGCCGTTTTCGGACTTCTCTCGTCTTCAGCCAGATCCTGGGGACACAAAAGGTAAGCACGCGGACGGGGGTAAGCAGATAGGTGCAAATAAATGGGGTAACTGTGACGAGGCGCAGTAGTAAGCTGCAACTTGCGCAATTGGCTGACGTTGGAGCTAAAGCAAGTAGTTGACAAAGTGCCGATGCCAGCACAATTGGTGAGCATGAGTTGACAGTTGCAGCAGTAGTGGCGTCCAACGTGCATATTCACTACCAAAGCCAAGTCCGAAACACCAGTTTGGCGTTAGTTGGCATTGCCCGCGGAGAATACAACAAGCGTATCGATAGCAGCGGTCGAGTAGGCAAGAGAGCAGTCGATCAACGGCAGCTTTCCGAAAGTATATGCATGCAGTGCGCCTAAGTGGCGGCGTTGTCGTCGTCGTCTCCCTTGTAGCGTCGTTGAGTGGTTGAAATGCATGACACTCTTCTTCTGATGAGTAGTACCACCAAACCTTGTTCTCCCGATAGGCGTTGACAAAGGTAAACGTGTTTGAGTTTACTCGGGCGTCTGGCTGCTTCGAGAATGGCGTGTTCACAGTCGTGGATGGAGAAGCGCCGGTACACACAACGAAGGAGTGGTGTTTGCAGTCTGCAACTGGACCGACTGGAATAGGGTCGAGGACTTGGGAAGCTGACTGCGTACGGCAGCACCAGAGCAGCGGAATGGTGCAAAAACATGCCGGGATCGACAACGGAGAATTGTGGTGCGACAAACGATCGAGTCGTGACAATGTCGCGGGACTGGGACACGGAATGCTTCATTTGGCGGAATGAACCGGCCTCGTGTAGCCCAAATGATGATAAAGGGCACTGGATTGGGCGCCAACGCAAGAAGATCACCAGGGTCAGGTAGCGAGGCTACGTGGGTACAAAGTTGACGCTGATCGCTTTCTACTCGGCGCCGGGGAGGGTCAACGGTGGTCCGAGATGAAGCAGAACCGGTCGTCGACGAGGTCGCATGACAAAGGACACCGTCTCGAACTGTCTGTCGAGATATGCTGGCCAGGTTCTGCTGTAAGGACCGAATAGGCGAGCGTGAAACGTTGCGAAATGCAAGACTCACAAGCCAGTTTTCCCGATGCAGACGGCTCCACCGGCTAATAGCTGTGGTACCGGCTGCCCCCAGCGTGCTCCTGTCAATCGAGCAGCAACAGCTTGTGCGCAGAATTCTCCTTTGCAGGCGCGCAATGACCGTGGCGTGGACGTGTGAACGTGGCACGGAGGCAGTGCCGCTGGTACATGGGCGAAGCGGCTGGCGGACGCCCTTCCAGCGAGCAGGCCAAGATCCACCAGACAGTCTCAATCCACGTGTGGGCAGGGTTATCTTCGCAGCTGGTGATCCTTTCGAGAAGACGGAACCCCTGCTTCGCTTCCACGGGAATGGACAGCCGCTGCACATTGCAGTAGTGAGCTCAAAGGGGAAATGGCCAAGGCCGTTCGAGCTCCACTTTCCCAGCTCCCCGCAAGCTGTAGCTCACGATCACAATTTCGACAAAGTTTTCTGTGGAGAAAGCCGTCAAGCAGCTGTCAGGTTTTGAGCTTTGGGCAGGCGGCCGCTGGCAGACCGGTGAAAATCAGAAGGCGTTCGGACCCTGCAATGTAACAAAGCGGCGGTCTGATGGGGTGCTGGGCTGCAGTCCTGACTTGCGCCAATAACGTGCGTGCAGTTACATGGCGAGGTAGAAAGTGTAGACAAGCATGGACTGGCGATCGCGGGCGGGCTGGATGCCCATCCAGGCGGCCGATACTCTGCGCGCAAAGCTTATGGCGAACTCAGCAGCTCAAGGTTTGGCGCAGTTGTAAGTCATGTTAATTCCATTTGGAAATAGCAAACGCAAGTACAATGGATGGTAAACACCAAACGCCGTGCAGCCTGTAGCCTGCAGCCAACAGACACGGCGCGTGGCGTGCGGCTTGGTCAGATGGGGATAAGATACCCTGCAGGCCGTCTCAGGCTGAGTAGAAGCTGGTGCGGGCCCCTGGTCGATATGACGGCAAGGGATGCTTTTCCAAAGCGAGGCGAATCAGGGCTGCAGCTGGTTGCGAATTATATTATTGGTACTGGCCGGCATGGCGCCGCCTTTGTGGGCGGCGGCGGTGGTGGTGGTGGTGAAGGGCCAGCATCTAGGATGATTGCGAGTCTTGCTTCTGGGTAATAAGTAAGACGGAGGAGGAGAAGGGGGAGGAAGAAGAAGAAGAAGAAGAGGAAGATGCGGCACAGGGCAAAAGGAGCGAGTGACATTCCACACCACGACCACTGCGAGTTGTCGGCGCGCAGTTTTGCAGCCGCCAGGGCGAGCGAGAGTCGGCGCCAATGACATGAGGCAGCAGCGCCAGGTCGAACTGACGATTTCACCGGCATCGCCAGAGCGAGCAGAGGATTGTGCGTGAAAGGCTGCTTGTCAAGAGGCCGGTTGCAGGTGCAGTGCTCCGTGCCTGGCTGGGCGGGCGGGCGGAAGAGGTGCTCTCTTCCGCTGCAACTGTGAATGCAACGCGTTTGAAGTCTATCGAGCGGCCAAATGTCCCAGCTGCGAATATCAGCGCCTCTTCTGTGTCAGTTTGCGTCGCGCTGGGCCGGGGGCAGGCCAGGAGCGAGACAGCGAGTCGTGGATATGCGATCGCCTTCCAGAGCCTTTCCAGAACAAATAGCCAGGCGAGATGCTGGCGTGGCCGGGTCCACTCACCGAGCCGGCCAACGCTCTGATTGCGGCACCGGGCGCGCACCTCGTCCAACTGCACACACACGGCATTGCGGCGGCGGCAGAGGGCTGGGTGAGGATTGAGGTGTTTGCACACGGCACGGTGGGTTGGTGGTGAATGACAGGCGCAGCGAGGGCGGCTCTTTCCTCAGGATGCATACGTCAGGGTTGCGGCAGGTGCTAGGCCGTCGGCGGGAAGGTCTCCCACGTGGCGGGAGACAACACACCCAACCATGGGTGCGAAGGCGTGCAGACGTGGAGCTGCAGAAGCAAGCCCACACACACCTAGGAGAAAATGTCATGTCGTCTGCTGTCAATCCACAAGCCACAGCCCATAGTGGCCACGTCCACCACGATCCCGAGCACCAGCGACCCGGTTGAATGGACGCAGGCAGGGCTGAGGGCGCGCGAAGGTGAATCAGGCCCGGCGGGGAAAGAGTCCCGGAGCGTCTGTGAGGAGGACAGTGTTGGCTGTTGGCTGATTTTTTTTGCCTTTGCTCCCTCGCATTGCTTCTGCGCAGAGCCAACAAAAGCGGCAGCGAGTCAATCACGGCCAGTCATAGCAGCCCGCGACACGGGAGAGGGCGCTCGTCGGTCGCGCGCTGACGCTGGCTCGTCTCAGCTAAGCTTTGCTGCTTTGCCTCAAGCGCGGCGCAAGAGAAGCAGGCCAGCAGGGAGGGGCGCAGTGTCGACGTGTCTGGTGGGCTACGACAACAACACCAGCGGCAGCAACACCAGCAACAACAACGACCAGCCAGCCAGCCGTCCGTCCGTCCAAAGCCGGCCCCCCCCAGCTGTCGCTACAGCGTCTCGTCGCCCGCGGCACTCCCCCCCCAGCGAGCCGTTAGCATGGTCCGACTAGCGCTGCAGGTACGGCCTTCTAGTGCAGCGCGACCACACAGGGGTCTACCAATGTTGCGGTCCTCTGTGCGCAGATCACCCATGCCAACTCACAATTTCTGCGGGCAAGGGAGCTACACTGAAACAAAGCCGAGGGGGCCGTCGCTCCCGGAACGTCATGTGTCCCTGGCTTTTGCTTCCTGAAAAGCACAGTCGCTCATTTCATTTGTCTCGCCGACAGCCAAGGCCACCTTTGGCAAGTCAGTAGAGTCCCCCTTATTCTAGGTTCGAATATAGAAGGCTTGGGCGCCCTTCGTTTAGTATTTCTTGCTTCCATCATCCGCACTCCCTTTGAGCAATCCACACTCATTCCTCTCCCATCCCCAGTCACCGCGCTAGCCTGGTCCGCTGCTCCTTCGACGCTACCTAATAAAGCTCGCCCGTCTCTATCTCTGTCTCTCTCACACACTCTCTCCACGTCGCCTCGCACTCGCTGCCCGACCTCCACGCTCATTCTCGTTGCATTTCACAGGCCCTCGCACAGGCCATCTCAGCTCCACCGTCAAGCTAGCCCTCTCAATCTGTAAGCCTGCCCACATCTATATTTACATTGCTGTGGAACACGCATGCTAACATGCATATAAAGCCAGACACACAACCCATCCAAATGGCCATTCTCCAAGAGTCAGAATCAAACAACATGGGTCGCGGTGCCTACGACACAACTGGCACCCCCAAGCCTACGCCACCACCGCCCAAATAAAGACTGTCCATGGTCTCCCAACGGATCCTTTTGTTCAACCATTCGCCTTGCCTCGCTTTTATTTTTGCGCAATGGCGACCGCTACCACTGTGGCGAGCCGGTTCCGTTGGGACCAGAGGGATGACTTGTCACGCATCGTAAGCGCAGCCACCACACCTTGCATGAACACCCACACTAACCAATATATGCAGCCTTAAACAGCTTCTCACCACACCACAATCGATTTCTCCCATTGGTTTTACGGCGCAACTTCTTCGACCGAGTTTACTTCGGCATTACGCCCTTTTTAATCATCACCGACCATTTCGATTCTCAGCGACCTAATACCCCACTTTCTCCGGCTTCGTCCCGCGTCCCGGAGCGCATCTCCTCCACCCTTGCGTCCCACGTTTAGCGACATTTCCTTACGGCAAAAAAGTTACCTCTTTTATTCGGCGTTTTATAGAATAGGTTGGGCCCAGGCATAGATACCAAAAACGGACTTTTCTTTTTCTTTCGGATAGTATACCAGGGTAGATATCCGCCGCTCGCCTTCGTTGGCATCATGGGCGCGGACTGTATTGTACTATAGCTCGTTGGGCTGGTCGCATCGCTGGGATGATGACCACGCCGCGACGATTTTGTGTTCTTTAGACGGCTCTTTCATGACAGGCATGCATGGGCCGCCATTACGTTGGCTTTGAAAATTAGACAGAGTGCCTGGGCCGCGGAAAAGGATGTCTCGCGACACCTCTGGCTTGCAGTTTAGACTAATCAATATCCACTACTCATCTCAATTCCCATCTTGGTCATCTGTCTCATCCGCCGTGCTGGAACCGCCTGCCGTCACACATGTGGCGTTGCGGATCTTGTCCCAGCGATCGATAGGCCTTGGGCGCTTCCGCACTGGTAGCGATCCGTTTCGGTTGGGAGGCTATATGGAGCATCCACCCTTGCCTTGCCTTGCTTGTACCACAGCTAGATGTTTCGCCAGACGCTGCCGACGTAGAATGACGGGTTGCCAAAGCTTGGCAGAAAGTGGAGACGTGCCAGCTGCACCCCACGAATACGGCATCCCGAATTGCAACCTCACCATAGCTCCACCACCACCAACCCCCCCGACGCCCCCTCTACCACCATTGCCATTCCTGACCTGCAGGTCGACGTCCAGCACTCACCATGACCACCATCAATTGGCGTACAATCAACATTGACGCTCTCGACCCGGACAGCCCCGCCAACTTTGACCTGAGCTCCCTCGCTCCTGCCGTCACTCCCGTCTCTACGGCCGATGTTCAAAACAGTGCCTCGCAAATACGGCAGCTGCTACGGGGCGGAGACAACGAGGGGGCTCTGCAGGGCGCGCTCGAAAACCCGCCCTATGGAGCAGATGACAAGGGAAAGGTATGCTGACACACACACACACATACACACACAGCCAACTACGACGGCAACGACTTGCACTCGGGCTCCCCACGACCAGGTCGAGCCCTCTACAAACTCATAGTCCAGGGCTGACTGTCACACTCACGCAGGAAACATACCTCGCTGTCGTAATCGAGATCCTCCAGTCTATACGGGCCTCCGACATGTCACCAATGCTCAGCCGGTTATACAGTGCTCCTGGTGGAACCGAGGCGTTGGACGTTCTGATGAAGTACATGTACGTTGGAGCTCACCGCCAAACATCAGTTCTTGCCAGCTGCGCCTTCCGTGCATCCCACGCGCCACAGTGGCACACACGCGACCTCGGGCTAATTTCGTATCTGTAGTTACAAGGGCATGGCACAGGCGAGCCCAGCAACAAGCTCACGCAACATCACACCTCAGGCGACTGGTTTTTCGCAAATCCACACGCGTGGCGGCGGTGAGGGCGGCGGCCAGGCAATGAGCGTCCTGCTCAGCTGGCACGAAAAGGTACGCTCTCCAATCACATGCATCACCACGTAGCGTCATTGCATCCCCGTCATGGCTGCATTTCCTTGATTTCACACCTCGGCCACGCTTTGTCGCTAACAACCCGCAGCTTGTGGAGATAGCTGGCCCAGGCTCCATTGTCAGGGTCATGACGGATCGACGGACAGTTTGAGCATGCAATCACAGCAAGCGTCCTACTGGAGCAAAGTCGGCTGGCCAATGACTAGTTCCCTTGTCTCGATAGTTCGTCAATACCAACTTGCCAGGCTCAACAACAAAAGCACAACGCGAGCAAACCTACTCTGCGGCTCGGGCCTGCGTTTTTTGTATTTTACCCTGCATGCTTTGAACCAAGATGTGCAACAGCACATAGCGGATGGAATAAGAAAACATTCAGGCAACCTTCTCGCAAACTTTTCCACGTCGCCGCAGCCCATATCCTTGCACAAATTCCACGAATGTGAACGCATTGACGTCCCTTTTGTACCGGCCTTGCAGAAAGGAACCCTTCTTCAGCCCTACCAACACGCAGCCATATTCCTCGCACACGTATCCTCATTTCGCGGATACGGGAGCCTAGTACGCTAGTGGCAGCCCTCGTAAAAGCGGCATGCCGCTTGTTGGCACGGCATGGCTTCCCCTAGCGCCCAACGCCAAGGTCCGCTAGCGGCCACATGCGGAAGACGGTCCCAACTTTGGAACGCTATTCTAGGTTTGGGCGCCGTTGTGAGCTGAAACGCCGTCTTGTTATTGACGTCAAACTTGACAGAATGACATTGAAACAATGGACACGCTGGGATCAAAGTTTATCTCCTTTATCGATTGCATTTTGAGCTTATGCATACTTTATCCACTGTGTTTCGGAGCCCGATCCCGGCAACCTATAGGCTGACCAGGTATACATGTTTTTCTTGTTTGATAGGCAAACGGGGTTCTGGAAGGACTTCGGCCTTACTAAAATGTGCACATAGGGCTGCAACATGCCAATACGATGGGCGCTCCACCTCCAGACGTCCAACTCGTCTGGCGCTGCTCCACCTCATAACACTTAAAGTGCATGTCCCTCGTAGTCTTGAGACACTTGACGCTTCTGCAACAATTTTCAGCCTCTCCCTCATCGGCACATTATCGGCATGAACATTAGGGAGTCAGTGTCTCACATGACTACCGGCAATGCATCTGTCATTGGGCTGGCAGCAATGGGCATGAGTAGCCCACGTGGAAACATGACATGCATGTCACTGCCTTTTTCCGGGGGGGGGCGGGGGGAGTCCACCCGGTTTCATGTCCCGTGGTGCGCACGGCGTAGCCCGTAATATCAAGAACTGTTACTTGTACAGTAGTCACCAAGCTTCTTTTTTGTCGGAGGTGTATTGCTACGGCAAAGAGCAAGCCCTTGGCCCCGATACACATTCTGAATGACGTTGACGATTATGCTAGACTAAGCGGTCAAGGTGTTGCTTTTTCCCGAGCATCCAAAAGACAGCCACATTCCAGCTAACAGAAGTGTTGCGATGAGTAGGTGGTTCGCCATACTTTGGGGCCCCACAAGGGATTTCTGATGCTTCTTCCTCGCCACTCCAGCCGTTCGTTTGTGGCCATGTTTTCTCTTTTGCTTTTGCTTTTTTGGGGGGCTTGACTAGCACATGCTTCAGCTACATGACTTGGACCGATTTCTATTGGTCATCATTTAATCTTTTTTTTTCTCGTTCGTGTCAGACATGCTGAGGATACGAGGAAGATGTGAAGCTTTTTGAGTCAATGTGGCGAGTCAATATAGTGAGTCGATGTTGGTGTAAGTTTTGCTTCTTTTTCTTTCCATACATGGCTCTGTACACGGGTTGTAATTGCTGATAAAGTCTCTTCCCTTTCCACACCGACTGAATAGCATTTTACCACGACTCACCGGTAATCGAGAGTTTTGAAAAAGAAAAATTGAGGCGTCTACTCCAAGTCATCAACGCGGTCGAAGTATGATGCAGGTAACTTTCATCTTAATCCAAAGCAGCAGCAGCAGCAGTAGCAGTAGCAGCAAGTTTACAGAGAACAGTTGGGACAGTTTTCTCGTGTTTTTTTTGTTTAGCTCAAACCCCCCCCCCTATCCCTGTCCAAATTCCCAACAAGGTCCCACGATAACGCGCTGTCTTTTATGCTCTGACCCATCTCATTCATTCAATCAGTCATCCATTCACCAATTGCAATTACATTACTTTCGCATTGGCGCGCACCGACCCTTTATCCCCGTTTCCCGTTTTAGGACGGTTGCGTTGTCTAGAACACGCCGTTAATGCCTCGAAACAACAACCCGTCGATGCCGGTAACGTAATGGCAAGGGTGCAAAGTAGGAGTGCAAGTGGTGACCTGGAAGCCTATAATAGTTACCAACCGGTCCTGTCCCAGTCCATGTGTCATCCCTCGTCTCGAGTTTAGTCGGGCTGATGAAACAAGCGTGTACCATGCTTCGCCAACATGTTGAAAGAGTGGTCGGTATGCGTTTGATGGGAGGGTCGGCGCGTGCGAGACAGGCAGGGAAGATGATGCCATACTGACCTACGCAAGGTTGTAATGCAGTAAAAAGGTAAAAATAACTTCGTAAACACTTTTCGAGAGAAGACAAAAAGGACCCCAATCTACGCCGTTAACAAACTTTATTCTCGCCTCACTCATGCAGTCGTAAGGGTATCAACATTTGTAAACGCCGTAACTATGCACCGTTTGTACACCAAGTATCCCCCCTCCATGTCCTATTACCAACGCCAAGCCCTGTTTTACATCTCAGCCTATGTATGAGCCACCTGCCCGATCGGAGATGAGGCGGGGGAGAAAAAAATGCGCCGTCTAGATAGCACTATGCGACAGCTCGGGAGGTGGAGGTGAGGCTTTGGTTGTCTAGGTCGGTTGGTCCTGTGACGCTAGCGCTGTCGACGGCCTTTTCGGTACGTGCATGTTTGGACATTGGGCCGTAGGCGTCAATGTGAGTTAGAGAATGCCAGAGAAGGTAGGTGCTGGGAATATTAGGAAATGGGAGCTGCAGAGACGGAAGGTTACATACCTGACAAACGTGAAGATCATGCCCGGCCAGAGGAAGACGACACTGGCAATCGCACGGCCATTACTGCTGTACTTTAACGGACTTCCGCCATAGAGTGCGAGAAGCCTCTGTGCATCCGCTGCATTTGTCCCCGTTACGTATGCACTCTGGCTCGCCACAATGTAGGTGTATGTCAACGCGCAGGCGAGGGTGAGCATGCAGGCGAAGACGGAGCAGATCTTCCAGGCCATCTTGACACCTGGCGACTCTTTCCGCTCAGGCCAGAAGAGGTCGAAGAAGAAAGCGCTGCCAAAGATGGTGGCGACATAGATTCCGACAAAGATGTTGTATGACGCGATACCAATGAAGTTGTTATTGTGTACCGTGACATTGCTATTGAGCTTCGAGACAAACTTTTGTTGGTCAACATAGTCTGGAGGGTCAGTGAGCTGTTATCAGACAGAGCATGTGGCTGGACATACCAGACAGCGCCGCAGTGCCTAGACTCTCACTAACCACACAAAGTATCATTGCAAGCTGGTAGATGATGAACTTTGTGCGTCGGTTGTGGTATTCGTTGTTCCACATGTAGCCTGATTTGAATTTGCCCCACTGCATCTCCTTCAGGTCGAGGCCCCATATTACCGCCATCTTGCGAGGATAAATGTAGTGTAGATGTGCGGGATGGATACGGATGCGTGTAAGAGTGGTGATAGCAATTCACGAGAAGGAGGGGTTGCTATCACTGACTGACGGCAAGTGCACACTTTTAAGCGTCTGCATTCCAACCACCTTATGTGTGGCGTGCCTCCCTCACATCCCAAATCAGATGGCACTTCTGGACTCCGTCACCCGCCTGGAAACAAGCATCCGCCGTGCTAACGCCGATCCTACGCCATTGCTGCTTCGTAGAAGCTTATCCCTTCCACTCATAGCCGCAACCACCGGCGTGTGCCCATTAATCAGCATACCGGCTGGCTCCGGCGAAGAGAGCATCAACGAGGGCTGGACCTGATTGGGAGAGAGGGCTGCAAGCAGAGGGTTGGGACGTCATACAACGGCATGCTGGTGGGGATTTTGATTAGCGAGAAAGCTTGGCATATGGGTCCGGCGTTGATGTCATTGCTTAAACAAAACGGCAGTACATGCAATTACGACAAGGCATATGGGATTTTGCGTGACCGAATTTTCGACAAGTCCCCACAAAATGCTGACACAAGCGGTGGAATTGGAGTATTAGCGAGCATTATGAGAGGCAGCTCAACCTATGGCCGATTCCGTCATTGCCCCACGCGAACCCCACAAGATAAACCATCATGCTCTTGGGCCCAAAATTTAAGATGATCACTCCTCTTATTCACCCTGTCAACGAAAAGCTTGTCGTGCTCCGATCTTGTGAGTGCGAATCATGTCTCTAGGTCCGACATGTCTCGCCCGAAGAGAATCTTCGCCTGGGTTTGGAACGTCCTTGATTCTGAAAAGCAACTGTATACTTGGCTGCATGCTCTGTGCGAAGTTGTCCCTAAAGATGGTAATCTGGGTGACGTGTTTCATGCCTAGCTCTACCTTGTGTTGGGCGAGCACAAAAGCAAGAGTACTACCTAGTGGAGAACCTGTAGCTCTTAGTATCAATCTTCAGCAATAGCTTTTATTACTACTCACCGAGAAGTGCCTCTCCCGCCTCCTGCCACATGCCAACTGTAACTCCGGGCCAATACGGAACTTGGCGTAGACCACTGTCATCCACTACTTTCTTGATCAAGGCCATCGTCTGCTCGTTTTGCACGTTGTAGACGAGGTAGTGCTTGAGTTTCTTGGGGTCTGGGTTGTCGCGCAACCAGAACGCTGTCATAATTTCCGAGACACGCTTTAGCCTTGGGAGCTCATCCTCGGTGGGCGTTTGACCCCACAACTCTTCTGCTGAAGCTTTAGGGCTTTCAAAGTCCAGTCCAATAATCACTTTGATTGGTTAGCCTCAACTCCACACACACTGACTGGGTAGTACCTCGACCATCACTTACTTCCACCGTGATGGTTGATACCGAAGCGAACATGCGCGCCAGTACAACGGTATGTCTCGCCACTAACATCATAATATTGGTCTTCTGGCTCCAAAATGCCGCCTTCTTCATCCTCTGCTTCCTCGTTGTAGTGCTGATAATTAAAACACTTAATGTCTCCACCTTCAGCACGTGGTTTGGCGCTCACTCCAAGGGCTTGCATGGCAGTACCTAGATGGTCAGTATACTGTGATGGTAGAGCAAATCGAAGTGCGCCGACTCACCTATCTTGTTCGCGTGGCCGTTGCTGTCGTCATCAGCAAAGTCGCAATGCAGCTCTTGCTCGTAGTAGCCGGGGTACCAACTCCATGTCTTGAGGTCAGTTTGGAGAGTGGTGTCGGTCCACTGGCTGCGTGCTGAAGGTGGGTTTCGCGTATCTTCCCATAGCCTACCAGCAGCTTCATCGTTGGCGTCAAGACGGCAGTTGAGCCTGTTACCCTTTTCAATAGCCTCTGCCCATTCCGCAGCGCTTGCAACTTCACTGGGATCCCAGAAAAAATCCACCTGAACGTCAGAGCTGTTGGTAGCTGTCACGCTGGGAAGAGTGACGAGTGCTGCGAGAGCCAGGAGTACTATTTTGAATCTCGTCATGTGTGGCTGGTGGTTGGCGGGAGTTGATGAGCAAGTTTAAAGAAGAGAGGATCCTTAAAGTGAGGCTTGTGGTCAAGGCGTAGAATTACATTACAGGGAAAGAGCGGTTAGCCACAAATGTGAACAGAGGCTTTCACTGTTTACCACAATCCGGGTACTTCCTGTGCAGACATCCGAACGTCATCGATTAGTCACAGCTTATTTTGAGAAGTCAAGTAGCAAACAATTGACACTTTTCCTAATCGCGACTGTTGACACACGTTCATTGTGTTCTCATGTGATAGCTTCAAATCTCTTTCAACTTGTTCGTATTTCTCTTTTCCTTTCACACAACCCAATAACTCTACATGGATATCCTTCATATGTAGTAATGAGCAACTCAACTTGGTAGGATTAGATGTGGTATTGACATGGGATATTTCTATTTCTTTTGAAATACGTAAAAGAGCGAATGTCCTTTTATCATGGGTGCAAGGAGCTCGTGCAGCAAGAACGAAAAAAAGCCCATCCTTAGTTATGATGACGAACGCACCGTATCATGCAAAGAATACACATCAAAAAGCTATGTAAAACATTTAGATGTATTTGTCATGTTTGTTGCAATGTGAAAGAAAAGGGGAAACAGGGGAAAAAACCATGGATCAAGCGTTCAGGATCACCTTCACCAGACATGACCCGTTCTAAGTCATGTTTTGGACTTTTACATAGCAGGTAGTATATTGAGGGAGCAAGGTAGACGAGAGCATATTTTTTATTTACAATAGACCTGATTACTAATGCACCATAGTCTCCAGCGTACCAACAGGCCGCTCCACGATGTCAACGCATCCGTTCACAATGCTCTTCCTGGCATCTTCCGAGCTAACGTTTTGTCCGCCAAGATACAACAACCAAACCAGCCTACCGACTCGTGCATCTTTGACTTCGCCCAGCCATGACGATTTACCCATGGTCTCAAGCTTATCACCCTTGACAATCGGCTGGTATAGAGCACCCAAACTGCCGCTCTTGTCCCGCGTCAAGATAATAACACTGCCCTTGGGTGCCTTACCCTTGCCTTGGAACAAATTCCTAAACTCCTTCATCGCAAGGCCGAATGACTCGTCTTGGAACTCGCCCTCTTCAACAGGCTTGGGGAGCGCAATTGACTTGTTCTCGGCCGCCTGTTGCCTGATCAACTCTGCCTGTTTTCGTCGCACCTCATCCGTGCGTGAAGTGATACCACGCATCCAGCCGTCTTGGAGATGCTTGAAGTCTGTACCTCGGCAAGGAACAACGCGGAAAGCCATGTCCACACCTGCGGTTCCGTTCCTGCTGAGAATAGCCTCCCAGATCTTGTTGCTCTTCTGCGGATCGAGGAGTGCTTCGCGGAGATCCCGCTTCTCGCTCGGAATCAATGCTGATGCGGTGGGGTTCACAGTATTGATGAGGTGATTTTGGAGGGTTGACAAATCGGCAGTTTTGACGTAGAGACCAACGACGTAGACTTGTACTCGTAGAAACGAGACCTTCCTGATGCCCAGGCCAAGCAACGTGTATTCCGCGTCGCTGGTGATATCTTCGGGACCGGTCTTGTTCGTGGGCAGGCGGATGGTGCGTGGGAAATAGGGAACATAGGACGTGCCAGTCTCAACGAGCTCGATGGCATCGGGGTCTGACGCTTGTGGGTTCTCCGAGTCCTCTGGCGCAGCAATGACCTTGTCACCAGCAGCAATGACGACCTTCTTGCCCTGGAACGCTTCTGCCGCCTTGCGGGGCGCGTCGGTTTTGGTGGGCGGCCCCAACACCATGTCTACTATTCCGCGGTTCACATTCGCCTCCTTGTCCTCTACTGGCGGCACATCCCATAACCGAACAAGGAAGATGGGAGCAAGCATAGACAGCGCAGCGCCCAGAGCCAGCCAATTCCGCCTCCTCAACAGCTCCGCGCGACGAATCGCCTCCGCGCGGTGCACCGAAACAAAGTCTTCATCCGGGCGCAGGCCCTTGGGTCGAGCGCCTTGCTTGAGTATGGCCTCAAAGTCTGATC
>Ga0265780_10003631_pt1 | contig 20173 bp, 17 predicted proteins | sample P1T30metagenome_FD_192432 | JGI IMG/M metagenome (GOLD analysis project Ga0265780, IMG submission 192432) | Plant litter microbial communities from East Loma Ridge, Irvine, California - P1 T30 | ecosystem: Environmental > Terrestrial > Plant litter > Unclassified | place: USA: California...
GTCGCCGATCTGCTCGAGCGCGTGAAGGACGCAGGCCTGTTTCCCGAGGAAGCGGCCATCGGGCTCGATCCCCAAGGGGTGACGGCACTGGTCGACGAGCTATCCGGACGCGGCTTCTCCGCTGAGCAGATGTTGGCCGTCAGCCAAGGCTTTCGCCTCTCCGGCGCCGTGTGGGGCACGGAACGCAAGCTGAAAGACGGCACGCTTGTCCATGGCAATCAGGAGCTGATGGCGTGGTGCGTCGGTAACGCGAAAGCGGAGCAGCGCGGCAACGCCGTCCTGATCACCAAGCAAATCGCCGGCAAGGCGAAGATCGATCCCCTCGTCGCCGCCTTCAACGCGGTGATGCTGATGACCCGCAACCCGGAAGCCGCAGGCGCCGGGCTGCAGGTCATGTTCCTCTGAAAGGCCTCCTCATGCAGAACCGCGCATTCAGTGTGCTGACCATCAAGTCGGCTGACGACGACGCCCGCATTATCCGGGGCATCGCCACGTCGCCCAGCGTTGACCGCGTCGGCGACATCATCGAGCCGCTGGGCGTCAAGTTCGCCAATCCGATCTCCCTGCTGTGGCAGCATAAGCATGACCAGCCGATCGGCAGTGTGACCTTCGAGAAGCCGACCGCCAAGGGGATCGTGTTCGAGGCCACGGTCGCCAAGCTGGATGAGCCCGGCACGCTGAAGGACCGCCTCGACGAGGCGTGGCACTCGATCAAGCTCGGCCTGGTCCGTGCGGTCAGCATCGGCTTCCGGCCGATCGAGTACAGCTACATGGACAACGGTGGCATCCGGTACACGGAGACCGAGGTTTACGAGCTGTCCGCGGTCACGATCCCCGCGAACAGCGATGCCATCATCAGCCAGATCAAGTCGATCGACGCCGCCCTGCGCAAGGAAGCCGGCGTTCCCGACCCCGAGATTCCCGCCAACCCAGAACCTGCCGCGGTCGGCAAATCGGTTCGCGTGGTGAAGCTGGATGACCCCGCCCGCGATCGGGCGAAGCCATTCGTCATCAACACCATTCGAAGGATTTGAAGTGACCAAATTTGCTGAACAGATCACGGCGTACGAGGCCAAGCGCGCCTCGGTCGTCGGTGCCATGGACGCGATCATGACCAAGGCCGCCACCGATGGCGCCACGCTCGATGCTTCGCAGTCGGAGGAATATGACGGCCATTCCGCAGACGTCGTCGCGATCGACAAGCACCTCGATCGCCTGCGCACCGCCGAGCGCACCATCGCCAAGACGGCAAAGCCGATCGAAGACGTGCGCGACCCCTCGGCCGCAGCCGCGCAGCGCGGCGGCCTGACCCAGGTCAAGGCGCAGCCCAAGCTCGCTCCTGGCATCGCCTTCGCGCGCTATGCCAAGGCCCGCGCCGTCTCGCGCCTCGACTCCGAGCCGGTCATGGTCGTGGCCGAGCGCATGTATGGTGCCGACAGCGACGTCGTCGGCACGATCAAGGCCGCAGTCGCAGCCGGTTCGAACCAGCCCGGCAGCTGGGCCGCGGCGCTGCACAGCCCCGAGGGCGCTGCGTTCGTCGACTTCGCCGAGTTCCTTCGTCCCGCCACCATTCTCGGCAAGTTCGGGACCAACGGCATTCCGGAGCTCCGGAAGATCGGCTTCGACGAGCCCGTCATCCTTCAGACCGGCGGTGGTCAGGGCTACTGGGTCGGCGAAGGCAAGCCCAAGCCGCTGACGTCGTTCGACTTCAAGCGCAGCGTGCTCGGCCGTCTCAAGGTCGCCAACATCGCCGTGCTGACCGAAGAGAACATCCGCAGCTCGAACCCGAGTTCGGAAGCGGTCGTGCGCGACGCACTCAAGGCGGCGCTGGTCGAGACCCAGGATCTGGCGTTCATCGATCCGACCAATGCCGGCGCTGACACCGTCCGCCCGGCATCGGTGACCAACGGCGCAAGCGCAAAGGCGTCGTCGGGCCGGGATGCGGACGCGGTGCGTGCCGATGTGCGAGCAGTGATGGCTGCATTCATCGCGGCCAACAACTCGCTGACGACCGGCGTCTGGATCATGTCGGCGACCAATGCGCTCGGCCTGTCGATGATGAGCAACGCCCTCGGGCAGAAGGAATTCGCCGGCATGACCATGCTCGGCGGCACCTTCGAGGGCCTGCCGGTCATCGTGTCGGAATATGCCGGCCAGACCGTCGCGCTCGTCAACGCGGCCGACATCTACGAGGCCGACGAGGGCGATATCGCAGTCGACATGAGCCGCGAAGCGTCGCTCGAGATGAAGGATAGCGCCCTTCAGCAGGACGGCCTCGCCGGTACCGGCACGCAGCTGGTCTCGCTGTGGCAGAACAACCTGGTTGGTCTGCGTGCCGAGCGCACCATCAACTGGCGTCGTCGCCGCGCGACCGCGGTCGCATACCTGACGGCTGTCCGCTGGGGCGAGCCGGTGGCTGCAGGCGTCTAATCGACCAGCGAGCCAGACGGATAGGCGGGCAGCAATCCTGCCCGCCTATCAACTGAGGAGACACCTATGCCTGACCTTATCGCCACCCGCGACATGAGGTACGCAACCCGCGCGCTTCAGGCGGGCGACCCATTCCAGGCGAGCAACCAAGACGCCCGCATCCTGATTGCGATCAAGAAAGCGCGCGCAGCTGACGCGTCGGCAGATCCGTCCGCCGCGGCACCGACGCTCGATGAGCTGCGTGACAAGGCCGCCAAGCTGGGCATCACCGTCAGCACCCGCTGGGGCGACAAGCGCCTGCTCGAAGAGATCGCCAAGGTCGCGAGCGCCTGATGCGGATTCTCGGCCGGGAGTTCGGGCGCTCCCGGCAGATCACCACCGGGCAGGCCGACCCCGAAACTGAAGGCGGCCTGCCCATCATTCGCGAGAAGGCGGCGCGCATCGTCAGCACGTCCTCGGGCCCTTGGATGCCGATCGTCCGCGAAAGCTTCAGCGGCGCGTGGCAGCAGAACGTCGAGGTAAACCAGACCGCGGTGCTGGCCTTCCACGCAGTCTTTTCGTGCATGACGCTCATCGCGTCGGACATTTCTAAGCTGCGCGTCAAGCTGGTCAGCCAGGACAAGCATGGCATCTGGGCCGAAACCACCCGCCCCGCCTATTCGCCGGTGCTGCGCAAGCCCAACGGCTTTCAGACCCGGATCCAGTTCTTCGAATCGTGGTTCCTGTCGAAGCTCAGCAGCGGCAATACCTACGTCCTGAAGCGCCGCGACGCACGCAACGTCGTGATTGCGCTCTACGTGCTCGACCCTCATCGGGTGAAGCCGCTGGTCGCCGACGACGGCAGCATCTTCTACGAGTTGCAGCAGGACGATATTTCGGAGATCGCTGGCCCGATGGTCGTGCCGGCGCGCGAGATCATCCACGACCGGTTCAACTGCCTGTTCCACCCGCTGGTCGGCGTGTCGCCGATCTATGCGAACGGCCTCGCGGCGACGCAGGGGCTGCGCATCCAGGACAATTCGGCCGTCTTCTTCGGCAACCAGTCGCGCCCGGGCGGCTTGCTGTCGGCGCCGGGCAAGATCAGCCCTGAGTCCGCAGCGGAGCTCAAAGCCAACTGGTACGAGTATTACGGCGGCAAAAACTCTGGCCGCGTGGCCGTGCTCGGCGATGGCCTGAAATATGAGCACATGGCCGTCACCGCCAAGGATGCCGAGCTGATCGACCAGCTGAAGTGGACCGCCGAGGTGGTCTGCTCGACCTTCCATGTGCCCCCGTACAAGCTGGGGATCGGCAACTTGCCGACGAACAGCAACGTCGAGAGCCTCAACCTCGAATATTACACGCAGGCGCTGCAATCGCTGATCGAGGCTGCCGAGCTGTGCCTCGATGAGGGCCTCGGCATCGGCGAGGGCATGGGCATCGGCACCGAGTTCGACCTCGACGGCCTGCTGCGAATGGACACCAAGGCGCTGATCGAAGCCGAAGCGCTGGCCACCGGGGCTGGGATCAAGAAAATTGACGAAGCGCGTCGGCGGCTCGACCTCGGGCCGATCCCCGGCGGCGACACGCCGTACTTGCAAGAGCAAAATTACAGCTTGGCGGCGCTAGCGAAACGCGACGCGCGAGAAGATCCGTGGGCGAAGGGTCAAGGCGATACGACGCCTGCGGCGGCCCCTCCGGCTGATCCCGCAGAAGTTGCTGAGCAATCGCGCGCGACCGCCGCCCTGTACAAAGAATATTGCAGGGAGTTGCTGAATGCTTGATGCCAAAGCGATGGCCGAGGCCACAGCAATCATTGTCCGTGAAGCTGTCGACAAGGCTACCACGCCGCTGCTCGCCCGCCTTGCAATTGTCGAGGCACGGGATGCGTCGCCGGATGAAGCAAGCATTCGGCGAATGATTGACGATGCGATCGCCGCCCTGCCCGCGCCGCGCGACGGCACCAGCGTCACGGTCGCCGACGTTGAGCCCCTTGTCGCCGCGGCCGTTGCGCGGGCTGTCGGCGATCTGCCCCCTGCCAAGGATGGCGTCAGCGTCACGCTGGACGACGTGAAGCCGCTGATCGCTGCCGAGGCCGAGCGGGCCGTTGCCGCGCTACCGCCGGTCGACGTCATTCCGTCGGTCGAGGCAGCAGTCGCTGCTGCGGTCGCCGCGCTGCCTGCGCCGGTCGATGGCAAGAGCGTCACGATCGACGATGTGCGCCCGCTGATTGCTCAGGAAGCTGAGCGCGCTGTCACCGCACTGCCCCCGGTCGACGTTATTGCGCCGGTCGACGCGGCGGTTGCGGCCGCAGTCTCGGCGCTGCCTGCGCCGGTCGATGGCAAGAGCGTCACGATCGACGATGTGCGCCCGCTCATTGCTCAGGAAGCTGAGCGCGCTGTCGCCGCGCTGCCCCCGGTCGACGTTATTGCGCCGGTCGACGCGGCGGTTGCGGCCGCAGTCTCGGCGCTGCCGGCGCCGGTCGATGGCAAGAGCGTCACGGTCGCTGATGTCGAGCCGATCATCGCTGAGGCCGTAGCATCCGCAGTCGCGGCGCTGCCAACCCCTGCTGATGGCAAAAGCGTCACCGTCGCCGACGTCGAGCCGATCATTGCATCGGCCGTCGAGCGCGCTGTTGCCGCGCTGCCTGTTGCAAAGGACGGCGTCGGCCTCGCTGGCGCGATGATCGACCGCACCGGTGCGCTGGTCGTGACACTGAGCGACGGCAAGATGTGCCCGCTTGGTCGCGTCGATGGGAAGGACGGCGACCCCGGCTTGGGCTTCGACGATATGTCGATCGAGCAGACCGGGGAGCGCCAGGCGACCCTCAAATTCGTTCGCGGTGAGCAGGTGAAGACCTTCGACCTCACCGTCCCGGCAGTGATCGACCGCGGCGTCTTCAAGGAAGGCCAGGCCTATACGCTGGGCGACGCCGTAACCTTCGGCGGTTCACTCTGGACCGCGCAGAAGGATACCGGCGATAAGCCGGACGGCCCCGACACCGGCTGGCGGCTGGCGGTTAAGAAGGGGCGCGATGGGCGTGATTTCACCCGTGGCTGAGCTCGTCACCCTCTCGGACGTGAAGACGCACCTTCGCCTCGGATCGTCCAGCCGCGAGGACGCATATCTCGTCATCCTCATCGCAGCAGCGGTTCGAGCGATTGAGGGCGCCACAGGGTGCGACTTCGTCAACGATCTATCGACGACGGCGGTGCGCGATCGCGCTGTTGCAGCGCAGGCGGTGCTCCTGCTCGTTGGGCAATGGTACGCCAATCGCGAGGCGGCGGGGCAAAACCTGACGGAATTGCCGTTGGCGATCACGTTCCTCATCGCTCCCCTGCGCAAGTTCGTCGTATGACCCAGCTCACTGCCGGCGAATTGCCCGACTTCATCCGCATCGAGCGCCCCGTCGCCGATACGGCTTTCGACGGTGCCGGCTCTGGCGGTTGGGAGCTCGTCGACGAGGTCTGGGCAGGCGTCGTCGATATGCTGCCCAGCCGTGGCGAGAAGCTTGCCGAGGGCATCAACGTTGCCACCCGGCCCGCCCGGGTGCGCATGCGCTACCGGGACGACATCACGAGCAGCATGCGGTTCGTGATGGGCGATCGTATCATGCAGATCATCGCGGGCCCCGCGATTATTCGGCAGCGCTCGGGCGTCGAGTTCATGGTCGAGGAATACAGCACGGCCGGGAACGCCGCCTGATGGCTACCAGCCGGGGCGGTCAATCGGTTCGCCGTTACATCGCGCAGTTGCCTGCCGAGGTAGAGAACAAGCTGCTGCGCGGCGCGGCGCGCGCCGGCGGGAAGATCATTCTCGCTGAGGCAAAAGAGCGGTCGATTTCCTCCGACGTCGACGAGGCGCTCGAAATGCGGAGCAAGTCGGAGGCTGGACGCCTGACGGTGACGATTGCCGTTCGGAAAGGCTGGGGCCGCTCGATCGCCAACTGGCTCGAATATGGCACCGACGCCCATTTCATCTCGGTCGCCAAAGACGAAAGCGGCGGCAAGAGCGTCGCGCGGATTAACGCCAAGGACAAGCGCACGATGGTCATCGGCGGCAAGTTCGTTGGCGACACCATTTTCCACCCGGGCGCCAAGCCGAACCCGTTCTTACGCCCAGCGCTCGACATCAAGGGGGCCGAGGCGGTCGCCGCGGCACAGAGCTTCATCAACGCGCGCGTAACCCGCTCGGGGATCATCGGAACCGCTGAACCGGAAGGCGAAGACGCATGACCGGTGTCGATATCGTTGGCGAGCTGCTCAACTCGAACGAGGCGCTGATCGCGGCCATTCCCGCGGGTCAGATCAAAGCTGGCGCGCTTCCCGACGGTGTCGCGCTGACAACGCTGTTGGTCCGGATGACCAGTAACGTGGAGCGGCAGATGCTGAAGCGCGGGGCCACTGTGCGCACCATTGAGCGCATCTCGGTCACCGCGCGAGCCGCGAGCTACCGCGACCAGGTCGCTGCGATAAAGCTCGTCGTGAAGGCCTGCGCGGGGCGCACCGGCAGCATCGCCGGGGCCGATAGTGTTTCCGTCCTGACTGCTGGCCGCGGGCCCGACCTGCGCGGCCCGGGCAACAGCTTCGAACAGACACAGGATTTCCGCGTCAGCTTCGACGCCCCTGCCTGACCACGAGAGGAGACCAGAATGTCCACAACCCCGAAGATGGTCAGCGCGACCGTCACAACCGATTTCAACGATGCCGGCAGCGATCGCAAGTTCGTTGCGGGAGCGACGGAAGAGCTCACCGCAGGCGAGTTCGCGAATTACCGCGCGGCCGGGCTGGTCGAGGCTTCCGTCGAGAAGCCCGTGACCGACGCCCCGTCGTCGCCAGCCAAGCCGAAGCGCCCCCGCGCGCCGCGCACCGCCAAGGCCAAGAGCTAACTCCCTAACCCGCCGCCCGGCGGGCGATCACCGGCCGGGCTTTCCGGCGTTACGTTACCAGGAGCAAGACCATGGGTTCTCAGACTGCAGCAGGCTCGGCGCTTGCTATCTCGGCCGCAACGCCTGCCACGCTCGACGCGACCGGCTATGCGGCCCTCACCTTTACCGAAATCAACCAGGTCGAGAAGCTCGGCTCGTTCGGCGCCAGCTTCGCGAAGGTCGAATTCCAGCCGCTGAAAGGCGCCAAGCAGAAGTACAAGGGGTCGGCCGACTATGGCGCGTTGCAGCCCTCGATCGCCATCGACAGCCTCGATGCAGGCCAGACCATCCTGCAGACGGCGTCCGATGACGAGACGCAAAAGCTCTATTCGTTCCGCGTCACCTACCAGGACGGCGCGAAGCGGTATTTTCAGGGTCGCTCGTTCGGTTCGCCTGAAACGGCGGACGGCGCCGACAGCATGCTGATGGCGACGCCCACGATCGAGATCTGCACCAAGGTCATCAAGGTCGCCGCAGCCTAAGTTCCTCCCCTCCCAGCGCCCGCGACGCCGGTTCTTATGCGCCAGCTCGGCCCGTCGTCGCGGGTCGCGAGCCGGGTTGGCGCACCTCCTCCCGCGAAGGACTCCTTTCATGAAGCTCAACATTGCCTCGCTCGCCGTCGCCGCTACGGCCGCCCTCCACCTCAAGAACCCGGCCGGCGAATTGCTGTTCGCCGATGACGAGCGCACCCTGCCGGTCCGTATCCATGTCCATGGCCCGGGCAGCAAGGCTTACGGCATCGTCGAATCCCGTCAGTCGGCGCGCGCGCTGAAGCGCATGCAGGACAATGACGGCAAGATTACCGCCGCCACGCCGGAAGAGCGCGTCGCCGAAACCGCCGAGGACCTCGCCGCGATCACCGCGAGCTTCGAGAATTTCGAATACCAGCCCGACGGTGCGGCCGAACCGGTCACCGGCGAAGACCTCTACCGCGCCGTCTATGCGAACCAGGGCCTCGGCTTCATCACCAAGCAGGTCGCGAAGTTCGTCGGCGACTGGGGAAACTTCAGCGCCGCCTCGAAGGCGGCCTGACCCTCTACGTCCGGCAGATGGCTTGGCTGCATGCCACGCCGAAGCCGGATGCCCGTAGCCGGCGCGGGAAGGAAGAATCGACCGCGCCGAAGCTCAGTCGGATCGCCGAGCTGAAGCGGAAGAAGATCGATCCACAGATGCCGCCCAATCCGGCGCCGCATATCACGGACTGGCTCATCGAGATGGGGCTGGTCGAGGCGGCCGGTATGGGCGCGGCTCCGATCAGCTCGCACGAACTCGCGGCGTGGCAGGGCAATACCTGTGTGTGCCTTGAGCCATGGGAAGCGCGGCTGATCCGCAAGCTATCGAAAGCCTACCTCGACGAGGGGCGGGCCGCTGAAAGCGAAAACTGCCCGCCACCATGGCGGGCGCCGGTCACACAGCGCGAGCTTGAGATCGAAGAAGCCCAGCTGCGCGCAGTGCTGGGCTGATCAAACGGGGAGGATGACGCATGTCCATGGACGATTCCTCCCCGAGGCTCGAGGTCGGCTTTGTCATCGACACCGGCGATTCTTTCGGTGGTCTGATGCAGTTGCAGGACGCCATGGGCTCGACCGAGGCCAAGGTGCTTGCGGATGCCAATCGGATCGAGCGCGCGACCCGGGGCATGGTCGACCTTTCGGCCAGCACATCGAATGTGGTCGCGTTCGGAAATGCGACGTCGCGCGAGATGCAGACCGCGCGGCAGGCGATCGCGAGCGCCGAAAAGGCTGGCGAGCGGCTCGTGGCGCAGCTCGAGCGGCAGAACAGCGTGTTCGGCAAGACCCGTGAGGAGGTCCGCAGCGCGAAGGCCGAGTTCGCCGCGCTGGCAGCCGAGCAGCAGGGCCTGACCGAGCTCGCCCAGCGGATCCGCAGCGAGGAGCTGGCACTCGTCAACGCGACCAATCAGGCCGCGGCCGCGGTAACCGCCGAGGCGGAATCCCTGCGGAAAGCCGCCTATGCTCATCAGATGTTCGAGGCCCGCGTGAAAGCCGGTGTCGTGGCACTGCGCGAGGAAGAGGCAGCGAGCCTTGCCGCGGCCGCTGCGCTCGATGCGCAGGCGCGGCGTGAGGCGGCGCTCGCCAGCGCGATGTTCGAGGCGCGCGCCAAGCAGGGCATGCGCGACTATGGCGCGCAGCAGGCGATCGACGAGTCAGCGAAACGCGAGGCCAATGCGGCCGCCATGCGCCTCGAGGGTATGGCGACCGAACAGCTGGCGCGCGAGCATGCGCTGCTGGCGTCGACCGTGCGCGCGTCGCACGATGCCCAGGTCGCCGATGCGGCCGCGGCCGAGCAGCTGCGCATGGCGACCGATCCGCTCTATGCGTCAACGAGGAAGCTCAACGCCGAGATCGCGGAATCCACGCGGCTCTATCATGCCGGTGCGACCGCACCCGCGGAATATGCGCGCCAGCAGGAGGTGCTGACCGGCCGCCTGCGCCAGAGCACTCAGGCGCAGGACGACATGGATCGTGTCGCCAAGAAGGGCAAAGGCACGCTCACCCAGCTGTCGTTCCAGCTGAACGACGTCGCGACGATGGCCGCCATGGGCGCGGCGCCGTTCCAGATCTTCGCCAGCCAGGCGGGCCAGATCTTCCAGGTCGCGCAGATGGCCGAGGGCGGCGTGAAGGGCTTCGCCATGCAGATGGGTGGGCTCGCGCTTGCCTTCGCGCCGGTGATCGCCGTCGCAAGCGTCGCGGGCGTCGCCCTCTACCGGTGGAAGGAGCAGATCAACGAAGACGCCGGCATGAAGAAATTCGCCGAGGGTCTCGGGCTGACGTCCAAGGAAATGAAGAAGCTCGGTGATCAGTCGATCACGACCGGCGACATGGTTGCCGGCGTCTGGAAGACGATCACCGACGGGCTCAACCTGGGCGGGTCGGGCAAGTCGCTGATGGACTATCTGTTCTCGCCGAACGACGCGCAGCAGGTGCAGGCATTCCTCGCGTCGATCTATGGCACGTTCACCGGCACCTATGCCGCAATCGTCGAGCTATGGAGCAGCATCTCGACGTCGGTGTCGGCTTATGTCTCGGCCGCAGCCACGGCCGTCGCGCAGTTCTTCGCCCCCGTCGTCGCCGCGGCCCAGTGGGCCGGCAACGGCATCGCCCAGATCTTCAACGTCATCTACAACCGCGTGGCCGGCTGGCTGAAGTCGATCGGCAGCGCGATCAGCGACTTCGCCGGTCCGATCCTGAAAGCCATGGGCCAGAGCGATGCCGCAACGGCCGTGACCAGCGCCGGCAGCAGCCTCGGCAAGGCGTTCGGCAAGGGATACGCGCAGGGCGCCGGGCAGGTCGTGAACGGGACGAACAAGTTTTTTGCGACCGCTGCCGAGAACATCATCAGCAAGTCGCAGGAGCGCCTGCTGAAGAAGGCCAACGAGATCAAGGCGGATCGCACGCCGAAGAAGACGCCCGTCGACAGCCATGCAGCCTCGCTGGTGCGCGATTCGGAGGCGATCGAGGCGCAGATCCGCAACCTGTACAAGCTGGCGGATGCCTATGGCGTCTCCGGTGCCGCGGCCCTGATCGCCGAGGCGCGCGTGAAGGCCGAGAGCAAGGCGATCAAGCAGCGCGCCGACATCGAGGCGTCGGTCGACCGTCAGGTGCGCCTGGCGATCGCACAGCGCGTCTCGGACGTCGCCAAGTCCACCGCGACCGCGCGCGACCAGGCCGCGGCGCAAATGCTGGTCAACGCGCAGGTCGCGGCCGGTCTCGTGCCCGCCATGCGCGCGGCCGAGCTGGTCAAGGATCAGATCGCGGATCTGCCATTGCTCGCCGCGATCGAGGCTGCCCGCACGCGGGGCCTGACGACCGAGGCCGATCGCGCGACCAAGGCGCTGGCCGACCAGCGCGTCGCGCGCGCCGATCTCACCACGGCCGAGCGCAGTGCGCAGTTCAACACCGACATGGCATCCGGCAACGACCGGCTCGCCCAAATGCGCGAGGAGCTTCGTCTCGTTGGCGCGACCGACATGGAGTGGGTGCGCGCGCTCGCGACGCTGAAGGCCACGCAGGAGGCGCAGAAGTACAACCCCGGCGACCGCGCGGCCTATATGGAGCAGCAGGTCGCGATCGCGGTCGGTGCGCAGCAGCTGACCGAAACGCAGGCGGCCTTCAATGCCGAGCTGCGCGCCACGGCAGATCTGTTCGACACGATCGACCAGACCGCGCAGCGCGCCGCGCAGGGCATGGCCGATGCGTTCGGCAATGTCGGCTCGGCGATCGGCGACGCGCTGACCGTCATGACCGGCTATTATGCCGACCAGGCCAAGCTGCAGGAGGCGCACAAGGCCGCGATCGCTGCGGCGGGCGACGATCAGCAGCAGATCGATCGCGAGAACCGGCTCTTCTCGCTGCGGTCATCGTCGCAGCAGATCAGCGCGTTCGGCGACATGACCGCAGCTGCCAAGGGGTTCTTCAAGGAAGGCTCGACCGGCTATCAGGCGCTGGCGACCGCCGAGAAGGCATTCCGCCTCGTCCAGTTCGCGATGTCGGTTCGTGCGATCGCACAGGATGCGATCGAGACCGGCAGCAAGATCGCCAACAGCGTCGCGCGAATCGCGGTCGGGGCGACCGAGGCCGTGGTCAACGCGATCAAGAGCCTCCCCTTCCCGCTCAATATCGCCGCGGGCGCCGCAACGGTCGCCGCGCTGGCCGGGATCGGCGTGTCGGTCGCCGGCTCGTTCGGTGGTGGCGGCAAGAACGATCTGGCTCCGACCAACACCGGCACCGGCACCGTCCTCGGCGATTCCTCGGCCAAGAGCGAGAGCATCCGGAACGCCATCGATGCCCTGAAGGATGTCGACACCGTCATGCTGTCCTATTCACGTGATATGGCCGCGTCGCTGAAGTCGATCGACAGCCAGATCGGGGGCGTTGCGACCCTCGTCGTCCGCGCCGGCAATATCGATGCGAATGCCGGGGTGAACACCGGGTTCAAGAGCAACGCCACGGCAACGATGGCGGGCATCGGCATGGCGATCGGCGGCCCGATCGGTGCCGGCATCGGCGCGGTGCTGACAAAGATCCCGGTCATCGGCAGCATCTTGAGCGGCCTGTTCGGCACGAAGACCTCGGTCATCGGTAACGGCCTGTCGGGCGGCCCGCAGTCGGTCGGCAGCATCCTGAACAGCGGCTTCGACGCGTCCTATTATTCGGACGTGAAGAAGAAGTCGTCGTTCCTCGGGATCTCGACCGGGACGAAATATTCGACGCAGTACGGCGCGGCTGATCCGGGGCTGGAGAACCAGTTCACGCTGATCCTGCGGCAGTTCAACGATGCGATCGTGGCGTCGGCCGGGCCGCTAGGCGCCGCGACCGGCGACATTCAGAACCGCCTCAACAGCTTCGTCGTCAACATCGGCAAGATCGACCTGAAGGATCTGACCGGCGAGCAGATCCAGGAGAAGCTGACCGCGATCTTCGGCGCCGCGGCCGATGGCATGGCGGCTGCGGCCTTCCCGGCCGTCGCGCAATTCCAGAAGGTCGGCGAAGGCACGTTCGAAACGCTCGTGCGCGTCGCCTCGACCGTTGAGGCGGTCGGTGCGTCGCTCGACTTGCTCGGCACCAGCGCGCAGGCGATGGGGATCGCGGCGAAGCTCGGCCTTGCCGACCAGTTCGACAGCGTGTCAGCGCTGGCTTCCGCAGCCGACTCCTATTTCGAGTCCTTCTACACCAAGGAAGAGCAGGCAGCCGCGAAGACGGCGCAGTTCGCCGGCGTGTTCAGCAGCCTCGGCATGGTGATGCCCGAAACGCTGGCGGGCTTCCGTCAGTTGGTCGAGGCGCAGGATCTGACGAGCGCGGCGGGTCAGGCAACCTATGCGACGCTGCTGCAACTCGCCCCAGCCTTCGCCGACCTGCAGGCGTCCATGGAGGGCGCCAAGAGCGCGGCGGACATCGCGAGCGAGCGGCAGGATCTCCAGCGTCAGCTTCTCGAATTGCAGGGCGACACGGCCGCGCTGCGTGCTCTCGATCTTGCCAAGCTCGATGCCAGCAACCGCGGTCTGCAGCAGGAGATCTATGCCATGCAGGACGCCCAGGCCGCAGCGTCGGCCGCTAAGTCGCTGGCGGATGCGTGGACGTCGGTCGGCGACAGCATCATGGACGAGGTGAAGCGGATCCGCGGCCTGACCGATACGGGCACGGCCGGGGGTTTTGTCGCGCTGCTGGGGCAGTTCAATGCTGCGACGGCTGCCGCGCGCGGCGGTGATCAGGACGCGGCCAAGAGCCTCCCCGCCCTCAGCCAAGCGCTGCTTACCGCCGCGGCCGATCAGGCGACCAGTCGGCAGGAGCTGGCTCGGGTGCAGGCGCAGACGGCTGCCAGCCTTGAGGCGACCTATGGCGTCGTCAACGCGCTGACCAAGGGCGGCAGCGCCCCGGTGACGACTGCTCAGATCATGGCAGCCGTTTCCGCAGCACAGCCGGCATCCGCGACCGTTGCTGCGAATGACGACGCGGTGGGCGCAACGGATGCCGTGCGCGACGAGCTGGCGGAGTTGCGTAGCGACCTGGTGTCGGGGCTCGCAAGCGTCGCCAGCGCAGCAAACCGGTCGGCGAAGGTGCTGGAGAACGTGTCGGCCGCCAGTGGCGGTGACGCTATCACCGTGGGCAACGCAGCATGAGGGTCGTCACCGATCAGAATGAGACGATAGAGCTCGGGGACGTCGAGACGACGCCGACAATCGGCATCACCGATTTCAGCCGGCGCGTGACCGATGATTTCGGCGTCACGACCGTTGTCGAGCGCGGCTTCTCGCGGCGCATGTCGGTGAAGCTGGGCGTCCAGTTCGACGCCGTCGACACGCTGCAGCGCCGTCTCGCGTACCTCCGCGCGACCCCTGCCCTCTGGGTTGCCGACGATCGCTTTGCGAGCCTTTCGCTTCGCGGCTTTTACAAAGATTTCGCCCTCGATCTCGCGACGCAGCCGCTCAGCTACTGCACACTGACCGTCGAGGGTCTGGCAGAAACCGCCACACCGGCCGACATCGCCGGTGATCCCGCGCCCTTGGGACAGTCGTCGACCCTGCAACTGCTTCAGCCGGTAACGGTCGCTGGCGCGGTGCTCGCGTCGAGCAACGTTGCAGAAAACGACGCAGCCGAATGGTCGGCAAGCGCTACCTATGCGACCGGCGCGCGCGTCATGCGGGTCGCTACGCACCGGGTCTACGAGAGCCTGACCGCGGCAAATGTCGGCAATGATCCTGCTGGCGCATCAGGCAAATGGCTCGACGTCGGACCGACCAACCGCTGGTCGATGTTCGACGAGGCGCTCGGCACGTCGACGAACAACACCAGTTCGATCCAGGTAGCGCTGAATGCCGGCAGCGCGAACGCGGTTGCGTTGCTCGATGTCGTCGCCAGCACCGTGCGCGTGCGGGCGACAGGTTACGACCGCACCGTGCCTGCTGGTACCGGCGCGATCACGTTCCTCGATCTACCGTCCAACGCTGGCACGGTGACCGTAACAATCGCGGGCACGGGGACGGTATCCGTTGGGACGCTGCTGATCAGCCGAGTGACGACGCTTGGCCTGACCGAAGCGTCCCCGACGGCCGGCATCACTGACTTCAGCCGGAAGGACGTCGACGAGTTCGGCGAAGTGACAATCGTGCAGCGCGCCTGGGCGAAGCGCATGACGGCGCGGGCGCTGATCCGGACGGACGCGGTCGACATCGTCGCGAATCGCATCGCTGCGGTTCGCGCACAGCCCTCGCTGTGGATCGGGCAGACCGGCCTCGACAGCCTGACCGTCTACGGCTTTTTCAAGGACTTCTCGATCGAGGTCGGCGAAACCCTCAGCAGGCTGTCGCTGTCGATCGAAGGACTGAGCGCCGCGGCCAAGCTTGCGCCGATCGGTGGCGGCGGTTCGGTGGCATGGCCGGACGTAACGGATCCGACGGGCACGAAGCCGACCGATAATGCCGACGTCACCGGCGACAATACCTCGAAGGACACCAATGCGATTGGCGGGCGACCTGCCCCCGCCGTACTGGAAACGCTCGACAAGATCGTGCCGATCACCCTTGATGTGTCCGACATAAAGCGGGCGACCGTAAATCACGACGCATTGCTACGGCAGGCGGATCGGGATCGTGCCGCATTGGCAGCGGCCCAGATCGCCGGGCTGCTCGATCAGCAGGTGACCCGCATCACGCTGCGCGATGCCGGACTGATCACCGACCCCGACACCGGCCGGGTCTATATTTACGCGGTCGAGCAGAACGCCGAGAAGGTCTCGAAAGTCGAAATCGGTCTCGACGCCGTGACCAACGAAATCGCCCTGCGCGCTACGTATAACGACGTAGCCACGATGATCACCCAGGCGCAGCTTTCACCCGGGGATGCGGCGGAGTTTGGTGAGCTCGTCCGTCGCGTGAACGTCGCGGAGATCTCGATTTCCGGCATGACCGCGGCAATTGCGCTGAAGGCCGATGCAATCACGGTAACGCAGCTCGGCGGCATCGTGCAAAGCGTCTCGCAGACATTAGACGCGCTCTCGGGGGTCGTCTCGACGAAGGTCAGCTATTCGGACTTCAATCCTGTTCGTGATCGCGTGGGCACGGTCGAGCAGCTGCTCCAGTCGTATGGGGACGTCTCGACCTATCAGCTGACGCTCCGCCAAGCGGAGCTGCGCGGCACTGCAGCTGCTGCGGCAGGGATCGCAAGCCTGGTGTCGAATTCCGACACCGCGCAGCGGCTGATCGTACGATCGGCCGAGATTCAGCAGCAGCTGACGGTGCGCATGGACGAAGGCGATGCCGCGGAGGCGACGTCCCGGCTTGCTCTGGCGGCGAAGGTCAACGCCAACGAGGCCGGACTTGTCGAGGAGCGCCAGACCCGCGCCGATGCTGTCAGCGCGCAGGCGCGGCGGACCGATCTCCTGACGGCTACCGTGGTCGACCAGGGCACGACGTTCGATGCGCGGTTCATATCGCAGGCAAAGGCGATCAGCGACGGGGACAAGGCACAGGCTGATCGTACGGACATTCTAACGGCCGCGGTCACCAAGCTCGGGCAGGACACCGCCGCGACGTTTGCGCAGCAGGCCAAGGCCATCTCCGATGGTGACAGCGCATCCGCCACGGCCCTCACACAACTGACAGCGCGTATCGGCGATTTCGGCCTCGTGAGCGTCCAACAGGCGTTCTCGGTTCTCGCAGATCGCACGGGCAAGCTGGAGGGGCAGTATACGTTGTCGATCGACACGAACGGCCGCCTGCAGGGGTTCAAGCTGGCAGGTTCGGCAAGCGGCCCGGCAAGCTTCAGCTTCATCGACACAGATCTCAACATGGGGATTGGCCGCGTCATCTTTAACAATGGCCTCGTAATGATGGTGCAGGGACTCGGCTTTGGCAAAAATAGCGATCTACTGTCCTGGTACGGGCCGTCGATGCAGATCAATCAGTGCACCCGAACGAACGGGCTGGAATGGAAAAGCACGGACGGAAATCTCTATACGAGCGGATCAATCAAGGCCGGGCCGCTAAGTAATGGCGGCAGCGGGACGCTCACCGCACCTGACGCATCATTTACCCTTGGACCGTTTGGAAGCAATGGCGGACCCAAGACGATCGTCGCCTCCTATAGCTTTCGCCGCATCCGTACCGTGTCGGTTGGCGGCGGGGGCGCTATCTCCGGCGCGCCTTCGGCTACGATCGAATTACAGATCCAAGGCCCGAACAGCGCATGGGCGCGGGTTCAAACCTTTCAGACTGGCCAGCCCTACACCGATGCCGATCCGGCGACCCAGGTCGATCCAGGGCGGCTGGAAGAGTCTATGTCGGGCAGTGTCACCTGGACGGATAACCGGACAATGCTGGAGGGCTATCTCTACCGGCTTCAGATCCTGTCGCGGACCCAAGCCAGCTTCTCAGGAACAGCGAGCACTGCCGACAGCGTGACCCAATCGCTTTCGATCCTCTCGCAAGAATAATCAGGAGAATAGCATTGGCTTGGTACAACGTCGGCACCGTCACGGTGACCAACGGCAGCACGGTCGTGACCGGCGCCGGGACGGATTTCATCAACAACGTCTCTGCGCGAGACAGTTTGGTACTCGTGAGCCTGGGCACGCCGAACGAGATCGCGTCGGTCGACTCCAAGACGCAACTGACGCTCGCCCGACCATGGCTGGGCGCAACGACAAGCGGCGCCACCTACTTCGTCCAGCCGACAGTTGGCATCTATGTCGACCTCGCCTTGCGCGCGCTGAACATGCTCGTGCCGTTTCAGGCGGTAATAGACGGCATCGGGCAAGGCTTGGTCGCGAGCGGTACGAATGCGGCACCAGGCGTTCGATTTGCGGCTGATCAGGATACCGGCTTTCGTCGAGCCGCTGAAAACGTGCTTTCGATCGTAGCAGGCGGCGTGGATCGCATCGTTGCGGACGGTTCGGGCGCAACGATTTACGGGACTAACGCTCTCTTGGTCTCTACTCAATTCCCGCAGTTCATATCCCAACGCTCAGGTGTCGGGTCTTGGGGGATGGGGGGCATCGGCACCGGGAATAATGCTTGGGGCTTGCAATTTAATAGTACGCTCCAACTGGCTATCGATATTAGCGGGAACCTCTTGGTCGGAACCCCAACCGGAGATTGCCATACGCTAAGGCGACCAGTGGCGGCGGGGCAGCCTGTTTTGCGCGTGCAGAGCGGTGCGGCCAATACTGCTGTATTTTACGGGATCGACGCGACCGGCGCTGACGGAGCGAATGCGGCAAACGCGGCTCTAAAAGTGGGCTCCCCCGTAGGCGGCCGGAGTATCGCAACGACCGGAACTATCAACGCAAACGGCGCAGATTATGCCGAGTATATGACCAAGGCGAACAGCTGCGGCACGATCGCGGCGGGGGACGTCTGCGGCGTCGACATCGATGGCAAGCTTACCCGGCAGTGGGGCGCGGCGATCAGCTTCGTCGTGAAGTCGACCGATCCTGCTCTCGTCGGCGGAGATATCTGGGCCGCAGGTTTGAGCCCAAAGCCTGAAGCGCCCGGTCCAGAGCCGATCGCCCCGGGCGACGCTCCGATAATGCCCGACGACGATGCACCTGAGGCTCTCGCAACATGGCGCGACGCGGCGGTCGCTCACACCGCTCTGGTCATTGCCTACCCCGCTGAGCACGCGGCGTGGTCTTCAAGGCAGGCGGAGTACGACGCTGCGCTTGAAGTATGGGAAGTCGCTCTGGAAACAGCGCGCCAGTGCGTTGATCGCATCGCGTTCTGCGGTCAGGTGCCGGTGAACGTCACCGGTGATTTCACGGTTGGCGACTACATCATCGCAGTGGCGAACGGCAGCGGGATCGAGGCGGTCGCCGTCGCCGAGGCGGACATCACCTTCGAGCAATACCGTCGCCGCATCGGCAAGGTCTGGGCCGTGCGCGAAGGCCGCGCATGGGTCGACGTCCAGCACGGATAAGGATCCACATCATGAGCAATACCAGCTTTGCGGCTCAGGCGGTCGCGAAAGGGCCGATGACGCTCGCCCCGCCTTCATTCAACGGCCATGGCTGGCTCGTCGTGCTGAACCTTGCGGGCTTCACGGCAGGATTCGTCATCGCCCTCATGCTCGCGATCAAGATGGCGCGAGACATCTGGCGGAACCGCCAGCACGACAAGCTCCATCACCCGGTGACCGTGTGGCGCGCGTTCGGTGGCGCGGTCAGCTTCGCCATGGCGGTTCGGTTCGGTCCGGCAGCAATGGTGCTTTGGGGGTGGGATCCGGAGAAGGCCGCCTCAACCGCCTGGCTGTTGACGCTCCAGCGCATGACGGATCCCATTGCATTCACGATCGGGCTGCTCGCGCTGGCGCTGTTCGAGATCTCCGGCCGCGGGATGGCGGACCATCTCAAGCGCGAACCCCTGCCCTTGCGCATCTGGGCGCGACGGGATCAGTTGAAGCGTCCCGTCTGCATAACTCTTCTCAGCCTGATCGCCGCGATCGGCGTGGTGAGCACGCGCTAATGTGGCGGCTTATCGCGACCGCGGGGGCGGCATTACCGGTAGCGGCTGCGGCCATAGCAAAAGACAAGGCGGCAATCGTGACGGAAAGCACGCCTCAGATCTGGCATTTTCTGGGATATCCTTTCGAAGCCGGCAGCATGATCGCCGGCATCTGCGCGTGTCTCGCGGTGCGGTTCTACGTCAGTCAGGAGGACCGCAAGGACCACCGCTGGAACGTCGATCTGCCGGTCTCGATGCTGACATTGCTGTTCACCGCCGGCATCATCATCCGCTTGCGGCCTGAGCCCTTCTGGGCGCTCGCCTACGGGACCGGGCTGGGATCTGCTGGCGTCCTGATCATCAGCGCGTGTCTCGCTTGGGTGAAGCGTGGCAGCGATCTGTTCCAGCCGCCTGGGAAACCCGAGGCGTAACGGCCCGCCTGCGAGCGCGAAAGGGATCAGCGCGAGGCGGGCCGGTCGATGCGCGTTCATCAGCACCGACGCGACCTGAACTGCTCACCGCAAACATTGACCACATGTTGGAAGGAAGAATCATGACGACGGCATCAGAGCCGGCGTGGCTTCGCCATGCCCGGTCGCTTCTTGGCACCCGCGAGGCGCCGGGGGCGGCGAACAGCCCGACCATCATGGGGTGGGCGAAGAAGCTCGGCACGAAGGTGCTGGGTATGGTCTACAACGCCGACAGCGTGCCGTGGTGCGGGCTGTTCGTCGCCAACTGCCTCGCCGCAGACGGCATCCCGGCCGCGCCCGTCGCGGTCCGCGCCAAGGCGTGGGCGACCTGGGGCGCCAATCTCGCGGCGGATCGAGTCGCGGCCGGCGCGGTGCTGGTGTTCGAGCGGCCGGGCGGCGGTCACGTCGGCTTCT
>Ga0265780_10003632_pt1 | contig 20172 bp, 17 predicted proteins | sample P1T30metagenome_FD_192432 | JGI IMG/M metagenome (GOLD analysis project Ga0265780, IMG submission 192432) | Plant litter microbial communities from East Loma Ridge, Irvine, California - P1 T30 | ecosystem: Environmental > Terrestrial > Plant litter > Unclassified | place: USA: California...
CGGCAGCGTCACCCACACGGGCGATAACCGTACCGGCGCGGGCGACGGCGACGACGAGCAGATCGAAGTCAACCTGGCCAATGTGCCGGCCAACGTCAAGGCGCTGGTGTTCACGGTGAACAGCTTCACCGGCCAGAACTTCTCGACCGTCGAGAACGCCTACTGCCGCCTGATCAATGCGGCCAGCGGGCAAGAAGTGGCGCGTTTCAACCTGTCGGTGACGGGGTCGCACTCGGCCCAGATCATGGCCAAGCTGTACCGCCATGGCGGCGAGTGGAAGATGCATGCGATCGGCGAGAACGGCAACGGCCGCACGTTCGACGACCTGATGCCGCAGATTACGGTGCACCTGTAAACGGCTGCACCGCTCGACCGGCAATCCGGGCCGCGCGCCCTGGTGCCGGTCAGTGGGTGGCAACGTCGTCCGGCCCAGGCTTGCCCCCAGCTTCGCATGCGCTGCCAGGATGCTCGACCTGGGCCCCGGCTTTCGCCGGGGCGACGCTCTTCCCGCCGGCTGAAACCATTCAGCCCCGCGCGCCCGTTTTCTGTCGCCAAACGCGGTGATCGCACGCGTATTCACAGACTTTCTCGGCATGGTCTTCGTGGTCCGTTCAGCGGTCACGGTACATGTGCACGCCGGTAGTTCGCTGGCATCTATCTTCAGCGCATAAGAAACCACCTCTGTTTGACATCACCGACATTCGCGGTTAGTGTATTAATCAATTAATACACTAATACGCGATGAGCTCATACGCCTCTCCACTATTCTCGATCGTCGCCGGCTCGCCCGAGCCGATCTACCGCCAACTGGTCGACCAGGTCCGCCGGCTGGTGGCTGGCCGCCAGCTCGCGGCGGGCGACACGCTGCCGTCGGTGCGTGACGTCGCGCTGCAACTGGCCGTGAATCCGATGACCGTCTCGAAGGCGTACGGCTTGCTCGAACTCGAAGGCGTGCTGGAACGCCGGCGCGGCATCGGCATGGTCGTGGCTGCGCACGCCGGCAGCACGGACGGCGCCGGCGACCGCGCAGCCCTGCTGCGGCCGACGCTCGAGCGCGCCGCACGCGAGGCGCGCGAGCTCGAACTCGATCCCGCCACCGTCCTTTCCCTTTTCACACAGATCCTGAAAGAATCAGCATGACTCCATCCCCGATCCTGATGCGCGGTGTCGCCAAACGCTTCGACAGCAAGCCCATCCTCGATGGCCTCGACTGGGAAGTCCGGCAAGGGCAGGTGGTCGGCCTGCTGGGACGCAACGGCGCCGGCAAATCGACGCTGATGGAATGCCTGCTTGGCCTGCGTGAGACCGACGGAGGCAGCATCGCGCTGTTCGGCGAGTCGCCCGATGCGCTGTCGGATGCCACCCGCGCCCGGATCGGCTACGTGCCGCAGAAATCCGACCTGTTCGATTGGATGACGCCGTTGCAGTTGCTGGCTTATTTCAAGGCCATGTATCCGCGATGGAACGATGCGCGGGTCGATGGCTTGCTGGGACGCTGGGGCTTCGACCTCGCGCTGCGCAACACGCCGATCCGGCGCCTGTCGGGCGGCGAGCAGCAGCGCCTGTCGATCATCCGCGCGCTGGGCCACGAACCCGAGCTGCTGGTGCTGGACGAACCGGTGTCCGCCCTCGACCCGGCCGGGCGGCGCGACTTCCTGGTCGAGCTGATCGAGGGTGTGATCGAGCGCGGCACCACGGTGGTGTTCTCGACCCACATCCTGACCGACCTCGAGCGGGTGGCGCTGGATGTCGCCTTTCTCAAGAATGGCCGCATCGCGCTGCAAGGCGATCTCGGCGACCTGCTCGACGGCGCCGCCAGCGAGGCGGAACAGGGCGCGCGCACGTCGCGCAGCCTCGAACAACTGTTCATCGAGGTGACCCGATGATGACGCGCCGCAGCCCGCGCTGCAGCCCGCGCTACAGCCAATACGCGCTGCTATGGCATGCGGCGATCGCGCAGGCCCATCCGCGCGCCCACGCCATCCTGCTGTGGAGCATGGCGCTGATGACGCTGCTCACGACGACCGTGGTCGCGCTCGTCGCGGGCGTGCAGGAGGCCATCGGCTGGGCGCTGTGCACACCGGCGGGCGTCGTGCTGTTTGCCTGGACCATGTGTCTCGTGCCGGGGGCAACCGGCCTGAACTCGCCCGCCAATGCGAAACTGGTGCCGGGCATGCGCGCGCGCCTGATCGAATTGACGCTGCTGGTCTGGCTGGGCGCGATCGGCGTGTTCACGATCGGCCTGTTCATGCTGCGGGATGGGCTGGCCCCGGCCTTGCTGCTGGCCATCGGCGTCACGCTTGGCGTGGCGAGCGGCGTGGCGGGCGCGCGTGGCAGCTGGATCCTGATCACGCCGCTGCTGGCCGGATCGATCATGAGCAGGCTGGCGCCCGCATGGCTGCTCGACGCCCTTGCGACGCCAGCGGCAGCGGCGCTGGTGGTCGCGAGCATGCCGCCACTGGGAGTGCTGGTGACCCGGGCGCTGCTGCCGCAGGCGGGGGACCGCCACTGGAACATGCTGGCGCATCGTGAGCGCATGCTCGGCGCCTGCAACAAGGGCATGGTGCCGGACGGCCTGCTCGGTCACGCCTGGGATGGCCTGATGCTCAGGCGCGATCTCGCGCATCGCGCACCGCGCGCCTTGCTGATGCGCGCACTCGGTCCGAATCTGGTGCCGCTCACGGTGGCCGCCGCCGCGATCGGCGGATTGACCTTCGCCGGCTTGACGTATCTTGGTGAATCCAGCGGGTCGGGCGAGGTGGCCGGCAAGCTGGTTGCGTCGAGCCCGGGGATGACGGCGCTGATCCTGATGACCTTCCTGTTCCAGGCGGGATCGGTGCCGGCCCTGGTGGCGCGCAACAGCGGCGAGCAGGCACTGGTGCGCCTGGCGCCGGCGATGCCGGGCCTTGCCCCACAGTTGAACCGGTTGCTGGCGCGTGGCCTGCTGGTCCGGGGCGTCACCTGCTGGGCCCTGACCAGCGCCGCGGCCCTGCTGCTGGCGCTGATGGTCGGCGCCCGCGGCGAAGCGCTGGCGGCGCAAGCCTGCATGTGCTGCATGGCGCTGCCGTCCCTGGCGCTGGGGCTGCGCGACCATGCACGCGCGCCCTCGTGGAGCATCGCCTTCGTCTGGCTGCTTGCCATTGGCGTGGCCCTGATCGGGCCGCTGGTCGGGGCGCTCCTGTACCTGGTCTTCGGCTTGCCGTTCTGGCTCTGCGCGACCGTCGCCGCGATCGTGCTGGCAGCGGCGCTGGTGCGCCAGCGCCTGCGCCTGGTGGAGCGCGCGCCATGGGCGTTGCCGGCTGCGAGGCTGGATTGATGGGCAAAGACCGGCGCGCCGGGCCGGTGTATTCAAGGTCGCAACGCAGCATGGGGAGGGCGGCGTGGCGACCCGACGCATATCGATAAAACGTGCCCTGCATGACATAATGGCGGCATGAGCGCGCAAACAACCTTCGCCGCCAGCGAGATGGGCGTGGCGATTCGCGACCGCGACTGGTCCACTTCTCCGCTGGGCCCCATCGACCTCTGGCCTGCCACCCTGCGCACCAGCGTGAACATCATGCTCGGCTCGGCCTTCCCCAGCTTCCTGGTGTGGGGCCCGGAGCAGATCCTGCTCTACAACGACGCCTATGGCGACATCTTGTGCGACAAGCATCCGGCCGCGCTGGGGCAGACGTTCCGCGAAGTCTGGCACGAGATCTGGGACGTGCTCGGCCCGCTGGTCGACCGTACGCTGGTGGGCGGCGAGTCGTACAAGATGCACGACATCTCGCTGGTCATGCAGCGCAAGGGCTACGCCGAGCATACCTGGTTCACCTTCTCGTACGGGCCGGTGCGCGACGATGCCGGGGCCATCCTCGGGCTGCTGTGCAACTGCATCGAAACGACCGAGGCGGTGCTGGGCCAGCGCCGGCGCGCGGCCGACGAGGCCACGCTGCGCGAGCACGAGTCGGCTTCGCGGGAGGACGCCGAGCGGGTCCAGCTGGCGCTGGCGGCCGGGGCCATCATCGGCACCTGGTTCTGGCACTTGCCGACCGACCGCTTCACCGTCGACGAAGCGTTCGCGCGCGCCTTCGGTCTCGATCCCGCCATGGGCCGCGTCGGCCTGAGCCTGTCCCAGATCGTCGCCACCGTCCACCCCGACGACCAGGCCGGCCTGGCGCAAGCCATCAACAGCGTGATCGCGCGCGGCGGCCATTACGCCCACCAGTACCGGGTCCGGCGCTCCGACGGGCGCTACTACTGGATCGAGGCCAACGGCCGCGTCGACCTGGCGCCGGACGGCACCGGGTTGCTATTCCCGGGCGTCCTGATCGACGTCGAAAGCCGGCGCGCGGTCGAGGCCGAGCGCGACCAGGCAATCCTCAAGCTGCGCGCGCTGAACGCGGAGCTGGAACAGAAGGTGACCGCCCAGGCGCTGGCGCGCGGGCGTACCTGGCAGGTCAGTCCCGACATCCTGGGCGTGCTCAATGGCGACGGTTATATCGAGACTTCCAACCCGGCCTGGGAAGCGAGTCTCGGCTGGACCGAAGAAGAACTCGCCACGACGTACTTCATGGACTTCATCCATCCGGACGACCACGCGCGCACGCTGGCCGTCTGGCGCGACGCGCTCGAGCGCGACATCCCGGCGCTGCGCTTCGACAACCGCTACCGCCACAAGGACGGCGGCTGGCGCTGGCTGTCGTGGGTGGCGGTGCCGGACGCGGGCAAGGTGTACTGCTCGGCGCGCGACGTCACGCTCGAGCGCGAGCGCCAGGCCGAGCTGGAGCGGGCCCATGAACAGCTGCGCCATTCGCAGAAAATGGAGGCGGTCGGCCAGCTCACCGGCGGCCTGGCGCACGACTTCAACAATCTGCTGGCCGGCATCTCCGGCAGCCTCGACCTGATCAAGCTGCGCCTGCGCCAGGACCCGGCGGCCGACGTCGAACGCTATCTCGCGACCGCGCAGGGCGCCACCCGGCGCGCGGCGGCGCTGACGCACCGGCTGCTGGCATTCTCGCGGCGCCAGACGCTGGCGCCGAAAGCCACCTGTGCGAACACCATGGTCGACGGCATGCTGGACATGATCCGGCGCACGGTCGGCCCGGGCGTGCAGGTCGAGCGCGAATGCCACGCCGAGCTGTGGGCGGCGCTGGTGGACCAGTCGCAGCTCGAGAACGCCCTGCTGAACCTGTGCATCAACGCGCGCGACGCCATGCCCGATGGCGGCCGCATCGTCATCCGCACCGACAACCGCCGCCTCGATGCCGCCGCCGCGCACGCGCACGAACTGCCGCCCGGCGAATACCTGGCGCTGTCGGTGCTCGATACCGGCGCCGGCATGCCGCCGGACGTCGTGGCCAAGGCCTTCGATCCCTTCTTCACCACCAAGCCGATCGGCCAGGGCACGGGGCTGGGCCTGTCGATGATCTACGGCTTCGCCAAGCAGTCCGGCGGCCAGGTCGCCATCGATTCGGCAGTCGGCCGTGGCACCACCGTCTGCATCTACCTGCCGCGCCACCGCGGCGCGGCCGAGGACGTCGACACGGCGCCGCCGCGGGCGGCGGCGGCCGAGGGCAAGGGCAAGGGCGAGACCATCCTGGTGGTCGACGACGAGCCGAGCGTGCGCATGCTGGTGGTCGACCTGCTCGAGGACATCGGCTACGCCACCCTCGAGGCCGAAAACGGCGCCGGCGGGCTGGCCCTGCTCGAATCGAAGGCGCGCATCGACCTGTTGATTACCGACGTCGGGCTGCCGGGTATGATGAACGGCCGCCAGATGGCGGACGCGGCGCGCGTCGGGCGGCCCGACCTGAAGGTCCTGTTCATTACCGGCTATGCCGAGAACGCACTGCTCGACAATGGGCAGCTGGGGCCCGGCATGTCGGTGCTGACCAAGCCGTTCTCGATCGACGAGATGGCCGCGCGGGTGAATGAACTGGTGGCGCGCTCCGACTGAGGCTCTGGCTTACCTTTTGTAAGCTTGAGTGCAAGCTTGGGTGCCGGTGTCGATGCCGGTGCCGGTGCCGACGGTTGCGGAGCGATCGTGCTTGCTCAGGCGTTGCGAATGGCGCGCGCCGTGGAGATCGCCTCGATCTCTTCCATGTTCTCGGCGCCCCACGCGCACATCGGCTGCAGCGTCCTGGCGAGATCCTTGCCGAACGCCGTCAGCGCGTATTCGACATGGGGAGGTACCGTGCGAAAGTCGATGCGGCGCACCAGGCCGTCGCTGGCCATCTCCTTGAGCTGCTGGCTCAGCATCTTTTCGCTGACATCTCCGACCAGCTTCTTCAGTTCGCTAAAGCGCAGCTGCCCGCCGTGCATCAGGTGGTAGACGATCAGCAGCTTCCACTTGCCGGAAATGAGATCGAGCACGGCTTCCATGCCGCAGCGGAACGGGAATTCTTTCATCCGAATATCTCCATTTTTTACACTTACAAAAAAGTACGTACTGGTGTAAATCCTACCATAGAGGCTACTATCCTGGAAACGCGCTCAGGCGCCATTCAAGGAGATGGAGATGCATATTGGACTCATCGGTGCGGGCCAGGTGGCGCAGGCGTTCGCCCGCAAGGCAATCGACGCCGGACACCACGTCGTATTCAGTAACAGCCGCGGTCCGGACAGCCTGGCGGCGCTCGCCGCCGGCTTCGGTCCGCAAGCGAGCGCCGGCACCGTGCTGGAGGCGCTGGAACAGCCGATGGTGCTGCTTGCCCTTCCGTGGCCGCGCGTGGAAGCGGCGCTGCGGTCGTTGCCGCCCTGGCGCGGACAGATCCTGATCGACGCCAGCAACGCCTTCGCGGGCGCGGGCAAGGGCGACCCTGTAGCCGATGCCGGCGCCGCCACGTCCAGTGAGCGGGTGGCCGCGCTGGCGCCGGGGGCACGCGTGGTCAAGGCGATCAATGCCATCTTCATGGTCAATTTCGAGAAGCCGCCCGTGGTCGGGGGCATGCGAAGGGTCGCCTTCGTGTCCGGCGACGACCGCGCGGCCAAGGCGACGGTCGCCGATCTGCTGGAGAGCTTCGGTTTTGCGCCCGTCGACCTTGGCGCCCTGCATGCAGGCGGCCGTATCCAGGGTGTCGGTGCGCCGATCGCCGGCCACGATTTTTTCCTGCCCTGGCCGGCGCCGCGTTCGTTCCCCTTTTCATTCCCAGCGGAGTAACCATGCATTCCCAGGACATCCTGTTCCAGCCGATCAAGATCGGTGACATCGAACTTCCGAACCGCATCGTCATGGCGTCGATGTCGCGTGCCCGCACCGAGAATCCCGCGCTCATTCCGATCGCGCTGCAGGCCGAGTACTATCGCCAGCGCGCGTCCGCCGGCCTGATCCTGACGGAGGGAACCTGGCCAAGCGAGGAGGCGATCGGCGCGCCCCACGTGCCGGGCCTGTTCACCGAAGCGCAGGCCGAAGGCTGGAAGCGCGTGACGGAGTCGGTGCACGCTGCCGGCGGGCGGATCTTCGTGCAGCTCGGCCACTGCGGGGCGGCGTCGCATCCCGACCTGCATGGCGGCAGGTTGCCGCTGGCGCCGTCGGCCGTCAGCCTCGAGCAGCCGGTATTCACGCCGCAAGGGTTCAAGACCTCGCCCGTCCCGCAGGCGATGACACTCGGCGATATCGAGCGCACCATCGCCGACTACGCGCGGGCGACGCGGCTCGCGCGCCAGGCCGGGTTCGATGGCGTCGAACTGCACGGCATCGTCGGCTACCTGATTCCCGAATTCCTGAGCGAGACCTTCAATCTGCGCGAGGACCGCTACGGCGGCAGCATCGAGAACCGCGCGCGCTTCGCGCTCGACGTGCTCGCAGCGATGATCGGCGAATGGCGCGCTGGCCGTGTCGGCCTCAAGCTCAGTCCTGGCGTCGGCCTCGGCAAACTGCAGCCCACCGCGCAGACGCTGCCGACCTTCGAGTACCTGGTGTCGCAGGTGTCGACGCTGAAACTGGCCTACCTGCAGCTCTATCATCCGGCCGGCGACGTGCGCGGCACGCCGGTCGAGGCGCTGGCCGGCGGCACGGCCGCGTATTTCCGGCAGTTCTACGATGGCGCGATCATGGCCAATGGCGGGGTGACGCAGGCGTCGGGACGCGCCCTGCTCGAGGCGGGCGACGCCGACCTGGTGTCGATCGGCGCTCCCTATATCGCCAACCCCGATCTGGTGGAACGCTTCCAGTACGACCTCGCGCTAGCGCCGGCCGACGAGGCGACGTATTACCAGGGCGGAGCGCGCGGCTACACCGACTATCCGCGGGCGCAGCGCTGAATCCGCCGCGCCGCCAGGCGCGCGCGCGTCGAGCGGATCATATGGCGCCCTTGGCCTGGACCTCTGATCAGTGCCCGCGCCGCTGCACCAGCGCCGTGCCGACGCCGTGGCGCTTGCCTTCGCTGACGGCGGTGACGGTGCCGTCGGGGTTGAACACCAGCGCATTGGCCGCGCCGATTTCCTCGGCCGGCGTTTCCCAGCGTTGGCCGAACGCCGCCAGTGCGCGCGCCTGCGCGCTGCCGGCAAAGCCCGGCTCGACCGAGGTTTCGCGGGCATTGCGCTGGCTGATGCGCGGCGCGTCCAGCGCCTGGTCCATCGGCATGCCGAAGTCGACGTAATTGACGATCGTCTGCAGCACGGTGGTGATGATGGTCGAGCCGCCCGGGCTGCCGATGCTGAAGGCCGGCTTGCCGTCCCTGAGCGCGATGGTCGGCGCCATGCTCGAACGCGGGCGCTTGCCGGCTTCGGGCACGTTGGGGTGGGGGCCGGCGAAATCGAAATCGGTCATCTCGTTATTGAGCAGGAAGCCGTAGCCCGGCACCACGATGCCGCTGCCGCCCCAGGATTCGATCGTGAAGGTGTACGCCACCACATTGCCGTCCTTGTCCGAGACCGTCAGGTGGGTGGTGTGCATGTTCTCGGGGGCGACCTTGACTGCCGCGCGCACGGGTGGCCGTAACGGCACGCTCGGGTCGTGCTGGAAGGGATATGGGTCGCCTGCCGCCACCGCGGCCGGCGCGGCGCGTTGCGGCTCGATCAGCGCGCGGCGCCGGGCCGCGAAGTCCTTCGACAGCAGGCCGGTCAGCGGCGCGTCGACGAATTCGGGATCGGCCAGGTAGGCGTCGCGGTCGGCGAACGCCAGGCGGCTCGCTTCGAGGTACAGGTGCTCGGCCTGGGCGCGCGGCATCGCCTTCAGGTCGAAGCCTTCGAGGATGTTGAGGGCGTGCGCCACCGTGGCGCCGCCGCTGCTGGGCAGCGGCATGCCGTACAGCGCGTAGCCGCGGTAGCTGCTGCGCAGGGCGGGACGGATACGCGCCTCGTAATTGGCCAGGTCGGCCAGGCGCATGCTGCCGGCGCGCACCGCGACACCCTTGGCAACGGGTGGGCGGTTGACGCTGTCGACGATGGCTTGCGCGATCGGCCCCTCGTAGAACGCCTTGACGCCGCCCGAGGCGATCTCGCGGTAGGCGCGCGCCATCCCGGGGTTGCGCAGCAGGACGCCGGGCGCCAGCGCCTTGCCGTCATGCAGATACAGTTCGCTGGTGGGCACGAACTGGCGGAATTTGTTTTCGTTCTGGGCCACCAGGTGGCTGAAATTGGCATTGACCTTGAAGCCGCCCTCGGCGACTTCGATGGCCGGCGCCAGCACCTGCGCGAAGCGCATGCTGCCGTAGCGTGCGAGCGCCTCGTGCCAGCCGCGCACCGTGCCCGGCACGCCCACCGCCGCGCCGCTGGCGATCGCGGTCTCGAAGTCGACCGGCTTGCCGTCTTGCTGGAACAGCTGGGGTGTGGTGTTGTCCGGGGCGGTCTCGCGGTGGTCGATCGTGATCGCCCGCTGGTCCTTGGCCAGGTAGATCACCATGAAGCCGCCGCCGCCGATCCCGCAGCTGAACGGATCGGTCACGCCCAGCGTGGCGGCGGCGGCCACCGCCGCGTCGATCGCATTGCCGCCCTGGTCGAGGATCGCCAGCGCCGCCTGCGAGGCCTGGGCGCTGATGGTGGCCACGGCGCCGCCGCTGCCGGTGGCGACCGGCGCGCCGGCCGCCGGCCCGTTGGCGCTGGCGAGGGCCAGGCCGCATGCCAGCGCGGCCGCTTGCGGCGAGCGCGCCCGCACCTTCAGCTGCCGTACATATTGAAGACCACCGGATACGAGGCCGGCCGCGCCTCGACCATCCCGCGCGGCGGAGCGACCAGGTTCGGATCGAGCTCGATGCGGGCGCCGCGCAGGGCCGGCGAGGTGAAGCCCGGCTTGCCCGGCACCAGCCAGAAGCCTTGCGCAAAGTTGTTCAGGCGCAGGGTGAAGCGGTAGGCGACCTGGCCGGCCCACATGCAGCGGGCGTTGTCCGGGCAACGGCTGTCGTCGGCGCCTTCATAGGTGACGCTCAGGCGCTGGTCGCGCAGCGCCGGCGGCAGGGCCAGCGTCTGGCGCTCGCTCAGGGCGTATTGGAGATCCGGCAGCCGCTCGGAACTGGCGCAGGCGGACAACAGGCCGGCGGCAAGCATGATGGCGGCGGCGGAAAGGACTCGTGGCAGGGTGCGCATCGGTGTCATCCAGAAGGTTTGACGGGAAAGTCAATGATAGCAAAACCGCAAGCCGGCAGTCGCGCATCACTGAAAACGGAAGTCATCCCGAAGTCATAAACCGGTCATATTCCGCAGCTATTCTCCACCCTGTAGTCCAAAACATATCCCTCAACCAGACGTTAGGAATAACAATGTTCAAGAAGATCCTCGCCGGCGCTGCCGCCACACTCGTGATGACGACCTCGTTCGCAGCCGACATTACCGGCGCGGGCGCTACCTTCCCGTACCCGATCTATGCCAAGTGGGCCGAGAGCTACAAGGCTGCGACGGGCACCGGCCTGAACTACCAGTCGGTTGGCTCGGGCGCCGGCATCAAGCAGATCAAGGCGAAGACGGTCGACTTCGGTGCTTCGGACATGCCGCTGAAAGCGGAAGAGCTGGATAAAGAAGGCCTGATGCAGTTCCCGGCCATCATGGGCGGCGTGGTTGCCGTGGTCAACGTCGATGGCGTGACCCCAGGCCAGCTGAAGATGACGGGCCCATTGCTGGCCGACATCTACATGGGCAAGATCACCAAGTGGAACGCCGCCGAGATCGCCGCGCTGAACCCGGGCGTGAAACTGCCGGCCGCCGACATCACCGTCGTGCACCGCGCCGACAGCTCGGGCACCTCGTTCCTGTTCACCGACTTCCTGGCCAAGACCAGCCCGGCGTGGAAAGAGAGCATCGGTTCGGGCACCACCGTCAAGTGGGCCGTGGGCGTGGGCGGCAAGGGCAATGAAGGCGTCGCCGCCAACGTGCAGCGTATCAAGGGCGCGATCGGCTACGTCGAGTGGGCCTACGCCAAGAAGAACAAGCTGTCGCACACCATGCTGCGCAACAAGGAAGGCGTCGACCTGCAGCCGTCGGATGACGTGTTCAAGGCCGCTGCCGCCAACGCCGAATGGACCAAGACCCCAGGCTTCGGCGTGGTGCTGACCGACGGCGCCGGCAAGCAAAGCTGGCCGATCACCGGCGTGTCGTACATCCTGATGCACAAGGCGCAGGCCGACGCGACCAAAGGCCGCGAAGTCGTGAAGTTCTTCGACTGGTCGTTCAAGAACGGCGACGCCTCTGCAGCCGAACTGGACTACGTGCCGATGCCGGCCAGCGTCGTCAAGCAAGTGCAGGACGCGTGGAAAGCCAACCTGAAAGACGCTTCGGGCAAGGCGATCATGTAATTGCCCTTGCAGGCAAGAATCCGGCAGCCAGTCTGCCGGTTTTTTTTGGCGCGCTCGACGGCGAACATGCCGCTCGCCAGCGCGCGCGCCACACCTCTTTTGGGGCATCCCATGACTACGGCGAACACGATCGTCCTGGTGATTGACGACAAGCCGGCCATTGCCGAACTGCTCAAGTTCTCGCTGCACGAGGACGAGTGGGTCTGGCATAACGTGCCGAGCCTGGCGCAGGCCTGGGATTTCATCGGGCGCGAGCGTCCCGAACTCCTGCTGCAGGAATCGATGCTGCGCAACGAAGGCGGCATGCGCCTGCTGGCGCGCCTGCGCGGCGACCGCCGCCTGCGCGAGCAGCCGGTGGTCCTGCTGGCGGCCGAATGCGCCGACGGCGAGCGCCCGGCCAGTCTGCCGCCCCTGGCGGCGCATCCCGAATTCATCCCCCAGCCGGCGCTCGACGAGGCGCCCGAGTCGCGCCTGCTGCGCTCCGGCCGCCTGGTGCTCGATCCGCTCAGCTGCAGCGTCCGGGTAGGCAACCACAAGGTCGAGGTCCGGCATGCCGAATACCGCCTGCTCCGTTTCTTGCTGTGCCACCCGGGCCAGGTATTCTCGCGCATCGAGTTGCTGGAGCAATTGTGGGACGCCCATGAATCGCTCGACCAGCGCACCGTCGACGTCCATGTGCTCCGCCTGCGCAAGGCGCTGGGCCGCGCCAAGTCGCTGATCAAGACCGTCCGCGGCGCCGGCTACATGCTGTCGCCGACCTGATGCCGACCTGATCGCCGCCCTGGCCAGCGCGCCAGCCAGGGCGGCACGCCAGCCTGGCCTGCGGGAGGCTCTGCCGGGCGCGGCGGGCATGTCACGACGCTGACATCTTGGCATCCTAGACTTGCGGCAATCTGGTTTTCTTCCGTCCGCAATGAACAAACACACCGGTCCCGCCCCTTATCCGGACCCATCGCGCAGCCGGCGCTTCCTGGTCCTGGTCTGGCCCCTGTTCGCGCTGGCGGTCTGCATGGCGCTGTGGGTGCTGACCCTGATGCGGGTCGAGGCCGAGCAGGCCAGCATCGCGGCCCAGGCGCGCAAGGATGTTGCCGCCTACGCCGAAGCCTACGAGCAGTACATCACGCGCTCGGTCGCGCAGATGGACCAGATCACGATGCAGCTCAAGTTCAGCTGGGAGAACGCGCGCGAACCGGGCCTGCTCGAGCGGATGCGGCGCGACGGCATGTTCACCGATAGCGCCTTCCATATGGTGGCGGTGCTCGACCGCAAGGGCATCGTGCGTTCCAGCACGCGGGCCGGCCTGATCGGCGCCGACCTGTCGGCCGGCCCGTACTTCAGCCATCACCACGACAATAACTCGACCGCGCTGCGGGTGGGCGCCGCGCCGGCGCTGTTCGGCAAGGCCGACGACGTGGTGCTGTTCACGCGCCGCCTGGACACCGCGGACGACGAATTCGACGGCGCCGTGCTGATGGCGGTCGACGCCCGCTACTTCACGTCCTTCGTCAGCCCGTCCACCATCGGCGCCGGCGGCATCGTGGCGCTGGCCGGCAGCGAAGGCCGGCTGCGGGTCGAGCAGCGCAGCGACGGCGAGCGCTTCGTCGACGCCGTCGCGCTGCCGCGCCGTGGCGCCTGGTCGCGCGAGCAGGGCGTGCGCCTGATCGAGGGGGCGGACGGGTTTGCCGACGGCCAGGCGCGCGTGCTCGGCTGGCGCCGGTCGAAAGCCTATCCGCTGGTGGCGCTGGTGGGCCTGCCGCAGGTCGATGCGCTGGCGGCCAATAACGCCTACTGGGTCGACAGCCGCGACCGCGCCATCGTCGCCACGCTGTGCCTGGCGCTGCTGGGCGCAGTGGGCGCGGTGCTGGCGCGGCGCGCGCTGCAGCGCCAGAAGGAGCAGGACGAAGTGAGGCGCGCCTACCGCACCGCCACCGAGAGCGGCAACGACGGCTTCTACATGGCCGCCGCCGTGCGCGGCCGCGACGGCCGGATCGACGATTTCCGCATCGTCGACTGCAACGAGCGCGGCGCCTCGTTCTACGGCATCACGCGCGACGAACTGGTCGGCACCAGCCTGTCGCGGATCGACAACGGCCTGTTCGGCGAAGAACTGCTGTCCACCTACCGCAAGGCGATGGAGGCCGGCTTCTACGAGGACGACCGCGAGATGCCGCTCGATAACCGCCTGAGCATCCGCTGGGGCCGCCGGCGCCTGGTCCGGGTCGGCAACGGCCTGGCCGTGACGCTGCAGGATATCAGCGACAAGAAGGCCCATGAATCGCAGCTCGAGCGCCTGGCCAACGAGGATTCGCTGACCGGCCTGGCCACGCGCCATGCCTTCCTCGAGCGCATGCCGGCCATGCTGGCCCAGACGCAGGCGACGCATACGGGCGCCGCGCTGCTGTTCATCGACCTCGACGAATTCAAGCACGTCAACGATACCCATGGCCACGCCACCGGCGACCAGTTGCTCAGGTCCGCCGCCGCCCGCCTGTTGACGCTGCTGCGCCCGAGCGACCAGGTGGCGCGTTTCGGCGGTGACGAATTCGTCGTGCTCCTCACGCCGTGCGACGGCGAACGCCAGGCCGCGTCGGTGGCGGCGCGCATCGTCGAGGCCTTCGGCGTGCCATTCCTGGTCGGCGACGAGCTGCACGCGGTGGGTTCCTCGATCGGCATCAGCCTATACCCGCGCGACGGCATGGATGCCGAGACCCTGGTCAGGCACAGCGATATCGCCATGTACGTCGGCAAGAACGAGGGCAAGGGCCAGTACCGCTTCTTCGATCCGGCGCTGTCGTCGTCGCTGAACTCGCGCGCGCGCCTGAAACAGAACATGCTCGAAGCGCTGGAGGCCGACCAGTTCGTGCTGCACTACCAGCCGCGGGTGGATGCGCGCAGCGGCGAGTTGCTCAGCATGGAAGCGCTGGTGCGCTGGCGCCATCCGACCCTGGGCATGGTGGCGCCGGGCGAATTCATCCCGCTGGCCGAGGCCACCGGCCTGATCGTGCGCATCGGCGACGCCGTGATCGACAAGGCCTGCGCGCAACTCGCGGCGTGGCGCGAGGCCGGCGTCGACCTGGTGCCGGTGTCGATCAACGTCTCGCCCAAGCAGTTCCTGCGCGGCAGCGTGCAGCGCCAGCTGAGCGCCGCACTGGCGCGCCATCGGGTGCCGGCCAGCCTGATCGAGGTCGAGATCACCGAGTCGGCGATGATGGGCGACCAGGACGACATCCTGGCTGAACTGGCGGCGCTGCGCGCGCTCGGCGTCAAGCTGCATGTGGACGATTTCGGTACCGGCTACTCGTCCCTGTCGCAGTTGCAGCGACTGAAGATGGATGTGCTGAAGGTCGATCGCGCCTTCACCACCGAACTGGCCAATTCGCGCGAGGGCAAGGTGTTCTTCCAGGCCATCGTGTCGATGGCGCACGCGCTGGGCATGTCGGTGGTGGCCGAGGGCGTCGAGACCGAAGAACAGCTGGAGATCCTGCGCCACCTCGATTGCAACGAAGTGCAGGGATTTTACATCGCACGTCCGGTGCCGGCGCAGGAGATGGCGCTGCTGATGGCGCGGCGCTTCCTGCTGGACGCGCCGAGCGCCGTGGCGCAGGATTGAATCAGGCCGCGAGGCCCTTGCGCAGCAGCGCGTCGACCAGGTCGTTGAGCTCGACGCCGCGTTCCTGGCTTTGCTGCTGCAACTGCTTGACCAGGTCGCCGTTGAGTTTGACGGCGAACGGCACCAGGCCCAGTGCGCGCTCGCGTTCGCGCTGTTCGCGGCGGTCGGGTGCGGCGGCCTTGGCGGCGCCGAAGGCCGCGCCTTGCGCGCCCATCTGGTTCATCAGCTTCTTGGCATCGCTTTTTGCCAGATCAGTTTTTTTCATTGCGCGTCCTTGAGGTGTGGTGGCGCATTCTACCCGCGTCCAGGGCGGGCAGGGGGCTGACGGTGTACGATGGCGTTTTTCAAGCAGCAACGCAGAGGAAGCAATGACCGTATTCGCCATGTCGGTATTCGACGCCACCGTGATCTATGAGGGCAATGAACTGTTCAAGGGGCAAGGCGCCGCCAAGGGCTGGGCCGAGAAGGTGGCCAGGGAGCTCGACACCGACATCACCGTCGAGAAATTCGGCACCGGCTGGGTGCTGCGCGGCGAAGTCGACGGCGTCGAACGCCGCTGGGGCATCCTGGGGCAACGCCTGAAGCGCCTCGACTGAGTCGCCGCACTCCACCGCCGCCGAATGGGACAGGCGCCAGCCGGCAGGTGCCAGGAACCTGCCGGGACAGCTTCCTAGAACAGCTCGTCCAGCAGCAGGTGAAGCTGCAGCTTTCGGTGATCAGGTTCGCAGATGCTGTATTGCTCGAGAAACCGTTGTTGCAGGGCCGCGCCGAATTCGCCCAGGCCATTCCAGGCGATGGCAAGGTCCTGGTAGCGATCCGCCTTGCCGACCCGGCCGGCGTCGAGGCAGCCGCTCACCTGGCCATCGCAGATGAGCAGGTTGTCGAGCGAGTAGTCGCCGTGTGTCACCACCGGATCGGCGTCAAGGGGCAGCAGGGCCTGTATCGCATCCCACACCTGCGCGGCGGTCAAGCCTTCCCGTTCTTCATCGAAGTCGTCTTCGTCGACCAGGCCCGCATCGATGCGGCCACGCGCGCCGGCCAGGCGTAGGCCGAATGCGCTGTCGAACGGGCATGCAGCGACCGGGACCGCATGGATGCGCCGCAGGAAGGCGGCCAGCGCGTCCACGACGCCGGCCGCGAGGTCGGGATGCGCTGACAGGATCTCATGGGCGGTGTGTCCTGGCAGGGCGGTCATCAACAGCCATGCCTCGTCGCGCGCGTGGACGACGTCCACGACGGCGGGTACCGGCAGACGCCCGGCAAGCCAGGCCAGCCTGGCCGCTTCAGCGCCGATGTCGCCGGCCGCCTGGCCGGCGCCGTGCTTCAGGTACAGGTCGGGTGCGCCCGCCATGCCGTGGAGGCGATAAACCTCGGCGCCGGATTCGCCGACGGTGCTGCGCGACCAGCGGTATCCTGTCACCCTGGTTGCCATGCTCGCCGGAACGGGGAGGGGAACGCATCGTGCTTCGCGTAGTCGGTCCACCTCCGGCTCCGGGGTCGGGTCGGCGAGCGCTTCAGTCCAGGTCGGACGCGTCGTGGCGCTCCGGCACCTGGTCGGCCTCGGGACCGAACGAGCGGTTCACCTTGCGCCCGCGGATGACCCCCGGCCGCGCGGCGATCTCGTCGGCCCAGCGCTTGACGTGCTGGTACTCGTGCACCGACAGGAACTCCGCCGCGTCATACAGCTGGCCCAGCACCAGGCCGCCGTACCACGGCCAGATCGCCATGTCGGCGATCGTGTAGTCGTCGCCCGCGACATAGCGCCGCTCGGCCAGGTGGCGGTCCAGCACGTCGAGCTGGCGCTTGGCTTCCATCGCGTAGCGGTCGATCGGATACTGCAGCTTCTCCGGCGCATACGCGTAGAAGTGGCCGAAGCCGCCGCCCACGAACGGCGCCGAACCCATCTGCCAGAACAGCCAGTTCATGGTCTCGACCCGGGCCACGCCATCCTTGGGCAGGAAGGCGCCGAACTTCTCGGCCAGGTAGACCAGGATCGAGCCCGACTCGAAGACGCGCACCGGCGCCGGCAAGCCTGCGCTGCGGTCGACCAGGGCCGGGATCTTCGAATTCGGATTCGCGCCGACAAAACCGCTCGAGAACTGCATGCCCTCGTTGATCTTGATCAGCCAGGCATCGTATTCGGCGCCGGCATGGCCCGCCGCCAGCAGTTCCTCCAGCATGATCGTCACCTTCACGCCATTCGGCGTGGCCAGCGAATACAGTTGCAGCGGGTGCTTGCCGAGCGGGAGTTCCTGCTCGTGGGTGGGGCCTGCGACCGGGCGGTTGATGCTGGCGAAGGTGCCGCCCGACGAGGTGGGGGGCGTCCAGACTTTCGGTGGGACGTAGGATGCTTGGTCAGCCATGAGGTCTCCTTGAGCTTGCCGTGTCAAAGGATTCATTCTAGCCAATGGCATCGAAATGCGTTGGCGGCCCCTGAAATCCCGGCCCGCCTGCCTGGCCGGCGGCTAACACTGGCTGCAATATTCATGGAACTATCCGCATTGCGGCGGTAAAGCTGCCTTTGATGGTGGCCTTGCCGTCGCGGCGTCCACTATGCTGGCGAACTCCATCACCAGAGACGCCAGGACCATGACGAATCCCTCCCGCCGTGACGCCTTCAAACTGTTATTGGCCGGCGCCGCCTTGCCCGCCTTGCCCGCCTTGCCCGCCTTGCCCGCCGCCGCAGTGCCGGCGGCTGACCGTACCGGCGCCGCCAGGCCGCCGCAGCAATGGCGCCGAGGCATCGAAAACCAGCGCCAGGCCGACCAGGGGGACGGCACCTACCTGAACCCGATCATCGCCGGCGACCATCCCGATCCCACCGTCCTCAAGGACGGTGGGGATTATTACCTCACGTATTCCTCGTTCTATTCCTACCCCGGCCTGGTGATCTGGCATTCGACCGACCTGGTCAACTGGCGCCCGCTCGCGCCGGCGCTGTCGGCGCCGCTCGGGACGATCTGGGCGGTCGACCTGTGCAAGCACGATGGCCGCTATTTCATCTACATTCCTGCCGCGCCGGACGGCAAGCCGTGGTCGATTTACGTGATCTGGGCCGACCGCATCGAGGGGCCATGGAGCGCGCCGATCGATCTCGGGATCGCCGATTGCATCGATCCGGGCCACGTGGTGGGCGAGGACGGCAAGCGCTACCTGTTCGTCAACGGCATCCGCAAGATCCGCCTGCGCGACGACGGCCTGGCCATCGATGGCCGGCTGGAGCAGGCATACCAGCCGTGGCGTTACCCCGACGACTGGATCGTCGAGAATTTCGCCCCCGAAGGCCCCAAGCTGCTACGGCGCGGCAAATGGTTCTACCTGGTGACGGCGGTGGGCGGCACGGCGGGGCCGGTCACCGGCCATATGGTGATCGCGGCGCGTTCGACCTCGGTCCACGGACCGTGGGAGCATCATCCGCACAATCCGCTGGTGCGTTCGCTCGGCGCCGACGAGCCGTGGTGGTCGCGCGGCCACGCGACCCTGGTCGAAGGGCCGGCCGGCGACTGGTGGATGATTTACCACGGCTACGAGAACGGCTACCGGACCCTGGGACGGCAGACCCTGCTCGAACCGATGGAGTGGACCGCAGACGGCTGGTTCCGGGCCCTGGGCGGCGACCTGTCGACGCCCTTGCCGAAGCCGAAGGGCGGCAAGGCCGGCGCGGCCGGCTTCACGCTGTCGGACGACTTCCAACGCGACCGCTTCGGCGTCCAGTGGAGTTTCCACGACCCCGCGCCGGACGAGATGACGCGCGCCCGCTTCACGCCGCAAGGCTTGCGCATCGCCGGCCGCGGCACGTCGCCACTCGACAGTCAGCCGCTGACCTGTACGGTGGGCGACCGCAGCTACGAAGTCGAGGTGACGCTGGCGCTGGAAGGCGGCGGCGAGGGCGGCCTGCTGCTCTACTACAGCCGGAAGGCGTTTGTCGGAATCGGCTTCTCGGCCGCGCAGGTAAAAAGCTTCCAGTACGCCGGGGAACAGGAATGGGCGCGCAGCGCGCGCAAGACCTCGCAGGTCAGGGTGCGCATGACCAACGACGCGCACGTCGTCACCTTCCGCTACTCGCACGACGGTGGCAAGACCTGGACCTTGCACGGCACGCGCATGGAGGTCTCGGGCATGCACCATAATGTGTTTGGCGGCTTCCTGAGCCTGAAGGTCGGCATCTACAGCGCGGGCAGCGGTGCGGTGACGCTGAGCGACTTCCGCTATCGCGCCTTGTAAAAAAACAAAACCCCGCCAGGGCGGGGTTTCGGTAAGGAGGCGGGACCGGCTTAGACAAACGCCGCCAGCGAACCCTTCATCTTCTTGAGCGCAGCCGATTCGATCTGGCGAATCCGCTCGGCCGACACGCTGAACTCTTCGGCCAGCGTGTGCAGCGTGGCGCCCGAACCGTCGTCGTTGGCCAGCCAGCGCGCCTCGATGATGCGGCGCGAACGCGGGTCGAGCTTGCCGAGCGCGGTTTCCAGGCCTTCGGACTGCAGGCGCGTGACCTGCTCGGCTTCGAGCACCTTGGTCGGCTCTTGCTGCTCCGACGACAGGTAGGCGATCGGCGAGAACTTGTCGTCTTCGTCGTCGGTCGGCGATTCCAGCGCGATATCGCGGCCCGACAGGCGGGTTTCCATCTCGATCACTTCTTCGCGCTTGACGCCCAGCAGCTTGGCCAGGTCGTCGACCTGGGTCGGCGACATGGCGTCCAGGCCGGTCTTGTTGCTGCGCAGGTTGAAGAACAGCTTGCGCTGCGCCTTCGTGGTGGCGACCTTTACCAGGCGCCAGTTCTTGAGAATGTATTCATGCATCTCGGCCTTGATCCAGTGCATGGCGTACGACACCAGGCGCACGCCCTGGTTC
>Ga0265780_10003634_pt1 | contig 20165 bp, 18 predicted proteins | sample P1T30metagenome_FD_192432 | JGI IMG/M metagenome (GOLD analysis project Ga0265780, IMG submission 192432) | Plant litter microbial communities from East Loma Ridge, Irvine, California - P1 T30 | ecosystem: Environmental > Terrestrial > Plant litter > Unclassified | place: USA: California...
CGCCATCCACTCGAGTTGGTTGCCATTATTGACTGTACCGCGACAGAACGTTGAATAGACCTGGTTCGTTGCGGAACTGAAGACGTCTGCCGGGACGGCGCTCGCCGCATCCACGCAACTGACGTTCAGAACTGGAAGAGGTTGCTCTGAGGAACTCATCCTGGAGCCGCAGTTTGGCGGCGTGAAACCTTCCGAGGGTTCGTAGTCCAATTCAATGTCCTCAGAGTCATCAGGAGAGTCGGCGGCGCCCGCAGGGTCGTTGAGAGAGGTGCCGTCGGCTCGTCGAGGTGCTGCGATGGGCTTGACGCCCTTCGACTTTGGATCCTCGGGATAATGTCCAATCTCTTTCTGAGCCCACATAGCCATGGCATACCAAGCATAGGTGTCCGCATTTTGGCCGGGGTACCAGCCGTCGGCCCTGAAGTTACGCAAGATTTTTGAGAGAAGGGGCCCATAGGTATCATCGGTGCGTCTCTTGGTCTTTGTACCGTAAGTTATGCGCAGGTCTTCGACATTGGGGGATTTGCCAGAGGCTCCCGAGTCTGTGAGAGAGAATAGGATATCAGGGCATTGTCTTTCGCGGTTCGTACTGAGGCTCACTTACTAACAAAAAATGCAAGATGCGTTATCTCATGGAAGAAGCACCTCGCTCGATTGTCCCAATTCTCCAGATTCTCCTTCAGTTCATCAGATCGTTTTGCGTACTGAGTTGCTTCGTCCAAGGTCCGAAGGTCGTTAAAGAACCTGTTGCAAAAGGTGATCCGGCTGTAGCCACCGAACCAACCTCCATCATTTTGATCCGAGTAAGCTTGCATTCTGACTTCCTCTTTTGGCTCGCCATTCTCTGGGGGTGGCGGGCATTGCGGATTGTTCACTGGAGCATTTTTGCGGTCACCGCATATGTTCTCCGGATCGCCCGTATTGTCACCACCGCTACATCTCACATGGATCCACAGATCGCGGCCTGGCAACCCCGGGCTCCATGGCGGCCTCTGCCAATTCGAGTACCATATCGAGCTTGCTGCGTCATATATCTCTGGAAGTGTCTGATCAGCATTGATCGAGATTCAAGCCGGTCAAGTCCACATACGTCGAATCTCTTCTTTCGTCCCGTCGTTCAGGGGAGCTTTTGGACTGACGTCAGAGCCCCAAAACTCCCGCGCTGCTTGACCTTTCCAGTCAAAGTTGGCGTACAAGCCATCCAGATGAGATAGCTTGTAGAAGTCATTGTATGCTGTTTTGATGTCATTCGCGGCCTGCGGTTCGCAACCTTCCCAACCAAAAAGACGAGTGCCGCGCACATTGGCTGCGTCGATTTGGTTTCCCTGATCATCTTTCAAGGGAGGGTATGGATCGATCTCATACTTGGACAAGTCTGGAGCCACATCGTATCCGGTGACGTTGTAATCAACAGCGTTGGTTTGGGCATGAACTTGAGTAACCAGAAAGAGGATTGCTGGAATAAGCGCAAACTTGCGTAAAGGCATGACTGAAAGAAAGTGTCAGACTGACACAGGCTTTGAAGCGAGATAGAGCTGGTTAAAGAACAGAAAAACTTCCAAAGTTGGATTTGACGCAGGTCTTTAGTCGAACTTGAAGGACACCTCTGCGGGACACGCCTCCTCTTATACATCTTATCAGATGCTAGATTACTATAAACCTTACAGCCCCCAACTTTCATAGCGAAGAGGTAGCCCTTCCAGAGCATAGATGTAACGCTGTGGCACAGGTTTTGACTGTGAAGTGCAAGGATTCGAAGGCATGTAAGCTTATCGTAGTCCACGGAACCTTCAGATGACGCTGGTCTATGACATTGCTAGACAATGTGATACTGAGGCACAGACATTCGTGAAGGACCATTCGTCATGTGTTGAAGGACTTGCAAAGTCAGCCTCGTCGAAATGTTTGCTTCGCCTTGCTACTACTACCACTACTGCGTCTATTCCAGCACGTACTGACCTCAGCATTCGCCTTGCAGGATTGTTGCATCAACTTCAGGTTTGCTTTCGCGGAGTGGTTGACAAGGACGTGAGTCGCTGGGGCTAAATATGCGCCGCAACATCCGAGCAGTGAGCACGATTCGGGTTGATATCCGATTGCCGTGGGGGCCATTGCCATCATCGATATCCAGATGATATAGATTAGAAGAGCGTAGTCAATACTGGAACAGGCAATAGTTTGCGGGGCCGGGGCAGAGCGAACGATTAGGGAAAGTTTCGAGAAAACCTACAATGATCACGAAGAGTCGGAAAAGGCAAAGAATCAGGAAACAAGCGAAATGCTCAATTGTGACTGTGCCCATGTGCCATCGCGCCTGCTCACCGCGATGATTCCTGGAGCTTAAATCATTGGATAAGGTGGTGAAACAACCACCTTCGTACCTAGGTAGGCCACAGGGCGCGTACTCATCAGCGAGACCAGAAGTTCGCATCGAGATGCTAGACAACGAAGTTGATGGTGGGTCTGAATGAGGCGCGGCAGAGTGATGTCAAGAATCTTCAATTTTGAGACCTCGGAATTCGTCCACGGGTATCTGAAACGGCCCCAGGCGTGGATGACAAGACATCTCGGCTGCATAGTGCCGTCGCAGACTGTGAGAGCTGACATTCAAAGGATCATGGAGAGGTACTCTTGGTCTGTAGTTGCGCGCAGGTTCCAGGTGGCAGTGTTAGGGGCGTAGATGCTGAGGTGACGCCTATGAGATATCGGGGGCGCAGAAACGAGATGCCATCGCAACCTTGCCCTTCAACTGAACTGCTGACGTACCTAGGTACTGATCATGAAACCAGAAGTACTACAGCGCTGTGCCGGGCCAAGTTTCGTGCGCACGCCTTACATGACGTGCGTAAAATGCTCTCCTACCTAGGTAACTTACACTTGTCGTGTAAACAGTCGAGAGCAGGAGTTGAAGTGTACCTAGTTAGTGTAAGGTGTATGGGTCCTGGACTGCGGATGATAGAAGATAGCTCTGAGGCAGTAAGCGTTGAGGATTCATAACCTTGATGAAAGGCACCAGTGTTGGCATTGGATTCTCAAAGTTGGTGTTGCGGTGAGGCTCAAATCGCCCACATCCAGCCGCCGCAACCAAAGCCAACCACCCAATCTAAACACGGCTTGGCACCGATAACCTCCGATGATGCGTCGCGTCGCGTTACGCACGATACGCCCTCACGATGCGCGATCCACGATCCACGCATCAGGCCGCTGGCTGGTTCTACGGCTGCTGTTACAGGTTGCGCGCCCCTCCGCACTGTCTAATGCCCCTCGCTCTACGCCTGAGAAGGCCCCGCTGTCAGAGCGATGCGATCGGGGGCCAACGCGCGAAGCCAACAAGCCGCCACGACCACCAACACGCTCGCGACCAAGACCACGTTCACGGCCATGCTTCCGCTGACTGCGCGCCTTCATTTCGCATCCGGTTCGAAAGCCTAAGGCCAAGGCATACCCGGCACGTCAGAGAGTACGGTCATGGAACACACTGAACAGAACATTACAGGCCACTGATGATATACAACGTCCATCATGCTTCCGGATCTTCGTCCTATTTTGCACCCAACGCATCGCCCCAACACTTCTTCTCCATATCGCGCCTCACGAATGGCCACGCGAGTAGCATGAACATAGCCATCAGCGTATCCACGATCCCCCATCCGCGCCGCGGACTCGCACCCATAGCATTCGCCCACAATAGCTGAGGATCGATTCTCCCATCACATACAGCATAGTCACCGCTTGCGACATTTGCCACAATCTCGGGCGCAATCTTCGCAGCGTAGGGAAATTGCTTCTCCAACTCGTGAAGCTCGCCCGACGTGCCTTCAATGCGCTTGGTAAGTTCGGGTTTGGTCTTTTGCTCTTGAAGAAAGGTTGGTGTGATGAAGTTGTGTGCAAAGATACATTGTACGGCGTATGTGCTCTTTGGACCTGAGTACCGCATTACTTCCATGCGTAGGGTGTCGGCAAGTGAGCGTTGAGCAGCTTTGGCAGCTTGATGAACACAGTAACAGTTAGTATACTGGCTTCAAGATTTGTACCATGACAATGCATAACCACTTACCGGAGTATGCTAGATAGCCAGGTGCCGGCACAAGTGATGCGGAACTATTCACGAACACAATCTTCCTCAACTTTGGGCTTGATGGCACTGCAGCGTCTTCATCATCCTGAGTCCACAGTTTCATTGCCGCCTGCGCTGGGTACAGGCTTGAGTAGTAGTTGTTGTTCATACAGCGTTCGAATACTTCAGGCTGCAGGTCGAGCAAGTACCCGCACTCCGACGGTGTACCGCCAGCAACACAGTATACGATATCCGGAATTGTGGGCTGTGATGCGAAAAGGGAATATGCCTAGTGGTATTGTTAGAATAACAGACTGGACTTGCCTTCTCCTTATGGTAGTTGGATCGGACGCCTACTCACTGTTGAAGGTGTGCCAAGGTCTGCAGCAATTGCCGCGACCTGCCGACTTTCGTCTCTTCTGCTTGCAAGAATTTCATCTTTGGCCTCGTCGAGCTGCGTCTGCCCGCGCGCAAAGATAGTCACATGGGCACCTATACGCTGCTGTTCAACAACGAACTCACGCTTTAGGCACGCCAATGACGTACCTTGAGAAGCCATAACCTTCGACATCTCCTTCCCCAGTCCTTTAGACCCGCCAATCACAAACACCGTCTTCAAATGTCAGCGTACATACGCGAATCACTCAGGTGGCACCTTGCCTTTCCGCTTAGATCACCTTTAGGCGCCATTCTTGCGTGCTGTGAGACGGACGGCGATGTCGAAAGTAGCGGCTGCCGGAGAATTGATGGGAGGGAAGGTGAGGCAGACGCGACGCCGCCACTTCAGCTGTGGCCCGTGTAAGGGTTCTGCGCGTTTGTGGCACGGTAACTGTTTAGGCAGCGGCGCTGCATCGTGGAGGTGCACGGCCCACGTGATGAATAGACTTCACATGTAGACATTAGGCTGTGTCAAACTCCAGAAATTGTCTCATGCGATGATGAGGCTATGGAAGACTACCTGGTTTCTATTGCGTGATCACCTGTAAGCTCGGAAGTACGGCAGACTGGAGGCTGCCGAGGTCAAAGCCTGGGTTGTCTCACTCTATCCGAGCAAGATGAGACTTGGTCATTGCGCATATTGAATACTTGAACAACAATAAGCATGCAAAGGTTTTACGGGTGGGCTGTGTGACCAATGACAGCGGCCTCGCTTTGTTTTCAACGAAGCTACCTAGGTATCTTCCTGCACATTAGGCCATCTTTCTCTCGCACCGCTGCATCATCTTATGTAACAAACACTATATCAGGCCAAGACTCTGGTATCGTTATCCCATGAATACTGGACAGTACTTGCAGAACCTGGATATAGACGCGACACAACAATACTACATACCTGGGCAACCTGCACATACCCTGATCGCCGGAAAAGTCTCGACGGATGAATTCCACATGCACGAGTGTCCAAGATCCACCGGCCCGAAGCGCTAGCATGTGAAGGCTGAAGGAACTGCCGCCAGCCTTTCTGCAACTATGATCTTACTTCGCCCCATTCCATCCCTTCTTGCCAAGCCTCAACGGCTTACGTGCATATTTCGTGTTATCCACAACATATACATGAAGAAAGATCTACATGTCTCGGGGACCGCCATCTTGGTACTTTATGAAGTTAATATGAGGGATAACGCGGTTGGCTTCGTTTGTTGCATGCGTTTTACGCCCCGTTGACCAGGCTACTCCATCCTTGTCGCATTGTGCATGATCTCCAGACTCCCAAGGCGAACTCGAGACGAAACGAATTACCCGGCTAATGATCGTGAGGCCAATGAAAGATACATTCAGCAGCTCACCATCGAGGCAGGCATACCAAACCCAGTCAGCCCTTCATGCGCCATCCACGTATAGACCTTGTGGGCAGCGAGCGAAACGCCAATTCGCTGCGCATTATCCTGGCTTCCCTCGATTTCCATCATTTCCTGGATCCACGCGAAAACCGATGTTACCATCCCGCTTACTTGTTCTTCCGTGTTGCCGGCGTGGAATGTAACCTTTAAGCGACTTTCGCCCTTGGCGACGACGGGGTGCTCGACTGGAAACACGCAGTATCCGTCTACTAGTAGGTGGAAGTACAGCCAGTATGTGTATGGTTGTCGGGTGCGGATCGTGATGATGTGGGATGTCGCCGTTGGTGATCCTTCCCAGTCCTTTAGTAGGGGGATGGCAAGTAGCCCGGTGTGTTCTGCGCTTTCCCAGAGGTGGTGCGATATGATTGACTGTAAGAAGAGATATACGAGGTGGTGGACCTGTGATTGGGCCTTTGACAGTGTCAGAGAACGATCGACATAAACATTGATATGAAGAGGAGGATTACCTGTCTTCCAACTTCCGATTCTAACAGCCTGTATCCTGTCCGAATAAGTGCTACAGATGCGAATGAAGGCGCAGTCGTGAATATGATGGTTCGTGCGAAGTTTAGCAGCGTAGACTTGATCGTCTCGTTACCGAGTACTGTAGCTGTATTGCAGGTGAGTATACATGGCCCTGATGTAGACCGTGAGATACATACCGCCTCTTGACGACAATGCCTTGCCGTATGAATGCATCACTATAGCCACCTCTTCTTCCAGACCAAGAGCGCACACCAGCCCCTTGCCTTGCGGCCCATAGATGCCGTTACCATGGGCTTCATCCACCACAAACTGGACGCTTCCGGAGGGAGCTAATTCCTTCGCGGCATCGACAAGCTCTTGCAATGGGCAGACATCACCGTCCATACTATAGACAGACTCAACAGCTACTAAGACTGATCTTGCGCCCCTTTGGATCAACGGATTGGACTCTATGACCCATGTCAGGATGCGGCGAAAGTCTTTGATGTCATTGTGCGCGAAACTCTCTCGTTCTGCTGCCAAACTCTGGTCAATCCCTTCATGAGTGCTGGCATGCACCAAGGTATCGTATAGAATTACGTCGCCCGGTCGTGGTATAGACGTCCATATGGCCACGTTTGCTTCGAACCCAGAAGCCAGCAGCAGTGCCGTTTCAGCGCCATGAAACTCAGCAATGTGCTGCTCCGTTTCTTCTATATAGGCGTAGTTTCCTTCGGCGAGTCGCGATCCCGGCGCCCCAGGGTTGTGTTGATCATATCGGGAAAGCTCTTTCAGGTATTCTCTCTTCAGGATACCACTGGTTCCAAAGGAGAGAATGTCGTTGGAGATGAAGTCGACTGTGGACTCGGCCGCTTGCCATAGGTTCTGTTGAATGGAATAGAAGGTGTGTGACTTCTTCTTAACTTCTAGGGCGTCTTCCAGGTTGCGATAGAATGAGGACGACGGGATTGTCTTTTGTCGGGGCTTCTGATTGCCGATACGGGCCGCCAACTCTCGGCTGGGGCTGAAGAAGGTCCTTGGGTCATATGCCTCACCCATTATGTTAGAGTGTCCGTAAAGCAGTAGTGTAACATATATATCCGAGAAGGATGCACTGCACATTGAAGCCAGTCGCTATATGTACGACCTGCCCCCGGGGGGCCCGTAGTCCATGCGACACAGCCATCGGATCAATCTGACTGTGGCATTGAGACAGGCAAGGAGAAGAGGACGTCCAGGGAGGCTAAATCTAGGCGAATAAGATCCTGGATCTAATGGCACTATCCGTGGGCCGTGAACTACCCTTGCAGCAACCGACATCTCAGCGCGGCTGTGGCGATCACAGACAGTAGCCGGTCAAAAGGGTGCCTAGACTCGGCATGCGACATCATACCGGTGAGCTCTTACCTGCATGCAGGCGAATTGTGCAGGAGTCGGCAAGGTATCAAGCAGTGAGGAGAGCAATAGGGGAGGATCGTCATGACGCGCACAATTCGTGTTCGTCACGTGATGAAAGGGCTCACTTCAGCGGAACATGAGTGGCTGGGACGCGCACGCCGAGATTCTGCCGGTGACAAGCAGGGCATGTTTCTATTGTGATGAAAGTAGGCATCGCGATCCAACCAACCCATGATGCGAGCCATACCCTAACGCCTATCGTTCATGTGAGCCCTAGGAAGATCATACTCGCTCACCTCGCTGACCTCGAACTGGTCGCGACGCTTCTTTGGCGGTGCGGCTTTGTGCCACGACGGCAACCCGCGACGCGTCTCGCCCTGACCGCTTGAGCCCGGCCGCGTTATCTGTCGCAAGAGCGAGACGACAGAATCCGAGAACGGCAGGGCCTTGACGACTTTAGGAAGCGATGGGAAGCCTATGATGAGAAATCCAGCCGTCATCTCGCCTACACCCCAAAGACCCGCGATGGAGACAATATACAGCTGATCGGATGTGTGCAACAGCCTGTAAATGTAATATAGGCGCACCGCTGCGCTCGCACAGGCGAATATACCAACACCGAAGAGAAGCGATACACCAATCTTGCTGGCGCGCGACATGTGCAGCTGCCAGATCACCCTCTGCGGCAGCCCTAGGATGACGAGGTCGGAGATGAGGTTGACGATACCCGCAGCCATGTTGTGACTTCTCATGTCGATCGGGCATCTTCCTCCTATCAAAGGATTCCATATCTTGGTCCGTGGAGTGCACTGGACGATCTCGACCACGGTGCCGACCCCATAGAAAAGAATGTTCGCCCAGATCATGACATGAGAAATCCAGAACATGGCGTTGCGCTGGCCACGAGGTACAAATGTCTTGAGCCAGTCGAGCAAGATGGCTACCTTCAGGAGCATGATGACCAAGCCGTAAAACATTGAGCCTATATGAACATGCTGTTACGGGTCAGTCAAGGTTCATCTTTGGATCGCGACCACACTCACGTAAAGGATTGGCAACATATTTTTTAACTGGATGTTCCACTGATGAACTTCAAAGCCTGGGAATATCGCGAGTTCATATAGGACATATGAGTGTCCAACATAGAGACCCTGTACAGCTTGCTTAGTTTGTGCAGTCTTTTGTACACCGAAACGCTTACCAGAGCCGATAGCAGCAGCGCATCTTCCAGTCGAAATGTCCGCAAGAGCGCCCTCGAGCACAGCCGAAGCAGAACTGCAAGTGCAGCGACAATGCTTCCGAGCAAGACAACACCATAGCCAATGGCATGGCTTCCGCCTGGGTGGTCGAAGTTTGAAGTCGTACCCAGGGGTGGCTCTAGAGCTGGACCCTCCAAAAGCGCGGCTAGGTATGTAGCCTGCTCTTCTGGCGAGGATTGTGCGAACGCAGCTGGGTCCATAATGTGAAGCGATTATGGTGTGCGAGTGCGGTTCTGCCTTTGTAAGCAGATTGGATTGACGGGAAAGGCGGTAGAGTAAAGGAAAAATGATTCCAGCGCAGTGGATGACTGCCTTGCTGGCGCTTTATCAAGCTGACTGGCTACGGCAGATTGAACGTACGTGGGTGGCAGTGGGCGATATTAACGGCTGACATTTGGTCGCTTTGGGAAACCAACTCGCATGCAGCCACCCTTGCACGCGCATCGACTCTTCCAAGGAAATAACCTCCAAGGATTTTGAGGCTTCCTGTAGGTCTGCCTTGGGGGCCACAGGCTGTAATGGCTTACCACCAATAGCCATACCATCGGTAGCAACGGCCAATCACCTCGCACCCCAGCATACGTCAAGATCATCATGCCTGGGAAAGCTCGAAATAGCATGGCCACCTCTATGCGCTTTCTCTTCCGATATGTTTTGGTGTGACTGAATCAGCATCGCACTTGAACAGTGACTGAACACCGTGAATTTACGCCGAAGCCTCACAGCCATGGAGCCCATTGCCATCGTCGGGTTGTCGTACAAGCTACCGGAAGGTGACAATGAGGACCATAGCTTCTGGGACAATCTTCAAAAAGGCAGAAGCCTCAGTCGTCCGTGGCCTAAGTCCCGAGGCAACATCGATGCATTCTACAGCTCCAACGTAGCGATGGATAATACGGTAAGCTAAATCCACGAAACGTTGAGAGAGTAGCCCATGCTAAAAGAGGCTCACAGGTATACTCCACGAATGCTCACTTTGTCAAAGAAGATCCTGCCGCCTTTGATGCAGCCTTCTTCTCCATAACCTCGAAAGAGGCCGCATCAATGGACCCTCAGCAGAGATGGCTTCTGGAAACTTCATACAAAGCATTAGAGAATGGTGAGTGCTACTCAACCTCTGCATCACCAGTATCGTCGGCGAAGTCTAATTTGTTGCAGCTGGAATTCCACCGGAAACCCTTGCTGGATCACAGACGGCAGTGTTCGCTGCTTCAATGTCCGATGACTACAGCAGAATCTTGGCTAGAGACCCCGACGAAGCACCGACCAATACCGCGACTGGTACCTCGCCTTCTATTCTAGCCAACAGGCTCAGCTGGTACTTCGACTTCAAAGGACCTAGCATCCAACTGAACACGGCATGCTCGACAAGCATGATTGCGATGGATTTGGCTTGTCAATCGCTTCGTAGCGGCCAGAGCTCAATGGTAACGCTGCCTTAAAAGATCATGCCACTACAAGAGTACTGACACGCGCTAGGCTCTTGTTGCTGGAGCAAACGTCCTCCTCAGCGTCGAAATCTCACTCTACCTATCGAACATGCAGATGCTCTCACCAGACGGCGTCTCCTACAGCTTCGATCACCGTGCTAATGGTTACGCCCGTGGAGAAGGTGCGGTAGTGCTGGTACTCAAGAGGCTTTCGGATGCTATTCGAGATTCAGACGTCATACGTGCCGTAGTCCGAGCGACTGGCTCAAACCAGGATGGGCGCACACCAGGCATCACGCAGCCCAGCGCGGAATCGCAAGAGCAGTTGGTAAGACACGTTTATAAGAGCTGCAACTTGGGATTTGAGTCTACACGATACGTCGAAGCTCATGGGACTGGTACTCAGCTCGGAGATGCCACAGAGATGAAGGCAATAGGCAGGACCTTCCGGGCTAGCCGATCACAAAATCACCCGCTATATGTTGGATCCGTCAAATCCAACATAGGCCATCTCGAAGGCTGTAGCGGACTAGCTGGAATTCTCAAGTCTATCATGATATTGGAAATGGGCGTCATACCACCGAGCGCACTCTTCGAGAAGATCAGTCCAAAGATCAACGCCAAAATCTACCATGTTGAGGTACCCACGAAATGCATCCCATGGCCGACCAATGGGCTGCGTCGCATCTCAGTCAACTCCTTCGGTTTCGGCGGTTCCAACGGACATGTCATACTGGACGATGCATATCACACTCTCGAATCCATGAGCCTACAAAGCTTCCACAATACACTCGTTGCTTCAACTCTGCAGAAGTCACAAATGAATGGCGATATTCCAAATGGAGACATGAATGGCACGAACAGTAACGAACATGGCAGCGAGTATGGGGTGACTGCTGGTTCTGCTCATATGGATGGCTCGACAACCGAGAGTACTACTCAGAGTGTCAAGGCACCGGGAGGGGGTGTCCAGCTACTCGTCTGGTCTGCAAGGGACGAAGCTGCGTTACGACTCGTAATACAGCAGTATGCAGACTACTTCGACAAGCGCGTATCAGGGCACGAAGAGAAACTACGTCGCCTCTCGTACACTCTGTCATCTCGTAGGAGTGTCATGACGTGGAGGGCGTTCGCAGTCGTTGATTCCAGCGAGAAGTTCACGGCCATCAGCGCTGCTACCTCCACCCGTATACGTTCAGCTCGAGAGACCAACATGGCGTGGATATTCACTGGTCAAGGTGCACAGTACGCTCAAATGGGCTGGGAACTGCTCAAATTTCCCATCTTTCAGTCAACTTTGGCTAGAATCGGGCATTTCTTTCGCTCATTGGGCGCACCGTGGTCGCTACTGGGTGAGACAACCAACTGCCTCTACTTTGACGTCCAAGCTAATTCTTGTCCAGAAGAGATGGAGCACGGGAACAACATCAATCAGCCCCGTTTCAGCCAGCCCCTATGCACTGCTCTCCAGATAGCGCTTGTGGAACTACTAAGAAGCTTTAGTATTGCGCCACTTGCAGTGGTTGGCCACTCCTCTGGCGAGATCGCCGCGGCGTACTGTATCGGTGCTTTGTCACTTGAGTCTGCATGCAAAGTCGCTTACCATAGAGGAAGACTGGCTAACCAGCTTATGGAATCTTTACCTCGTCCCGGAGCCATGATATCCGTGAATCTCCCCGAAAGTGGCGTTTCAACATACTTGGTCAAGGTCTCTCTCTCTGGAAAGATCCACGTTGCTTGCGTCAACAGCCCTTTCAACGTAACATTATCTGGCAATGAGGCCGACATTGACACGCTGAAAGATCAGCTGGACGAAGACGGCATATTCGCGCAGAAGCTGAGAACTGGCGTAGCTTACCATTCTCCCGCTATGCATGATATCTCCGCGGAGTATTACTCGTCGATGGGTCTACTCGAACGAGGAGAGCAACAAAGCTCGATCTTCATGGTTTCTTCTGTAACGGGTACAGTAGTCGACACCGATGCTTTGACCACAGGCAATTACTGGGTCAATAATCTTGTATCTCCCGTCAGATTTGCGGACGCCCTGCGGTACCTTGCCGTGACATCACCGAAGCTCGATCGTAACCACACTATACATGATTATGTCGAAATCGGACCTCACGCAGCACTGAAGAGATCTTCCAACGAGACACTGAGCCAATACACGGCCAAGAAGCAAGCTAGGTACATGTCTTTGTTGTCGAAATTCGATTCTTCTCTCAGATCAACCCTGAGGACAATCGGGTGCTTGTTTACGTATGGATATGCTCCGTCTATCAATGCGGCGAACCTACAAGATGCTCAAAAGGAGCGCCTGCAGATCCTGGTTGACTTGCCTGAGTACCCTTTCGATCGTTCGCAGACATACTGGCACGAGACTCGACTTAGCCGAGACTGGCGGATGCGCAACAACGCACCAAGAAGTGTTCTCGGCATATGTGCTACGGACTGGAACCCTTCCGAGCCGCGATGGCGAAAGATGCTTAGTCTAGAAGAGACTCCTTGGCTTGCAGACCACGTCGTAGGGGACCAGGCGCTTTCCCCGGCTACCGGAATGATCATGATGGCTCTAGAAGCCGTTAAACAACACTTCCAGACCGACCAAATGATCTTGGGCTACAATATCAAGGAAGCGACATTCATGAATCCCATCGTCGTTAGTTCTGAGCCTAAGAGCAAGACCGAAGTAGTGACTCAGCTACGCCCGCTTCGTCAGGACTACGAGAAGACGTCGACACGTTCGGAAGTTCGTATTTTCGCTCGATCAGACAGCGAGTGGATTGAGTGTGTCCGAGCTGAAGTGCATGTGGACTACGAAGAGACTGCCACGGAAGTAGACTGTGGTCTTGAAGCGAGAGCTCATGCTAAGGCATTGCTCGATAGCTACGTTGCCGCGGAAGAACAATGCACGCGTCCTATAAGCAAGACGGACTTCTACGACTGGCACAAAAACCAAGGCCTCAAATACGGCAAAGCGTTTGCGTTGGCAGACAATATTCGTTGGGATGGCGATGAGCTCGGTATAGCCAGCGTCGACGTCAGTGCGCCCATACATTCTTACGAAGGGGTGGTGCACCCAGCTGTACTTGATGCAGCTTGCCAAGTCTGCTTTACTGCGCCGTCTACTGGCATGTCAGACAAGCTACCGACAATTATTCCTCACAAAGTTTATGATACCTGGATATCAGCATCCGGATGGCAACACCCTCAAACCCGCCGCATCAGGATGCTCACAACATCAAGGTTCAAGAAGACGATCAAAGGCATCGAGAGCTCCTTTACGGCGCTCGCAGATGACGGATCGCCGCTTTGTCATGTATCGCGTTTAGAGATGTCGCCAGTGCTCGGTGCGGAAACGAAGAATGAAGTGGAAAGGAAGCTGCTACATGGTTTTGATTGGAAGCCGCAGCTATCGCTCATGAAGCCAAGTCAGCTTCAGGCGTATTGCGAAGCTGATCACTTCGCAGATGATGAATCAATGCACGTCGAATTCATCCTCGAACTTGAGCAGACAATTCGCGCTGTTGTTTACCGCAACCTCGGCCGGCTGGAAGACACGGACTGGTCAGCAGCTCCAACCCACATAAATAAATACTTGTCGTGGCTCAAGCTACACCTTGAGCACGTCCCGATACTTTCACGAGACGAAGTCACGGATGAAGAGCTGAATGAGAAGCTCAATCATCTGAGTACGCAATTCCCGGACTGGAGAATGTTCATCGAGATAGCAGAGCACATTGCCCCCATCGTACGCGGCGACATCAATGCGCTCGAACTGCTTTTCTCCACGACCCTCGCCCAAGACATATACAAGGCCATGTTCGCGCCGGTGTACAATGATAAGTTCATCTCGTACCTCAGCCTAGTGGCGCACGAGAACCCAACACAGAAGATCCTTGAGGTCGGTTCAGGGACAGGCGCTATGACGGAACACATAATCTCCACGCTTCGCGATGTCGAGGCCCGCACGGGCGGTACAGCATTTTCTAGCTATACCTACACAGACGTCTCTCCCGGCTTCTTCGAGAAGGCACGCGAGAAATTCTCTCACAGCCAAGATCGCATGGTCTTCAAGACTTTTGATATCGAAAGCGACGTAACAAAGCAAGGCTTCCAACCTGGTACCTACGACGTAATTCTCGCCGGCAGTGTCATCCACGCCACAAAGAATCTCGCCGCTACACTCCAGAATCTTCGCTGTGCATTGAAGCCAGGAGGGAAGCTCATTTTCCATGAGACTACAGCGCCAGACTGCTTCCTCATGAACTTTGGCTTTGGCATACTGCCTGGATGGTGGCTCAGCGAAGAGAAGTTCCGTACTTCCGGACCAACCATCACAGAACCGGAGTGGGATCGCTTGCTACAGGAGAACGGATTCTCAGGAAACGACTTCGTTATTCGCGATTATGAGGAGCCTGCTGCGCATCAATGCAGTGTGATCTTCTCCACAGCCGTCGAAGACCTTCAACTCTCACAGAAAGGTGGCAGAATGCTGTTCGTTGTCAACGATGCCAACCAGTCTCACTATGGTTTGGGTACCCAACTCTTGCAACAAAAGCCCCGAACATCCCGTACGACGACAAGAATATGCCTATTCACACAGGTTGGCGTTGCTGAAGTGTCGAAAGAAGACATCGTCGTCTTTCTCGCTGATATAAGTGGGGATATCTTGATGTCCACTTCGACTGAAGCATTTCAGCTCATTCGGGAGTGGGTGCATGTATCCGAGAATCTCTTATGGGTCTCTTCTGCTATGCTTCCCAACAGTACCGACTGCTCTCCTTATCCCTGTGCTAGTCTCAAGGATGGCTTTCTTCGGGCCATGCGGCTAGAGTTCGCTAACAAGCGTATCGTAACGCTCTCGATTGAGGATAAGGTCCGCGACTGGATCAGCGGATGCGATGCCATCTGGAATGTACTTGACGTAATGTCCTCAGCGCAGTCGCCAGAACTCGAGTACGTGCTTCGCGATGGCCATATGCTGACCGGGCGGCTCGTAGAAGAGAAGGATCTGAACGTGGATTTGAACTCATTGGTCAAGCCACAGATGCGGACAGAGCCCTGGCTTCCCGGTCCACCACTCAAGATCGAGATTGGAAGTAGAGGCTCTCTGGAAACATTGCATTTCGCAGAAGACACTGAACATCATGCACCCCTTGGAGACCGCGAGGTCGAGATTGAAGCCAAAGCGTGGGGTCTGAACTTCCGCGATATGTTCCAGGCGCTCGGTCGTCTGGAAGAAGATACTTTCGGCTCTGACTGTGCTGGTATAATCACGCGCGTAGGCTCCGCCTGTACACGGTTTCAACCTGGAGACCGAGTTTGCATTTGCGGAGTCGGATGCATGCGAATGTACCCTCGCGCTGACGAATGGGCTGCCGTTGAGATTCCAGAGGCCGTCTCGTTCGAAGAAGCGTGCGCAGTACTAAACTGTGGCATAACAGCCTATTACTCCCTGGCCGAAGTTGCGAGATTACAAAAAGGAGAAAAGATTCTGATACATGCTGCATCTGGTGCGACTGGTCAGCTTGCTATCCAAATCGCCAAATTGATAGGCGCTGAAATATTCGTGACCGTAGGCTTCGACTTCAAGAAGCAGCATCTCATCGACCTGTATAGGATCCCTTCCGACCACATTTTTTACAGTCGAAACACGACTTTCGCGAAAGGAATCATGCGTCTCACAAATGGGTACGGCGTTGACGTCGTGTTGAATTCTCTTGTGGGAGAGGGGCTGCGTGCCTCGTGGGAATGCGTCGCACCATATGGCAGGTTTGTTGAGATTGGCAAAGCTGACATCAACGCCAATTCTTCACTCCCAATGGCGGCTTTTGCGAACAATGTCTCGTTCTTCGCGGTTGATCTGCGCCATATTGCTTTGAATCGCAAGCAAATGGGACGGGACTTGCTCCACAAGACGATGGAGCTTGTCGGAGAAGGGAACATACACTGTCCGAGGCCATTGAACCTTTTCCCGGTGTCAGACGTTGAGGGCGCGTTCAGATATCTCCAGAGCGGGAAGAATACTGGACGCATCATCATCCAAATTGATCCTTCTGCAAAAGTGCAGGTGCGTTTGTCAGGTCTGAAGTGTCGATCAAGACTAACTAGTTTAGAAACGCGTTCTCCGCCGTCGATCGTGGCAATTCGACCAGAATGCCAGCTATGTCGTTGCCGGAGGACTGGGTGGCATCGGGAGATCCATACTCAGATGGATGGCCTCTCGGGGCGCGCGATATCTAATCGTACCATCCAGGTCTGGTGCTGCCTCCGGAGTAGCTGCTGAATTGGTGAACGAACTGTCCGAGGCAGGCGTCAACGTATGCACGCCGAAGTGTGACGCATCCAATGCAGAGTCGCTCTCTGAACTTCTCGGTACATGCGCAAAGACCATGCCGCCAGTTCGAGGTTGCATAAATGCCACCATGATGCTGAATGTAAGACTCCCAATCCTCACGCTCGAGAAATCGCTTACCAAGTCTCGTAGGATGCGACATTCGACAACATGAGTCACACTCAGTGGGTTCAGACTATCAGTTCCAAAGCCCACACTTCATGGAACCTCCACGCCGTGCTTCCTCGAGATCTGGATTTCTTCATCATGTTATCGTCGGTGGCAGGCGTCGCAGGCAACATCGGTCAGTCTAACTATGCAGCAGGCTGCACCTTCCAAGATGCACTCGCACGTCATCGAATACAGCACCAGCAGGGCGCAACGTCCATTGACCTGGGTGTCATGCGCACCATCGGCATCGTCGCGGAGACTGAACGCTTACACGAGAACTTCAAAAAGTCCGGCAGTCTCGGCCAGATTGAGGAGGACGAGTTCCTGGCACTCTTGACCATATACTGCGACCCAGAGCGTACCAACATGCCGCAGACGATAGGCAAAAGTCAAATTGCCATGGGTCTGGTAACTCCTGTCGATCTGCTGGAGCGCAATTTAGAACCAGCGGAAGTTTTGCAGCGTCCACTCTTCGCATCTTTCTCGCAAGCCCGCGGCACGAACCAGTCCAACACACAGAGCAGCGTCAGTGCCGCCACGCTGTTCAATCTTGCCGAGGACGATGAGCAGCGAGTAGCAGTGGTCCTCGAGGCGCTGGCGCGCAAGCTCGCCCGCGCACTGTCCATCCCTCCAGAGGAGATTGACGTTCATAAACCCCTTCACGCTTTCGGAGTGGATTCACTTGTCGCAGTCGAGCTGCGCAACTGGATTGGCAAGGAGTTTGCTGCGGACATTGCGGTTTTCGATATCATGCGCGGTAGGACCGTGGCCGCAATCGGGGAGCTGATCACGAAGATGAGTCAACTCAAGCGGACGAAGAAAACTGTGGCCAGTCTTGAGGCAGATGCATGATGCGATAAACAATTCTCATGTTGCTTGAGGGATCGCTGCAGTGGGAACGCGGATGGCTGGGACTCCAGCCACTTCGTTACGATAGGGGCATTTGGCCCGTGGGTTCGGTCTAACCATAAACGGAATGATGTCCTGACATCATAGCGAAGCACTCTCCCGGCGGTCTTTCTTCTCCTCGTGCCGATCTAACCGCACCTCCAGCGGGCCCAAGTGTCTCTGTGAAGCTACCGTGCCTCTCAACACCGCGTAGAGGTAGATCCCAGTCAGCACCTCTGGCCTTCCATCCCGCTGCACACTGTACGTCTGATCTTGCAGCGCTACGTCCGCATTCGCTGTCGAGTCGCTGGTAGACGCTTTCTTCTCTTGTTTGTCCTTGCAGATCCAGACGTTGCCGAGCATTAATGCAGCAAGTATACTAGCGACTAAGAACGGCAATATGGAGATGAACGACCAGCTGATAGCGTTGGCGGCAGCCGATCGAAAGCGTTTCAAATCTGCCAACGAAAGGTCGTTGATAGCATGCAATGCGGTGGGTGAGCTAACGTCGAATCTGGAGGACCCTTCGCTACCGGTGAAGTAGACCGACATCTTATTCTGGAAGACCGAGCCCATCACCGTCAAAGCTATGGTTCCACCGAAAGGACCAGCGAAGCTCAAAAGGCCAAGAATGACAGCGATCTTGTCTCGGTACATTCCCGTCAGATGCAGGTTCTCTGGCATAAAGCGGATGCCAGTACCGAACCCGGCGACGCCCATGAGCACGTTGACAGCGGTCCTCTGGCGAGCCCGCACAGCCCATGAGAGTGCTCCAATGCTACCTGTTTCTACGATCGTGCCGATCAGTAGGGGCCAGGTGGTCTGTCGAGGGTGTACGTTGCACATGACAATGGCGGTGTAGACGCCGACACCGATCCCGGGAACGTAGAACAAGAGTTGAAGTCCAGCTTTTCCAGCATCGAAACCTTCAACGAGGGTGAAATAGATGCCGGCGAAGTAGAAGCAGGCATAGAGAGCTGCGCCTGTCGCTGCGGAGATGATACAGACTAGTGTTACGTCCTTCTCGTGGAAGAGCTGATATGGCACCACAGGCATGGTCCTCGGAAGCCGCTGCGCGAGATATCGGCCCGGTGCCATACATCGTTGGTATACCACGAACGCCACCAGTAGGGATGGACCGACAATAAGCGGTATCAGAACAGCTGGTGATTTCCAAGCATAAGCTGAACCACCCCAACTGGTCGCGAGTATGATAAGCGCCACTCCAACGACGAACGTTCCTACCCCAATCAGATCGATGCATGCGCATCCATCGAGGAAGGACTGAAGAGAAGTCCGACCCGTCTGTGGATGAGCCACTGAGTACCTCCCTCTTTTGAGATCAGGTCGCAAGAACGCAATAGTGATGATGCTTATTGCGCTCAACGCGGACAAGAGCACAAAGACATATCGCCAATGCACGTTCGTCATGTAGCCTCCGATCTAGGAATTCGTTAGCAAAGAGACACTCAGCTGCTGACGGTCATACCAAAGGTCCTGTTGCATACGCGATGCCGATCAAGAAGTGGAAGATACTGGTATTGAATGCTTGCTCCTTGAGAGACACATTGTCCGCGAGAATGATGAGGGAGCATGTAGACATGCCGGCTGTTCCCACACCCTGGAGAGCTCGACCTAGTACCAGGATAGGCCAAATCTGTGAGCTTGCACAGAGGACGCCGCCCAAAGTCATGATTATAACGGCAATCTGCAGGGCTGCGTACCGTCCGAAGACATCTGCTAGTTGACCGAATAAGGGGACGAATGCAGTGTCTGTGAGCGTGAAAGCTGTGCCTATCCAACTTATCTGGTTCAAAGCTTCTGCTCGATGGTGAGCGTGTATACTGCCAGTGCTTGGGAAGAGTGTTTACGGAAATGAGATGCGATGAACGGCTGGGCTGTTGCGACGACAGTCAGATCCATACTCGCGGTATAGAAACCTGGTAATAGCAGTAGAAGAAACTTCCATCGCCGCGCATGAGCAGTCCATGTTTCCTTGCTAGTAGTCGCAATGATGCTAGCTGCGATGGACTCATGTTGGTGTTCTTGGCCAGACTGTGAGGGCGTCGTCATCGCAAGGTGAAGGAAATGTAGGACGTCGTTCTTGAAGATCTTCAAGGGTGTTATATGAGAACCGTACTGGCGTATACATCAATGTATACTCTGAATTTGGCTTCGAAATCCACGCCGTTCTTATAAAGGATGATATATCTATACCATAGAGTGCCAAGTGTATTGGCGAAGTGTTGACGAGTGCGAGAGGTCGGTGGCGCAGGCCAAGCATGTCGCATTCGCTAGCACCGGGCGTCAGGTGCGATT
>Ga0265780_10003635_pt1 | contig 20164 bp, 14 predicted proteins | sample P1T30metagenome_FD_192432 | JGI IMG/M metagenome (GOLD analysis project Ga0265780, IMG submission 192432) | Plant litter microbial communities from East Loma Ridge, Irvine, California - P1 T30 | ecosystem: Environmental > Terrestrial > Plant litter > Unclassified | place: USA: California...
GCCAGAAAGAAGGGCCAGAAAGAAGGGCCAGAAAGAAGGGCCAGAAAGAAGGGCCAGGAAACGGCCGCTTGCAGACATGGAGCCACGCCGAGAGTTGCAGGTCGATAAGGCGCAAGGTTTCTACGCCGGGTGATGCCAGCAATGAACCTTGTCCGCCAATCGTAATTGCGACAGCCTTTTTCCAAGACACCTTAGCTGTGCCTCCCCTAATATTAGATGCCATCGTACAGATTCGTAGTCACAGTACCTTCACACAGTGCAGACGCGGGTAGCGTTCCCGTGCATTATGCAGTGAGCCTACGGTACGTCCGATGATTTTCGCGTGACGTGAGCAAGCGGACAGACACCCAAATGTGTATTGCTGTGCGCACATCCCTACGCAAACTTATCGTCCAACTTTGAGCTAGGTCGAACCGTGGAACCAATGGCTCGGGCATGCTGACCGTTACTCTGGGCTAGATCCTGCCGATCGGCATACAAGGCATGCACATCAGGCCACAGAAGAGATGAAGCCTCGAGCACGGTATGACAGATACTCCGTTTGGTCACAGGTACAGCATCTCTACGGACTGCTGTGTGGGTCCAATGGTCAACAATCCACGAGTAAGAAATGCTACAAATGGGAAATCGACACTGCCTTAGCAAGGAAGGCCTTGAGAGCACTGGTCACGGCAGTACTTCTGACGCGGCCACTTATCTCGGCACCGATAGAATATTTCCGAACACATGTGTTTCCCCATATGCTACCTAGTGTGATGTTGATTATGGAAACCTGGGGCCAGAAGTTCTGATGTTGGTAATCGGCGCGTACCGAATGGTCCGTGGAGTGAAGCCTGGAATACCATGACCGGCATGTCCTGGACAGCGCTGCAGGTACCATGTCATTTTGTGGAGACCCCCCAAGAAATAAAGCTGACATCCGTCGCCAAGTCGTCCTTCACTTGACGACGGGATGCGCTTTCGGTATTGCAAAAATAGAGCAGCTGTAAGCGCCGTGACTGATGTTCTAGCTGCAGAAAGTCCAGCCGAACGGCATAAGCTTCCGGCATTCATCGAAGGATTATCTTTGTCGCTCGACTACTACGTAGAAGTTAGATATGTAGTTGAAACGAGGATGCGCGGGTGCGGCCCATGGATCTCGGGAGGCTGGAGATCGGCAGGAGGATCCATTTCCATCCATGTACCACGCAACACAAATGTGAGTGGGACGTCAAAATTCTTCTCGGAGGGCCTCCCCAAATGTCGAGCGGAACTTGTCAAACGTGTTGTCACTGAGGACAACTCTAGACAGGGTTGAATGCGGGCGGGTTGGACGATCAGATTATCCACTCATATTCTGGACTTCTATGTGACAGTTGTTGACTTGTCACCTACCTGATCGGACGAGGCGAATAGACAGCTGTGCCACGGTGACACAGGCCTTTCTGCGTGGAATAAATACAGGGCATGCTCGCGTACTCCAAACGTGCGGCGTAGTACTAACCTTGCAATCCATACTTCCTGTTGCATATCCGTCGCTTATGAAGTCCTTATGCTAATTACTTTTATGAATGCGTGTCGCAGCGCCGCTTCGGTGACCTGCATGGCATGCTGCGTCCGGAAATCGAGCCATCATCGTGGGGAATTGTTGTTCCATATCTGTTGCACGTGAAGAGATTCTGACAGCCAGTGGACGGGAAGACCGGATGGAGTTTAGATAGTGTGTAGGTAGCACGTGGAGCTAGCAGTGAGAATGACATCATCGCCTGCCTCGCTGCATTGTACTGAGAACAGGACCCCCGCCAGCTCTCGAACAGTACCTTCTCCGACCCAGCATTGCACCGACGAAGCTCCAGGAGTTTCAGACTAGACGGTATAATACCCAAAACGGTAATACAGACTCCTTCAATCAGGCGATCATCGCAGCGAGTCCCTTACGCAGCCTCCCGTTAGGAGGGCATAGCTGACAGCGACTCAGAGTAATACACAAAGCATCTCAGAAACCGAGTCAGGGAAACAGCCAGAATGTAAGACATACCACGTGCCCTCCAAAAGCATGCCAACTGTGGCATACTTGATATGTGGGCTCAGATCGCATGCTGACTCTCACATGAAGGAATCGATCTCTCTCCGTCCGCTCCAAGAAGGGTGGTAGCAGCGAGAAGTCTGCCCCAAAGCACCGCTTCACCATGGCATCTCTACGAGGCACGCAGCAGCCCGAACTCTCGAAGAAGCTCTACAAGATTATCAAGTCTGAGAACCACGCGATTGGTGCCTACGAAGCGGCCGCGCGTGAGCGCCAGGGAATTGCCCAGCAGCTTTCGGAATGGGGAGAAGCGACCGGCGACGAGAGCATCTCGGAGATCTCAGACAAATTGGGGGTGCTGCTTGCGGAGATTGCTGAGCAGGAGGACATTTATGCGCAAGGGCTGGAGGAATACCGGGGCGTCCTTAAGCAGATCCGCAATACCGAGAGCTCGGTCCAGCCCAGTCGCGATCACAAAGCCAAGGTATGACTTGTACTTGGATTTACACAGGACATGCTAACAACTGCTAGATCTCCGACGAGATTGCCAAGCTGAAGTACAAGGAGCCTCAGAGCACCAAGATTGTCCAACTTGAGCAGGAGCTCGTACGTGCAGAGGCCCAGAGTCTGGTCGCCGAGGCACAACTCAGCAACATCGTGAGGGCGTCCTTCACCGAGTGCTTTCAAACCTGCTAACGATTGTAGACCCGGCAAAAGTTCAAGGAGGCATACGATCACAACTTCGCAGCCACCATTGAGCGCGCTGAGAAGCAAATCATCCTCGCAAAGCATGCCCGCCGACTCTTGAACCTTGTTGACGATACCCCGATCGTGCCCGGCGACATGCATCCTGCCTTTGCTGAGGCGGAGGCTGCCCGTCAAGTTCTCACTGACGCCGAGAGCGACCTTCAGAGCTACCGCTTGGATGTGGAGCCTATCACATCTAATGCCGGTCACCTTGGCGTAGGTGCTATGCCGGGTGCCATACCGGTTGATGACAGTGTTGCTGCGGAGCCTTCTATCGTTGATCAGACGCCTGGCAGCAGGACCGTCAGTGGCGAGCAGCGATACCCTGAAGCTCCATATCCCGTCTCGGATGCGGAGCTGCTAGAGAGGCAAGAGCCGGTCCACAAGGAGGTTCCAACAGCCGTCTAGGAAAGGCTGTTTGCCATCCGATCGCTGTGAGGAGCGGTCCGGTCGCGTCATAATGGCAGGTTTTGATGATTATGTGTACCAATGATTTGATGGCTTGCTGTAATGGTTAATTTAATGTTTTTGTATTATTGAAGAAGCAATTGCTCGAGATCTCGAGATATCTGCCTAGAAAGGCTCCCCGTTGATGGCCCAATGCAGAGGATACGTAAAGCAATGGAGAAGCATAACGTTTCCTTAAGGCGTGGCCTGACACATGGGCGAGTCTTCTCGTGCACGATAAAGCTGGTGCCTGGATGTGGGACGGTGAAAATGCGGTGGTAGAGCAAAGGTGTTCTCTAGGTGGAGCCAGAAGCTATCCCTCTGTGCATTGGCGGGGCGAGGCTAGCGCGGAATGAGCCGCCTACCTGGGCAAGAAGACACATCAAGCTTCAACCTCATCAATAAATTCCCACCCGTACCCGCCAGCACCGATTCCTTCGCGCCCCCGACCTCTCCAACACACAATCACTTCTCTGGACCTCCGCTGCTCTCGATATGGCGGACCGCAAGAAGAGGGACCGGTATGCGGGCGCAGCATACGAGTTCGGAGCCAACTCCAGCGGTCAAGCTGGAGCTGGAGGCCCTCCACCCGCTCCCGGATATGGAGCAGCAGCGGCGCCTGGATATGGAGCACCGGGCGCACCAGGATATGGGGCACCCGCGACGCCTGGCTACGGCGCTCCTCAACCTGCCTATGGAGCCCCAGCGCCCGCGTACGGGCAGCCTCCAGCCCAGGACCCCAATGCGCTCGGCCAGCAGTTTGGCCAGATGAACCTGGGCCCCCAACAGGGACAAGCCGCGCCGCAAGTACAGCAGCCCAACGCGGCCACGCAGCAGAATCAATTGTTCCCCTCGGATCTCATAGCCCAGCCGTTCCACGTCTCGGAGCTCTACAACCCTCCCCCGCCCATCAACCTCCCCTCCAACGCCGCTGCCACGCCCTCAGAATTCGCAAACGAGTCGAGCAAATACCTGCGATGCACATTGAACACCATCCCGACCAATCACTCGCTGCTGAAGAAGTCCAAGTTGCCGTTCGCCCTGGTCATTTCGCCCTATGCATCGCTACACGACTCGGAAGACCCAGTGCCGGTTGTGCATGATCAGATCATCAGCCGCTGTCGCCGCTGCAGGGCTTACATCAATCCCTTCGTGTCGTTCCTCGACCATGGACACCGGTGGAGGTGCAACATGTGCAACCTGACCAACGATGTCCCCCAGGCATTCGATTGGGATGCAGCACAGCAGAAGAGCGTCGATCGCTGGCAACGACCGGAGCTGAACTATGCCGTTACCGAATTCGTTGCGCCGCAAGAGTACATGGTTCGCCCACCGCAGCCTCTCTGCTACTACATCATCCTGGACTGCACACAAGCCGCGGTCAATTGCGGACTCCTTGCAGTCGTGTCGCGAGTCATCAAGGAGTCTCTTGGTCGGATACCCAACGCAGATGGAAGGACGCGCATTGGATTCATGGCTGTGGATTCCGGTCTGCATTTCTTCTCGATCCCGGCAGACAACAGCGAGAACAACGACCCCCAGCAGCTGGTTGTGTCAGATCTGGAGGAGCCATACCTGCCAATGCCCTCAGACCTCCTTGTCAGTCTGAGCCAGTGCCGCGCCAACATCGAAAGCTTCCTCGACCGTCTGCCAGGCATGTTCCAAAACACCCACGTTCCTGGTTTCGCGCTCGGGTCGGCCCTCCGCTCTGCACACAAGCTCATTTCACCCCTCGGTGGAAAGCTCACTGTAATTGGCGCATCGTTGCCCAACGTCGGACACGCTGCGTTGACGCCCAGGGAGGACAAGTCATTGCTGGGTACCGGCAAAGAGACTGTCCTTCTACAGCCCGCAAACAACTGGTACAAGTCGTTCGCCGTTGAGTGCTCAAAGAACCAAGTCTCGGTTGACATGTTCCTATTCTCCTCGCAATACCAGGATGTTGCGACATTGAGCAACCTCCCGCGCTTCACAGCAGGTCAAACCTACTTCTATCCTGGATGGAACGCCGCAAGGCAGGAAGACGTTGTCAAGGTTGCGACTGAGCTGGGCGACTATCTGTCGGCTGAAATTGGGTTGGAGGCCGTCCTTCGAGTTCGCGCCACAACCGGCTTGAGAATGTCTGCCTTTTACGGAAACTTCTTCAACCGGTCTTCTGACCTTTGCGCTTTCCCGGCGTACCCAAGGGACCAGACAGTTGTCATTGAAGTCGCCATTGACGAGACTATCAGCAAGCCATTTGCTTGCCTCCAGGCAGCCGTTTTGCACACTACCTCAAGCGGACAGCGTCGAATTAGGGTCCTCACCCTTGCTGTTCCGACCACCGAGAATCTGGCTTCAGTCTACGCTTCCGCAGATGCGCAAGCGATTACCACATATTTCAGCCACAAAGCCGTTGAGCGTGCCTTGTCAAGCGGGCTCGACGCTGCTCGCGACGCCCTGCAGGGTAAAATCATCGAGATTTTACAAACTTACCGAAAAGAGTTGGCAGGTGGTAGCATGGGAGGTGGCGGGCTTCAGCTTCCTCAAAACTTGCGCGCTCTCCCTCTTCTCTTCTTGGGACTGATCAAGAACGTCGGTCTCAGGAAAAGTTCTTTGATCCCATCTGATCTGCGGTCGGCCGCTCTCGATCTCCTTTCGACTCTGCCACTGCGCTTGCTGACTCAGTATATCTACCCAAGCTTCTACAGTCTCCATGTATGTGTAATCATTTCCATCGCATGAACGATAACTAACATCTGTCAGGATATGCCCGATGACGCTGGTGTACCGGAGCCGACCACAGGCCAAGTGACAATGCCCCCAGCTCTCAACCTATCGAGTGCTGCAATCGTGCCTTATGGCCTCTATCTTCTGGATGACGGCGTCAATCAGTTCTTGTATGTCCCCCTTACAAGCGGCCAGCGTAGCACTAGCTAACAAATTTAGGTGGATTGGCCGCGACACAGTCCCTGCACTCCTCGCAGATGTCTTCGGTGTTGAGGACCGTACACAGCTGAAGCAAGGAAAGTTCACATTGCCAGTACTGGACAATGAGTACTCTGAGCGCGTGCGAGCTGGTGAGTACAATGCAGCTTCCATGGTCTTCGCGCCGTACTAATTACGAATAGTCGTGGAGAAGTCGAGAGACCACAAGGCCAAGGGCGTAGGGTCTATCTTGCTTCCTCAATTATATGCAATCAAGGAAGACGGCGACCCATCGCTCAAGCTCTGGGCTCAAACACTACTCGTCGAGGACCGAGCAGACCAAGGCGAGAGCATCGTGCAATGGATAAGCAAGCTCCGAGAGAAGGTATGTCCGAACCTGCAAGACGTGCCGCTGATTCTATCAACATGGCCCGATTGATACAGGACCCGAGTTGCTGACGTCTACCTCTTAGGTTGTGCAGTAAGCGCATTTGCATGAGACATGTATACGTGGTGTGATGACTAGAGAAGGCTTGGGAGCATGTTCATTTTTGCCAAAGCGGGCTTATGGAGAGGGCGGTTGATGTCGACACGCGCTTTGGAGCATGCACACACGCATGCATGTATCAAGTCTAGAGCATTACCCTGAAGCCAGGGAAATTCCCCGACTCGAGAGCCTGAAATATAAAAAAACCCACAATTTTCATGAAACGCATCTCAATTTAAGCAAGAGTAGCAATTATCGTGATTGGGCGCTTGGGCGCGGGTTTGCTTGTGCGCTTGTGCAATGGCTACACGGCGTGTGCGACCGGCATCGGGTGCGCGCATGCAGATGCGGTAAGAACTGGTCCTGGGTAATAGATGCTGGGTCTTGGGGGCGTGGAGGTGGGTGGGGTCGAGCTTGACCGGTGCGTGGGTGTCGTATGAAGGCTGTATACATGTATCTCTACGACCCTATCAAGACGTAACGGTTTGAAGGATGTTCTGCAAACGCATACAGCATCGGTGTTTGGTTTTCTGCATTTACGACAGGTATTCGCGTGTGTAGTGTGTATAATATAGAGGGCTGTATACCTTCACAGGCATGAGATTTTACAGACAGACGTGATGCAAGTTCGGAAGATATCCAGGACCCACTGTTGGAGTCGGGAATGGAGACTTTCTTGACTAGGTAGTGTCCGGGCTTACCTGATACGTGTCCACTAATGCATCAAAGACTTTTACCCCTCACTTAGTTGCCGAAACCTCGAAGAAGAATGGTCACAGGAGATGTGGTTGCAAGAAGCATGACCTAAAATGCTGTACAGCAATCTTTATATGCGCTCAAATTTGGGCATTGTTTTATAGCGACACGGGCCGGTAACTCAGTGGTAGAGGTTCGTACGCCCACATGTGTATTCCAAATCCTCCTCCTGACTCCAATATAGTGTAGGATTGCAGCCTTCCGTAGCCGTTTATCCCGAAGTCACCGGTTCGACTCCGGTTCGGCCCTTAATTCATTTTTTGTGAAGTTGCGTGACTCTGCAGGCGTCCTGTACCCCTGGTTGAGGCTTGGTTGAGCACTGCGAGACTGCTAGAACAACGTACAGACTTGACACAGATCCTGAATTATCTTTTTTGGACTACTCTAGGAACCCATTTCACGTGCAGACTTCAGAGAAGCGTGGCCATTTTATTGTTGGTGGTGGTGGTACTGCACTGTATGCCCACGCTGTTCTTCGGTTCCCTCAGGTTCCTGCTAGATTCTAACACACTCCGTGACTCCCACACCAGAACGCCGCCAAGCGCAAGCCCCTCAACACCACGCCGCCATCGCCACCACAGAGCAGCCGGTCTGGCGGCTGATCGCTTGGTTTGTTTCGTGGAGCTACCGACGCCCGCATCGAACTTCGGAGGCGAGAAACTGGTTGAGCCGGCACTTGTGCCTGACTACCTCTCGCTATCATAGCACGCCGTATATTGCTTTGGATGGACAAGGTTGCACGGCGTCAGAACTCTCGCTCAGACGGCGGTTTTGCCATCAATCCGTAGCAGTCTCGAGCGTGTTGGCGCATTATGCGCAGCAGAAAGCACATGTCGCGAGCCGCTGAAGTCCGGCTCAACCGCGGATGCTAGCCTTTCGCTTCAGCAAGGTACAAGAGGTACAACACTTTACTGTGGATCATGTTCGAGTCCCCCTTGCATCGGCGCGTGCCTACGTTGTTAGCTTGCAGCACCAGGCACGCCGACCAATTGCTCGAGCTGGTCGTGACCATGGTTGGTACCGGGTCTTAGAGCAAGCTCTGTTTTACAGCCCGCCTTCAACCGCTTCGACGGTGTAGGTGCTGTACCTGAGACCTTGCTGTTGGATCAGGTCCAGCGGTCCAGCCTTTGTGGCGCTGAGCCAACCAAGCTCATTCTCATTCCCATGGCATGTGAAACGCGGCGGTGAGAGATGTAGTCTGTAGTTTCGTCATGGCTGGGAGAGGGCCAAGCACAGATGGCTACCATGGTTTATTCTCTGCAAGGCATGCGTGCCATGTACACGTTAGCATCCTGGTATACCTGGGTACACACGGGGCCGCCCAAAGCCGCGCCTGGTGTTCCCGGCTCGAGGGCCTGTCGATTACTCGCTCTCTGTGAGCATCGCTCGCGGCGACGTGTCAGAAGCGGCCTGACAGGTCGACGAGAAGGAGTCGTCAGCATCAGCTGGGCCCTTGGTGGCATCTCTAGCCAAGCCAAGGCTCGTCAAACTTGTTAGATCCATGGATCTGCACGCAGGAAGGGCATCGCCGCATGGATGGTGGATCTGAGCCAAACCCCAACCGCCCTGCACTGCCAGTGCCGGCCCAGTCTTCAGGCCAGGGCGCCGCAGGACAAAGCCGCGTCCGTGCCATAGTTACCAGCCCCTCCGACGCAATACTGTTCTCGACTGTCCCCAATCCCGCGCAGTTTCCTGCATCGACACCTGTTCAGTTCGCTGACCTGCAACTAACGAGCCTGTGCGTCCCTGGAGCCGCATTCTGCTATTCCGCGAATCTGCTCGTGCCTTGTTACTTGGGTGCATCGAGTCCGCACCCCAGCCGCGTAAGGAGGGGCTAATCAGTCCGCCACCTGAGGCACACCCGCCCGCCTTATCGTCGCATGCCATACCTCCAAACTCCGAGCACCCGTCCCTCTGCACCATCCGCACCGTGCCACGCCCGTGACGGCCAGGCACCGCGCCCTTTGACGACGACACGAACCTAACGCTTGACGCTTATTCAGAGGCGCAGTAGACGACTAACTTTGACTTTCGACCCGCCGGGCGCTGAGTCCGGATGTTGTTGCAACGCCGCTCTCTATTCGTCATCACCTCCGTTTCAGCCTTCTGGCACCCGCTTCACCCCAGAAGCACCCCGCAGTGTCACAGCGACTGCACCTGCTTCAGGTAGCCGCGCCGAGAGCTGCATCCGCAGTTCCTGCACCGAGGGCCTGGCCTTGTGAAGTGCATCCAGCACCCACCAGTACGAGAGGACAACGAGGCTCTGCACCACCCTCTAGCCCAGCATGTCTGCATTCCAGGCCGTCAACACAACGCTGAGTGTCCCGGAGCCGCCATCCGCGCGTGGCGGCGACGAAACGACACCGACAACACCGCGACCGAACAGCAGGTTCTTCCCTGAGACCAAGGGTGTTGAAGACGTCAAGACGGAGGACCCTTCTGTCAAGACGCCGACGCGCAACAGCTTTGCCGGCTTAGCGGGCCAGAAACCGCTGCCTTCTTCACCCTTCACGCCTTCACGCGACCTGAGCGAGACGCCCTCGAACAAGAGCGAGCTGAGCCGTGGGAACTCGCACAGGTCTACCCAGTCTGTGGCCTCGCAACGCGATGTCGAGATGGGAGAAGGCGACGACGAGGAGAAGGATGCATCGGACAACGAAAGCGTGACCAGCGACACGAACAGGCCGTCCAAGAAAAAGAAGGGACAACGCTTCTTCTGCACCGAGTTTCCTCCCTGCAACCTGAGCTTCACGAGAAGCGAACATCTGGCCAGGCATATCCGGTGAGTCTTACACCATCTGACACCCTACATGGCTAACTTCCCGCAGAAAACACACAGGCGAACGGCCGTTCCAGTGTCACTGCTCTCGACGATTCTCCAGACTCGACAATCTCCGGCAGCATGCCCAGACGGTACACGTCAACGAAGAAATACCACAGGAGTCACTTGCCGCAACGGGTACACGCTTCCAGAGGCAGATCCGAACCGACCGCGTCAGACCCCCTGGCAATCGGTCGCGAGCGAACACCCTCGGAAGCACAGGAGGACATAGTAGGGGACACAGCAGGAACCTGTCAGCGTCGAGCATAACCACTGGCATGTCGAGCATAAGCGTGGCCCAGTCACCAGACGTACGACGTCGACCACCGCCACTCGCTATGGCCAGTGACGGCGCTGCGAGAGCACGGCTTTCGCTGAACACAATCGACGCGTACAACCCACCTTTGATGGGTAGTCCCGGTCCACAAATTGTCGAGTACGAGACCCAGTCAAATGCTCCTACCACGCCACAGTCTGCCACATTTTCTGCGGCTGCGGGTAGCCCTGCTCAGTTTGGATCAACTATGCAGTCTCCTATAACAACCTCATCTAGACCTGTATCGTGGGCCGGTCCTCCCCCACCAGGTCGTCGGCTATCGAACCCGGCAAGCGGCAATCCCTTTGCAGGTGTACCGGGTCAGGCCCCTCCCCCATTCATGACGCCCTTGCAGTCGTCTTCCGCTTCAACATTCTCCAGCCAGAGCAGCGTATATGCGAGCCCCACAGCGTCAAACTTTTCAGAGTCGAGACGCGATTCAACCGCAGATGCAGATTGGCGAAGACGTACATGGCATCCCGGAGTTTACAGTGGACCTCGTCCGGCGACGAGTGGGCTGGGCTATCACCAGACACCAGATGCGCCACGGCCGTCGTTCACCTCACAGCCGGCGGCTTCACAGACAACCAGACTTCCGGGTATAGAGAGCTTTGACTACGCCCCACCTACACCGATGCTTCCTCGCCGCCAGCCCAGTCCGATGCAAGTTGACGCCCCAGCACGCCCATTGACCTACCATGCACCTGCAGAGTACACCCCTAGCAGAGGCCATGAGAAGCGCAAGAGCATATCCTGGGAGCCTACTTTGCAGCGGAATATGAATCGCTTTGAGCGCGGTAGCCCACACTCACCTTCGCAGCAGTGGCCGCACTATACTAGCAGCCCTGGACAGCCAGCTACACGACCGACAACAGCACCACACGGGTACTTCAGTCATCGTACGCCGATCAACGCTCCCCCGCCGATCCAAGTGCCTCCAGTAGATTCCGCGAGGTCTTCGGATGAGCAGCCTGTGACGCCTCGCAAAAACAAGCGCCAGGCTTGGTACAATGGCCCCATCACGCAACCCACCCAAGTCTTACAACGCACGTCTCCGGAGGACTCGAGCAGCAGCGAGGGAGTGCCCACGCCAGGTAACACGACAATGAGTGAGTACCATCCTGCGATTGTGCATAGCAATGGCTATGTTGAAACACAGGCACCTGGACCTTCAGTAGAAGAGCACAAGCCCGTTCCCCCAGCTTCCATCATGGATAGACCACATCCGCTCCAGTCGCCAACATACCCGCAGTTCCATAGACATACTCTCTCGGGCTCGAGCTCAGGCTACCGTCCACAACGCGAACCCGAAACCGGTCCCGTCACCTTCGGTCAGCCTCTGCCCCAGCCACCTGCAAATGACATGCGACGTCTAGAAGCGCTTGTAGCAGTCGCAACTGGCGAGCAACAGGCTGTTGAGAATCGAACCTAATCCTTGTTGCTTTATTCTCACAACACACCACACGACGACGCCATTTTCATATTGTCTTTCTACGCACGCATACGACGCTACGACAACGAAACATGAAACGATTTTCTTGATTCAATGCCACGATTCGATATTGAATCTCTTGAGGGGGCATAAGACATGTCGCTTCGCTTTCATCAAGCTGATGGAGCGAGATAGCATTGACGATTTCGGAGATACCCACGAGCTCTGCTCAATTTCCTCGAATACCCAGATTCGACACTTATCTCCCTTTGTAATTTCGCAGTTGGTGCATGCTTTTTGCTTTACGCTTTACAGGTTGTCTTTTCCTTGATGTTTTTGGGAATACCAGATCGTAACACAGCGGCGGGCGTTTGTTAGGGTTTATGACGCTTGATTTTGTCCATTCACACGTCCTGCGCTTGGCTTGCACTTGTCTTTTGCTGTGACTGTGGACTTTGGGACGACCCAGTTTGGGGTCTCGGATGATAATGGCAAGGAGGATGAGGGATTATGTAGTCGACCTGGAATATTTCTACCCAAATATATACCCTTCGAGAATGAGACATGTTCACGATGAATCTTGTTGTCTTGCAAACCTAGTGAGCATGCGACGTTTTGCTACCTAGGCATGGGCGGAATATAGTCGAAACTTTACGAGTACAACAGACATGTTTGGAAATCAGTCTCTAGCCATTGTTGGAGGTGGCGGTTATGTCGTCAGTGTCTACTGAAGTTGAGCTTTGACCCGCGCTAATGCACGGCGAATCTCGAAGGTCCGGAACTTTTTCACACCATGACTTCTGTCTGAAGTAGGCTTCCAAACTACATTCAGCCTCATCGGGTGCCATTGTCGATGTCGCTATGCTCGCACACGTTCCGAGCAATATCACGCTCGCGTGTCTCGCAGTCTAACACGCTCCTGCCATTTTTGTACCAGACAGCGACCATCCAGCAATGGAAGCCCGCCACACGACCAAACACACGGCGCAGTGTCTCTTCACGTCCATCGCCCGATTACGATATACCATTTGAAGATGCTGATGGAAATTTGCCTCCTACATTCGAAGAGGCGCAGGCTGCACGGAAGACTACAATAACGGGCTCCGAGCGTGCGGCTTTCGAAAAGCTGTACAAGACGCTCAACACGCAGGGACGGAGCAAGGATAGCAATGGCGAGCACGAGGAATTGGACCAGATAGCGGATGAATACTATGAGGACGACGAGGAGAGCTCGAGCAATTCGCTCGACAAAGTCTTCGACGCCGTGCTGCAGGGCTCGCCACGGATACGCAATGCACAGAGAGACGGCATCAACACAAAACCCAAAACAAAAAAGAGCGCCGATGCCCCAGTGAAGACTATAGATCTTTCAGGCGTAGAAACACCCCAGGAGAAGAAGAAATTCGCCGCCCGCGCCGAAAAAGAACGCATCCGCAAACTCCGCCTCCAAGAGCGCGAACGCATCGACACGCTCCTCAAATCCGCCCCGACAGACATGCACCTCTGGCAAACCCTCGACCGCGAAGTCTTCGCCCAACTGCGCAAACTCGACCTCGACGACCCCAGCACCGCCACCACCCCGGCCAAAAAGGAGCCACGCTCGAAGAACCGGCAAAAGCCCGCGCCACCAGCTCCTGCAAACAAAACAGATGTCGACACACGCATCCTGTTCCCGAATTACCCCCTCCACCTCCTCACCGCCATCAAGGCTCTGCGCACAAACTTCCCCCGCTCGCCCCTCCCGCTCGCCATCCTCCCCACCATCCGCGCCCTCGGTCGCTCCTCGTACGCCCTCGGCGCAACCACCGCGCTGTACAAAGCCCTGATCCGCACCGCGTGGGTGCAGCAATCGTCCTACGCGCTCGTCGACACGCTGCTGACCGACATGGAAGCCAACATGGTTGAATTCGACATGGCGACGCTGGACCTGCTCGATGGCATTCTCCGCGAGAACGACTTGGCGCGGGCGGGCAAGTTGGGCAGGGAGATGCAGATGCTGTATGGGTTGGAGGCGTGGGCGGAGGGCGTGGGCAAGATTCAGAGGTGGAGGGGTGTGGTGGCGGAGAGGTTGGGGGTTGTGAGGAGGCCGGGGAGACAAAGGGAGGTGAGGCCGCTTGTTGAGGGCGCGCGGGATGGACGCCTGGACAACGCGGTGACGGGCGGAGAGGATTCATTTGCTGGTAAGCAGAATCTGGAGAGCGCATCAGCAAGAGAAAGTGTTTCCGGCGCGGTAGACGCGACAGCGGAAGCAGAGCCAGAGACAGAGCTGCCACGCGAAGAGACGGAACCGGAAGAAGAGGACAAACCCGCGAAGATTATGTTGTAAGAATACGTAGTTGTATCACCACAAATGTAGATGTGCGCAAGTAAAGGATATTCTGTGCACGCCGCAAACAAAACATTACCAGATCACCACAGCCTGCACAGCTTCCCAGACTTGCACGCAGTACAATGTTATCACAAAACGCAATTAAATAAACTCTAATACCCATGCTACCTAACCAACCCCCTTCTCCATCATCGCCATACTCCAAAAAGATGCTCCAACTCCAACTCCTCCCACACCCGCTCACATACTCTCCCAGCCCCCGTTATTAATCTCGCCCTCCAGCCTCCTCGCAATCATGCTCTGAATGCCGCCCTCGAGCCAAATCTTCCGCAGCAGCGCATCGTACCTCCTCTGATTGAGGAAAAGCTGGTGGTGCCTGCGCAGCGTCGGGTCCACTTCGCCGTGCTTGTCGAGATACGGCGCGACGGCCCAGGTACCGTGGTCGAGGTTGAGGAACAGGATCATGCATTTGCGGATGTGGATGAAGAGACCGACTTCGCCACCGCATCTGTGTTGCGTTAGTATCTGCGGTCTAGAGATGATGGAGGAGAGAGACTTACTTGGCTAGATGCTGATTGCAGCCGCCGCGGTGCTTGTCGGTCATACAGCACACGGCCTGGCTGCACATGATTTCTCCACAGAAGAGGCAGAGCGCAGGATCAGTGAGTTCCTTGCCGGTAGTCGGGCACTTCCGGCGGATAGCTTCGTCCGTGAGGGTGTCGTAGTTCTTGGGCAGCCCGACGAGTTCGAAGATGGCGGGGTGTGAGAGAGAAATGCCCGGCTTGACAGACCCGTTGCCTGCTTGCACCCAGAGTAGATGGCGCAGCCAACCGCCGACGACGGAGCGGGTGGTGTGTCCAGCTGGCGTTCGTTGCGTAAAGGAAGAGAACATCTCGGCTAGGGAAGGCAACTTGAGCAGCGTAGAGAGGCGATCCAGCTCAGGGTCGTCGGCACGGTCTGCGGCAACTGTGGGTAGCTCGACTCCATAACGCACATGCATGAGTATGGCTGCCTTGCGCACAAAAGGCAGAGCATACGACGACATCATTGTCTGAATGAAGTAGATGAAGTTTGGCTCCTTGAAGTGAGGAGGGATGGACATGTTGTCAATGTCCAATGACGCAGAGGAAACGCCCATTGTGCCCACGTTGTATATGACACAGACGAAGAACAATATGTTGTTCAGCTGATCTGGGGGCAAGAAGCCGTTATTGACCTTGTACGCGTTGATGAACCTCTCCGGGTTTGAGAAACGGTGTTGACGTGGGAAATGGGAACTCTCAATCTTGATGGAAGGCTCATCCATTGCCAGGCCGTACTTGAAAACTACCCGAACCATCTCTGCCAGGTAGCAAAGACGCATGATGTGATGGATGTCGAGGTTAGAGGCTGCGGCTATACCGACTGCACACTCTGAGAGGAAGATGAACGTATCATTGCATATTAGAGGCATAATGCCTTTCAGATCGAAGCTCAGGGCTTCTGGATCAAAGATACCGGGGTGTCCCACGAATAGCTGGTGACACTGCCGACGCTGAAGCTCCTGATATTCCTCCATAGTCTTTGTGGAGACATTGTTTCGGAGGCTACCCACAGCAATGTATGAAGATACTGTCTCGGAGAAAACGCGCAAATGTGTGATGGTCTGCGTTGATATGTTGTCTATCAACGTATTCCTAGGAAAGGTCGACAGCACACCTCGCTGAGCGATCTCGGCAGCCGCAATGGAGTTGCCGAGAGCTCGTGCGAGCGAGTCTGTGTGCGTGAGATCTTCCACGGACGTAGCTGGGCTGTGTGGGTATGAGAATGTGGAATGGATGCCGTTCGCACGGAGTGTGTCTTTCAGTCGTTGATACACCTTGACCAGCTCCAGCATAGAGAAGTTGGGTACACCAGCTGAGCTGCTTTCGTTCGAGGCAACACCCGGCAACTGTGATTCGTCTTGTGGCACGCCCAAAAACGCAGGGACTTGAAATCGCGGTGGTTGATGCATGCTCGGCAGCTGGACTGCCAGCGCTACCTGTGTCATGTTCAAGAGGTTGGGGAGTCGGCTCGAAAGCGGCTGTATGAAGTCTCGCTCTCCATAATCGTACAAGACTTTCTGGTCGGGTGTAAGATCCACGGGCGCTTTTCCAGCCGCTCCGGCAGAATTCCTGTACGTGGCAACGAGCTGAGTCTGTATCCACTCGTCGAATGTCGCCTCTGTCTCCAGCACGCCAGGGTGCACGACCTTCTTTGGTCTCCAGATGACTGGTAAGAACATGTTGCCCAGCGCTTTACAGAGCGGGCACATGAACTCCTTGAGGTCAGGCCGTTCAGGGTGGTTCCTCGCTATTTGACTGACATGTCGCCGCTGGGTCGCTTGAAGGTAGACCTCAAAGCAGCTGTAGTGCATAATATGTCCGCAACCGGTGGTGACTGGGCCTGGCTGTACATGTGGGTGTGGAAATCCTTTGCCTAGTTCCTGTCTTTCAGTGACGACGCGCTCGCCAGTAGCGGAGATCTTCTCGATAATGCGACGATTCTTCCCAGACACACCAAAAGGTCGTATCTCCTCCGCCGAACGATCGAGGTTGACTGGAGTCTGTACGACCTCATCCACCCAGTCGTCGTCGTGCACATCAGTCTGTCGTAGTATTCTGCTTTCAGATACGTAACCGAAAGTACCGTAGAGTCTATGCTCACCAGTGTCTTCTTGACACAGAATGCAGGTACCAGACGGGTATTTCAGTGTCTTTTCCTGCTCAACAAGCCCACCTGTTTCGTCTTCCAGATCACTGAAGTCGTCTTCGCCCCAGTCAAAGTCTTGATTGGCCATGAATTTGCCTTGCTGCTCCTTGAATGCTGCCATGACCTTTGCTTGCCTCTCTAGCGCCTGCTTTTTCTTCAATTCTTTCTCCTGTACCGCAAAGCCTGCGGGCGATGCCGTGTCCATTCTATCCGTAAGCATATTGAGCGCTGCAGCAGCCACTATGAATGAGTCTTGCTGGCGTTGTTTAAGTCTATGGAGGATCAAATTGATCTTGGGCTCGCATGCCTTGAAAGCTTCCTTGTCTTGGAGCGCTTTCAGCACAGAAAGAACAGTCGGATGGTCAGGAATGCCCATGTTTGCATGCTTTGTAAGTACTGAAGTAATGAACGAGTCAGGTGCTTGTTGTGACCACTCATGCTCTTCAGTTTTGTCTTCGAGTACAGCAACGAGAAGAAGCTGGAGAGCAAACTGGATATACGTCTCCACCCGTGTGGCAGGAATGTTCGGCGTAGCAGATGCAGCTCTGAGACCATAGCCGAGCAGGTAGTATATGATTTGGGTAAACAATGGTGTCTTTGTGAATGTTGGCAAGTTCTGGAATAGCCCTGACGGGATGGCGCGTAGTGTTGGCTCGTAGACGATGTCGCTTGCTTGTTTGCCGGTCTTCTTGGCCACGTAGTTCTTGTACGTCGTTTCGGCCTCCTCACGCTGGTTGCGGTTGTACTGATGAAGGTAGGGGTCAACTAGCTCAAGATACTGCTCCTTCAGCTCGAAAGTACCGCTATCAGACAATCCCTCAGGAGCTCTGAAGCGGGTCATTTCCCGCAGAACAACGTCGAACTCGTCCATGTTCTGTATCCTGTCCGACAGACGCGCAGTCATGTCTGAGAACGACAGAGGCTTGAAACAGAGAACGTGTGCGATGTCACGTCGCATAGCTGTCAAATGCGACTCATTGTTCTCTTCAGCAGGAATCAATGACGTACGCTCAGTCAGAATAATGATGAGCAAGTGAACAAAATCTTCGACTACATCAATTGCCTGACTGTCTTCGAAGCCGTGTTGACTTGCTTCGTACTTGCCGGTCATCCAGCCGGTCAAGCCGTAGCGGTCGATCATCGTCGCGAGGAAAACTGACGGGTCACACAGGACCAGAGCAGATTGGAGGAGGAAGATGTCTCTCTGATGTGATACATCTCTCTGTGAAACACTCCGATATTGTGTCATTTGATGTCGTAGAGTGACACCGTTTCTGACCCAAATACCAGCCCTCATCTGCGCCAGCCAAGCGCACACACGGAGTGGAAAGTCAAAGACCGCAAGGAGATACTCGTGTGGTTCAAGAACGGGCACAGGCACATTCGATGGGTTGAAGTCGGCCTGCAGCTCAGTGTGTGAATGAAGAAGAAGCTGAAGCATCTGCTCTCGTGGCATACTCCGTGCCTTGTCGATGAGCCAGGATAAAGTGTAATGAAGCGCATGATGGAAGCTCATCGGGTCCTTGGCGACAACGTAGTCGACGATTTTGTATGTTGGGCCGAAGAAGGTAGACGGTTCTGCGTCGAACTCCAGGACTTCAAGTGTTTTGAATCTGGTTTCTTCCTTCAGTTCGCTCTGATCGAACCGCCGGCGTTCGGCGCCCAAGGAGTTGACAATGACAACCTTGGCAGCTGCGCGTATGGCACGACGGATGTTGGTGGAGTCTTCATCACGCTTCCACGTAAAAGACTCTGCAAAATGTCTACACAGCTTGTTGATCTCTCGAGTGATGAGCGAGGCGCTTATCCAGGCTTCAGACTCGAATTCCAAATGCTCGCCGACAGCACGAACGTTTGGACAGATGCCCTGATGAAGCTTAACCAAATCCAAGAATTGCAAGAGGTATCGCTGTTCATCTCGTATCCTCTCCTGAACAAATTCGGAGCCAAGAAGATACTTCATGTCAAGGAAGAAGTGGTACATTCGACGATTCGTGACTGCACCCTGCTCGAATGCTAATGTTGCGTTGGGATCCACACTAGATGGGTAGCCCACTTGCCGAGTCGTCAGGAATGTGAATAGTATAGCCATGAGATTTGTGAGGAAATTGCCGCGCTCAACGACTTCGGATGTTATTGATGGCGTCGTCAACATTTGGAGGGAGAGATTGATGATGGAATGATCCGGCTCGCGGTCTGCAATGAGATAGAGTTGTGCCAGTGCAGTATACACACCAGCAAATCTTAGACTCAGTAGGCGCTTGAACTGGGGGATGGTGACTACTGTGCTGATGAAAACGTCCCGTACACCAATGCGCAACTGTTTCCACATGCGCAGATCATACAGAATGAGATGATCAATTCGCAAACGCTGCCACAGATCTTCGTGGGGCGGTGTTCCTGGCTTCTTGCCATATGCCTCGGGCTTTTCCAACCAGTAATTGGGAGGCCGAGATGGCCTCAGCGGTAGTGATCGGGTTACTGGCGTTGCTGGTACTCGCATGGTTGGTTCAACGTGACTGAGAGCTGGTGCGCCCATGGGCTCGCTGTCTGACTCTGCAGGAGTGACACTTTGCTCAGGCTGCCCTCGTTGCGGGACTGGCGGAGGCGGAGGTGGTGGCGGATATCCAGCCATTGTGGCCTCAGACACTTCGAGAGCTTCGTCTGCGCTTTCGTATGCTTCCATCTCCACGTCTCCGTCATTGTCCTGCGCGCCTACTTCGTCTATGTCCATGTCATCACCTCCGTCTGCCGCGCCTTCGCCTTCGCCATCGTCTTCTTCATCATCGTCCGACGCCGTGGTGTCATCATTCGCATCGGTACGGCGGCGGGGTATCCTTATCGTTCGCACACGTCTCTGTAGCGGCAGTAGTCCACCATAGAAGCCATCCATCTCGGCCTGCTTATCTTCCATCTCATGATCGTCGAGGCCATCCTTGCCGATGCTCTCATTTGATGCTTCACTACCAACCCGCCATGGCTTCAGCAGCTCCTCACAAACAGTGCGTCGTAGAACTTGATTGTCCTCACCCACACTGCAGCCGGCAATATCTGATATCCATTCAACGAGCGCGCCGGCCATCTGCTCGCGGAAGGTGTCTCGGGCAGAGCGTATTGTGACAGTCAGCTTGATTTCTTCGATGATTTTCGCCATGCGCAGCAACTCGTTGATGTCTGTGCGGTACAC
>Ga0265780_10003636_pt1 | contig 20155 bp, 13 predicted proteins | sample P1T30metagenome_FD_192432 | JGI IMG/M metagenome (GOLD analysis project Ga0265780, IMG submission 192432) | Plant litter microbial communities from East Loma Ridge, Irvine, California - P1 T30 | ecosystem: Environmental > Terrestrial > Plant litter > Unclassified | place: USA: California...
TTTTAAATAATAGGGGCAGTAGCATAAGACTAATTATTCCTTCACGTCTGGCTTATGGGAAAGCAGGCAACGGTACTTTTGACATAAAGGGGAATGCCTCTCTTGATTGTACTATTAAGGTCTTCGACGCAAAGAGCGTTACGGAATTTGAAGATGTTTTTGTGAAAGAATATATTCAGAGCAATAATATAACCGGGTTAAGCCGCCTTAATTCCGGGGTTTATTATAAGGTGTTAACGGAGGGAACGGGAACAGTACCTGTTGATGTCGATTCGTATATTACGGTTGCGTATACCGGAAAGCTCACTAACGGTACAGTATTCGATTCGTCGACATCCTTTCCCACGTACCTGAGCGGTGTAATACCGGGATGGCAACAAGGTGTTCCTTTGATTACAACGGGCGGGAAGATCAGACTGATTATTCCTCCGACTCTCGGATACGGAAGCTCGGGAAGCGGAACGGTGATTCCGGGAAATTCAATCCTCGACTTTGAGATTGAATTAAAAGCAGTAACGAATTAAAAAGAGGGCTTTATGAAGTGCCCCCAGAAAGTTAGACACTTATTGGGGGCATTTTTTCGTTACTGGCTATAATACTTTGCCACTGAATGGCATTCGAATGAGATATTGAATAGAATTAAATCACTTACCCAACGCCTCTTTATAAGCTTTTAAAACCCTCTCCCTGGCAAATTTATGATCAACTATGGGACGGGGATACTTAAAAGGGTCATCGAACTCAGCTACCCATTTTTTAATATATTGTAGTTCAGGATCGAATTTTTTGGTTTGAAGTTCCGGGTTGAACACCCTGAAATAGGGAGCAGCATCATTTCCTGTTCCTGCAGCCCACTGCCAGCCGCCAACATTGCTTGCAAGGTCATAGTCAATGAGCTTTTCTGCAAAATAGGCTTCGCCCCATCGCCAATCTATCAGTAAATGTTTGCAAAGGAAACTTGCTACGATCATTCTGACCCGGTTATGCATCCATCCTGTGGTGTTCAGCTGTCTCATTCCGGCATCAACTATAGGATAGCCTGTTTTGCCTTCACACCATGCTTTAAACTCGTCTTCATTATTCCGCCAGCGTATTTTATTATACTCAGGTTTAAAAGATGAGTTTGCCGAGTAAGGAAAATGCCAGATGATCATGGCGTAGAAATCGCGCCACATTAATTCTGAGAGCCACGTATCAGGAGAATACTCCAGACCATCCCTGGCTGCCTGTCGGATGCTCAGAGTGCCAAACCGCAGATGAACGCTGATTTCGGAAGTGCCTCTGACCGCCGGAAAGTCTCTTGCCTTTTTATAGCCGGCAAGTACCTGCCTGTATTTTTTATCCGGAAATTCCAGATTGCTCTGGCTGAACCCAAGGTCTTCAAGCTTAGGAAGCTTGAACGATGTGTTTTGAATCAAGGCGGAGCCATACTTCTCCGTAGGATAAGACCTGAAATGAAAACCGGGATTTAACTTCTCCATCCATTTTCTGCGATAGGCGGAAAAAACTGTATAGGGTTTTTTGTCGTCTTTAAGAATCTCGTCTTTCTCAAAGATCAACTGATCTTTAAATGAACTGAATCCGATTTTCTTGTTGCCCAGAAACGTTTCGATTTGCTGGTCACGCTGCCGGGCATACGGTTCATAATCGCTGTTTGTAAAAACAAGTGAAATATCGAATTCTTTAACCAGTTCTTCAAATGCTGCCTGAGGAGTACTGTTTAATATATAAAGAGACGATCCGTGCGTTTCCAGTTCTTCATTAAGATCTTGCAGGGAACGGTGGATAAACGTTACCCTGGAATCATCTTTGTGTGGAAGCTGATCAAGAATATTGCGGTCAAAAATAAAGACAGGCAGAACCGGCAATCCTGCCTTTAATGCATAATACAGACCTGCATTATCAGAGATACGCAGATCCCTTCTGAACCAGAAAATGTTAAGATTTGTTTTGTTTGCCATAGATCTGTTGCAGAGCCTCCGGAAGTTTTTCGAACAAAAATTCAAAACCCTCTGCCTGGATCTTCTCGGAAGATGTCCTTGTACTGTTAAGTATTACTGCGCTCATTTCTCCCAAAATGCCACGCAGTGCAAAAGCGGGGACAGCAGGCAGCCACAGGCGTTTTTTAGTTGCCCGGGCAATTGCGCTTGTCAGTTCCTTATTGGTAACCGGGTAAGGTGCTGAAGCATTATATGCTCCTGAGAGCTTTTCATTTTCGATTGCAAAAAGATACATATTTACCATGTCTTTCAAATGGATCCAGGGCGCCCATTGTTTGCCGCTTCCGAGAGCTGCTCCCAATCCGATTTTAACAGGAAAAGCCAGAGTGGTTAATGCCCCGCCTTTTTTTGACAACACAATGCCAGTGCGGAGTTTTACTACTCTAATACCTAAAAGCATGCCCTCATCGGCAGCCGCTTCCCAGAGGATACAGGTTTCAGCCATGAAGTCTTTACCTGCCTGGTTCTCTTCATAAAGCAGCTCATTGTCCCGGTTTCCATAATAGCCGACTCCGGAAGCAGAAAGCACTGTTTTTACATTATGTGACGGCTTTTCTTTTATATACTTATAAATAAGTTTTATTGAATCTGTACGACTTTTAATGATTTTTTCTTTTTGACCTGCACTCCAGGGTCTGGCGATTATTCCTTCGCCTGCCAGGTGAATAATAACTCCTACATTCTCAAGAGCCCGTTCATCCATCGTACCTGCTTCTAAATCCCACTTAAACGTCTTCACGCCGGGTGTCGCTTTTGCCGGTTCCCTGCTGAGATGATTCACTGCATAGCCCCGCTTCAGCAGGGCAGTGGTGAGTGGCTTGCCGATGAATCCTCCTCCTCCTGTAATAAGAACCGTTTTATTCATTATCTGTTTAAACTGTTATTCGTACTTTTGGTTTGATTATGTTATTTACAAAACACGTGTTTATATGCACTAACCAGCGTCCCGAGGGGTCGAGGGTAAGCTGTGGAGAGGCCCATGGCCTTGCTCTAGTTGCCGCTTTTAAGAAGCTGATCAAAGATAAAGGATTAAATGCGGAAATCAGGGCACAAAAGGCAGGATGCCTTGAGGGCTGCGAAGCTGGCCCGAGTGTGGTAGTCTATCCCGATGGTACATTTTACGGAGGAGTTCAGGTTGAAGATGTAGAAGAGATAGTAACGCAGCACCTGGAGAACAGTCAGGTCGTTGAACGTTTACTGATGGATTTCAATAAACTTCCATGGTGGAGCAAAAAGCAAAACAAAGCGGGCTTATAGTACAGACGGTAAATTCCGGTAAAGTATATACCTCATATCCTGTTTCTATGTATCGCTTGTTAAAACTTCCTGCAAATTGATTTGTTAACATCTTTTGTAGAAAAAAGAATATCGCAGCGTTTTTGTCTAGGGTATGTAAAGATTAAAAAGCTTTTATCCTGTGATTTATAATGAAGCGTAATTTTTTAGCTATTTTGCAAAATTTAGTAATATGACCTTATGAGTGAAAAAACCATACTGGTTTGGTTTAGAAATGATCTTAGAATTCATGATAACGAAATTTTGCTTGAGGCAACAAAACGTGCAGATAAAATTGTCCCTGTTTTTTGTTTTGATCCAAGATATTTTGAAGAGACGCCCTATGGAACACGCCGGACCGGCGCAATCAGGGGTAAATTTCTGATTGAAAGTGTCGCTGCTTTAAGAAAGTCCCTGGAGCAGCTGGGTGGCGGGCTGATTGTACGAACCGGGCTTCCGGAGGAAGTATTACCGGAGATCTGCTCGGTTTATGACGTTCGGGAAGTATACCATCACCGCGAGGTTGCTTCGAGAGAAACTGATATATCTGCCCTGGTAGAGGAGGCACTCTGGAAGAAACAAATCAATCTTAAACATTTTATCGGCCATACACTATACCATAAAGAAGACTTACCTTTTCCCATAAAGAACATACCGAACGATTTCATGACTTTCAGAAAAAAGGTTGAAAGAGACAGTGTCGTAAAGCCATGTTTTGATACTCCATCTGCTATTACAGTACCATCTGGCATGGAAGCCGGAGAGCTGCCTACACTGGCGGAGCTTGAAATAGAGGGAAACCAACTGGAGAGTCCTTCTGAGATCTATGTGGGAGGTGAGCAGGAAGGCATTATCAGGATGAACGCCTTTTTATATGAGGCGACTAATGTGAAAAATAAGAGCGGAGTACAATCTTCTTCCCGGCTTTCACCATGGCTTTCTCTTGGCTGTCTTTCTGCAAGGGAAGTTTACTGGGCCGTAAAAAAACATAGAGGACCTGAAGGAGCTTCTGATATCTCGAAAATTATAGCTGAATTGCAGTGGCGGGATTATTTCAGATTCATGTTGAAAAAACATGGCAGTGCAATGCTGGGTGAGATCGGGCAGGATGCTGGTCTTTCACTGGAGGAAAAAAAGAAATTTGATAAATGGAGGTCGGGACATACCGGTGTTATATTAGTGGACGCCTGTATGCTTGAATTAAATGCCTCCGGATATATAAGTGATAAATGCAGGCAATATGTGGCTTCTTTTCTTGTTAAGGATATGAGTGTAAGCTGGCGGGCCGGTGCTGCTGTGTTTGAAGAGAAGTCGATAGATTATTCTCCTGCCAGTAGTTGGGGGAACTGGGCTTATATAGTAGGAGCGGGTATAATGTCTACAAACAGACCGATAAATATAAAACCGGAAGATATTTCTTCTGAATTAGCAATAAAAAACAGGCTTGCATTACTTCAAGGAGCAAAATGTGCCTGATATACAGTTTAACAAAGTTCAATTTAATTAAAATTAGTGGATTATTATAAGGTTAAACTTTTAATTTTGCCGCTGTCTTTACAAAAAAAAATAAATGGATAATTTGTCTTATCTCAGTAACGCACATTCATCTTACATTGATTCACTTTACCAGTCGTATAAAGAAGATCCCCAGTCTGTAGATTTTGGCTGGCAGAAGTTTTTCGAAGGCTTTGACTTTGGCCAGGGCGAAAAGGGAAGCATAACAGCAGGAGGAGAAACTCCGGAGCACTTCCTTAAAGAAATAAATGTCCTGAACATGATTCATGGCTACCGCGACAGGGGGCATTTGTTTACTAAAACGAACCCTGTACGTGAGCGCCGTAAATATTATCCGGGGAAAGAGCTTGAAACCTTCGGATTGAGCGAGTCCGATCTTGGAACTGTTTTCAACGCCGGGGTTGAAGTTGGTCTCGGTCCGGCAACGCTTAAAGATATTCTGGCGCTGCTTGAAGAAACTTATTGCGAATCAATAGGCGCAGAAATAACATATATCCGTAATCCTGAAAAGGTAAAATGGTTCCAGGAAAGGATGGAGAGAGAGCGTAACCGGCCTAATTTCTCCATTGATGCAAAAAAGAGAATTCTCAAAAAGCTGAACGAAGCGGTTGTTTTTGAAAACTTCCTCGGAACAAAGTTCCTCGGGCAGAAGAGATTCTCCCTGGAAGGTGCGGAGGTTGTTATACCGGCACTAGATACCGTGATAGAGCGGGGAGCAGATCTGGGTATTGAAGAGTTTGTTTTGGGCATGGCGCACCGCGGGCGGCTGAATGTGCTTGCCAATATCATGCATAAGACTTATAAAGATATTTTTGCTGAATTTGAAGGAAAGGGTTACGATGAGACTAAACCTTTTGGTGGAGACGTAAAATATCACCTCGGTTTTTCGACAGATGTGACCACCGAATCCGGGAAAAAGGTGCATTTGAGCCTTTGTCCGAACCCCTCACATCTTGAAGCAGTAGATCCTGTTGTAGAAGGAATAGGCCGTTCGAAGATCGATTTTAAATATGGTGGCGACAATACTAAGCTTGCACCGATACTGATCCATGGAGACGCGTCTATAGCAGGACAGGGAATTGTTTATGAAGTTCTTCAGATGGCGAAACTTGATGGTTATAAAACAGGTGGTACAATACACCTTATTATTAATAACCAGGTAGGTTTTACTACTAATTATAAAGACGCCCGCTCCTCTACGTACTGTACAGATATAGCTAAAGTTACTTTATCTCCTGTTTTCCATGTAAACGGTGATGATGTAGAGGCGCTGATCTATGCCATCAATATGGCTGTCGAGTATCGTCAGAAATATCATAATGACGTATTTATCGATATTTTATGTTACCGCAGATATGGTCATAACGAGTCTGATGAGCCTAAGTTCACACAGCCTTTGCTGTACAAAATCATAGAGCAGCATCCCAACCCGAGAGAAATATATAACAAAAAATTACTTGATCAGGGAAGTGTTGATGCAAGTCTGGCTGCTGAAATGGAGAAGAGTTTCAGGGGATTGTTACAGGAACGCTTGAACGAGTCTAAGGAAAGTAACGTCTATGAGCCTAATGCAATGTATTCCGGAGCGTGGACAGGATTGCGGATGTCTACACCGGAGGATTTTGATATACCATCAAATACAGCCGTTGCAGAAAGTGAGCTTCTTGGAATTGCCGATATTATTACATCGTTACCCAAGGATAAGAAGTTCTTCCGCAAGATAGAGAAGTTGTTTGAAGACAGGAAGAAAATGATATCATCCAGGACCTTTGACTGGGCTATGGGCGAACTTATGGCCTATGGAACTTTATTAAACGAAGGATTCAGGGTCAGAGTAAGCGGTCAGGATGTAGAAAGGGGTACTTTTTCTCACAGGCATGCTGTTGTAAAGTTTGAGGATTCAGAAGATGAATATATCCCTTTATCACAGATAAAAAAAGGCGATGTCCAGGCTAAGTTCGATATTTACAATTCTCACCTTTCAGAATATGGGGTACTTGGTTTTGAATATGGTTATGCACTGGCAAATCCTCAGTCACTTACTATATGGGAGGCCCAGTTCGGTGATTTCTTCAATGGGGCGCAGACTATCATTGACCAGTTCCTGGTCAGTGCGGAAACAAAATGGCAGCGTTCTAACGGTCTCGTGTTGTTATTGCCGCACGGTTACGAAGGGCAGGGGCCAGAGCATTCATCGGCCAGGATCGAGCGTTTCATGGAATTATGTGCAGAGAATAATATCCAGGTGGCTAACTGTACTACGCCGGCCAATTACTTTCATTTGTTGAGACGGCAGTTAAAGCGGGATTTCAGGAAACCGCTTGTGGTGTTTACACCGAAGAGCCTGCTTCGTAACCCGCAATGCGTAAGCAAGCTGGAAGACTTTACTACAGGCAGCTTCCAGGAAGTAATAGATGATGCATATGTTCAGGCGGAAGATGTAAACAGGGTGCTTTTCTGTTCAGGAAAAGTATACTATGATCTTCTTGAAAAACAGCAGGCAGACAAACGTAAGGATGTTGCCATTATCAGAGTAGAGCAGTTATATCCTTCGCCTCACAAAAGGCTTAAAGAGATCAAGGAAAAATATAACAAGGCTACGGAGTTTCTTTGGGTTCAGGAAGAGCCTGAAAATATGGGTGCATGGCCGTATATCTGCCGGAAATACAGAAAGTCTGACCTGAATCTTGATGTTATATCCAGAAAAGAGAGCAGCAGTACGGCAACTGGTTATGCTAAACAGCATATTTCACAGCAATTATATATCGTCGGCAAAGCATTCGAAGATATAGCCGGCAAAGAGGTAAAGAAAGCCGTTGTGAAAACAACGAAAAAGGTAGTTAACGTAGATTAATCTTAATTATACAAGTATATAAAACTATGAGTTTAGAGATCAAAGTTCCGCCGGTAGGCGAATCAATTTCAGAGGTTACCTTATCACGATGGATAAAAAATGATGGAGATTTCGTTGAAATGGATGAAGTTATCGCCGAACTTGAATCTGATAAGGCTACTTTTGAGCTAACTGCTGAAAAGGCCGGAACATTAAAAACAATCGCCAGAGAAGGTGATACATTAGAAATTGGGGCAGTAGTTTGCACAATAGAAGATGGTGGCACGGAAGCGGCAGCAGCTCCTGAAGCAGAGGCAGCATCGCCTGCCCCGGTGGCCGATAAGGCACCTGCGCCAGCTGCAGTTTCTAAACTCGAAATTAAAGTGCCACCTGTAGGCGAATCAATTTCGGAAGTAACCTTGTCCCGTTGGTTAAAGAAAGAAGGAGAGCAGGTGGAGATGGATGAGCAGATAGCAGAGCTTGAATCTGATAAAGCTACTTTCGAACTTACAGCTGAAGCTCCGGGGCTGTTAAAATATGTTGCTAAAGAAGGTGATACCCTTGAGATTGGTGCGGTAGTATGTGTTATAGAAACAGGTGGAGCAGCAGCTCCTCAGAATGCCGCGCCTGTTGTTGGCTCGGACAAGGCACCTGCGCCTCAGTCTGACAATAAATCATCCTATGCTGCGGGTACTCCATCCCCTTCTGCTGCTAAAATACTTGCAGAAAAAGGTGTGGAATCATCAACCGTTGGTGGAACAGGTGTAGGCGGGCGGATTACCAAGGAAGATGCCCTGAAGGCTGAAAGCCCGAAAGCCGGAGCTCCTGCAGCTGCTCAGAAAGCAGCATCACCTAAGGCTGCTGCACCAGCAGCACCGGCAGGTGCCAGGAATGAGCGCAGGGAGAAAATGTCGAACTTACGTAAGACTATCGCCAAGCGCCTCGTATCCGTAAAGAGCGAAACCGCTATGCTTACTACTTTTAATGAAGTAGATATGAAGCCGGTTATGGATCTGCGTTCTAAATACAAAGATAAATTCAAAGAAAAACATGGCGTTGGCCTTGGCTTTATGTCTTTCTTTACCAAAGCGGTATGCGAGGCACTGAAAGACTTTCCGTCAGTGAACGCCAGGATAGATAACGATGAGATCGTATACAGCGATTTTGCAGACGTATCTATTGCAGTTTCAGCTCCTAAAGGACTTGTAGTTCCGGTAATCAGGAATGCGCAGGCTATGTCTCTGGCAGATATTGAAAAAGAGGTAATAACTCTTGCAGGCAAAGCGAGAGAGAATAAGCTTACCATTGAAGAAATGACAGGTGGAACGTTCACCATTACAAATGGTGGTATATTTGGTTCTATGATGTCTACGCCAATAATTAATGCTCCTCAATCTGCTATACTCGGCATGCACAACATCGTTGAAAGGCCGGTTGCTGTAAACGGACAGGTTGTTATCCGTCCGATCATGTATGTAGCCCTTTCTTACGATCACAGGATCATCGACGGACGTGAGTCTGTGAGTTTCCTTGTTCGTGTTAAGCAGTTGCTGGAAGATCCTGCAAGATTGCTTTTAGGAGTTTAACTCTTATTTCAGATTATTATTACAATACAATAGCCCGGCTTTATGCCGGGTTTTTTATTCCAGCTTCCAGTATAAACCTGTTTTTATGAGTAGAATTATTCTAGCGTTACTGATTTTATTTATTTCTTCTTTTCAGCTGCTTTGTGCTCAGACCCGGGAGCGGACCGGTTGGATCGCTTCTTTCAATAGCCTGCGTTTTTCTGAAAAATGGGGAATGCATTTTGATCTGCAGGTTCGGTCTGCGGATGACCTTGATTATGTACGGAACCTGTTGGTGCGGCCAGGACTTACGTACTTTCTTACTGATAAGCAAAACATAACGGCGGGGTATGCTTTGATCGGTACCTTTGCAAGGCCTGGTGATAACACGACAAGAAATCTTACAGAGCATCGTATCTGGGAGCAGTATATACTGAATCATAAAATCCGGAATATTGCAATAACACATAGGTTCAGGCTCGAACAGCGTTTTATTGAAAGAGCAGCGGAGGATGTATTTTCGCAGCGACTTCGTTATTTCGTAAGGGGAGTAATCCCTCTTAAACCAGTTTCCGGAACATTTACGAATGGGCTATTTACTGCGGTACAGAATGAGCTCTTTTTCAACCTGCAGAATAAGGATAAAGTAAATAATGCTTTTTTTGACCAGAACCGGGCTTACCTGGCGCTGGGTTACAGGTTAAACAAGAAGTTCGATCTGGAAGCGGGATATTTGAATCAATATACAAACGGTTTAAGCAGGAATATAATGAACCATATTGTACAAGTGGCTGCTTATACGAGATTCTAAAAATAGGCCCCGGGGCAACCAACCCGAGGGCTTTCTTATATAATTAAAACAGACTTTCTAAATACGGGTAATTTTTCCGGATCCGCTTTTTGACTGGTTGACCTGCGCATTTCCTGAATAAAATATGTCGCCCGAACCACTTACTGCAGCATTCAATGTTTTATTTGCATGCACGGTAGCTTCGCCGGAGCCGCTTACTTTGATCTGACTTTCGTTTGTGATGAGCTTTCCGCCTTCAAATTCGCCAGAACCGCTGATGGAAACATTTGAAGTCTCCGTACTTCCGGACACTTTAATATTTCCTGAACCACTTAGCGATGCATTGAACGTCTTTGCTGCAGTGCTGAGCAGGATATTTCCGGAACCGCTCACTTTTACATCCAGTCTTTGCGTTCTGATGGTTCCCTCTACCTCCATATTTCCGCTTCCGCTAATTGCCAGCCCGTTCAGGGACTTTGCCGTTATGTATATATTTACGCGGCTTCTGCTTCCCCATCCCCAATTAACAGAACTCTTTTTGGTTTTTATTTTTAAGACTCCTCCCTCTACTACAGTCTCTATATTATCCAGCTCATCGCGGTCTGCTTCAATGCGTAACGATTCGGCAGATCCCATTTTTACATAAACATTAAAAGACCCGCCCGATGAAATCTGACTGAAATCGGAGACTTTCCTGGTTTCTGAGCTTAATGTGTGATGATTTACCGTGCCTATAAGGGTTTTTGTGCCGGCAAAACTGATAAAAGGCACCAGGAGCAGCAGCCAGCCTGAAGATGCTAAGAGCTTTTTCATGTTGATTTGATTTAGTAATGATTCGCTATAAGAGTAAGTGTTAAAAATTGAAGACAGGCGCTCGTTCAGAGCTTTTGCTGTCCGCCAAACGAACGGCATCATGTGCCTCCCGGTTTATTAGACGCGGAGGTGTCTGAAAAGTTGCACGCGTTTTATTTTATTTTTACCTGCAGCTTACCCGCAGCAGAAACTGTTTTGTGCAGAACTTACGAATTATTTGTAGCTTACATCCCCAAATAACAACATATAGCAAGTTTTGTGGTTTTAAAGGTGTTTCTTAAACATACTGCAGGCAGTGCTTATATCCATGTAAAATAATATGAAATTAATAGAGGTCAGGGATACAGACCATAACAAAGAATTTTTAGAGCTTCCCTTACTTATTTATAAAAATGATCCAAATTATATTCGTCCGCTGGACAGTGATGTAAAAAGCGTATTCGAAAAGACAAGTAATCAATACTTTGAAGATGGAAAATGTATCCGCTGGATTTTGCAGGATGAAAACGGCAAAACAATAGGGCGTATCGCGGCCTTTATTAATTCCCTCACAGCATTTACAGGAGATTTTCCTACAGGCGGAATAGGGTTTTTTGAGTGTATTGACAGGGAAGAAGCTGCATTTATGTTGTTTGATACAGCCAGGGAATGGTTAAAGGAAATGGGAATGGCGGCGGTGGATGGCCCTGTTAATCTGGGAAGCAGAGAACGTTGGTGGGGATTGCTTGTTGACGGATTTCATCCTCCCAGTTATTGTGCGAATTATAATCCACCATATTACCGGAATTTTTTTGAGGCATATGGCTTTCAGATATATTTCAAGCAGTATACCTATTTAAAACGGGTGCACGAAGAACTGAAGCCAGTACATTATGCCATTGCAAAAAGAGTTGTACGAAATGGCGAATACTCATTCCGGCACCTGGAAGTGAAGAAGCTCGGCAAATATATTGAAGACTTCAGAACAGTTTACAATAAGGCCTGGATAAATCACGAGGGTACTACTGAGTTAAGCTCATTACATGCAAAAAAGCTGGTGAGCGATCTGGAACCTGTAATTGACGAACGGATAGCCTGGTTTGCTTATTATAAAGAAGAACCTGTAGGCTTTTTTTTAAGCCTGCCAGAACTGAACCAGCTATTCGTTAAGTATACAAACGGGAAGGTCGGCTTTGCAGATAAGTTGCGCTTACTTTTTAATAAGTGGACCGGCAGTACAAAACTTATGTATGGCCTGGCTTTCGGAATAGTGCCGGAGCATCAGCGAAAGGGGGTCGAAATTGCAATGATTGCCGCCGCGGCTGATGCCATCAGGGGGAAAGTTCCATATCAGGAGCTGCAGATGAACTGGATAGGTGATTTTAATCCTAAAATGATGAATCTAGCTGAGCAAATCGGAGGTCGGATATATAAAACACACCATACTTACCGTTATATTTTTGACAGGACTAAAGAATTTGAGCGACATCCGGTGATTTAGTCGAATTATTTTTTACCGGCGTCAATAAACGTTTAACTTTGGACAACCAACAATTCATTTCATGCAATACGATGTTACAGTTATAGGTAGCGGGCCGGGTGGTTATGTAGCCGCCATCCGTTGTGCTCAGTTAGGACTAAAAACAGCTATCATAGAGAAGTACAGTACCTTCGGAGGTACATGTCTGAATGTGGGATGTATTCCCTCAAAAGCATTGCTCGATTCTTCTGAGCATTATTATAATGCGGCACATACCTTCACAACTCATGGTATTAATCTAAAAGATCTGAGTGTTGATATCGCTCAGATGATTAAGAGGAAGAACGAAGTGGTTGAGCAGACCACCGGAGGAATTACTTTTTTAATGAAAAAGAATAAGATCAGTACTTACCATGGTATTGGTTCATTTATTGACAAGAATACAATAAAGATCGCCAAAGCAGAGGGTGGAGAGGAGACAATTACAACAACAAATGTCATTATAGCTACAGGCTCAAAGCCGACTGCACTTCCTTTCCTGCCTGTTGATAAAAAGAGAATAATTACTTCTACTGAAGCCCTTAACCTGACAGAGGTTCCCAGGCATCTGATCGTTATAGGCGGCGGAGTTATCGGCCTGGAACTGGGGTCTGTTTATGCCCGGCTGGGAGCAAAGGTTACTGTCGTTGAGTTTCTTGACAGTATTATCCCGACTATGGACAAAACAATGAGCAAAGAATTACAGAAGGTGCTCGCCAAACTTGGCTTCGAGTTTTTGCTTAGCCATAAAGTAACCGGGGCTACTGTTGAAGGGGAAAAAGTTACTGTCACTGCCGACAGTCCTAAAGGGGAAAAAGTTACCCTTGAAGGGGATTATTGCATTGTTGCAGTTGGCCGCACCGCTTATACTGAAGGTCTTGGCCTTGATAAGATTGGTATACAGATAGAAGAAAGAGGAAAGAAAGTCCCTGTAAACGAGCATCTTGAAACTTCAGTAAAAGGTGTGTATGCCATAGGTGATGTTATCAGCGGTGCAATGCTTGCCCATAAGGCAGAGGAAGAAGGCGTATATGTTGCAGAGACTATAGCCGGACAAAAACCTCATATCAATTATAATCTTATACCTGGCGTGGTTTACACCTGGCCAGAAGTTGCCAGCGTTGGATATACAGAAGAACAGCTTAAGCAGCAGGGGAAAAAGTATAAAACCGGATCTTTTCCTTTTAAAGCAAGCGGAAGGGCCAGGGCCAGTATGGACATTGATGGTCTGGTTAAAGTTCTTGCTGATGCGGAAACAGATGAATTACTGGGAGTGCATATGATTGGGCCACGCGCCGCGGATATGATCGCAGAAGCGGTTGTTGGAATGGAATTCAGAGCATCTGCAGAAGATATCGGAAGAATAAGCCATGCGCATCCAACATTTACAGAGGCATTTAAGGAAGCTGCCTTAGCAGCAACAGCTAACAGGGCATTGCATATTTAATCATAAAATTATTCATAAAAAGAAAGGGCTGCGATGAGCAGCCCTTTCTTTTTATGAATCTACCAGCCGGTCAACTGGTAGGCAACTATCTATTTCTCTTTTTCATATTGCATCATCTCATATTCGTCGTCAAGGATCTCGCCGGTATGAGGTTCATTCATGAGAGCTTCTATATCATGAGTTTCCCTGTTACGTGTAAATCTCTTGATAAGCTTATCAAAACCTTCATAAACTATCGGAACCACTATCAGGGTAAGGAAAAGTGAGCTGATCAGCCCTCCGATGATTACCCATGCAAGTCCGTTTTTCCATTCGGCGCCTGCTCCTTTTGCTATTGCAATAGGAAGCATACCGATAACCATCGCTATGGTGGTCATAAGGATCGGACGCAGACGTGCGTGGTTTGCATTAATTAAGGCCTCTCTTACGCTTTTGCCTTCTTCTATTTGCTGGTTAGTAAAGTCGACCAGTATAATAGCATTCTTGGCAACAAGTCCGATAAGCATAATTACCCCGAGGATAGTGAATATGTTAAGGGTGTTGTTTGTAAGTCCGAGTGCCAGCAAAGCTCCTATCATCGATAGCGGTATAGAGAACAATACAACAAACGGATGTATATAGTTATTATACAGTGCCACCATGATCAGGTAAACAAGTACAATAGACATGATCAAAGCAATTCCCAGCGTACCAAAACCTTCAGACTGGTTTTCCATATCCCCACCGAAAATATAGTTCACTCCGGTAGGACGGGGAAGGCTTTTGATCTTTGCGTCCAATGCGCTGAATACAGTACCTGAAGGTACTCCGACAACCTGGGCCTGAACAGATACCTTAGTACTCTTATCCTGGCGTTCCAGCTGTGACGGTCCCGAACTTTCAGCCACCGTAGCAAACTGGCTTAGCTTGATCTTTTCGTTATTTGAATTGATGAAGGTAAGATTACTTACATCATCGATGCTCTGGCGGTTAAAGTTATCGAGTCTGATATTAATGTCGTATTCGTATTCGCCAAGACGGAATTTACTGTCGGTATTTCCGCTGAAGGCCGTCTGCATAGTTGCTCCAACCGTCTGCAGACTGAGTCCCAAAGCCGACATTTTATCGCGGTCTACCTGTACTCTGATCTCCGGATTTCCTTCTTCTACAGAGAGTTCGATCTCAGTTGTACCTTTGATGGTTGCAAGCGAATCTTTCACAACATTGGCAAATGCCATTACGCTGTCCAGCTGGCTACCCATAACGATAACAGCCACAGGAGCATCTTCAGCCGTACCCAATATACTTACAGGAACGGTTTTGATCTTTGCGCCTATAAGCTGGCTGGCAAGTTCCTGTTTGATTTTGGCAGCATACACGTCAGACTGGTCGGCCCTGTCTTTTCTTTCTACAAGCTGTACTGTAATTTCTGATGCATAAGCAGAAGCCTGTTGTGCTCCCATGCCCTCACTGGATTGGCCAACAAGTGTGATCATTCGCGTTACTTCAGATTTTTTACGAAGGATTTCCTCTGCACGGCTCGTCATTATATTAGTTTGCTCAATAGATGCGTCTTTCGGCATTTCGATCTGTACGATAAACTCGCCGCGGTCACTTTTCGGAAAGAATTCAGCACCAATATAACCTGCGCCGAGTAATGCAAATGAAGCGATCAGCATCAGGAAAGTTGTGCCAAGTACGATCCACTTGTGTCCAAGCGACCAGTTTAATATACCTGTAATCCACGCCGTAAATTTGTCGAGGCTTCTTTCAAATGCAAGAATGATGCGTCCGAAGATGTTTTTACCTTCAATATGTTCAAGCTTGCCGAACCGGGAAGAGAGTAACGGAACTATTGTGAACGAAGAAAGTAAACTTAGCAGCGTAGCGATAATAACCACCATACAGAATTGGCGCAGAATGTCTGATACCAGCCCTGTACTGATGGCGATCGGGAAGAATACTACCACAATTACCAGCGTAATAGAAGTTACGGTAAATCCAATTTCTTTCGTTGCATCATAAGCAGCTCTTACTCTGTTCTTGCCCATTTCCATGTGCCGGTAGATATTCTCGAGCACTACGATAGCATCATCCACAAGGATACCAACCACAAGTGAAAGTCCCAGTAAGGACATCAGGTTAAGGGTATAACCAAGCAGGTTTATACCGATGAAGGTGGCAACAAGGGAAGCTGGAATAGATACCATTACGATCGCTGCGTTACGTAAGCTGTGCAGGAAGAACAACATTACAAAAGCAACCAGTATTACCGCAATCATCAAGTCGTGAATTACCGCATCTGCCGACTGCAGGGTGTATACCGAACTGTCATTAGCAATGGTCAGCTTCAGGTTAACACCTTTATATTCTTCTGCCAGTTTGGCTATGTTCTTTTTAACCCCATTACTTACTTCAACCGCATTGGCGTCAGATTGCTTGATGATCTGGAGAGCAATAGAGGCTTTGCGATCTACCCTGGCCAGTTTCTCAACATCCTTCTGAGTATCCTGAACATCAGCAACATCTCGTAGTCTTACCTGTATTCCATTTTTATCGGAAATGATCAGGTTCCTGAGTTCTTCGATATTCGCATATTTACCTGCCAGGCGGATAAGTATATCGCGGTTCTCAGTACGTACACTACCTGTGGGGAAGTCGAGGTTCGATGCCTGGATTCCCTGTTGTACAGAAAGAAGCGGTATGCCGTAGGCCTGTAATTTTTTCTCATCGATATTTACCTGGAATTCTCTCTCCCGGCCACCGATAATGTTTACCTGTGCGACACCCTCAACCCTGGAGATATTGGTAACGATACGGTTTTCTACAAGATCGTAGAACTTTACATCGTCCAGGTTAGCCGTGGCAGACATGGTGATGATCGGAAGGTCGTCCAGCGAAAATTTGTTCAGAGACGGCGGCTCTACGTCATCGGGCAAGTCTGAGAGTATTGAATTTACTTTACGTTGTGCATCATTTAGAGAAAAGTCGACATCTGTACCTGTATTGAGTTCAATAGTTACTACCGACAAGCTTTCATAGGAAGTAGATGTGATCTTCTTGATGTTCTCCATGGACGATACGGCGTCTTCTATCTTCTTTGTAACCGTATTTTCCACCTCGTTTGGAGATGCTCCAGGATAGATAGTACTCACCGACACCACAGACGGCGAGAACTTAGGCAACATCTCGTAGTTCAGCGAGGTGTAGCTCAGGATACCCAGTAACGTGAGCACCGTGAACAGCACAACTACAATGGTTGGCCTTTTTATGGATATTTCAGCTATTTTCATTTAAATTATTTCTGACCGGCAATGAAGCTACCACAATCGATACATTCACGTGTACCGCTTACAATGCCATATTTGAATAATATTGTTATTTATTTTACTGCCTGAACCGGTGCACCGTCGGTAAGGTTTACCTGTCCGGATGTTATAACGGTTTCGCCTTCTTTTAATCCGTCGAGCACTTCAACCCTGTCTCCCAGGATCCTGCCGGCAGTAATATTACGTACCTTGGCGGTATTTCCGTCCAGGATGTATACCTTATTACTGCTTACGCTACCTACAAATGCGCTGCGCGGTACAGACAGAACGGGTTCTTCTTTCGCAAACTCAAAGACCGCAGTTCCGTACATTCCGGCTTTCAGTTCGTTTGCACTATTATTGGTAACTTCAATCTCAATAGGAAAGCTAAGGCTGTTATCAGCCTTAGCGGCGATAAAAGTGATTTTCCCCGTGAATGTTTTGTTCGGGAAAACGTTAGATTTAATAGTTGCAGTTTTGCCTTGTTTAAGACTCACCACCTGTCCCTCGTTAACCGTTACATTTAATTTCAGTTTTGAAACATCCACGATCTCGAAAAGCTGAGTTCCTGCATTAATAAATGATCCCTGCTCAATAAAGCGTTTGTTTATAATACCTGAAATCGGCGCTTTGATATTAGCATCATTGAATTTGCGTTTAGAGGACTGCACCTTAGCCTGGTTGGTACGCACGTTAAGCCGAGCATTGTCAAGCTGCTGCTGGGTAACTCCTCCTGTTTTGTAAGAACTCTCGTAGCGTTCGAGATCACGAAGTGCATTCTGGTAGTTCGCCTGTGCGGTTTCCATGTCCACATCCAGCAGTTCGTCATCGATACGTACAAGAACCTGGCCCTTACTTACACGCGAACCTTCGTCTACGAGTATTTTTGTTACTCTCCCGGAATATTCTGCCGCTAGCGTGAGATCCTGATTTGCAGAAAATGTTCCGTTTGCACTAAAGTTAAGGTCCACCTCTGACCGGGAAGCTTTTTCTATATTTACGGCAATCGCACCTTCATTCCCTGAAGCAACAGATGCAGTAATCTCAGCATTTTTCTTCTTATTGTTCTGCAGTACCCAGCCGATTAATATTAATACCGCGATAACTGAGACTATCGTTATTATGCCTCTTCTTTTCATTGTGTTAATTGTTTTTAAGTTGTATTAAAACTCCACGGGAATCAGCAAAATCTGCGCCGCCCATATATGAGGTTTCTTTTATCTGTTTAATAATGATTTAATATTTCCGTTCGATTTTATCAGCTGTATCTCCGCAACTTTATAGTTAAGAAGAGCCTGCGAATAATTGCTCTGCGCTGAAGTTAAAGCGTTTTCGGCATCGAGGAGATCAGTCAGGCTGGCAAGTCCATTGTTGTAGTTGTTTTGCGTGCTGTTGTAGATCTCCTGCGCCAGTCTCACGTTTTCTCGTTGACTGTTAATCGTATTAATGCTGTTCCTGATCTGTATCTTGGCATTTTCAAAAGCTACGTTCAGCGATTGACTCGTGTTTCTGATATCTTCCCTGTTCTTCATCAGATCTACATTTGCCTGCCTGATTTTCGCTTTTGTGCTGAAACCGTTAAATACGGGGATACGCAAAGTTACGCCAACAGCTGCGGCATCGTACCAGAATGCATTTCCGTTTCTGTAAAGATCAAACTTGCTGCTCTGGCCGGTATAACTATAATTACTGTTCAAAGACAAACTGGGGTAGTATTCGGCCTGATATGCTTTTCTTTGCAGATCAAGCAGGTTCTCCTGTGTTTTAAGAAGCTGGTATTCGACGCGGTTAGCTGTATTAACGCTGTCTGGCATTTGTGTAACCGATCCGATATCGCCAAGTTCAATTTCAGGAATATCAAGTTGTATGGCTACAGGCATTCCCATGGAGAATTTAAGGGCATTTTCCTGCAGAACGATAGCGTTAGCCAGCTGTTCGCGTTGTGTATTCAGATTTGCTATATTAACAACTACCCGGTCAAGATCAATCTTTTTAGCCAGGCCCGCCTTAAACTGGGCTGATATAATCCCCTGAGTTCTGTTCGCATTTTTGATGTTCGTGTCAATCACTGCGAGCTGTCTTCTGTTTACAAGTACCTGGTAATAGTTGTTTGATACCTGTTCAATTACCTGTTCTTCTGTAAGGCTTGCGTTCAGGTCGTAATATTTTTCACTGGCACGTGCAGCCCTTAGCCCGGTAAATACCTGCTGGTTGAATAATTCCTGATTTAACTGCACTCCAACTGCCGAATTCCATGCCCTTCCCATTTCAAAGGTCCCGAAGTCTGTTACCAGCTGGCCGACGATAGGATTATAGGTCAGGCTTCCATTGCCTGATATCTGAGGTAAGGCCTGTGCTCTTACTTCCTGCACCTTTGCCCGCCCGCCTTCAATATCCAGCCTTGCTTTCCTTGCAGTTGAATTGTTTTCAACTGCGTAGCTGAGCGCATCTTTCAGCGTCAACCGTACAGTTTGTGCGTTTGCTATTCCTCCTCCGAATAAGGCAAGCATCGCCGCAATCTGTATTGCTTTAAACTTTATTGTTTTCATTTTATATTCTAACTGTGATGTAATTAGTTCTTTATGCCGGCAAGGAATATTCTGGCCAGTTCTTTTTGCTTGTCGGATGCCTCTTCAATGCCTTTGCCATCTGGAATAAGCTGCTTTTCCTGCTTGGCAATAACACAGATGTTTATCCCCATCAGGGCATCAATTAACAGGTCTGCAATACGATCTGTATCGATATCTTTTATCTCAGCTTTTTGTACTCCCCCGGCCAGCAGGCCTTCAACAATTTTAATTTCTTCTTCTCTGCCCTTAAGCATCAGCGTTCTGAATGCTTCGTTGTTAAATGTACTGTCGTGGTGAAAATCACTGATGTGCAGCATGAAATATTTTTGAAAAAATGTCTTCCTGAGATCGATCATTTCAAAAACGGCAGTTAGCATATCTGCTGCAGTTTCAAATTTATCATGTAATTGTAATAGGTAATCTTTCAGAATGCCTTCGGTCACTGCTAAAACCAGGCTTATCTTGTCGGGGAAATAATAATAAAGAGATGGCTTGGAAATAGCCATGTCTTCAGCTATTTCATTCATTGTTGTTTTCTGAATACCAAAATGAGAAAAGCGAA
>Ga0265780_10003637_pt1 | contig 20153 bp, 30 predicted proteins | sample P1T30metagenome_FD_192432 | JGI IMG/M metagenome (GOLD analysis project Ga0265780, IMG submission 192432) | Plant litter microbial communities from East Loma Ridge, Irvine, California - P1 T30 | ecosystem: Environmental > Terrestrial > Plant litter > Unclassified | place: USA: California...
GACTACCGCTATACTACCCGCATCCAGCCTTTGGGCTGCCGTGCCCCTGGCACCGCGATGCATGCCGACAAGCATCAATACAAGAACAGTCGCGCCTTTGCATCCTGCACCACCCACTCCAGCCCCTCCTGCAAGTTCATTCCCGTCATGGCACTGCAGGCCATAACGTGCCATTTGTGTGTTTTGATGGCGTCGAGTCGCAGTCCCTGTACGCCGCCGTCAGCATTGGCCCGCCAACCAGGCTCAACATCTTCCTAAGCCCTCACCCACCTCGCGAATCTCGTCTTCCGTCATGGACCCCGGCACATCGCTCTTGTTTTTGAACACAAGCAGACTGGCTCCAGATAAACGCTTCTTTTGTTAGCTCGTGACGCTTGGGAGGGTTCATGCTTGTGCAAACCTCTTCCAGCAGCAACCCCGCCAATTCCTGTCGACAATCGTCTATCCGCTCGCGGTCAGTCGCATCGACAACCCAGATGAGCGTGTCAGTCTTCTCAAAATAGTTCTTCCAGTACGTCCGCAATGTCTTCTGGCCACCGACATCCCCTGTGCTATTAGTACACGCTTGTGAGGGAACAACCAGGTGCAGTACATATATTGAGTTTGTAACTGTTCCGTCAGTCTCATCAGGCGGCCAAGGTTTGTCATACGTACCCGTCATACTCAATCGTCTTGATGATGAAACCAAGCGTAGGGCTGACACTGTTCACATCCTCGTTCATGATCTTCTTCACAATGGTCGTCTTTCCCGCATTGTCAAGCCCACTGATGCAGTGAGCCTCCGATCTCGCAAAAACTCTTGGAATACGCACAGCATCAAGATTCGCATCTCCTTGTCCTTGAGACGCGCCTTCCGTAGTATTGACAGCATTTTGTGCGTTTCACTTTCCGGGTTCTGTCAGTCTGTCAGGCAGTCAGTCGAGTAAGTGTGGCGTTCGTCCCTTCATCGGCTAAACTGTTTGCGGACACTTGCATCTGACGGTATTGCATGCTAAAGCAACAACACTGTTATCACGTCGCCTTTCAGCAATCTCGGGAAATTTTCCATTTCGCCTTTCAATTTCTATCAGTAATTGTAATCTGGGAAAATGGCATAGAAAATGTCGTCTAATTATCCGTTCGTCTATTTCGTTAGATATATGTTCATTTGTTGTCTCAAGATACTGTATAACTAGGTACGTCTTGATGTCCCATTGGTAACTCTTTCCGTAATGTTCTGTCTTCATTGTGGCTGCCTGCCTTTCTCGGTAGGCACTAGCGGTAGACACGTGGGATGTGTCATGGCAAGGTAAAATTCTGTGAGGAAAGAGGTGAGGTGAAGCTGGCATGCTCTCGCCAAACCTATTAGGCAGACTCATCGCTAGAAAACCGTGACCCAGGCCTTTGCATGCTTCTACATCTCAAGGATATCTTCTTCTTCTTCTTCTTCTTCTTCTTCTTCATCTTGGTCGCTCATTCTGCTCCCATCAGCATTGTATGGGGCCCTCTCGTTCTCTTCCGAGTCAGAAGTGTCGGAATCCTGCATCATGAGCCGCACCGCGCGTAATTGGTGCCCGCGCAGCACACTGCCTCCGCTACCTCAATTGATCGAGCTGGAAGATGATATAGTCAAGGACGCTCAGGTCGACACGAAGCTCGCCAAAGAACCCATGACTTGGCAGCAGGAAAAGGACTTCGGAAACCTCTCGGTAAGTGAAGGCGCACCTCGCTTCCCGTACCGACATCATACCGCCCCAGAGTGACGGCTTATAAGTCTTGTCACCTGCTCGATTCTTCCCACCTGCACTTCACCAACTCTTACAACACAACTAACACACACCACTAGCTTAACAAGCCTCAATCTGGCCATCATCACTGGGTGCCATTCGCAGCTGAGGAGAACGATCCCGTGCAACCAGACGACCCGGATAGCTGGCTAGCTCGGCAATCCGAATTCTCTAACGTACCCAAGCAACCGCATCGAAACGGCCGTGGTAAGGCAGCCGCTCACCACGCTAGTACCGTCGAACCTGCCAACCTTACTTCTCCAACTACACCCCGCGCCACGGACCCAGAAAATAATCTGAAGCCGCCTAACAAGAGATCCCCGCGCAACAAGAAGAAGAAAATTGCCAACAATATGGCCGGGCCATCCAACGGAAAAGCGAGTGTCTACGTCCCTCCTCACCTCCGCAACCGCAGCTCTGCCGACGGTGGAAAGGCAGACTCTGCCCATGACAGCGGTGTTGCTGTCAATGGATCGCGTTCTACGTCCAATCAGTCGAAGCTAGCGATAAACGGCAAGCCTGATCTCATCTCGTAAGTCTACCATCGCGCGCCTCGATGCCGTGACAGACGTCATACAATTCAGGTTTACTAACACGTATGCAGCAACGGTGCGAATCATCAGCAAGATTCGTCTTCTTCGTCACCAACAACCTCGCGCGGCAATGGAAAGAACGGATTGCGTGGATCTGCGATGCCTGAGCCCACCACCTACAACGGCTGGGACCAGCCCAAGGCCGAATCTCCACCCACTACCAAAGCTCCGGGAAATCCACGATGGCCTCGAGGTCCACGGCCTTACAAGAAGACAGTCTGGCCCAAGACAAAAGATATGAAGTATATACCCTCAAGCAGCGACAGTGATGGCGGTATCAGCTTCAGGTCCAACAGCAATGGAGACCCAGATTACGACATCAAGAAGCTGACAGACTGGAATGGTCACTGGCTGCCCGCCCCTGAGACATGGATTGGACGCAAAGGTCATGCAGACCGTCATTTTGGCGCCCACATAGAGCGATGGTTTAACGCAACCCCTGGCGAAGCTGAGGTCCAAGTGTACCTCCCACCTAACACGTTCACCCTCGGAAAAGAAGTTGCACCTCGCTACTGGCTAGAGGTAAAGATTGAGGGCGACAACCTTAGGGTAAACTGGCAGAAACTTGTAACAACGAAGTCCAAGCCTGAACTTGTAGACAAAAACGATCTCATCGACTACTTACCTTGGTGGGAGCTTTACGAGGATATCATCTATGAAGAGACCATCGATACCGATGGCAGCCAGGACCAGAAGCGTCTCACACACGCGTCCAGCTATCTTCACGCTCTGAAAGCTCCAGATTTTAGGGTTGACCCGGAAACGAATGAACCTCATCAATTAGCTTCCGCTGAAGCCAAAGTCCAGGCATTAAAGAAGCATAAAGAGGATAAGTATCGCAAAACGATGGCGAAACGGAACCGTCCCATACCGGAGTCAAAGGCCCCTGTTCAACCAATCGTGGACCGTCGCTTGCGCCCTGAAGCCAACATATATATTCGACCCATTCAGGCGATGGATGTGCGGGGCATCGCAGTAAGTTGAATATCCTAAACTGCATCAGAAACACATGTCCTGCTAACACCGATTATAGGAGATCTATAACTTTTATGTTAGAGAATCCATCTTCGCGACCGAGTTCGACGAGCGCACTGTGGCTCACATCGCTGCGAGAATCACGGATATTACCAGCGCAGGCCTCCCGTACCTAGTGGCCGTCTCCAAGAGCAACCAGCACCGGGTAGACCCGGGCTATGTCAACGAAAAGATAGTCGGTTTCATCCACCTCGACGACCAATGTGGTCAGGCGACTCTATACCGCTACACATTCGAGATGGAGTTGTTTGTCCACCCAGGGTTCGTTTCGAAGGGAATCGGCAAGTGTCTCATGGATCGACTTTTGGAGATGGTTGATACCAGCTATCGCGCCCGCGGTGGCTACGAATATGTCAACAACTTCGACTATCTCAAGACAGGGCCGTCAAGAGTTGTCAAGACCATCTTGATCAACGTTCACCACGAGAATGGCGATGACTTGGATGCTGATTGGCGAGGCAAGTTTCTAAGCGCTTGCAAGTTTATCCGAGTTGGTAGACTTCCGAAGGTGGGATACAAGCATGACAAGGTCATCGACGTCTCGATATTTGCGCATCAGACCAAGGAGGATATCGATCCGAGCGCTCGTCCCACCGTAGCGGGCTGAACACGGTAGTACATGTTGCTGCCCACGACAGTAAGTGGCTCACGCTCACATAAGATATCAAACACTGACATTGCAGTTGCAAGATGACTTCGCCGTAGCGTCAACCGTTGAGAGCTCCAACCAACGCGGGACCATTGAGCGCCTCTCCTCTTGCACATTCAAAAGTGTTTCATCAAATTGTTTCTTTTTGCTTTGCGTACTGCGAATCCACGGCGGAGAATGCATCATCTTGATGATGAAGCGGGATTTGTTTCTTCCTTCTGGCCATCCGCGTGTGTCGTGGTAACACTTGCAGCAGGCGGAGTTCTGCGCACATGGACATCAATGGAAGACAGGTTCCGCGCGGTGCTCTCAGTGCCTGCTACCATGCTCATTATATCATATGTTCTTTCCTACGAAAACTAGATCTCTACTTCCACGCATGCATTCTTCGATTAGTGCAATGACCGCGGTGATGTCGTCAACTCCTTGTCGCGTACCGTACCCCACCAAAAAGAAAGGGAGCGCGTCAAACCTCCCCACCCATGACAAGTGACGTCACAACCACCCCGAAGCTTGGAAACGCGCCGCGCCGCGTAACCTGCGCAACTAACATAAAGCCGTTGCGCTCAGGACCCTTAGGCAACTAACTCCATAAACTCCTAGCTCCTACCGCATTTCACATTCTTGAAATAAACAATCAACAAACCTACATAATCCAAGCCACGAGAAACTCAAGAGCCGACATCGTTCATCATGTCAGACAAGGAAGAGCCGCAGCAACAGCACATCCAGACTGAGCCCCAGAATGACGAGCAAGAGGAGAAGAAGGGCTCTGGTGGTCTTTTGAGCAAAGTTGGAGACCCCATTGGTACGTCTCCTTCCCACCCTCCATCCTCATTATCCCCATCACCACCACCACTACCACCACACTCCCCATCACCCATCCAACCCTCCTCTAACAACCACACCACAACAGGCAACGTCCTAGGCACAGCCCTCCGCCCCCTCGGCGCGCCCCTCGAAAAAGGCGTAACAGGCCCCCTCGGCAACGCCCTCGGCGGCACCACACGGCCCGCTCTCGGTCCCCTAATGGGCCACGAAGAAGAAAAGTCCGAGCTGCTAGGCGGCCAGAACAAGGATAGCTATGAGAGTAAGCCGGAGAGTATTGCGGGGAAGGAGCAGACGGGGCAGAATCCGCTGGGTCTGGATCAGACGGGGCGGTGGGGGTTCCAGGATGAGGAGGGGGGGAAGAAATGAGGAGGTGTGGGAGAGGGGTAGGGGAAGGATAGTAAGGGGTGGGATTCAAGTTTTTCGATGTTGTTATTAGTAGAGAATTGTATGGGTATATTTCCTAGAGATCGCCAAAACTCCACAGGTGTAGTGCTTGAGCGTTAGAACATCTCGCTCATCCCGCTCTCGCCCAAGACACCCTCTTCGTATAGGCTCTGCTCCCGCTCTTCGCCTTCTCGCTCATCATGTATATCTTCCCTCCCCCCTTTCCCTCTAAATGTATCATCAAGCCCCTGTACCGTCCCTACACTATCCCCAAACCCATCTTCCTCCATCCTTTCTTCCTCCCTATTGTCGCCGTTCAACTCAGGTATTGGCGTCCGTCCGGTGAGTATATCGAACAGACTGTCGTCCGACTCCTCCTGCTCATCCTCATCATCACGCTCGAAGCGCAAGATCCTATCTTTGCCCTCTGGCCACACCAGTACGTGTGCCTGCTGATGACCGAACACGAGTGCGGGTTTCTTGTCTGGCGAGGTGAAGAGCCAGATTGTGGACCAACGGGGTGGTGCTGAGCCTGCTGGTTTGCTGATCTGAGAGGATAGGGTGAGGATAGCTGGGGGGTGTTGAAAAGAGGATTGGTGGGCGGATGTGGAATGCGAAGTGGAGGATGACGGTGAGTGAGAGGTCGCGGCTGTGTAAAGGTATATGGTGGGTTCGTCTTGGGTCGTTTGGATGAGCAGACGGTTTGGATCAGTGGGGTGCCAGAGCAGGTTCTTAACTGGACTGTATTGGATTATTATGCACCGAGGTCGAAGCACGGTTAGATCCCAGATCCAGACTGTGCAGGGTGTGCTATCGTCCCGTGTGGCACATAGCGTGCCGTCTGCGTTGAAAGTCAACATGCCGATACCCTGCTTCATGAGTCCGGTTTCGTTCTTCTCTAAGGCTGCTTTTGGAGGTGTGACAGGCTGCTGCGAGGTTGTGAAGCTGCGGTTGCCCTGGCTGTCGACATGTTCGCCGTATACGGGTGCGCTGGGCACATCGATGACGGGTGTGTGATCCAGGAAAACAACCGGGGCGAAGGTTCGTGTAGAGAGGATACGGACGCGACGGTCCCAGCCACCGACAGCTAGACATTCGTTCCCAGGCACCCATTCAAGCGTCTTGATACCCAAGCCTTCCACATCCCACTCGCTGACGTTGTCTGAGGGTTCGCGGGTCATGGCGCGATACAAATGACCATCGGCTGTGTAGATGTGTAGTTTGTAGCCAGCAGAGGCTGCGTCCCAGACTGCCAGCCAGCGACCGTCGCGACTCCATCTCAGCCCTGCCGCATCGCTTGTCGTAAGTTCAACGCGATTGATGACCTTGTATGTGCCTGGAGCCAGGAGCAGCAGGATATCAGCGCCTGCTGCACGACATAGCAGTGCCAGAACGCCGCCTCTTCGTCTTCCACCTCTTGAGTCTGTATCTTCGCCCGGCCGATAACCCCAGCCCTTTCCGTCTTTGCCTACAAATTTCGGGTCGCGTATTTCTACGGCCCTGCCTGTCTTGAGACACCATATCTTGGCACACGCGGTGAAGTCGCTCCAGACAATGACTTCATCCTCGTTTGCGCCAAACTCGGCATGAACGTTCTTGCCCATGCCACCCGAGCCATTGCTGATCACAGCGTTCCACTTCTCGTCGCGAAGATCGTATACGCGCGTTGTATCGTCATCGGAAATGAGGACGCGGTTCGAGCATGGCCGCGGTGTGCGTGAGGATCGACGGGGTGGTGTCGAGTTGGGTGAGGGTCGCGACGTGGACGAGGTCAGCGGTGGTAGGGTAGGCGCTGACCAGGCGATTCTCGAGTTTCTAAGATCATGACTTGAAGGTATCGCTATACTCCGCACGATTTCCAACGTGGTAAGACAGCGTATCTGCAAGCGCGCGCCATTGAGGCATGCGACGTGTGTCGCGGTCGGTGATGGGACGGAGGCATTAGTCGCTGGCACTGATCAGTAACTGCCGAGGCTTAGGACCTTCGCGTTCATGCTCACACTTGAATTGCGGGGTTACGACGATGTCTTCCATCGTCAAAACTGTCTTATCAAGCATGCGACGAGAATGTTTGGATTCGGTAAACAAGGGCAGGTGCGGATGCGGCCAATGGGAGTCCAAAGACGCCGCAATTAGCGTGGTTTCGGGCCTCGAAGCTCAGTGCTGCGGGCGGTCAAATAGCGAAGTCCCACACGTTCACTCACGCGCTCAGAAAGCAAGACCTCTTTCATGATACAGGAGGATTTGTTTTTATTCCAATCATAACCGTAACAGCAACGAGGGTATCGGCATGCACTCCAAGTCGACTAAGAAACGCTCCAAAACACGCCATCAGTCGTCCTGGGTATACTTTAGATGTAGTAGATCCAATCTCAGAACCCAATCATACTGTGTAGAAGTGGAAAAGGAAATAAACCAAACGCTTGCTTGCTAGATCGCTCAATCCAAATCGTCCAACTTCATTATCATTGTCGCATCAGGGCCCCTCATGTCTGGTACACTGGCGCCTTGATCAAGATGCTCTTGCCGCGAATCTGTACAAAGACACCAGCGGACATGCGCACACGTGGTGGCGGCGCTTCGTCCTTTGGTCCACCAGAGCTACCCGGCGGATGTTGCGTAAGACTTTGCTGGCTGCCACCTTGACCAAGCGACGATTCCCGCTTGCCCAGAGTAGCAGGAGATGCCGTCGGCTTCTTTGACCCACCAAAACCGAACATGCCGCGCTTCTTATCTTCTCTTGGTGGTTGGCTTCCCTGTAGCTGTGCTTGCTCCTGTTCCACTAACGACATGTTGTCATCAGGTCTGGAAGCCATGCTTCTGATCGAAGCTCTGTCGGCATCGTCCCGCTCCACGATGGGTGCCGTCAGCGCGGGGATACCGGACTCAATCTTCATGAAATCGGGAACGATGCTATGATCAGGATAAAAGTACTCGATGTGTACTTCACGGCTTTCAAGGGGCAAATGTTGTGCGATGCTAATGGCGAGTTCGATGATCATAGGCACACCTCCATTGAGATCTGGAGGCGCAGGGTCATTCAAGTGCATTTGGAGAAACGCAATAAGCTTCTCGTTAAGTGTCTCAGTGAGAGCCTCGCGATTGGCTGTGGCCTGTGGAGCTCTCAAAGTGTCCGCAAGGCCCTCCAGTGTGGCCAGCCGCCAGTTGATAATCTTCGCAGCGAGCGTGTCTTCATCCTCGGCGCTATGACACGGCGGCGAGAACTTGCGGATGTTGGAGACGATTGACTGCAGTTGCGTCGAAAAGCCCGGCTCGAGGTCTGGGTGGAAGTACTTTTCGAATATGTTCTCCACCAGCCACTGCGAGATGACAGCGCGGCCGACAGCCGTCATTTCCTGCTTGCCTGTCTCGACAGCTGTCTTGTTGACCACTCTGTGTAGCCACGAAGGTATACTCTTCCAGTCTTTGCGAATTGAGAAGGACAGCTGTGCTATCAATCCGTCCAATCGATTGAAGCGTGTTGCATATTCGCTGTCATCCCAGGATGTACGAGACAAAGACAAACGCTGGTTTGCGAGGGTGTTCTGTAGCTGATGGACCTGTGATTGCTGCTCGAAAAAGTATCGCTTGACCTTTTGGTACTTTTCGCCTGTATTGTGTTAGATGCAATCGGCTCGTCCAAAGAGAATGAACTCACGCAAGACATCGTGCTCTTTTTGTAGCTTCTCGATTTCCTCCTCTGACATATCGGCGACAGAAGTCCTGGGCGGTGGCGTTGCCCGTCCCATTTCTGAGACCTGTTGGGGTTGCTTCTCACCGCGGTATGGCTGTCCTTGCGAAGCTGTTGGAACGACGTTAGCGTCGAATGTTGCCAGGCCCGGCGACACAGGCGGCTGACCGTGGGGCTGACCTTGAGCGGGAGGCTGTGAAAGCATGGACGACTCTCGCGACGGTGCGCCCGGCTGTGGTTGGCTGCCATCGTTCGCTTTCCTGATGGTGTTCCTAGCACTGCTCTGAGCACTCGGCGCCATGCTGTCGTGCGCGTGTGGGGGTGTTATGTTGGGCGGTAGTAGATCGGACGACTGGGGATGCTGCGCGTCGTAGGTCTGGTGGGACGGCGGCTGGAGAGGAGACGGCGGGGCGAGCTGGTGGGACGAAGGGGGGCGGCGCTGCGACTCGATCGACTGGACCTCTTGCGCGATCTGAGGATGCTGGCGAGACGCCTGTGGGGGCTGCAGGTCAATCTGCTGCTGCGAGGCTGGCCGGCCAGGTTGAGGCTGTTGCTGCTGGTCTTGATGAGGCTGAAGCTGCGACGCAAACTGCTGCGGATAAAGCGTGTTTTGCGGCGCGTTGTCTAGCGGCGAATGGCCCTGGGCCTGGAGTTTAGCTTGCTGCTGTTGGTACAGGTAGTAGGTTTGCTGGATGTCTTGCGAGACTGGGCCACCTTGCCCGTGCAGCTGAGCGTTCTGGAGCAGAGGGCTTGGCACGGTTTGAGGGTTGAAGGCCTGGTAGTCGCCCGAGGCTTGTGGGTGCTGGACAGCTGGCTGGTAGCTCTGGTACTGCTGTTGCTGTTGCTGGTGCCGTGGCTGCTGGAGACCCTGGCCCTGGTGTTGCTCAGGGCTGTATTGGTCTACCCCGCCTTGGGTCGAATAGCTTCCCTCCGTGCTTACCCTGTCAAGTGGGGGCCGATTGTACGGCTGCTGCAGCTGTTCCTGACGCGGCTGCGGCGCAAACTGCTGAGGCTGCGGCAGGTTCTGTTGGTACTGGATGTCCTTGGGCGGTACCTGGGGCGTATCGTCTTTCTGCAGGAAGGGGTCGAGGTTGTCTTCGTCCTGCTCGTTCGAAGCGGGCAGATGAGAAGTCGACCCTTGGTGCTGGTGCCACTGCTGCACGCGGCTCTCTTCCTGCGCCTGATACTCCTGCGCGCGGGGGTCGCTCTTCCGGACTGACTGTCGTCTGCCCAGGCCGTTCTTCTGTGCTTTGGCTTCCTGGTCTTTGTGCCCTTTGACTCCGGCTGCAATGCGACTGCGCAGCGATGGCTTCTTGGCTTCTGGCGTGTATGCAGAAGGCGCAGGCTGGGGCTGATAGGGGCCGCGATGAGGCGATTCAGCACCAGACACTGGCGCGGGGCCGGGTTGTTGCTGGTAAACCTGCGACGGCGACGACTGACCCAGAGGGAGATGGGCACTCAACCTGTGACTCGTCGTGCGCTGAGGAAACTGTTCTCTATATTGGCCCTGTAGCGGAGCGCCCGCCGAGACCTGCTGTTGTTGCACAGGAGGCTGCTGAGCCTGTACAGGCGCCTGCTGGCTGTCTGAAGTATGGTATCGCTGCGCGGCGACGTGCTCGTTCACTGCCAGCGCTTGCCCGTCAGCGGCGCCGGCGATTGGGCGCCCAAATGCTTCCTTACCAGGTGGTACGGGCGAATGCTGCCCTGACGAGGAAATGTCGACAGATTGGTGCGACCGATTCGACTTGGTCCATGGAAAGTTAGGCATCGCAGTGTTGACAGCTTCAAGCTCCGCCTCAGAGCAGGTTGTCGATGGCGGGGCGGAGACGACGCGCTCAGCTAATAATAAAACGAGACTGAGCAACCATAGACTATACCCGGGTAAGACTGCATCGCGCGGTTGGACAGCTTTCCTCAAGTACAATGCATCGAGCTACATAGATGCACGGCGTAGGTGATCAGCCCAAGCCGCCGCACGTGCAGGCATGCGGAACTAATGGAATGACATGGAGAAGGCAAGACCAGTCCCGGTGCAGCTAACACCGGACCAAGTTGCTGATATCGCGAGCCGTGGCAGTGCTGCTATTGCCAATTTCCTGCCAGCCTGCCTCTAACGCTTTCTGCTGTTCGACCTCCCCGTTCTGTGCCTGCACTCCCGCATCCCAGTGACACAAGGCGACGACAGCAAAAGTCGCTGGATCCAGATACATACACTGTGCCCATAGCCCGGCGGATGGAACCTGCAAACAAGAACGCCAAGTGGGGACAGCAGCTGTTAGTCTAGGCGGCGTTGCAAGCCCTCCTCTGCTCAACGTGCCTGAAGCTGCAGCCGCCCCTGCGTATCGCCTGGGGTATGCAAACTATACATATCGCGTCTCATTATTGTACACTGAATGTTTTGCTTTTCTTGTGCCATCGTGACATTTGCGACGTGTCCGAAGAGCTCAATGCCTAGAGTGGCAGATTGCATCATCACCATTACGGACTATCTCAAAGCGAGCGGATCTGCATACGAGCCAGATGTGCATCATCTCGCTCCTGTTCCCTCAGCTCCGAAAAATGTCATGGGGCTATTTTTGGCGTCTGACATGTGCTAGCCGCGTTAGACTAGCTTGCCTATCGTTTCGGTTCTGATGCCTGTGTAAGGTTTCCTAAGCTTCCACGTTACACCACTTTCACACAAATCTCAACACAAGGCTGAGGTCTCGAAAAGCTGACCATCAGCCACTTCATGCACGCAATATAGCCAAATACAATTGTCGGTCTCTCCGACACCTCACCGGCATTGACCGGACAACAAACGACGCGAACGTATGCCGGTGAGGCGGTTATGCACGCCTCCTTGGAGGTGCGTGGGGACTACTGTATGCGCAAGTGCGGCGCTGCCAGGAACGATCTCTGTATGAGACACTATTACGCGCTTCTCTTCTCGATCGTACTTCTAGTATTGATGCAATACCGAATCATCTCGCAAGAGTGTCTGCTAGGAGCTCACTCAGACCATAGGTAAAGCGAACCCCGATATTCGCACGCCCGCGAGTTGGGTATTACCGCAATACTTCTCAACAAGAGCAGATTCGCATGTCGGTACCGTATGGATTGCGGAAGTTGTAGGTAGCTCGTCGTCACGGATCATCGCGCTACCACTGAATGACAACCAAAATGTAGCCTTGTGATCTCGCACAAAGCGTCTATAGGCAAACTTTGACTACGATTGAGTGAACTTTCAATCACTACGTAATGGGACTGCGCAATTTTCAGTTCCATTGCCCGAGACTTCTCCACTGAAACTTTACGAGCGTTGTCCTTACTACGACCACTTTAACACAAACTACAGAGTTCTCCAACCTTCTCTCTCGACCATGGCCAATCAACAGGTGTCCCGATTTCTCGATCTACCAACAGAACTGCGCTTGATGGTCTACAAATTTCTCCCAGTCAAAACGGTACACCATGTCGTTCGAACGAACGATTTTGCTTTCTGGTTCAACAACTCTCACTATCACTCTACTCACTTACCTGAGCGTTTTCTCGAAGAGGGAGCCCATTTCCAGACTCCCTCCTCGAAATGGCCTGTATACTCGATGACGATAGTTTCCAAGAAGGTCCCCGGCCTAGCGATCCTCGGTACCAGTCAAAAGATCCATCTAGAAGCTGGTGAAGTGCTACATCCAAAGTTACGAGCCATCAGCAAATTACCAGCACAGATTATCGTCAACAGTATCTCTCTCGGCAGTTTCGCCATGGCTGATGTGGTGACTCGATTGTCATACGCAAACACAACCTATTGGACCAACAAAAGCCGTCTCCTAGACTGGCGCGTAGCAGCGCCTGAGTTGCGCCCAGGAAACCAACCCAGATCTCGACCCGTTCACGTAGCCATACGCAATTCATTCATCGACAGAGACACAGCCGACGCATCGACAGACAACTTCAGAATGCAGTGCCTGCGGAATTGCTTCCATTGGTCACTTAGAAATGAATCAGCCATGCATGCCACGAGCTGCCCTACAGACGGCTCCTTCCCGCACATAGACATGCATTTACATCTCCGTATGGCTGGACTGACTGCACAGGAGGAAAAGGCTTATGACACATTTCGACCTCTGGACCGTGGAAGTGCTGGAAGATGCGGTCGTTGCAGGTCTACCTCGCTCATCGAAAGCGGTGAGGTTATTGGTGAAGAGGAATGGGAGGACGAATGGGCGGAACACGAGAGCTGTCAATAAGAGCTCGGATGACAGTACGATGTAGAAGAGAAGTCGTCTCAAGCATGGGGAAGTTGGCCGGATACGGCTACTTAAGTTTGGTGACTGACTATTGACATCGATCAATGGACACTCAAAACGGAACGGAAGACAACTCGAGAACGACTTCTGTAGAAGTATCAGTTGCGTCACACAATACACTAAGCTCAAAGTAATCTTACCTTCACTCTTACTTCGGGTCTGTGCGCTCACTGATTGTATTGCGCCTAAACGGCACTGATTTTCCATTTGTAACTCTCACCACACCGCATCAATACATTACCCAGATTGAACCAAGCGCCGTAACCTCCAGCAACCTAACGAGGTCTTTATGCGCCGAAGTCATGAAGATATCAACCACCGACCTACGTCCGCCTCAGACTGCCACGATGGAGTCATCAGAACAGCCACGCCGCCCATTATCCACGTTACTCTACCCAAGAACAGAGGAAGCACCATCAGCATACGAAACATCACCCCAACTTCCGTCAATCCCTGAGTCACTGCCATCTCCACCTTCACTGCGGCCAAAAGTGCATCAAGAACAGTCAACACCACCCTCACCACCAACCTCTCCACCCCTCATCGTCATCCACCCCGTCCCAGAACTCACCTCACCTACTTCCCCGACCTCGCCCTTCCCAGACAGCCTCCCACCCCGCCCCCAACCCGCCCAAAACGGAACTTTCATCTCCCGCCTCTTCAAGCGCGCACCCGCCCACCCCGATGACATAGAGCTCGGTCACCTTCCGCGTGGACACACACCAGAGGTTCCTGTTACGGACGCGGAGAAGGAACGGGAGTACAGGAGGAAGAAGGTATTGTTCATTTATATGATTTGGGGTGTGCTTCTCGTGCTTGCGATATGCGGGATGGTGGTTGGAGCGCAGATGTATAGGGGGAAGGTTAGTGATGAGGGTGGTGGTGAGAAGGTTAATAACTTTGAGGTTGTTGATGCGGATGGGGATGTGGTGGGAGGGGGAGGGGGAGGATGATGGGGGGTGGTTGGTTGATTGAAGTAGATACACGGGCTCAATAGATCAATGTCCGGACAAATGTCACTGGTGAAATGAGCCATGTAGCCAGCATCAGTGTCGGAACAGAGGAGGTTGAGATTGAGGATAGAACGATGAAGAGTGGCAAGAGATTCACGAATACATGATGCGAGAAGGTTATGCTAGATATGCTTCGTCATATGAATCTTCCTAGAAAGAATTAAAAAAAGTGTATTCACTGTCAATTGATAACTCGCGTGGCCTTGCACGGAAGCAGATCAAAGTTTAAGTGTCTTCAGACCTAGTCCTGGTTCTGTGTCACCATCACTATCTCGCTTACTCAATCCGTCTTGGCTAACTCGACCCCGACTGACCAACAGCAGACCACTCCGCTCACTGTCTCCTGCGCAGGAAACGACGTTCCTCAACATAACCAATTTTTTTACTGCTACAGGTATACCGCATAGAAGCATTACTACCTTGCTTTGTGCTGACATTCTAGCAGAACCACCGCTCTCCACCGCCATGGCTCCCAACCACACCAAAACAGACCAGCCCGTCTACCTCCGCATCTTCGGCTTTGATCTTCATTGCGACGCCGTCACGAGCAACGACCACAACACTTCCCAAGTCGACCGCGTAGCTACCTACAATGCCTACCACACTCAATACGCTGTACAGCCCTACCACTCTGTCCCCGCAGTAGAACTCTACCGCGATCAGCGCAACGCTGGGCTACTCTACATCTTGATCGCAGCTGGCGCGGCAGCAGCTCTCGTAATTGGAGTTGCAATGCTCTTATTCGGATTTATGCTGTTCATGTTCGCTGTTTGTTGGATTGTGGCATTCATGGTCGTTGTCGGATTGATGTGCTCGGTTATGTAAGGTAGATATAGATTGGGTGAGAAGTGAGCCAGCAGTGTGAACGACGGGAAGGAAGACAGGACTTATGGCAGAGCTGGCTCATATTGTTAATCGAGAGACGAAGAGCAGTTTCCAGTCAGCACGCAACTCGGATATAGTTCCAAGCTTGAGAATTGATGAGAAGAAAATCGGGTATGCTAGGTGGTGTTCTTTGCTGTATATGCATGAACTCGAAACATGCACTCAATCTCATCCGATACTCCAGCTAGCCTCACAGTCCAGGAAGTCACGTTCGGGTGCGGTTAGACCACCTGGACAAGTCCGGGCGCTCTTTCCTCTTCACGTTGCCGCCTGCTCACTATTTACTCGTTCCGCTAGCTCTCTTCTACGACTGCTCAAATACTCCTTCCACCCAGTGCTAACTGCGCAAGAACCAAATATCTACACTGCCCTTTCCCACGCTGCCATGAGTCTGCCACCCCTTAGCAACACTGAAACGCTCCTTCCTAACTTCCCAGCAGAGCGACCACTCTTACCTGCTAGGAACGCCTCCGATGGCGAAACCGACTACTCCACGGATGATAACCTCTCGAGCACCGGGTCTGACGGTTGGGTTGACTTTGGCCGCGGCGATTTGTACGAGGACATCTGCGACGACGACGACGACAACAACAACAACAAAAACAACGATGACAACAAAAACCATACCACCTACGTCAAGATCAAATCCAAAACTGGCGCATCCAGCCGGGTGAAGCCGCCCATCGTCTCTGCCAAGCATCTTTCGTCTCGCTCAAGAGCAAAGCACCGCGATTCTACCACTGACCACCGCGACTTCATTGTCTGCTTCATGATGATAATAGTCATTCTGGCGCTGTTGCTACCTGAGCGAACATTCGTTTTCTGCGAACTGGTGGGCTTCGTACTGGCCGAGGTTGCATCAATCTTGATCGAGGCAAAAATTCTCCGATTTGTATTAGCTGTGGTGTTGTTCACTGTGGCGAGCCTCAAGAAGCAGAACCCGTGAAAAGGAACAGGACGCGAAGAACAAGGGTATGTGAGGAAAGGAGATGAAATGAGACGCACTTGTTCTTGTTCAGAGGAACAATGATCGCTTCTAAGCGAAGGTATCACGGAGACAAAATCGAAGTTACTAGATGGTATCATTTGCTGCATATGCATGAGTAGAGTGAGTCGACTATTACTGGGTCTCCTCAACATATCCCAAGGCCTCTCCAACCTTGACCTTCATTCCTTGTTCAATGTTCCACTTGAACCCACCCTTCCTCTCCATACCCGTGAAGCCCTCATCGAGGCTGGGTCTTATGCCCTTTGGCGCCTCGAACACCAAAACGATAGTACTTCCTAGCTGGAAGCCACCCATCTCTTCACCGCGCTTGAGAGAATAACCGCCTAGTACGCGACTAGCGGAGGTGTAGGAGGCCTCGGCAAAACCGGAGTAGGGCTCACCACGAGCTGCAGCTTCTTCAGCGGCGCGATCGGCGGCAGTGTCGGTGGTGAGGCTGTTGGTGCGGAGTTCGCGATCGAAGTTGATCTTGATAGATCCGACGTTGGTTGCGCCGACGGGTGTGTAGGAGAAGAAACCCCAGCGCCAGCGACCGAGTAGGACAACGCGCTCGTTCAAGGTAAAAAGACCGGGCATGGTGCGTTGTAGGTATGGAGATACACTGTATAGTTCACCGGCGAAGTGACGGCGCGATTCCACGACCCATGATACCGGAGAGTGGAAACGGTGGTAATCGCCAGGCGCGAGGTATACGACGCAGTAGTAGAGTGCGGTAGGTGTCTTATTGGATGCCGGTGCCCACCAAGGGCGCTCAGCTTCGCTCAAGGCCATTTCAGCGCGTACCTCGGCTTCTGAAGAAGCAGCTGGTGCGGTGGACTGGTCCGTGGGCATCTCAGACGGCTTTCCGCCTTTTGGCCATGGTCCTGAGAATAGGTTGGGCAAGGTATACGAGATGCCATTCACGTTTGCGAATTCTTCATCTGCGCGGACAGTATCCTCTTCGTCCTTCGCTGTCTTCTCATGCTCGCTTGTGACGACCTGAGAGTTCGCGACGTTTTGGGCGGGTGTGCTGGGCTTGGTGGAGCCTAGAAGCGCATCTAAGCTGTATGTCACGCCTTTGACTTGTTCGACTTCGCCGTGCTCGATAGTACCGAATTGGATGACTTTGCCGTCTGCGGGAGAAAGGACGGCGTTGGGGTTCGGGTCGAGAGGGCGGACTCCGGGTTTTAGGGTGCGGTAGAAGAAAGCAGCGAGATTGGGGTAGACGTGGAGGTCGGGCTCGGAGACTTCAGAGAGGCTGTGACTTGTTAGCATTGGATGCCACTACTAGGCTGATGGTTGCTGACTTGACACCGAAGATCCAAGAGTAGAGCTTGAAGCCGGGTACGCGAAGGTAGTATGGAATGTCGATTTCGTTGAAGCGTCCCCAAACTCGCGAGAGGGCCTTGAGAGGTAGCGTGGACATGACCTGGACCGTCCATGGCCCGCTCGGCCGTATCCTCTCGCGCTTCTTCGGTCGGCCCTGGTTGTCCACTGCACCTTCCTCGCCATTCTGTCTCTCAGCCTCGGTATGCTTTTCTCTCCTCTGTATGCGATAGAGCTGGAATGCGCCGAGGAAGCCGACGCCGAGTGCAATTGGTATTGGCTCCCATTTTATCTTGGTGTTCTTGAGTGCGGAGTTCAGCCGTGACCTGAAGGACTCTTTCCTGTGGAAGTTCTGCTCATATGTTGCGCGCGTGGAGGAGAAGGTGCGAGACGGGACGGAGAGGCGCGCCTGTCGGTGTGTGGGCGTTTGGAAGCGCGGGCGGAGAGGGCCTCGCATGAGCTGGCGCGAACAGGAAGACGCCATGGCTATGTTGTATGCATTGGTCTCAAAGTTGCAGTGCGGAAAACGGCCAATTCCCCAGCGACGAGATGACGGCTATGGCGTCGCGTGGTGGGAAAATCAACTTCCTCGGTTGGCCAATGACGTATCCATCGGCGACGGGGCTCTAGCGCGCAACGGCGTCTACCGCTGGATATGGACAGTTCAATGCATCGCGTGCACAGGTCAAGCTTCTCGAAACATCCAAAGTCGAGGCGGCACTGACGCTCAGATTATCCGCCTGGACTTCATAGCAGATGGCAGGCGCGACCGTGGTCCTAAGCTGATACCAGGCTCTAATTCGGACACGTCGTCACTTCCCGACTTCCACCTGCACTCTCCACCTCGCACCATAGTCCCTCACTACACACAGCGGCCATGGCGGAAGAAGCGCAGACAGTCAACCTCAAGATCCTTTCACCCTCGTCTGATTTCGAGGGTGGTGTGAACCTCGCAGACGTCCCCGCTTCCACCACGGTCAAAGAGCTCCGGAGCCGCATACAGGATGCCGCGCCCTCAAAGCCTGCCCCAGAGCGCATGCGCCTCATCTATCGCGGCAGAGTAGTGGCCAATGATGCCGACACACTGAGCAATGTGTTTGGCGTGGACAATGTAGGGTCGCCAACCACGTGCGGTAGACCCACGCTGATGGTGAATACAGCTACGTGAGAACAAGGACCAGAGCCTCCACTTGGTTCTGCGGGAGCTTCCGACTACTGGGAACCCTCCAACGTCACCTACGCCACGATCCGCGACTGTCCCGAACCCTTTCCGCCCTGCGCAAGCCCCGGCTGTACCCGCAAACCCTCTGCAGACGAACCCATTCCGCGCGCTGCCACAGGCTCGACCGCACTCGCTGCCACCACTACCACCGCACCACCATCATATCCCGGGCCAAGCAAACGCGGTTCCCATTCCTCTCCCTCTTCCCCCACAACTGCAACAACAGTTCACGCAGGCCATGGCGCAACAGGGACAGCAGAACAACGAGCCGACTCCAGATTCGACATCCCAGCAGCCAGGACCAGACGCACCGAGACCCGCGGACGCCGCTCAAGGACTGCCCAATCTCCCTGGAAATGGCGACCAACCATTACGACGCGAAGGCGTGGGCCCTAACGGGGCGCGATGGACAGTCACATACAATCAGGTCAATATACCTGCGCAGATTCGACAGCCCGTTCCTGCATTCGGTCTTGCTCCACCGCTAGCGTTTGGTCGTCCACCGGTCCCGCCGGGCGTTATTCCCTCAATGGGCCACGACAGTACCCAGCGCTTGTTGCCACGCATCCAGACAATCTTCCAGGAAGCACAACGCGAGATGGAGAACGTGCGAACCTTGCTGCAGCCTGCGCGTCCATCGGAGACACAGACTGATCGACTTTCGCTTTCAAACACCTCTCCCCTGAACCTACCAGTTTGGCGAATCGATCACATCCGCCAACACCTCAACACCATCAACCAGAACTTGAACGTTGTCGAGCGGGCCCTCGCCCTTCTCCCTACAGAACCCGAGGTGGTAGCGTTGAGACGCTCAGTAACCGAGATTAGAGTGGACGCACTAGAATTGAACATCATACTCGATCGTCAACAAGGCGGAAGCCCCAGTCGATCAAGCATGTCCACAGCCATCAACACTCCGATTCTCGGACCTTCCTCTAGCACAATACCAGGCGCTCCGATAATGACTCCAGCTGTGCCTACTACATCTCAACCACGGACACAGAACACTACTCAGGCAATGCCTGCAGATGCGCCAACGGAGTTGTTTCTCTTATCAAGCCCTCAGGGCCCGGTTGGCGTTCTATTCGATCAGCAAGGCACATACACCACTGCCCCCATGGTCTCGACACTTCCATTTCAGAGTTTTACGAACCAGTTTGCTCAGAACAGACAGCTCCTCAATGGCCTTGGACAGCAGATAGCACGGGGGAATCCGCCCCCTAACCTTGAGCTGCACAGGCAGCTAGCCAACATGAGCCAGACCCAACGTCGGGACTGGATCCAGAATCAAAACCAAATCCAAAACCAGAATCAACATCAAAATCAGAATCAAGATCAGAATCAGAACCAAAACCAGAATCAAAACGCGAACGTAAACGTAAACCAACCAGAAGAGAACGATCGTATGGTCAACGTCGCTGGGCATATGTGGCTGATCTTCAAGCTGGCAGCATTCGTTTACTTCTTCTCAGGAGGTGGTGGCC
>Ga0265780_10003638_pt1 | contig 20152 bp, 18 predicted proteins | sample P1T30metagenome_FD_192432 | JGI IMG/M metagenome (GOLD analysis project Ga0265780, IMG submission 192432) | Plant litter microbial communities from East Loma Ridge, Irvine, California - P1 T30 | ecosystem: Environmental > Terrestrial > Plant litter > Unclassified | place: USA: California...
CAGGGTGCGGGCGGCGAACGGGCCGACGGTCGCGGCGAGGAAGCGCTCGACGTGCTCGAGGCCGGCGCGCAGGAGGGCGAGGTCGTCGGAGGGGGTCTCGGTCTCGACGTACGCCGTCAGGTCCTCGACCATGCGGTCGCGGCGGTCGGCGACGGCGTCGAGGAGCTCCCGGGGGCGACGGTCACGGCGCTCACCGGGCTGCCTCCACGGCGTCGACGAGTCCGCGGATGCGCTGCTCGTCCATCGGCGCCCCGTCCTCGACGGCGACGATCGCGGCGACCAGGGCGCGGATCCCGGGCGTGGGCACGCCGAGCCGCTCGCCGGCCTCGACGACGGGCGCGTAGTGGAGCGGCACCTCGGTCCTGCGGTGCCGGACGGCGATGTCGCGCCAGATGCCGGACCGTGTCTTGCTCTGCGTGGCGAGCCAGGCGACGAGTCCGTCGAGGGCTGCGCCGGTCGCGGCGGCGTCCGCACCGGGTGCGAAGGCCGACGGCTCGAACGCGTCGAAGGGCTCGGCGGTGATCCCCTGCGCCTCGGTGACGGCGAGCACCTCGCGGGCCAGGGCGGTCATGACGTCGCGGTTCCGGTCGATGAGCACGCTCATGTCCTCGTCGGCGAGCGCCGTGGCGGTGAGCATGGCGCCGAAGGCCAGCTTCGACCAGAGGAACCCGGCGACGTTGTCGGTGACGACCGGGCTCCCCCAGTGCCGGAGGTCGTCGGCCAGTCGGCGGTTGCGGTCGCTGGTGCCGCCGGCGTACTCGCCGAGGGCCATCGCGCCGAGTCCGCCGTCCTGGACCACGCCGGGGGCGACGACGTCGGCGAACAGGTCGACGAACGCGGTGACGGTGCGGTCCGTGCCGACGTGGTGGGCGATGACGGGCTCGTTCAGTCCGTTCTGCAGCGAGGCGACCCAGCCGTCACGGGCGAGCCGCGGGGCGATCCACGCGGCGGCCTGGTCGGTGGCGAGGGCCTTGACGGCGAGCAGGACCGGCCCGAGGTCGGTCGGGGCGTCCGGGTCGTCGACGTGCCAGACGGGGATCCTGGCGGTGCGCTCGCCGTCGGCGGTGCGGAGCCGGACGCCGTCCTGCCGGATGGCCGCGACGTGCGCGGGGTCGGCGTCGACGAGCTGGACGGGGACGCCGGCGGCGTCGAGGTGCACGGCGAGGGTCCCGCCGATCGCGCCGGCGCCGACGATCGTGTACGGCGTGGGGTCGGTCATGCGTGCTGTTCCTCTCGTGGCGTGCTGAGCGGCAGGGTGTGGGCGCCGGTGGACGATCCGCCGTCGACACGGAGCACCGTGCCGGTCACCCAGCCGGACTGCTCCGGGTCGGCGACCCAGAGGACCGCCTTGGCGATGTCGTCGGGTTCGCCGACGCGGCCGAGCGGGTTCGGCGAGACGGCGGCGGCGTACTCGTCGCTGACCCGGTTGACGTCGCTGTCGACGGCGACGAAGCCGGGGGCGACGGCGTTGACGCGGATACCGACGGAGCCGAGCTCGAGCGCGCTGGCGCGGGTGACCATCTCGAGCGCGGCCTTCGAGGTGCTGTACGGCGCGGCCCCGGGGCGGGCGCGGAGCGCGGCGCCGGAGGTGATGTTGACGACGGTGGGTGTCCGGCCGGCCGCGGTGGCCAGACGGGCGAGGGTCACGGTCGCCAGCAGGGGCGCCCGCACGTTGACGTGCTGCACGGCGTCCCAGGTCGCCGCGTCGAGCTCGGTGAACGGGGTGGCGGGGTACACCCCGGCCGCGTTGACGAGGACGTCGACGGGTGCGGTGTCCCACGCGGCGGTCACCGCCGCCGCCGGGGCGTCCGGGTCGCGCAGGTCGGCGACGAGCGTCCCGATGCCGGCTCCGGCGTCCACCACGATCGACCCGGCAGCGGCGGCGAGCGCGTCGGGCCGGTGGTCGACGAGCGTGACCCGGTCCCCGGCGCCGGCGAACCGTCGCGCGGTGGCGAGTCCGATGCCGCTCGCGCCGCCCGTGACGAGGACGTGCCGGCTCACCGGAGCACCTTGCCCTTCGTCTCCGGCATCGTCAGGTACACGACGAGCCCGATCGCCGCGGCGATCGCGCAGTAGACCCAGACGAGGTGCCCGAGACCGGCGCCGCTCATCCACGTCGTGATGTACGGGGCGGTCCCGCCGAAGATCGCGACGGCGAGGGCGTACGGCAGGCCGATGCCGGTGGCCCGGACCTCCGGCGGGAACTGCTCGGCCATGATGACGGCGCAGTTCGCGGAGTAGCCGAGCAGGAACAGGATGCCGATGATCTGGATGATCAGCAGCGACGCGAAGGTGCCGCTGAGGAAGGTGAACGCGGGCCAGGCGAAGAGCAGGAACCCGCCGGCGAAGATCGACATGGTGGGCTTGCGGCCGATCTTGTCGGACAGGATGCCGGCGAAGGGCAGCAGGACGAGGAAGACCACCATCGCGATGACGTTCGCGATGAGCGCCTGGTTGAGCGGGAGCCCCGTGGTGACGTGCGCGTAGGTCGGCATGTACGAGACCCACATGTAGTACAGGAGCGTGCCTGCGATGGTGATGCCGAACACGCGGGCGGTCGCGCCGGGGTGGTCGCGGAACATCGCGACGACGGCGTTGCGCTTCGGCCCGGCGGCGCGGAAGTCGCGCTCCCGCTGGGCGGTGAACGACTCCGTCTCCTCGACGGAGGTCCGCAGCCAGATCCCGACGAGGCCGATGAGCGCGCAGAACACGAAGGCGGCACGCCATCCCCAGGCGTCGAGCGCCTCGGCGGAGAGCGACGACGTGATGACCGCTCCGATGCCGGAGGCGATGAGCACGCCGGCGCCCACCGACACCTGCTGCCAGGACCCGGCGAAGGCGCGACGCTTCGGCGCCGCCGACTCGACGAGGAAGGCGGACGACGACCCGAACTCGCCGCCGGCGGAGAAGCCCTGCGCGAGACGGGCGAGCAGCAGGACGATCGGCGCCGCGATCCCGATGGTGGCGTAGTCCGGCGTGATGCCGATGACGAGGGACGCGATCGCCATCAGGGCGATGGTCAGCATGAGTCCCTTCTTCCGGCCGTGGCGGTCCGCGTACGCGCCGAGCACCGCGGCGCCGATCGGCCGCATGACGAACCCGACCGCGAAGACGGCGAGGGTGGCGAGGAGCGCGGCGGCGTCGTTGCCGGGCGGGAAGAAGTGGTGGCCGAACACCGACGAGAACGTCGTGTACACGGCCCAGTCGATCCACTCGACCACGTTGCCGATGCCGCCGGCGATGATCGCCTTGCGGCCGCGTGCGCTGAGCCGGGTCTCGTGGGGGGCGGCGGGGGCGGCGGTCGTGGTGCCGACCGTGGGGTCTGCTGCTTCTGCTGTCATCGTTGCGTCGACTTCCGGGTGGAGGAACGGGGTGCGGAACGGGGTGCGGAACGGGTGGAGCAGCGGACGGGAGGCGCGGTGCGGGCGGGCACCGGGCCTCCCGTCCGTCAGGTGGTGGCGTCCGTCGCGGACGCGACCACCGGGTCGAGACCGCTCACGGTCGCGACGTGCTCGGCGAGTCCGGCGTGGGTGGTGAACCAGACGTCGTCGAAGGATCGGATGTGGGCGAGGAGCGCCTCGAGGACGACGAGGCGGGACCGGTGCCCGATGAAGTGCGGGTGCATGGTGAGCTGGAAGACGCCGCCCTCGGCGCGCGCGACGTCGAACTCGTCGCGCCAGATGCGGCCGACCTCGTGCGGCGGGGTGTACGGGCGCAGCGACTGGAAGCGCTCCATCATGAGGTAGGGCGCGTCGTCGCGGATCCAGTCCACCGGGATCTCGACGATGCCGGTCGGCTCGCCGCGGTGCAGGATCTCGTAGGGGTCGTCGTCGGCCATGAGCGACGAGTCGTACCGGAAGCCGAGCTCGCGGGCGACGTCGAGCGTGGAGTCGCTGAAGTCCCACGACGGCGTCCGGATGCCGGTCGGACGGACGCCGGTCTGGCTGGTGAGCACGTCGACCGCGCGGGTGAGCAGGTCGAGTTCGTCGTCGTGCCCGAGCAGGGTGTTGCGCTCGTGGATCCAGCCGTGCACGGCGACCTCGTGCCCGTGCTCGACGTAGGTGGGCGCCTCGTCCGGGCGGAGCAGCGCGCAGACCGCGGGCATGTAGAACGAGGACGGCGCCTCGTACCGGTCGAGGAGCCGGAGGATGCGCGGCACGGCGGCGCGGGCGCCGTACTCCCCCATCGCCATGCGGCCCGGCGAGGTCTCCCCGTCACGGAGCGACGGGGTCTCGTGGTCGGAGTCGAAGGAGATCGCGACGGCCACCGCCGCACCGCCGGGCCAGCGTCCGGGTCCCGCGGGCGGGAGCAGGGTGCGGCCGGCGCGGACCTCCTCGACGTGTCCGCGCCACGTCGCCTCGTCCCACTGCCAGGGCTGCTGTGCCGGTGCGTCGTTCATGCGTTCCCTCCGGAGGTGGTCGGTGCGACGGCGGGCGCCGAGGCGTCGGTCGGCGGGACGAAGCGTCCCTCGTTGATGCGGCTCCACATGCGTTTCACGGTGCGCAGCTGCACGGTCACGTCGACCTCGCGCACCCCGGGCAGCGCGCCGAGGACGTCCGTGGTGAACGTGTAGACCGACGCGAAGTCCGGCAGGAACGCCTGGCCGATGAGGTTGTAGCGTCCGAGCGACGCGGCGGCGTAGTGCACGGACGGGTGGGCGGCGAGCTGTGCGGCGGCGGCGGGGAGCTGGTCGGGCGCGACGGAGATCCACACCTCGAGCTCGGTCGAGCGGCCGAGGAGCGCCGGGGCGACGAGCGGGCCGATCCGGAGCCGACCGGACTGCACGAGGTCCTCGAGCGTCCGCCGGGTCGCCGCCTCGGACCGGCCGACCTCGCGCGCCAGGTCGGTGAGCGGCTTCCGGCCGTCGCGGACGAGGGCCGCGAAGACGGCGCGCTCCTCGTTGGTGGCGTCGGCGTGCATCGGCGCGACACCCTCGCGCGTCGCCGGGTCGGGGGCGGGGGCGTTCGCCGTGCTGGATCGCGGGACCGGACCGACGGTCGCGTCGCCCGGGAACACCGTGAACGGCGCCGTGAAGGTGCGCACGATCGGCAGCGCTTCGGTCTCGACCGGCCGGCCGTCCACCTCGATGGTGCTGAGGAACGCGGTGAGGTCGTCGACCCGCGGGAGCACGACCTCGGCGGAGCAGTCCGCCGAGCCGGTGAGCGTCGCGACGAAGCGGACCTCCGGTCGCAGCGCGAGTGCGTCCGCGAGCGCGTCGGCCCGGGCGGCGCCGGAGCGGATGCGGACCTTCGTCGAGACGCCGAACCCGGCGGCGAGCACGTCGGACGCGGCGATCACGCGCACCGACCCGTCCTCGACGAGCCGGGTGATCCGGCGCTGCGCCGTCGACGTGGAGCAGCCGGCTGCTTCGCCGATCGCCGCCCACGAGGCACGGCCGTCGCGCGCCAGCGCCCGCAGCACCGCGCGGTCGACCTCGTCCGCTCGGACGGTGGCGCTGCTCGTGATCGGCATGCCGGACAACGTATTGGGTCACCAGAAGCCCGTCAAGCGAGCTTTTTCGTCATCGCACTCCTGTAACACGATGTTTTCATCCGCGCGATCGGCTCATCGGAGGTGCGCGGACCTCGCCGAGCCGGATCGCGTACCGTCTCGGGGGTGAACGGTGTCGGACTGATCGACGAGGCCGGACGGCTGCGACTCCTCGGCGCCGGCGTGACGGGGGCCGCGTTCGCCGCCGTGCTCGCCGTGCTCCTGGTGACCTCGTGGACCGGTGCGACCACCGCCGTCCTCGTCGCCGTCGGCGTCCCCGCCGCCGCGGTCGGCGCGGCCGTCGCCGTCGTGCTGCAGCTGCGTTCCTGGCGCGCCGAGGGCGGGTACCGCCGGGCGGTGGAGGTCCGCGACTGGATCGTCGCCGGGCAGGTCCCCGCCGGCGTCCCCGCCGACCGGTGGATCCCGGCGGTGCAGGCGCAGGCGGACCGCGAGGGCGGCGGCTGGGGCAAGATCGTCCTCTGCACCCTCTGGGCGGCCATGACGTGGTCGATGCGGGACCAGCACGGCCCCCTCGTCACGACGATGCTCGTGCTGTTCTGGCTCCTCCTCGGCCTCTGGAGCGCCGTCTGGGTCGTCCCCCGGGCGCGCGCGGCCCGCGCGCTGCTCCGCCGGGGCGTGTCGACGCCCGGGTGAGTACGCTCGGGACCATGCAGAGTCGCACCCTCGGCCGTACCGGCCGCTCCGTGTCCGTCGTCGGTCTCGGCACCTGGCAGTTCGGCGGGGACTGGGGTCCCGTGTCGGAGGCCGACGCCGCCGCCGTCATGGACGCCTCCGTCGAGTCGGGCGTCACGCTCTTCGACACCGCCGACGTCTACGGCGACGGCCGCAGCGAGCAGCTCATCGGGGGGTGGCGCGCGGCGAACCCCGACGTGCCGCTGACCGTCGCCACGAAGATGGGCCGCCGCGTCGACCAGGTGCCGTCGAACTACGTCGCCGCGAACTTCCGCGAGTGGGTCGACCGCTCGCGCCGCAACCTCGGGCAGGACACCCTCGACCTCGTGCAGCTGCACTGCCCGCCGACCGCCGTGTTCGCCGACGACGCCGTGTACGACGCGCTCGACGCACTCGTCGCGGACGGCTCGATCGCCGCCTACGGCGTCAGCGTCGAGACCGCCGACCAGGCCCTCACCGCGATCGCCCGCCCCGGGGTGGCGTCCGTGCAGATCATCCTGAACGCCTTCCGCCTCAAGCCGCTCGACGCGGTGCTGCCCGCCGCACGGGAGGCCGGGGTCGGCATCCTCGCGCGCGTCCCGCTCGCCTCGGGGCTGCTCTCCGGCAAGTACACGACCGAGACCTCCTTCGCCGAGGGCGACCACCGCAACTACAACCGCCACGGCGAGGCGTTCGACCAGGGCGAGACGTTCAGCGGCGTCGACTACGAGGACGGCGTCCAGGCGGCGCAGGCGTTCGCGGCGGCGCTGCCGGAGGGGGTCTCGGTGCCGCAGGCCGCCATCGCGTGGATCATCGCGCAGGACGGCGTGACCGCCGCGATCCCCGGTGCCCGGAACCCGGAGCAGGCCGGCTCCAACGCGGGCGCCGGGTCGCTGCCCGAGGTCCCCGGCCTCGACGACACGGTGCACGAGCTCTACGACCGCTGGTTCCGCGCCACCGTGCACGACCGCTGGTGACCGGGTCCGGCCGGGGACGCCGGGCCGCCCCGGCCGCAGCGGTGCCGGTGCCGGTGCCGGTGCTTCATCGTCCGGGTCGACGGACGGCGGCGGGTCGGTGACCAGCGGTCCATCGCGCTGACGCAGCGGCGGCGAGGCCGAGCACCCCGGCGACGACGGTCGGGCGCTCGACGTGGGCGAAGTGGCCGCAGTCGTCGAGCAGCACGGTCCGCACGCCGGGGACGAGCCGTCCCAGGTCGTCCAGGTCCCGCACGCGCGCGAAGACGTCGCCCCGACCGGCGATCGCGGTCACCGGGCAGGCGATCCCGCGCCACCGTTCGACGTCGTAGGCGGCGGCAGCACGCGCCACGGCGGTGAACGCCCGCGGACGGAGTTCGTCCACGAAGGCGTCGAGCACGCTGCGGTCCAGCCGGCGCACGTGGGTGAACACCGGCGCGGCCAGGAGCGGCAGCAGACCGACCCGCGCCAGTGTCCGGAGGACCGTGCGGCCGGCGTCCCCGGTCACCGCGAGCCCGGCACGCAGCAGCGTGAACGCCGGGAGCGTGCGCAGGGCACGGAGCGGGCGCCGTGCGGCGTCGGCGGTGGCGACGGTCGTGCCGGACACCAGCCCGAGCGAACGCACCCGGTCCGGACGGGTCGCCGCGAGGTGGAGCCCGACGAACGCGCCCATCGAGTGCCCGACGACGTCGACCGCCCCGATCCCGAGGGCGTCGAGCACCGCGACGACAACACCGACGGCGCCGTCGACGTCCAGCGGCGTCGACGGCGCGGGCGACGCTCCCCAGCCGGGCAGGTCGACGAGCACGAGGCCGCGTCCCCCGGCACCCCGGGCCGCGTGCAGCAGCGGCGTCCAGGTCGTCCACGACCCGGCGACGCCGTGCAGCATGAGCAGCGGCGCGGGCCCCGGCCGGTGGTGCACCACGACGGGTCCGCCGCCCGCCGGGACGACCGTCTCGGTCAGCCCCCAGCGCCGGGCGTCGGAGACGACCGGGAAGGGCGCGTAGGTGTCGTCGGCGGCCGCCCGACCGGGTGGGCCGGCGTCGAGAACGTGCACCGTGCCTCCCGTCGGTCCGACGCGTCCGCGTCGTCGGGAGGGGTTCGGAACCCTAGCCGACGGCGACTGGTGCGGTGCAGGCAGCGAGCCGGTCGAGCGCGGCGCGGTACTCGGTCACGTCCCGGGCCACACCCGGCTCGGTGATGATCGACGCCTTGATCCGGCCCTGCACGTCGATGACGAAGGTCGCGCGGTTCGCGAAGCCCTTCTTGTCGAGGAACACGCCGTACTCCTTGGACACGGCGCCGTGCGGCCAGAAGTCCGCGAGGAGCTCGAAGTCGTAGCCGTTCGCCTGCGCGAAGGAGCGCAGCGTGGCCTTCGAGTCGACGGAGACGCCGATGAGCTCGACCCGCTGGTCCTGGAACATCGCGATGTTGTCCTGCAGCGCGCACAGCTCGTTCGTGCACGTCGACGAGAAGGCGAGCGGGAAGAAGACGAGCGCCACCGGGCGGACGCCCCGGAAGTCGCTGAGCCGGACGTGCTCGCCGAACTGGTTCGGGAGTTCGAAGTCCGGCGCGAGTGAGCCGATCTCCAGGGCCATCGGTGCGTTGCTTCTTCCCCGGGCGTGGGATGTGCCCGTGTCTCCGTGCACGCACGGATCGCCCGTGCACGATCGGCAATCGTACGCCGACGGCACCCGAATGCAAGCGCGCGTCCGCCAGCGCGTCACCATCAGCCTGCCGGTCGGTCGTGGGGCCTAGAGTGGTGGGGGTTTCCCCGCGGTCGCGACCCGATCCGGCGGGAACCGCCATGTCCACCACCACGAGAACGAACGAGGTCAAGGGTGACGGTGAACGACCAGGACCCGCGCAGCACCGCAGGGACCGACCAGGACCCGGAGGAGACCGCAGAGTGGCGTGAGTCGCTCGACGGTCTCGTCGCGACGCACGGCCACCAGCGGGCCCGCGAGATCATGCAGAGCCTGCTGAAGCGCTCGAACGAGCTGCACCTCGGCGTGCCCATGGTCCCGACGACCGACTACGTCAACACGATCGCGCCCGAGGACGAGCCGGAGTTCCCCGGCGACGAGGAGCTCGAGCGCCGCTACCGCCGGTGGATCCGCTGGAACGCCGCGATCACCGTGCACCGCGCGCAGCGGCCCGGCATCGCCGTCGGCGGCCACATCTCGACCTACGCGTCGAGCGCCGCGATGTACGAGGTCGGCTACAACCACTTCTTCCGCGCGCAGGACCACCCGTCCGGTGGCGACCAGGTGTTCTTCCAGGGCCACGCCTCCCCCGGCATGTACGCCCGCGCCTTCATGGAGGGCCGGCTCAGCGAGGACCAGCTCGACGGCTTCCGCCAGGAGAAGTCGCACGCCGGCGGTGGCCTCTCGTCGTACCCGCACCCGCGTCTCATGCCGCACTTCTGGCAGTTCCCGACCGTGTCGATGGGCATCGGCCCGATCAACGCGATCTACCAGGCGCAGCAGGCCAAGTACCTGTCCAACCGCGGCATCAAGGACGCGTCCGACCAGCAGGTCTGGGCGTTCCTCGGCGACGGCGAGATGGACGAGGTCGAGTCCCGCGGGCAGCTGCAGGTCGCCGCGAACGACGGCCTCGACAACCTCAACTTCGTGATCAACTGCAACCTGCAGCGCCTCGACGGCCCGGTGCGCGGCAACGGCAAGATCATCCAGGAGCTCGAGGCGTTCTTCCGCGGCGCGGGCTGGAACGTCATCAAGGTCGTCTGGGGCCGCGAGTGGGACGACCTGCTCGCCCGCGACACCGAGGGCGCGCTGCTCAACCTGATGAACCAGACGCCGGACGGCGACTACCAGACGTACAAGGCCGAGAACGGCGCCTACGTCCGCGAGAACTTCTTCGGCCGCGACCCGAAGGCGCTCCAGCTCGTCGAGGACTACAGCGACGACCAGATCTGGAACCTCAAGCGCGGCGGGCACGACTACCGCAAGGTCTACGCCGCGTTCAAGGCCGCGACCGAGCACAAGGGCCAGCCGACGGTCATCCTCGCGAAGACCGTCAAGGGCTACGGCCTCGGCCCGAGCTTCGAGGGCCGCAACGCGACCCACCAGATGAAGAAGCTCACCCTCGACAACCTCAAGCAGTTCCGCGACGAGATGCGCATCCCGATCTCGGACGCGCAGCTCGAGGAGAACCCGTACACGCCGCCGTACTACCACCCCGGCAACGACGACGAGGCGATCCAGTACATGCACGAGCGTCGCCGCGCGCTCGGCGGGTACGTGCCGGAGCGCCGCACGAAGTACACGCAGGTGTCGCTCCCGGACGACTCGAAGTACCAGGTCGTCAAGAAGGGCTCCGGCAAGCAGGAGGTCGCCACGACGATGGCGTTCGCCCGCCTGCTCAAGGACCTGCTCCGCTCGCCGGACTTCGGCGACCGCGTGGTCCCGATCATCCCGGACGAGGCGCGCACGTTCGGCATGGACGCCTACTTCCCGACCGCGAAGATCTACAACCCGAACGGCCAGCACTACACGTCGGTCGACCGCGAGCTGCTCCTGGCGTACAAGGAGAGCCCGCAGGGCCAGATCGTCCACGTCGGCATCAACGAGGCGGGCGCCCTCGCGGCGTTCACGGCCATCGGCACCTCGTACTCGACGCAGGGCGAGCCACTCATCCCGGTCTACGTCTTCTACTCGCAGTTCGGGTTCCAGCGCACCGGCGACGCCATCTGGGCGGCCGGCGACCAGATGGCGCGCGGCTTCATGATCGGTGCGACCGCCGGCCGCACGACGCTGACGGGCGAGGGCCTGCAGCACGCCGACGGCCACTCGCTGCTCCTCGCGGCGACGAACCCCGCGGTGGTGTCCTACGACCCGGCGTACGGCTACGAGATCGGCCACATCGTCAAGTCCGGCCTCGAGCGCATGTACGGCACGAACGAGGACGGCTCGCCGAAGCACGCCGACCCGAACGTCATGTACTACCTCACCGTCTACAACGAGCCGCTCGTGCAGCCGGCCGAGCCCGAGGGCGTCGACGTCGAGGGCATCGTCAAGGGCATGTACCTGCTCAAGCCGAGCGAGCACGACGGCCCGAAGGCCCAGCTGCTCGCGTCGGGCGTGGCCGTGCCGTGGATCCTCGAGGCGCAGCAGCTGCTGGCCGAGGACTGGGGCGTGTCCGCCGACGTCTGGAGCGTCACGAGCTGGGGCGAGCTGTACCGCGACGGCCTCGACGCCGAGCAGCACGCGTTCCTCAACCCGAACGAGCAGCCGCGCACCCCGTACGTCACCGAGCGCCTGCGCGGGACCGAGGGTCCGGTCGTCGCGGTGAGCGACTTCATGCACGCCGTGCAGGAGCAGATCCGTCCGTTCGTGCCGACCGACTACGCCACGCTCGGCGCCGACGGGTTCGGTTTCTCCGACACGCGCCCGGCCGCCCGCCGCTTCTTCCACATCGACGGCCCGTCGGTCGTCGTGCGGACGCTGCAGCAGCTCGCGAAGCAGGGCGTTGTCGACCAGGCGCTCGTGCAGCAGGCGATCGACAAGTACCGTCTGCACGACGTGACCGCGGGCACCACCGGCAGCGCTGGCGGCGAGAGCTGATCAGCCGGTGAGCACACCCCGCACCGACCCCGCCGGGGGCCGGGAGAGCGACCGCGAACGCGCGCTCTCCTGGCTCCGGCAGGTGTCGGGCGAACTCTCCACCGCCACGATCAAGCGGCTGGAGGACACCCTCCCCTGGTACAGCGAGATGCCCCCCGGGCGTCGGTCCGCTGTGGGCCTCGTCGCCCAGGCCGGCATCACGTCGTTCATCTCGTGGCTCGAGGGCAGCGCGTCCACGCCGTGGATCGCCGCCGCGGACGTCTTCGGCTCCGCACCGCGGGAACTCCTCCGCTCGGTGAGCCTGCAGCAGACGCTGCAGCTGATCCGGGTGGTCGTCACCGTGGTCGAGGAGCGCGCGAAGGACGACGAGATGCTGCAGGAGGCGATCCTGAAGTACTCGCGCGACATCGCCTTCGCCGCGGCCGACGTCTACGCCCGCGCAGCGGAGGCCCGCGGGCTGTGGGACGCCCGGCTCGAGGCGCTCGTGGTCGATTCGATCCTCTCCGGCGAGTACGACGACGAACTCCCCTCGCGGATCGCGGCCCTCGGCTGGCACGGACACGGCGAGGTCGCGGTCCTCGTCGGCAACGCCCCGAAGCAGCTCGAGGTCGACCAGATCCGCCGCACCGCCCGCCACATGGACGCCGACGTGCTCATCGGCGTGCAGGGGTCCCGTCTCGTCGTCGTCATCGGGCGCGCCACGCCGCGCGACGACGTGCCCGAGGGCGAGGAACCGGTGTCCTTCACCGCCATCGCGCAGGCCCTCGAGCCGTCCTTCGGCGACGGGCACCTGGTGCTCGGCAACGAGGTCCCCGGGGTCGTCGACGCGTCGACCAGCGCCAAGGGCGCCCTCGCCGGGTTCGCCGTCGCACGTGCCTGGCGCGGGGCTCCCCGTCCGGCGCTGGCCGACGACCTGCTGCCCGAGCGTGCCCTCGCCGGCGACCCCCTCGCCCGGTCCGCCCTCGTGCAGCGCATCTACGTCCCGCTCAAGGACCAGTCCACCGAGCTCCTGCAGACCCTGTGGTGCTACCTGGACACCGGTCGCTCGCTCGAGGCGACGGCTCGGGAGCTCTTCGTGCACCCGAACACCGTGCGCTACCGGCTCCGCCGGGTCGCCGACATCATCGGCTGGGACGCCACGCACGCGCGGGACGCCCTCATCGTGCAGTCCGCGCTCATCCTCGGCGCGATGTCCGAATCCTCGGCCGGGCGTCGGCGCCTGCCACAGCGCCGCTGATCACGCACCCGCGTCTCATCCCGCGGGCACGAGCCCTGTCCGGTGGGACTTGCACAACGTCCTCGCCGGATTCGTGTGGGAAGTCCACACGGGTCCGGCGCTGCGCGGCCGCGAGGATTGTCCGGTGATCGTCGTCGTCGCGCCCGGACAGGGCTCCCAGACCCCCGGCTTCCTCGCTCCCTGGCTCGAGGACACCGCCGTCCGTGACCGGGTCGGCGCCTGGTCCGACGCGATCGGCGTGGACCTGGTGCGGCACGGCACCGAGTCGGACGCCGACACCATCAAGGACACCGCCCTCGCGCAGCCGCTCATCGTCGCCGCCGGCCTGGTGACCGCGCACGCCCTGCTCGCCGAGGGTCGTCGTGCCCTCGTCGGCGGCGTCGCCGGCCACTCGGTCGGTGAGTTCACCGCCGCGGCCGTCGCCGGGATCCTCGAGCCCACCGACGCCGTGTCCCTCGTCGCCGAGCGCGGTCGGGCCATGGCGGACGCCGCCGCGCTGGAGCCGACCTCGATGGCGGCGGTCCTCGGCGGCGACGCCGACGCCGTCGCGGCCGCGCTCGAGGAACACGGTCTCGCGCCGGCGAACCACAACGGCGGCGGCCAGACCGTCGTCGCCGGGGCGGCCGACGCCATCGCCGCGCTCGTCGCGGACCCGCCGGCCAAGGCGCGCGTGGTGCCCCTCGCCGTCGCCGGCGCCTTCCACACCCGGTACATGGCCCCCGCGGTCGAGCGGGTCGCGCCGGTCGCGGCCGCCGCCACCGTGCAGGACCCCACGCTCCCGATCTGGACGAACGCCGACGGCTCCCGCATGGACGACGGTCGCGGCTTCGTCGACCGCATGGTCCGACAGATCGCGAACCCGGTGCGCTGGGACGCGGTGATGGAGTCCTTCGCCGCCGCCGGGGTCACCGGCATCATCGAACTCGCGCCCGCCGGCGCCCTGGTCGGCCTCGCCAAGCGCGGCCTCCGCGGCACCCCGACCGTGGCCATCAAGACCCCCGACGACCTGCCCGCAGCGATCGACCTGCTGCAGAGCGCGGGCCAGGAAGCAGACGCAACCGCATGACCGACGCCACCACCCCGACGACCGCGACCGACGCAGCCGAGCCGACCCGCGCCTCCCGGCCGCTGCTGCAGCAGCGTCGCGGCCACGAGTTCACCCGGATCCTGGCCTTCGGCGCCGCCCGCGGCGAGAACGTCGTGCCCAACGACGACCTCGTCGGCCCGATCGACTCCTCCGACGAGTGGATCCGGCAGCGCACCGGGATCGTGACCCGCAAGCGTGCCGGTGCCGACGTCGAGGCGGTCGACCTCGCCGAGGCGGCCGCGCGCGAGGCCATCGAGAAGGCCGGCATCGAGCCGTCCCAGATCGGCGTGGTGCTGGTCAGCACCGTCACGCACACCGTCGCGACCCCGTCCATGGCGTCCCTGCTCGCCGAGCGGATCGGCGCGACCCCCGCGGCGGCGTACGACGTCAGCGCCGCCTGCGCCGGCTACGCGTACGGCATCGCCCAGGCGGACTCGTTCATCAAGTCCGGACTCGCCGACCACGTGCTCGTCATCGGCGCCGAGAAGCTCAGCGACGTCGTCGACCCGACGGACCGGTCGATCTCGTTCCTGCTCGGCGACGGCGCCGGCGCGGCGGTCGTCGGCCCGAGCGACCAGCCCGGCATCGGCCCGTCCATCTGGGGCTCCGACGGCTCCAAGTGGGACGCCATCGGCATGACCGCCACCTACAACGAGTGGGCGGCCGGCGCGCCCCGTCCGACCATGCGGCAGGCCGGCCAGACCGTGTTCCGCTGGGCGGTGTGGGAGATGGTGAAGGTCGCCCGTCAGGCCCTCGAGGCCGCGGGCGTCGAGGCGAACGACCTCGCCGCGTTCGTGCCGCACCAGGCGAACATCCGGATCATCGACGAGTTCGTCAAGCAGCTCGGCCTGCCCGAGTCCGTCGTCATCGCCCGCGACATCACGACCACCGGCAACACGTCGGCGGCGAGCATCCCGCTCGCCACACACCGCCTGCTCGAGGAGAACCCCGAGCTGTCCGGCGGCCTCGCGCTCCAGATCGGCTTCGGTGCCGGCCTCGTGTTCGGCGCGCAGGTCGTCGTCCTCCCCTGACCATCCGCCCGCCTCCGGGCGCGAGCACCGCTCGTGCCCTAGGCTGGTCCACGGTCAAACGACACCCCCCAAGGAGAACCCTCATGGCCCTGTCCAACGAAGAAGTCCTCGCCGGCCTGGCCGAGCTGATCAACGACGAGACCGGCATCGCGACCGACACCGTCGCCGCCGACAAGTCCTTCACCGACGACCTCGACATCGACTCGATCTCGATGATGACCATCGTCGTGAACGCCGAAGAGAAGTTCGACGTGAAGATCCCGGACGAAGAGGTCAAGAACCTCAAGACCGTGGGCGACGCCGTCGACTACATCGTCAAGGCGCAGGCCTGACGCGAGCTTCCTGAGCGCCGCGGCCCCGGCGGACCAGCCACGGGCCGCGGCGCTCATCTCGTCCGCACGGGCGGCAGCACCTCCACATGTGCGCCCGCAGCCCGACTCACGCTCGTCCACACGAAAGAACACGTCGTCCATGACCAACAAGACCGTCGTCGTCACCGGGATCGGTGCGATCACACCCCTCGCCGCGACCGCCCCGGAGACGTGGGAGGCGCTGCTCGCCGGCAAGTCCGGCATCACCCGCATCGAGGACCCGCGCTACGCCGACCTCGAACTCCCCGTCGAGTTCGCCGGTCAGGGGCGCCGCTTCCTCACCGACCAGCTCACCCGCCCCGAGACGAAGCGCCTCGACCCGTCGTCACAGCTGTCGCTCGTCGCCGCGCGCGAGGCCTGGGCCGACGCCGGCATCGACGCCGAGTCGGTCGTCCCCGAGCGCCTCATCGTCGACTGGGCGACCGGCATCGGCGGCGTGAACACGCTGCTCGACGCCTGGGACACGCTGCGCGAGAAGGGTCCGCGTCGCGTCCTGCCGATGACGGTCCCGATGCTCATGGCGAACGGCCCGGCCGCCGCCATCGAGATGGAGTTCGGAGCCCGCGGCGGTGCCCGCACCTACCTCTCCGCGTGCGCGTCCTCGACGGAGTCGCTCGCCGAGGCCTACCGCCACGTCGCGTCCGGCGACGCCGACATCGTCATCACCGGTGGTGCCGAGGCCGCGCTGCACCCGCTGCCCCTCGCCGCGTTCGCCGCGATGCAGGCGCTGTCCCGCCGCAACGACTCCCCCGAGACCGCCTCGCGTCCGTACGACGTCACGCGTGACGGCTTCGTGCTCGGCGACGGTGCCGCGGCGCTCATCCTCGAGTCGAAGGAGCACGCCGAGGCCCGTGGGGCGACGATCTACGCCGAGGTCGCCGGAGCCGGGATCACCTCGGACGCGTTCCACATCACCGCGCCGGACCCCGAGGGCAGCGCCGCCGCCCGCGCCGTCATCACCGCGCTCGAGCACGCCGGTGCCGCGCGCGAGGACGTCGTGCACGTCAACGCGCACGCCACCTCCACTCCCGTCGGCGACGTCGCCGAGTACCACGCCATGCGTCGTGTCTTCGGCGACCACCTCGACGACATCGTCGTGTCGGCCACGAAGGCGTCGACCGGTCACCTCCTGGGTGGCGCCGGCGCGATCGAGGCGGCCTTCACCGTCCTCGCCCTGCACAACCGGGTGGCACCGCCGACGATCAACCTCACCCAGCAGGACCCGGAGATCGTGATGGACGTCGCGACCGCGCCGCGAGAGCTGCCGGCGGGCGACCTGCTCGCGGTGAGCAACTCGTTCGGCTTCGGTGGGCACAACGCCGTCGTCGCGTTCCGCTCCGTCTGACGTTCGCGGCCTGGAGGCCCGTCCTGCGTCCGCAGGGCGGGCCTCCGTGGACCCGGGGCCGGGCCCTGTGCCGCGGCTCGGGCGGGCTTCTCGTCGCAGGGCGGCTTCTCGTCGCACGACATGCCGCTCACGTCCGACCCCGACGGCGCGTCGTGCGACCGGAACGTCCGCACGCGGCGCGTCGTGCGACCGGAGGACTGGCAGGAACGGGGACCGGATGTGGGCGCGGAGGCCGGGCACCTGCCGGGCGGGACGACGAACGCCGCCGGCTCCGGGAGCGGGCGGCGTCGTACGTCGGAGGACGATCGGATCGGGGAGCGTCAGCCCACGCGGTGCAGCCAGACGACGGGGTTGCCCTCGGCGGCGTGCCGGAACGGCTCGAGCTCGTCGTCCCACGCCTGGCCGAGCGCCAGCCGCAGCTCGCGGTGCAGTTCGAGCGCGTTGCTCCCCGCGACCTCCATCGCGTAGCGCACGCGGTCCTCGGGCACGACCATGTTCCCGGTGACGTCGGTCTGCGCGTAGAACACCCCGAGGTCCGGGGTGTGCATCCAACGTCCGCCGTCGGACCCGGCCGTCGGCTCCTCGGTGACCTCGTACCGGAGGTGCTCCCAGCCGCGCAGGGCAGAGGCGATCGCCGCGCCGGTGCCGACCGCTCCGGTCCAGGTGAACTCGGTGCGTCGGGCACCGTCCTGGGCGGGCTGGTCGAGCCACGAGAAGTTCACGGCACGGTTCATGGCGCGGCCTGCAGCCCACTCGATGTGTGGGCAGAGCGCGCGCGGGGCGGAGTGCACGTAGAGCACCCCGGTGGTCGTTCCGGTCACGATTCCTCCGATTCGTCAGGTGCGACTTCCCCATCGACCTGATCCGGAGGCTGCGGATCGGAACCATCGATATGCGATTGTGATGTCCTGGCGGACACGCCCATTATGCAGGCTGACCGCTGGGAACGCCAGGGCGGACGACCGATCAGTGCAGGACGTGCCCCCGGGCGTCGACTGGGTGGCGCTCCCCCGCGTCGAGCGGCACCGGGATGCGGTTGTCCTCCGGCGGGATCGGGCACGCGAACAGGTACGAGAACGCGCACGGCGGCAGGACGAGCCGGTTCCAGTCGAGCTCGACGTCCGCTGCCGTCCCCGGGTCGTCGAGGTACAGGAAGCGCCCCATCGAGTACGAGCTCCCGGCGTCGTCCTCGGGCAGGGCGCTCGTGCCGTCCTGCACGATGAGCTGCAACCGCCGCGCCCCCGCGTGCGGCGCGGACCGCACGGCGACGAGCCGGACGACGGCGCCGCCGACCGTCGTCTCGACGTGCCCGGCGACCTCGAGCGGGTCGCCGGCTGCGTCGAGGACGCTGCCACGCGCCTCCAGACCGTCCACCGGGACGTACCTGCCGGTGGTGACCCACGCGTCGGACCGGGGGAACCGGTCGATGCGCGCGAAGCGGGCGACCGCGTCGGACGCCGGATCCCACACGCGCAGGGAGCCGCGGGACACCGCGCCGGAACGGCCGTCGGGGAAGGCGACGACCGAGGGGACGACGGCCTGCTCGCCCGCCACGAGGACCGTTCCGTCCACCGGGACACCGTCCACGACGACGCCGTCCTCCGGCGCGGCGGTGACCGTCAGCCCGCCCACCGCCGGAGCCCACGTCCCCGGCACCGGCCACACCGGCTGCGGCTGGCCGACGTGCTGCACGTTCACCAACGCGAGCGGGCCATGCGGGCCACGCGCCCATGCGTCGCGCTCGGCGGCGAGGCCGTCGGCGGGATGTCCGGGTCCGGTCGTCACGCCTGCTCCTGTCGGGGGTAGATCACCTTCTGCACGATGATGATCACCGACGCCGCGACCGGCAGCGCGACGAGCGCGCCGAGCACCCCGCCGATGGTGCCGCCGGCGACGGCCGCGATCACCACGAGCGCGCCGGGGACCTGCACGGCGCGGGACATGATGCGCGGCGAGATCACGTACGCCTCCACCTGCATGTACACGAGGTAGTAGATCGCCGCGGCGAGGGCGGTCGCGGGTGAGGCGAACAGGCACAGCAGCGAGATGACGATCGCTGCCGCCAGGGTCCCGACGAGCGGGATGAGCGACCCGAGGAACGCGAACGACACGAGGAGCACGGGCAGCGGCGCCCCGATGATGAGCAGGAAGACCAGGCTGAGGACCCCGTTGATGAGCGCCTGCGAGATCTGACCGACGACGTACCGACCGACCGCCTGCGTGATCTGCTCGCTGACCGCGATGAAGTTCTGCCGGCGCGACGCCGGGACGAACCGGTACGTCATCGACTTCATCCCACGCAGCGACGCGAGGAAGTAGAGCATCAGGATGATGACGATCACCGCGCCGGTCAGGCCGGACAGGATGCCGCTGCCGACCGCGAGGATCCCGCCGCCCAGGCTCAGCAGGTTGCCCGGGTTCTCCACGAACCGCTGCACCGACTGGAGGGCGTGGTCGATGTCGAACGACCCCGCGAACTGCTGCGACAGGTCCTGCACCCACTCCTGGGCGGCGATGTCCTGCACGATGTCCGGGAAGTTCTGGATGAGGTTCGACGCCTGCTGCACCAGGATCGGCACCACGGCGAAGACGACACCGACGAACGCCGCGAGGACGCCCACGACGACGACGGTGATCGCGACCCAGCGCGGCACGTACCGTTCCAGGAACGACACGAGCGGGTCGATCCCGAGCGCGAGGAACAGGGCGACCCCGATGTACACCAGGACGGTGCTGAGCTGGTGGACGATCGAGCCGGCGACCAGGGCGACGAGCACACCGATCGCACCCATGAACCCGATGCGGAACGCGTTGACACGCAGGCCGGTCCCACCCCTGGTCACCTCGTACGTGACGTTCGGGGTGGGGCCGTGGTCGTCCTGAGGCGCTTCGCGCTTCCTTGGCAAGTGCACGTAGGGCGGGCGGGACTCGAACCCGCGGATCGTTCGGTTATGAGCCGACTGCCTTGACCAGCTTGGCTACCGCCCCTCGCCGGGGACCGTCAGTCCACCGGCTCCCCACGATACAGCGACTCGAAGGTCGCGAGCGTGCGGTTGATGTCGTGCGCCTCGATCATCGCGAGGGAGCGGTCCCGCATCGCGACGTACTCGTCGTCCGGTGCGGTGAGCACGGCGGTCAGCTTCGCGGCGAGGTCCCGCTCGTCACCCGGGGTGAACAGGTACCCGTTGCCGTCGACGAGGTGCGGGAGGGCCATCGAGTCCGCCACCACGACCGGCAGTCCCGACGCCATGGCCTCGAGCGAGGAGATGCTCTGCAGCTCCGCGGTGGACGGCATCGCGAACACGGTCGCGTTCGTCAATGCCTGCTGCTTCGCCTCGTCGGAGACGAAGCCGAGGAAC
>Ga0265780_10003639_pt1 | contig 20152 bp, 18 predicted proteins | sample P1T30metagenome_FD_192432 | JGI IMG/M metagenome (GOLD analysis project Ga0265780, IMG submission 192432) | Plant litter microbial communities from East Loma Ridge, Irvine, California - P1 T30 | ecosystem: Environmental > Terrestrial > Plant litter > Unclassified | place: USA: California...
GCACTATCGCAGCCCCTGAAGCACCAGTTTCATGGTTTTAGCTTTGTGTTTGGCAAAAGGGGAGGGGTAGATAAATGGGCCACCTATAAGCGCATGAACCTGGGGCAACTCTGGCGCGATATTCACAACCTGCCGCTTAGCCAATACGACCTCATTATTAATGATTTTGAACCGGTAAGTGCCTGGGCCTGCCGGGTACAAAAAATACCATCGGTATCGCTAAGCCATCAATGTTCATTCGTGTCGCCCAACACGCCCCGGCCTAAGCGCTGGAATTATGCCGAGTGGCTGTTCAAATATTACTCACCTACCACACATCATGTAGGTTTCCATTTCGACAGGTACGATGATTTTATCCATACCCCGGTAATCCGCAGCGAAATTCGAAGTTTGCAGCCTACCAATGCAGGGCATTATACCGTGTATTTGCCTGCGTACGATGATAAAACGCTGGTGAAATATTTGAGCCAAACCACCAATGTGCCCTGGCATATATTTTCCAAACGCCAAAAAACACCTTACCAAACCGGCAATATCCATATTTACCCCATTGATAATTTAAGGTTTAATGAAAGTATGGCATCCTGCGAGGGCCTGCTTACCGGTGGCGGCTTTGAAGGCCCTGCCGAGGCCATGTACCTGCAAAAGAAAGTAATGATGGTACCCATGACCGGCCAGTATGAGCAGCAATGCAATGCACTGGCGGCCTCAAAGCTGGGCGTACCGGTTATTAATACGATAAACACCCATGCCATACCGCACATTAACAATTGGATAGAAAGCAGCCACCGGGTAAAAGTTGACTTTCCTGATGAAACTGCACAAATCGTCGAAAACCTGGTAAAGCAATATACCCGTCCGCGGGCTGTTTTAGCTTAAACATTTTCTGTAATATTGCCTGCTGAAACCAAGGCGTGCATGATCGATATTTTCCGGAGGTTTAACCCGCTTAACATTATATGGCTGGCTGTCCTGTTATTTATACTCCGGACAGGCTATGTACTGTTTGCACCTTCGGCTATCCCGCTGCAGTTAACCGAGCCTTTTGTTAGTTTAATTTTTCCGGTGCTCAATGTGGGTGTTCTATCGCCCGAAATGAGCGTGTTCCTGGCGGGTGTGGTGGTACTGTCGCAAGCGGTTATCATCAATTACATCATTAATTATTATAACTTATTAGGGCGGCCCAGCTTTTTGCCGGCCTTAATGTATGTTACGCTTTCGGGGTTGTTTACACCTTTCCTGGTTTTGAGCGCGCCTTTGCTGTGTAATTATATTATTATCTGGATGCTATTTAAGCTGCTGGAGCTCTATAAAACCGAAGACTCAAAATCGCTGGCTTTCGATTTAGGGATGCTGGTAGCCACCGGCTCGCTTATTTACCTGCCTTTTACTTACCTTATCCTGGCTGTATGGATAGCGTTCATCATCTTTCGTCCGTTCGACTGGCGGGAGTGGGCAGCCAGTTTAATAGGGTATAGTACGGTGTTCTTTTTTATTGGCGTTATTTATTATTTAAACGATAAGCTGCCTTACCTGCATCAAATATGGTTGCCCCTGGGCTCCAATTTTACTATGCCCCAGGTACTGGATAAGTATGATTTTTTGCTGCTTATCCCGGTATTCATTATCTTACTACTGGGTACGTTTAAACTACAGGAAAACTTCTTTAAAAGTTACGTACTTATCCGCAAGGCATTCCAATTACTGTTTTTAATGGTTTTAATTACGGCCGCCTCCTACTATGTGCGCCCGCAGTTTGGCTTGAGCCATTTTTTGCTGTGTGCCGTGCCGGTAGCTATATTTTTTGCGTACTACTTTTTGTATGCCGGTAAGCGCTGGATGTACGAAACGCTGTTTTTTTTGCTCATTGCCAGCATTATTTACTTCCAGTTTAACAATTTTTAACTTTTACATTCGTTCAGGTTCAACCTGTTATATTAGCTTTGTAACATGAAATTTGGTGTAGTTATATTCCCCGGTTCTAATTGCGACGAAGATATCATCTACGTTTTGGAAAAAATTATGGGTCAGCAGGTGGTTCGCCTGTGGCATAAAGACCATGATTTGCAAGGTGTTGACATGATCATACTTCCGGGTGGTTTCTCTTTTGGCGATTATTTGCGCTCCGGTGCTATTGCCCGTTTTTCGCCCATTATGCAGGAGGTTATCCAGTTTGCTGCCAAAGGTGGTTACGTAATGGGTATTTGCAACGGCTTTCAAATACTGGCCGAAGCCGGTTTGGTACCGGGAGCTTTGCTGCATAACAAGCAACGCAAATTTATTTGCCGCAATACCTTCCTGGTTCCGCAAACACAAAATTCGCTGCTTACCTCGCAAATTGATGAGCAAAAGGTATTAAAGATCCCTATAGCCCACGGAGAAGGTAATTACTTTGCCGATGCCGATACCCTGCAATCATTAAAAGATAACGACCAGATCTTGTTCCGTTACAGTGATGAGGCAGGTAACATTACCGACGAGGCTAACCCTAACGGTTCGTTAGAGAACATAGCAGGTGTATGTAACATTAAGCGCAATGTATTTGCCATGATGCCACACCCTGAGCGCGCGGCCGATACCTTGCTGGCAAATGAAGACGGGCTGGCCATCTTTGAATCGATATTGAACATGGCTAAGGCCTGAGATGGCCCGGCTGGTCATTGATATTGGCAACACGTTAGTTAAACTGGCCGTTTTTAACGGGCCTGTTTTAATAGAAGCCAACCATTACAGCGAGGTAGATGATGACTTGTTAACGCAACTGATTAACCAGCATCAAATTGATAAAGCCATAGTTTCCAGCGTAAAAAAAGAGCCCGAAGCATGGCTTAGTCAGTTAGAAAAGCTAATACCCTTAACCAGGTTTGAGCGCAGTATGGCCGGTGGTATAAACAACCACTACCGCACGCCGCAAACACTGGGTTTAGACAGGCTGGCAGCTGTTATAGGCGCAAGGCACCTTTACCCGCAAAGTAATAATTTGGTTATAGATGCCGGTACCTGTATTACTTATGATGGTATTGATGCAAGCGCAAATTATTACGGCGGCAGTATATCGCCCGGGATAAATATGCGTTATAAAGCATTGCAGCACTACACAGCGGCCTTGCCACTGGTAACCGCCGATGCCCACTTTAGTAGCTATTATGGAGATGATACTACAACGGCTATACGGTCGGGTGTGCAAAACGGGGTTTTATACGAGGTGGAAGGGTTTATACAACAATATATACAACAGGGCATACACCCTAATATTATACTTACCGGCGGCGATAGTGTTTTTTTGGATACTGTGCTGAAAAATAGCATCTTTGCCGGCTACATAAAAACGGAACCCCACCTGGTTCTGATAGGATTAAACGCAGCTATACAAGAGCATAATGATTAAATATATAAGATCAGGACTTACTTTTTTACTTACCGTACTGGCTTTGGGCGCTATGGCACAGTCCACTTCTACCGCAACCACCAGTTCTCCGTATTCACAGTATGGTCTTGGTACTTTAAACAACGGCTTGTTGCCGCAAACCCGTGCTATGGGCGGTATATCAACCGCCATCAACAAAATAAGCGGTTACAATACCATTAACCTCCTTAACCCGGCTTCTTACAGCACTATAAACTTAACCACCATTGATATTGGTGTTTATGGTAACGTATCTACCCTTAAACAGGGCAATATTACCGGCGAGCGCAACGGTAATTTCAGGTTGAGCCATTTTAACTTTGCAGCGCCTGTTACTAAGCATTCTGCTATCAGTTTTGGTTTGGTCCCTTATACAGAGTTAGGTTACAATTACCGCCAAAGCGCACCCAATTTTGGTACCGGCACAGCCGTAGATACCAATGCGGTTAACTATATTTATAGCGGCGAAGGCGGCCTTTCTAAAGCCTATGCCGGTTATGGTTTTGCTATAGGCAAGCATTTTTCGGTAGGGGGTAACGTATCTTACATTTTTGGTAACCTGCGTAAATATCGTTCTACCGAAGTGCCTGCACTTCAGGATGCCGGTTTCTTAAATTCACGTAACGAACAAAGTAACGGTGTGGGTGGTGTTAATTTTGATTACGGCGCCCAGCTTAGCTTTGATCTGGCCGAAGCTAAACACCTTGTTTTTGGTTACTCGGGCTCTGCAGGTAATAGCTTAAATTCAAGAATAAGCAATGTGGTAAGTCAGTATACTACAGGGGCCGATGGCAGTGCCAACGCAGCTTTGGATACTTTATCGAACCAGGTGGTTAGCAACGGAAAAATTAAGCTTCCGCTCATGCACCGGATAGGCGTTTCTTTGCAAAAGGATGGCAAATACCTTATTGGCGCCGATTATAGCCGCAGCAACTGGGCCGATCTTAGTATTGGCGGCGTAAACCAAAACCTGCAAAACAGCGAAAGCTATAGCCTGGGCGGCCAGTTTACTCCAAACAATAACTCCCTGCACAGCTATTTAGCACTCATAGATTACCGCTTGGGTGTACGTTATGATAAAACTTACATCAAGCTCAACAATACCGATATTAAGCAGTATTCGGTAAGCGCAGGTTTGGGCTTGCCACTACCACGCAACGGAAGCGCTTTTTACAAAATTAACCTGGCCGCCGAGTATGGCCAGCGGGGGACATTGAGTAATAATTTGATCAAAGAAAATATTATTTCATTTCACATAGGCTTTACGCTGAATGATACCTGGTTCCAGAAATATAGGTTTGATTAACCAGACTATTAAGTCGTTACGCAATCAATGGCAGTTGCTGGCTGTAATAGCCGGTGTGGCCTTGCTGAGTGCCTGCGAAAACGACTTAAAAGCCATTCAGAAAATATCTTCGCAGGAGGTAAGCAAGCCTGTTAACCGCACTACCGGGGTAGATGTGATCATGAGCGAAGACGCCGTGGTTAAAGTTCACATGACAGCACCCCTGCTGCTCGAATACCTCGACAAAAATTATAAAGAAATGCCCAACGGCCTTAAAGTGGTGGAGTACGATTCGCTAATGAAAGAATCGAGCGTGCTCACAGCCGATTATGGTATTCAGCGTGCTAACGAAAATATTATAGAGCTGCGCAGAAACGTAGTGGCCGTTAATGCCAAAGGCGAAACTTTCAAGTCCGACGAGTTGATCATGGATATGGTGAAGAAGGAATATCACTCTGATAAACCTGTGCAGGTAACCTTTGCCGATGGCACTTTTTTAAGCGGCACCAACTTCAAAAGTGACCAGGCCATGGCGCACTGGACCATGGGAAATACCACGGGACAAATTCCAGTTAATCAAAACCTTGGACAATAAATTTTGTTTCACAGAATTTTACGAAAAAGTGTATCTTGCGCCCTCTTTTAAAAAGAAGTTAAATTATTTTTTATAGGTTTTATGGGTATAATGAGTTTTTTGCGCGAACGCATGGGTACAATCCTGGTTGTAATCATTGGTTTGGCGCTTTTTGCTTTTATTGCAGGCGAAGTAATAACGTACGGCAGATCGTTCATGGGTGGCGATCGTAATACGCTGGGTGAGGTATCGGGCGAAAAGATCGCTTATGATGATTACATGAAAACGGTAAAACAAGGTACCGAAATGTTCATGCAGCAATCAGGTCAAACGGCCATAACCCCGCAAATAACAGATTATGTTCAGCAAAATGCCTGGAACCAGTCTATCAGCACCATTATCCTGAACAAGGAAATGGAAAAAGTAGCGGTTACGGTGGGTGCTGATGAAATACAATCGATGATAAGCGGGCCAAACCCCGATCCTCAAATTGTGCAATACTTTGGCGATCCTAAAACCGGAAAGCTGGACATGACCCGCTTAAACGGCTTTTTACGCGATTTGCAAAACGCAAAGCCTGACGATGAGCGCCTGATACAATGGACTGCTTTTATGGAGCCTAAAATTGAGCAGCGCCGCCGCGAAAAATATTTTGCTTTAGTGCACAATGGTTTATACGTAAACTCATTAGAGGCTAAAGACAGCTACGAAGCTAAAGGCAAACTGGCTAAATTCACTTACGTGCAATTGCCATACAGTTCCATCCCCGATAATAAGGTTACCCTTAGCGATGATGATTATCAAAGCTATTATAACGACCACAAAGCACAATTCAAGAATGAGCAGGAACTGCGCAACTTTGATTATGTAAGCTTTAATGCATCGCCGTCAAAAGCAGATACGGCCATGATCAAAGAACAAATGCTGAAACTTATTCCTGCTTTAAGAAGTAGTACCAATGATTCGTTATTTGTTCAGATTAACTCTGAAACTAAAGCACCGTTGGTTTACCAGCGCAAAGGACAGTTAGATCCACAATTGGATTCGGTGATGTTTACTGCTGCTCCGGGCTTTGTATACGGCCCTTACGTAAGCGGCAGCGGCTACAAAATAGCTAAACTGGTTGATAGCCGTGTAGGTCCTGATTCGGTTCATGCACGTCATATCCTTATTAACCCAGCTACTTCAGGCGGTGTAGACAAAGCCATTGCCAAAGCCGACTCTATTAAGAAATTAATTGAAGGTGGCCGTCCGTTTGCCGAGTTTGCCAAAAACTTTTCTGAAGATAAACAGTCTGGCGATAAAGGGGGCGACTTAGGTACCTTTGGCCGTGGTGCTATGGTGCCGGTATTTGAAGAAACAGCCTTTAATGGCAAGCCTGGCGATTTAAAGGTAGTTACCTCGCAGTTTGGTGTACACTTAATTAATGTAATAAGTCAAAAAGGTTCTTCTAAAGTAGCTAAAGTGGCTATAGTTGATAAGCCTTTAGTGGCCAGCAACAATACACAATCTGCTGCTTATGCTAAAGCACAGGCATTTTTAGCTAAAGTGAATAAAGATAATTTTGCACAGGAAGCCAAAAAAGCAGGTTTAACTCTAAAACCGGCTATTGATGTAAATGGTGTTGCTTCATCGTTGCCTGGTTTGGATAATGCACGTGAACTTGTAAAATGGGCGTTCACCAAAGCTGAAAAAGGCGACGTGGTTGATCAGGTTTATGCCTTGGGCGATCAGTATGTAATTGCTCACTTAACCAAAATAAAACCCGAAGGTATTTTGTCTTTAGAAGATGTTAAAGACCAAATCAAACCTGAGGTAATAACCCAGGTAAAAGCCAAGCAATTGCGCAGTAAACTGGAAGCTGCCCTGAATGGTGCATCAAGCATACAGCAGGTAGCCCAAAAAGCAGGTGCACAAGCTGTACCGGTAGAAAATATTGTATTGGCCAACCCGGTTATACCTGGTTTATCGGTAGAATATAAAGTAATTGGTACCGTATTTGGTATGCAGCCTAAAAAGATCTCTAAGCCCGTTGATGGCGCTAATGGGGTTTATGTAGTATCGTTAGATAGCTTTATTAATCCGCCGGCATTAACCAACACTGTTCGCGAGAAACAACAGTTGAGCCAAACCTTGTTACAACAAGCCGATGGCCGCCTGTTTGATGCCTTGAAAGATAAGGCTAATGTAAAAGATTACCGCGCTAAATTCTTATAAGAAAATTTAAAGTAATTTTGTATCCGGAAGTAACGTTATGTTATTTCCGGATTTTTTATTTTAATAGCCATGGATATTCAGGAAACATTTGTAAATAAAGTAGCGCAAAGCGGTTTAATTACTTTAGACCCCGCCAGCTTTTACCCCCAGGGTGAGCGGGTGGTTTACGATATTAAAGATAACCTGTTTATGGGCCTCATGCTGCGCGAAAAAGATTTCAGGGAGTTTGTGAAAATGCACGACTGGACGCAGTACGAAGGCAAGAACGTAGCGGTAACCTGCTCGGCCGATGCCATTGTGCCGGCCTGGGCTTACATGCTGCTGGCCAACCGTATGGCGCCTTATGCTAAAGAAGTGGTTTTTGGTAACGAGGAGGTTTTGGAAACTGTGTTGTTCGAAAAATCAATGGCCAAAGCCGATTTTGAACAGTATCGTGATCAGCGTATTGTGCTCAAAGGCTGCGGCGATATTCCGGTACCTACATCGGCTTATGTTGAATTAACCAAACGCCTTACGCCGATTGCCAAAAGCTTAATGTTTGGTGAGCCATGTTCAACAGTGCCTATCTATAAGAGGAAGGATTAAGGTGCAAATGCTGATGCGTACACTTAACCCCAAGTTGTCATCCCGAACGATAGTGAGAGATCCTATAAATGCGGCTTATGTACGCGTACAGAATTTCTCGTTAGCACTCGAAATGACAAAATATTTTTGGAGTGTGTTGGGCGCAGTAACTTTATTTTTGCTGCTATCAGCAATCACCACCCAGGCCCAGGAACCCATCAAACTGGCCGAACCTACTTTTAAAGCAGGCGAGGAACTCAGCTATCGGCTTAAATATGGTTGGTTTACCGGAGCAGAAGCTCATTTACGGGTAGCCGATGCCGACACCCAGTTTGAAGGCCGTCCTGCCTGGCATATTATTGCCGATGGAAAGACCGCCGGAACCTTTGATGTTTTTTACAAAGTGCGTAACCGCTACGAAACCTATATAGACCGCAGCACCTTGCTTCCCTACCTCTATACCGAAGACCGCCACGAGGCCAAATACAGGCATACCGATAGGGTGGAGTTTAACCATCAAACGCATAAAATTACGGCTAATAGTGGCGTTTATCCTTTTAGCGGCAAAGTGTTCGATTTTCCATCGGCCTATTATTTTGCCCGGTGTTTAGATGTATCGAAACTTAAAGTAGGCGATAAGTTTGAACTGCGCTACTTTTTAGATGATGCCATACAAACCCTCAGCATTACCTACATGGGTAAAGAAAAGGCCGAGTGCTCTTTAGGTACTTTTAATTGCCTCAAGTTTAACCCTACCATTATACCGGGCCGTATTTTTAAGAAAAACAGCAAGCTATACCTTTGGGTAACCGATGATGAAAATCGCATACCGGTTAAAGCCAATGTAGAACTCATTGTAGGCAGCGTAAAAATGGACCTAACCAGCGCCAAAGGATTGAAATATCCTTTAAACCCCCTTAATAAATAAGTTATTTAAATGATAGAAGTTGGAAGTGCCCTGGTGCACGAGGATGTAGTTACTGAGAACTTTGTATGTAACCTGAATAAGTGCAAGGGTGCCTGCTGCCTGGAAGGCGATTCGGGTGCGCCATTGGCGGCCGATGAGCTTGACATTCTCAAGGAAATATATCCTAAGGTAAAACCTTATATGACCGCCAAAGGCATAGCCACCATTGAGCGCGAAGGTACCCATGTAACAGATTTTGAAGGTGATTATACTACGCCTTGTGTAGAGGTAAATAAAGAATGTGCCTACGTAACCTGGGAGAACGGCATTACCAAATGCGCTATTGAAAAAGCTTGGGAACAGGGTGCGGTAAGCTGGCGCAAACCTATCTCGTGCCATTTATACCCTATCCGTATTACTAATTACCCCGAGTTTGATGTACTGCATTACGACCGCTGGAACATTTGCAGCCCGGCTTGCAGCTTTGGCAGCGAGTTGAAAGTACGTGTGCATGAGTTCTTAAAAGAGCCGCTCATTCGTAAGTACGGTGCCGATTGGTATCAGGAGTTAGAAGATAAATTAGCGGGTATTTAAAAAGGTTTTATATCTTAGGAGGGTAATAATAAAGATATACTAAACGTCATTGCGAGGTACGAAGCAATCGCTGCGTAGAAAAGTAAACGTACTGCCTGTGGTTCAGAGATTGCTTCGTGTCTCGCAATAATGCTGGAAAAACACATAAACCCCACAATACTGTGAAAGGAATAATACTTGCCGGTGGTTCAGGAACCAGGCTGCACCCGTTAACTTTAGCTGTAAGCAAGCAATTAATGCCGGTTTACGATAAGCCGATGATCTATTACCCGTTATCGGTTTTGATGCTGGCCGGTATCAAAGAAATTTTGATCATATCTACCCCGCACGATATGCCGCAGTTTCAAAAGCTGCTGGGCGATGGTTCGCGCGTGGGCTGCCGTTTTGAGTATGCCATACAAGAAGAGCCTAACGGTTTAGCACAGGCCTTTGTAATAGGTGCCGATTTTATTGGAACCGATAAAGTAGCGCTGATCTTGGGCGATAATATTTTTTACGGCGATGGTCTTTCGCGCTTGTTGCAGCAAAGCAGCGAGCCCGAGGGCGGTATGGTATTTGCCTACCAGGTAGCCGACCCTGAGCGTTATGGTGTGGTAGAATTTGATAAAGATCAGAATGCGATCTCCCTGGAAGAAAAACCCGAAGCTCCAAAATCAGATTACGCCGTACCGGGATTGTACTTTTATGATAATGATGTAGTAGAGATTGCTAAGAACATCCAGCCTTCGCCACGCGGCGAGTACGAAATTACCGACGTAAACAAAGAGTACTTAAACCGTGGTAAACTGAAAGTAGCTATACTTAGCCGGGGCACTGCCTGGTTAGATACAGGTACCTTTGCCTCTTTAATGCAGGCCGGACAGTTTGTGCAGGTAATTGAAGAGCGCCAGGGCATTAAAATAGCCTGTATAGAAGAAATAGCTTACCGCATGGGCTTTATTGATGCCGCTAAACTGGAAGAAATAGCCAAACCACTGGTAAAAAGTGGTTACGGCCAGTTCCTGATGAAGATATTGAAGCATAAAAAACAGCCTATGTAATTGCTTAACGGCATCATATATAAAGTCTTCTATCTGAAAAGGTAGAAGACTTTTTTGTTTATTGTTATTTTTCAGATGAAAGCCATTTTAAGTGAATGCCAATGGCTGATTTGCGGTTTTATGAAGAAATGTTATCATTGTAACTATGTTTACTCCAATCACTACAGATAGTATCAATACTGCGATAAGGCAAATTACTAAAGGCGAACTAAAGCAATTGCTTGTTCCCGATCTGGAGGCGAAATTAGCTGATAAGGAAGATACAGCAAGAGACGTTATCCGTGAAGCTTTTCAGCAAAACGGCGTTGAAGTTGAATTCAGCGGCAAAGGCCCCTTTGAAAAAGGGGTGGTGATAGATATGGACGAGGAAGCCATGCAGCAACTCGGCCTTGATCCTGATGTGTTACGGTTTGGACAAACGGTGGTAAGGATAGAGGTTAATTAATTGCTATAATTATGAAATATTCACCTTAGAGGATAAGCTCGAAATGAGAGCAACAAAGTTTACTCAAATTCTTGAAATGATTTTTAGCGCTGTAAATGATTACCCTGTTTATAATCTTTTAGATACCGATGAATATTTTGACGGGGTAAAAAAACGCTTAAAAATTGATGTAATTACATTGCCATCATTAGAAAACTACCTTAAAATTAATAGAAATTCAGGATACGAAAACGCAATTTGGGTCAATGAATCCTTATCAGCTTTAATAGAAGCTTTTAAATTTATGGTAAGTAATCATGTATTATTTAATGATGTTTTAGATTACATTAAATTTTTAGATGATGAAGCTTAACTGTGTTTTAAAGAAGTCTTGACTCCTGACTCTGTACTCTTGACTCTCTTCTAAGAAGCTATAATATGCCTGTTCTGCGTAACGCCCATATTCTTCACGGTACGTACAATACTGGCGGCATCAAAACCACATTCGGCCCATAGTTCGGGTTGTTCGCCGTGTTCTATCACCGCATCGGGGATGCCCAGGCGCACTACCTCGGCGTTGTACTTATGATCGGCCATAAACTCTAATACCGCGCTTCCGGCACCGCCTTCCAGGCAGCCATCTTCTACGGTAATTACTTTGCTGTACTTGGTAAATACCTCGTGTAGCATCGCCTCATCCAGTGGTTTTACAAAGCGCAGGTCGTAATGGGCAGGGTAGAGGCCTTCGTTATTAAGTTCGGCCGTAGCTTTTACTACTTCGTTACCAATGGCACCGATAGATAAGATAGCCAATTCTTCACCATCGCTTATTTTACGGCCTTTGCCAACAGGTATAGCCTTCATAGGGCGCTGCCAGTCTACCATAACCCCATTACCACGCGGATAGCGTATTACAAACGGACCGGCGTTTTCCAGCTGGGCAGTATACATGAGATTACGCAACTCCTCCTCATTCATAGGGGCCGAAACCACCAGGTTAGGGATGCAGCGCATAAAGGCCAGGTCATAAGCACCGTGGTGGGTGGGGCCGTCAACACCGGCAAAACCGGCACGATCCAGGCAAAATATAACGTTCAACTTTTGTAAAGCTACATCGTGTATCACCTGGTCATACGCCCGCTGCATAAAGCTGGAGTAAATATTACAAAACGGTACCAAGCCCTGCGAGGCTAAACCTGCCGAAAAGGTAACGGCATGTTGCTCGGCAATACCCACGTCAAAAGCACGCTCGGGCATGGCTTTCATCATCAGGTTAAGCGAGCAACCCGAGGGCATAGCCGGTGTAATACCCATGATCTTAGGGTTTTGCTCGGCCAGTTCAATAATGGTATGACCAAACACATCCTGATATTTAGGCGGTTGTGGCTTATCGTAATAGGTTTTTTTAATTTCGCCGGTAATCTTGTCGAACAAACCGGGAGCATGCCACTTGGTCTGGTCTTTTTCGGCCAAGGCATAGCCTTTGCCTTTTACGGTAATACAATGCAGCAATTTAGGGCCCGGTATATCGCGCAGGTCGCGCAGTACTTTAGCCAGGTGCTTTACATCATGGCCATCAATAGGGCCAAAGTATCTGAATTTTAAGGCTTCAAAAAAGTTGCTTTGCTTAAGCAAGGTGCCTTTAATGCTTTTTTCTAATTTCTTGGCATATTTTAAAGCATCGGGCCCAATGGCCGATATTTTAGAGAGCACATAACCAATATCGGCCCTGAAACTGTTATAGGGTTTTGAGGTGGTAATATCGGCAAAGTATTCTTTCAATGCACCCACATTAGGGTCAATCGACATATTATTGTCGTTTAAGATCACCAGCAGGTTACTGTTGGCAATACCGGCATGGTTCAACGCTTCAAAAGCCATACCCGAACCCATGGCACCATCGCCAATAACGGCTACGTGCTGGCGGTCTTTTTCGCCTTTGTAATGAGAAGCCACGGCCATACCCAGCGCAGCGGATATGGAAGTAGAGGAGTGCCCAACGCCAAAGGTATCATACTCACTTTCCGAACGTTTAGGGAAACCGCTTAGCCCTTTGTACATGCGGTTGGTGTGAAAATTATCGCGGCGGCCGGTTAGTATTTTATGACCGTAAGCCTGGTGGCCTACATCCCAAACCAACTGATCGTAAGGTGTATTTAAAATGTAATGCAGGGCTACGGTAAGCTCTACCACACCCAGGCTGGCCCCGAAGTGACCGCCATTTACCGATACCACATCAATGATATACTGGCGCAGCTGCTGCGATATTTCCTCTAAGTCATCTTCGCTAAATTGCTTTAAATCAGATGGGTAGTTTATTTTTTGAAGTAAATCGCCGGCCGGTACTTGCATTGATATAAATACAGATAATTAACTTACAAAGTAAGCTATTTTAGTTGATAATTTGATTGATAATCTTTTTGTTGGTTTGTTTTTTTTAAGAGTATCATCAACGCTAATATACCATAACTTATGGTAATGTAATTGAAAAGTTACTTAACTAAGGTTTAGTTATTCTGCAAATGGTGTATTTTAGAGGCGTACTAAATCCTATCACAAAATGTTTTTCCGCCTTCTTAAAACATCACTTAGCGGTGAAGTTTTTAAATGTAGTCATGCCCTTGTACTGACACTTTTATTTATTGCTTTTTTCTCTACATCTCTAAAGGCACAAACACCTGCAAAAAAGAATAAGTCTGAAAATGAAGTTACCTCATCTAAATTTGAAATCGGTTTAGCAGGCGGTTTAAGCTTGAATAACTTTACCGAAGGACAGCCGCAAACAGGTCAAAACACCGGATACACAGGTGGTTTTACAATCAATTATGCGCTGTTTAAAGGGTTTAGTTTGCAGTTAGAAGCCAATTATTTGCAGCAGGGCGGGCAAATGATCAGGTTTAAGGATGATACCAGGTTAGGCTTGCCCGAGACATTTGAATCTAAAAATGTAAAAAACAGCTCCTATAAACTTAATAGTTTGGAAGTGCCGCTTTTGGTTAATTACACATTTAAAATAAAGCAAGGCTGGAAACCCTCCTTATATGCAGGTGCAAGTTATGCTTATGCATTTAATGTGACTGAGAACTACCAAAAAACAGGCAATCTGCTTCCTGGGGAGGATATTATATCTACGGTTAAAGGCTCGCAAAATGCAGATGGTCTATTTAAAAGTTCGAGATATAATTGGGTAGCAGGCGCTAATGTAAAGTTACCGCTCACTTCAAGATTTAAATTATTGTTAGATTTCAGATACTTAGCCGGTATAACGCCGGTAAGAACAAATTATTCATACATGGAAAAAGTTGGTTTCGGTAGCGATATCAGAACCAATTCTTTTATCTCAAAAGTTGGCGTTGTAATGTCTATCGACTAAAGCACTGATTCTTCCCTTCCGTATTTAAAATAAACCACACATAAAAATGAATTCTAAAATTACTTTTATTCTGATTATAGCCTCAGCTATAATTATTAGCGGCTGCGCTAAAGACTCTTTTAACGAAAAGGATGCCATTGCTGCCCAGGTAGAGCTATTAAACCAAAAATATCAGCATGAAATTGAGCTTGAAACACTGAAGCAAAAAGGTGCCACAGCCATGCAGGAACTAATTAATAAAGCAACACTTGCTCAGCTTAAACTAACCGATAGCTTAACACAAAAAAACGTTGCGGCCGAAAGAAAAAAAGATTACAGCGTAACCGTTGTTGATGTGGTATCCAACGCACCCATTGCAGCTGCCGATGTTACTGTTTCTTCAGAAGGGAAAATTTATTCAGCAAAAACTAACGAACAAGGCGTTGCAACATTCTCTTCATTATACCTTTTTCCAACCACTCCGTTTTTAATTTCAAAAACAGGATATGCAGCTACGCAAATTCTACAACAAAACCTGCTTGTTGGTACTGCTAAGTTGTGGAACACTTCAGATTTAACCAACGAAATTACAGGAACTCTATATATCGAAACAGATTTAACCAATACCACTTCTGAAAAGGTAGGCGCAAATGTCTTGGTTACCGCTTCGGCCAGTATACCTGCCAGTCCGTCTGGCGCGTATACTGTTTATTTTCCAACCTACACTACCGCAAGCGGTGCCTATTCTCTTAAAGTACCAGTAGCGCCTAATGGCTACACACTTTCTTTTGAACAGGTTACCGCCGATCAAAAACTTATTGTTAATGCAACGGAAGATGATGCCGCTACAACGTTTCCTGCTGCCTTGCCAAGAGTTGCTACTATTAAAACCTACTTTGGCGTAAATAAATTTACAGCACCGGTGCCAACTGCAGTTAACACTATATACTTTAAGTTTGCACCAGATGTAACAGGTAAAACTTTATATCTTTCGGGCAATGGATATTATTCAAATAATCAGGTGCTTTTATCTGCAATAGGTAGCAAATACCAGGTAGAGCGGTTAAATGTTACCAGCACCTACAATAACAACGGTAGTTATATAGATTACAGCGCATTTACTTACCCACCAAATAGTAAGGTAGATGTAGAATTAGTTGACGTAGTAGGAAATGTTATTGAAACTGCGCCGAAATTATCCGGAATTATAGGTAACAATGGAAAGCTGGCGTACTATTATTCATCTGAAGGTGGAAATGGTTATGTCCATCTTAAAAGGAACGATGCTGGTGTTTTAGTAGAAGGAGCTAAAGGAAGTATATTGAAAGCCAATCTTTACGATACGTATTCTAATCTATATACTTTAAGCTCTTCAAATTCAGCCAATACGGCAACTAATATAAGCGTTGCAAACACGTTTTTAATAACTAATAAAGGCGACAAAAAAGTGGTTAACTTTTATTACGGTGCTGGCGAAAGCAGGGTAAAACAAGTTTATTAATCAAAAACTAAATTATTCAAAAGCCGTACCTGTTAGTTACAGGTGCGGCTTTTTTTTGAATATAATTTAGCATATTAGAGCTCAATTAAGTAACTGTCTTAATTTCTTTAACCTTAAATATTTCATGAAATCAACTCTGGTTAAAATCTGTACATATTTAGTCTTTTTAACAGTACTCCAAAGCTGTAAAGAAGCACCTGGCACCTGGATAAATGATAAAATTAAGACTGATAAGAGAACGGAGTTTCATGAGCTCAATAATAAGCTGCTGAATGCGCTAAAAAGCAATGATGCTAAAGAGTTAGACAACCTCATGTCGCGCGAGTTTTTGGAAGATCCCGGCAAGAACCGCCAGATTGAGCTGTGCAGCATCCGTATGCACCAGGGCAAAAACCTTTTGCTGGACGAATATTATATGGTCCACCCTACGCCCGACCTTATGTCTGTGAAGTCTTTTAAGTATGATCTTAACAGTTATACCGTAAGTTACAATCCGCTAACGCGCGAAAAGTATATTGCCTTTTTTACCGTGCAGTACAAGGGCGATAAGTGGATGCTTACGGCATCATATAATAAATATAAATACGGCTGGAAGGTAGACGACCTGGAGCTTAACCCCTACACCATGGCAGGTAAAACAGCCCCCGAATTATTTAAGCAAGCACAGCAAGAGTACGAAAAGCATTACCTCGTAAATGCCATAACCACCATGCAACTATCCCGCTCCTGCGCATTGCCCAGTGTGCTTTGGCGTTATGATGCGCAGGAAGAGATGGATAACTTTTATAGCAAAGTTGCCGAAGAAGCCAATAAGGCTTACACTTTTCCCATGGTTATCAATCAATTGCCTACCAAGCCCGCCATTATAAAAGTATTCACGCAAAATAGGGATGAAGGTATGATGCCTAATATCTATTATATTTCAAAAGTGAGCCTGGAAGATACCTCAGCCATTCAGAAAGAACATAGCGCCATTAAACAAATAATTGGCCGGGTAATGCCGGGTATTGATAAAGGGAACAAGTACATACACTATACCGTATTCAACAAAATGCCCGACTGGAAAAACAAAACCACCGCACAATTGGAGATCTTGGATAAGTACTAAAGCTTAGCCCTCGTTCATGGCCCGCATTAGTTCATCAATAAATAAAATGGCGGCTTTTTTACGGTAAACGCCCTTTTGCCACAAGATGTATGATTGCCGCTTGATCTCCTTACCGGCAATAGGTACGGCAACTACCTTGTCCCAGCCAAAAATTGCTTTCTCGTTCAAGATGGTAGCCCAGTGCCCGTTTTGCACCAGCGACAACAGCGAATGCACGTCGTTCATTTCAATCTTGATATTAGGGCTGATCTTGCTTTTGAAAAACAACTCGTTCACATACTCGCGCGAACTGAAGCCTTTGCCGGGAAGGATGAGGTCCTGTTCGGCCAGTTCTTTCAGGCTTATCTTTTCCAGTTTGGCCAGCGGGTTGCTTTTGGCTACTACCATCACTACGGTCGAGCTAAAGAGGATCTGCATCTCCAGGTCTTCATCGTCCGATTCGTTGTGAAAAGCCAGGATCATATCCAGTTCGGCCAGGCGCAGCTTTTTCTCCAATTCTTCGGGGTTGCCGTAGGTAATAAAGATTTTAATGCCCGGGTATTTGGTAGAAAACGGTGCCAGTGCCGGCAGCAGGAGCGAGGTAAAGGCGTACGATACGCCTATATTCAGTTCGCCGGTGGCCGCGTTGTTTAGCTCGGCAATGGCCTGTTTGCCTTTTTGTACTTCGCGTAATATCTTTTGAGCATGAGCCAGGAATACATGCCCGGCTTCGGTAATGCGTACGTGCTTGCCAATGCGGTCAAACAGCAACATGCCCAACTCTTCTTCCAGTTGTTTGATCTGCTGCGATAGGGTACTTTGCGTAATAAACACGGCCGATGCAGCCTCTGTAAAGTTCATGGTTTCGGCGGCCTTTACAAAATACATCAACTGTCGTAGTTCCATAATCAATCGGTTTTGCTAATCAATATCATTAAAACAATCTATTTTACAAATGTATCATTAAGGCCGATATTTGTAGCGTAAAGTTTTTCAATAGTCTTGTATTAAGATCTCCCCTGAAACACTTTGGAAAATTGATTAGTGCATGAACGTGTTCCGCTCCCTTAAATACCGTAATTTCAAGTTGTTCTTCTATGGTCAATCCGTATCGTTAATAGGTACCTGGATGCAAAAAACGGCCGTGAGCTGGCTGGTATACCGCCTCACCGGTTCGGCCTTATTGTTAGGGCTGGTGAGCTTTGTAAGCTTAATTCCTTCGCTGGTGCTGGCACCTTATGCCGGTAGTGTGGTGGATAGGCACAACCGTTACCGAATCCTGGTTATAACCCAGGTAGTATCTATGCTGCAAGCCGGTGCGCTGGCGTTCATGATCTTGTTTAAATTTTACAACATTCCGGCTATCATTGGATTGAGTTTGCTGCAGGGCATCATTAATGCTTTTGATATAACCTGTCGCCAGTCTATGATGGTAGAAATGGTGGATAAGAAAGAAGACCTGCCCAACGCCATTGCCCTTAACTCCACCATGACCAATTTTGCCCGCATTGCAGGCCCTGCCGTAGCGGGTATTGTACTGAGTACTTTTGGCGAGGACTTTTGTTTCTTCGGTAACTTTTTAAGCTACATCCCGGTGCTCACCTGTTTGTTTATGATGAAGCTGAATACCGTGGTCATCAGCAAACCGCAAAAAAGTATCTGGCATGAATTGCAGGATGGTTTCAAATACGTATCGGGCGCCCGCGACCTGAGCAGCCTCATCGTCATGTTAACCGTGAGCAGTCTGTTCGTTATCCCGTTTAATACCCTGATGCCCATTTTTGCCAAAGATATTTTTAACGGTGATGCCAAAACGTTCAGCTGGTTTGAGAGCGCCGCAGGTTTGGGCTCGGTAATAAGTGCCGTGTACCTGGCTACTCTGAAAACCGATAAGCACATTACCCGCATTATTATCATTGCCAGCCTTATTTTTGGCTCCAGCGTACTACTGTTATCATATGCTCCACAGCTACCTATAGCCTTGCTGTTTATGGTAATTACCGGGGTAGGTATGATGGCGCAAACATCGGCCATTAACACCTATATCCAAACCCACGCCATCCCGGCTATGCGGGCAAGGGCCATCAGTTATTATGTAATGGCCTACCAGGGTATGATTCCTATTGGTAGCTTACTCATAGGTTGGTTAGCCAATGAGCTTGGCCCGCGTGGTGCTGTTTGTGTAGAAGGTGTGGTGGGTATACTCGCTACTGGTCTGTTTATAATTTATAAACGCAGGCAGGGTATGCAGCCTGTTGTGCGCAGACAGGCAGCGCTTGCCGCATAAGGCTTGTAATGATACATTGGTGATGCTGCACAACAGGCAAATGTTTAGCAGATGGTTGCCTTTCGGGTCTGCGTACATATATTTGATGCCACTACAAATATGGCAAGCATCAAACCCCAACGAAATTACGGACTGGATATACTGCGGGTGCTGGCCTGCTACATGGTTATACAGGTACACAGCGGCGAGTTTTACTATATAGGTGCCGGCAATACCGTTTTAAACACTCCCAATGCCTATTGGGTAGGCTGGTATAATTCGCTGTGCAGGGTATGCGTGCCCTTGTTTATCATGTTGAGCGGATATTACCTGTTCCCGGTGGTAAATACCGCTGCATTCTTTAAAAAACGTTTAAGCCGGGTGGCAGTTCCGTTTGCTATCTGGTGCGCCTTGTATGCCTTTTACCAGTACTTCATGGGTACGGCAACACTGCCCGTGGCCTTGCTCAATATTTTAAAAATAGGGGTAAATTTTGGGGTGGAGGTTGGCCACCTTTGGTATGTTTACATGCTGCTGGGCATTTATTTGTTCGCCCCTGTACTATCGCCCTGGGTGCAAAGTGCCAGCCGTAAAAGTTTGCAGTTCTACCTTGTTTTATGGGCGGTTTCATTAACTATTCCATACATCCATGTTATATTTCCCGAAGTGTGGGGCGAAGCCTTTTGGAACAATACACCCATGCTGTATTATTTTTCGGGCTTTATGGGTTATGTAATTTTGGCGGCCTATCTCAAAAAGTACGCAGATCAACCCGCCTTGTGGAACTATACAGCCGGTGTTGCACTAATTATAGTGGGCTACGCCATTACCGCCTATGGCTTTTTACACCGGCTACCCATAGAGCACGACACCCGCAACCTCGAACTTACCTGGGGCTTTGAAACCCTCAATGTAGCCATGATGACGGCGGGCAT
>Ga0265780_10003640_pt1 | contig 20148 bp, 17 predicted proteins | sample P1T30metagenome_FD_192432 | JGI IMG/M metagenome (GOLD analysis project Ga0265780, IMG submission 192432) | Plant litter microbial communities from East Loma Ridge, Irvine, California - P1 T30 | ecosystem: Environmental > Terrestrial > Plant litter > Unclassified | place: USA: California...
AGAGTCGCTTTGTCGTCAGCAGTGAGCGCACTGTAGACTTTAGGTCGCAGCAGGAGACTGCCGACTTCGCCTGCGGCGTCTGCGCCAGAGAGCTGCACTTCGATTCGAGCACTCTTGTCGCCTTGGAGCGCGGTCGCTTCGTCACGGCAGACAGCCGATGGTGCCGTGCTCGCGTAGAGTTTCTTCGCCGGCATCGTGAACCTGCGGTCGAGTTTGATGTCGTCGCTCATGTTCGGCGACGGCTGCGGCACAGCTATCTTAACGCGAAGGGCTGAGGTCTCCAGCAGTAGCGTGGTGAGGTGACGAGGTGAGGTGAGGTAAGGCGAGGTGAGAGGAAGAGGTTTCACGAGAGAGGTAGTCGCACCTTCCAAACGCGATACCCGTGACCTCACCTGTTTGCGCCCACCAAGAACTCGCTCAGAGCCGACGAAATGTGATTGCGCATCACACGGCGCCTCGCTGATGGGGACATGCTCGCTAGACAAAGGTCTGCGATCTATAGATGCTGGTGGCTACTGTTACAATCTCCCTATGGAGACTGCATGCTGGTGATGGAAATGAACAGCAATAACGATGAGAAGTCGAACACATGTTCAAATGCCTTACTGCAACGAAGACACCATGTTCTTTTGTTCATGCACGCGGACGTGTCCAGAGTTACGAGGCCGGAAGGTGCCAGGTGTCCGGCGTTACCTGGGTATGGAACTACGTACATTGTACTATACCGCGATGATCGATGCATCCCTTACCGTTAAGCCGGTGATGCCGGTTGCCATTACCAGATGGAAAGGTTGGAGACATAGTGTTTACGAGCGGGCGGAACTCATCTCATCTTGGAAAGCTGCTGAGCACAGGCCACACATTTCGCGAACTCCGCATCCGGTGCTCGGTGCTCGGCATGTCGTTGCGCTCACCAGCATGGCAGCAATATCGCGAGGGTGTTCAAATTTTGGAGATAGCCAGGTCGGCCTCTAACAGATACATCACAGCACTGTATCATGGTTCGAGTGCTCCAACACCCCTCACTCTGCTCGCGCACTGCTAATTGATGCAGACTGGCAATTTGTTTCCCTCGCGGCTCCGAGAATCACACACCGACAGGCACCAAAACAACAATTTCCGCCGCAATGGAAAGCTACAGGCTTGTGAGCCATGTAGGAAGGGGAAACTCCGATGCGACCATATGCTGCCAGCGTGCGGCAGGTGTGCGAAGCGCAACAAGCCTGATCAATGTGTTTATCATCCCGCACCCTTGACGAAGACCTCAAATGACCAAGCGGCTGCATCAAATACGATCAGTCCTCGCGTCAACAGCTTCAGTATTGCTTCTCAGTCACCATCAAGTCGTGGAAGTCCCTACGACCCGATGCGATCAGAGCCAAAACGTGTGAAGCTCACACAGGCGCACGAGTCAGAGCAGTCTTTCGTGGGGTTTTCAGCGCAGTCCGTGCCATGTGTTCAAACCACTTTCGATCCGCTTTGCAAGCCAGTGACTGAGTCTTTCAGCTATGACGATAGTGCTGGCTTCATCAACCAGTCCGCAGTGCTCGCAGAGAACGAGCTCAGTATTGGCATACTGCCACCGCTGGATGATGCAGCATCGACGCCGAGGATATCGCAGTTGCAAATTGATCGTGGTGCTGTTGTGCTTACAATGTTCAAGGATCTGCCGGCCATAATGAAGTATATTGACAAGTAAGCCTCCTGACATCCGCATATATTGATTTATGTTCAACGAGACTGACGAGCGACGACTAGATGGTTTAATCTTGCAGGCGGCATCGTAGTGATCCAGCCCATGGTCAATATCTACCTCGATGGCTTGTCGTCGACTTGGCTCAAGATACTTAAGACCCAGAAGCCTACGGAGCTGCGCACGATGTCCGAACGGATCTGGGAGAATACCCTGAAGCCTATGTCCCGCATTTTGAGTAAGCACACATCACCTCGCGAGTTCTGCGCAAATGTCACGGGTAGATATCTCCGATGGGAAGTGGTTGGTCTACTCGTGACTCTGGTGTCACTTATGGCTCAGTCACTGAAAGGTCAGTACCACATCCAAGATGCGGAATGCGAAGGTGCTCGTGTTTTGTCTTATCAACCTTTAAGGCACACTTGACACCAAAATCCGTGACTCATGAAATGCGAGCACGTTCGTGTGCGCCGTGGCATGGTCAAGCAACGCTAACGGGTGTTCAGATGGCGATCCCATATTCTGCTCACACGACGACGCTCCAGTCGATAGAGCCGCTCTTGCTCTCAAGATGCACAACGCTTCCGAGATGTGCGTGAACTTTTGCGACGAATTTGGCGTCCTCAACGATGTCTATCTGTGGCTGTTGTACGAGAACTCGATCGCATATTGCTCGATGCGCTCCAAGGGAGGTATGTAGGAACAACGCTTCAACACACAAAGTGTTGACTGCTCTCCGAGATCAGTGCTAACCATATCACCAGGCTACGAGAATGCGAAGAAGAACGCCAGTGTAGCAAACGCGCTCCTCAGCTTCAACCTCCACCAAGAAATCAAGGTGGACGACCGTACGCCATTTTTCATGGCTGAGCTCCGCAAGCGCCTCTTCATCTGCGCCTACGACAGCGACAAGCACACCGCATCTTCGAGTGGACGGCCACCTCGATTGACGAGACAGTATTGTCTCCTACAATTACCACTGGACTTGACGGACACGCAGACGATGTCAGAAGGTGCGGAACTTGACGTAGCCCTCCAGAATCTCGATAAAGAAGGCTGGAACCGGCGAGGTGATGTCCAGCGATCGACTTTCGCACGCTTGGCCTCCACGAACGCCCTCATCCTTGAGGAGATTCTGGAGATGTCCCTGGGCAACCTGTCGGAAGAAGAGGTCAGGCAGCGCGCTGCTAACATTGAGACGCGCACCAAAGAATATTGGGCCCAGCTTCCAGGTTTCCTGCAGTTCGACGTCGTGGATCCTTGGAGTTCTCGTAGGTCTCCCCTCGAAGTCCTCTTCCTCGCCGTCATCAAACTCAACCATCTGGACCACCATTTCATGCTGCAACGGACGCTGAGCAAGAAAGTCAAAGCCGGGTTGAGCTCCAATACCGATCTCTTGTCGGTATGCAATACAATATTCGACTTTGTAGTCATGCTGGTGGATCGCAAAGATCATTTTCGCGATTTCCAGATCGATTTCGTCCAGTTACTGGTGAAGCACGGCACACCCGCAGCTGCAGTTCTTGCGGTCGAACTGCTGCACCAAGAGCAACACCCCAGTTCCGCGTCCGCTTCTGCATATCCTCTGCACCGATCCGACACCATCCAAAGCCTCTCAGTCTTTGTCGCATGTCTGGGGAGCATCAGGCCTGAGGCAAGCGGATACCACAGCTGCCACAGAGGTCGGACATTTCTCAAAAAGATCCTGGACATGATTCTCGGCGCGGGTTCTGCTACAAGAAATCCAGCAGTGTTGAACTCGGACGAGACCACCGATCCGATGTTTGGAGCACCGCTGATTCAGCCGACTGACGGCGATTTCGTGCGCTGGCTGGAGGGCATGGATTGGGATCAAGACAATTGGATCAACTTTAGTTGATCGGCCGTAAGTCGTCTAAGAAGTCCTACGAAGCAGCTCGAATTCATTGTGTCGACCTTCAGGACGCACTGAACGCGAACGTCGGTAACTCACAGTTACGACGACCTTCACAGTGCTGGCGACCATCCTTCAGCCTTGCGGGTTGATTCAGAGAGCTACTATGAGCATATACGGGCTGCTTTCCGGCAACTCAGCAGATGCGATCATCGCGCCGGAATTTCGCATTCGCTAACACATCATCTGCGGGAAATATGCAGCTACACCCTACCCCAGCTTTTCGCATTCGGGAATTGGTGGCCTTGTCCTCTCCAGCCAATCATGTCTACGAGTTGGCGCCACATCTTCGCTCCACACCATGAATCCTGGCAGACGTCACCATTCGGCCGTAACTTCGCCACACCATAACCTCAAGAGAAGCATCGTTCCACCCTTCTTGAGTTAGCACTATCTTACGTCCGCATTCGTCTCGCGGGCGTATCATCGTAAACAGTTGCAACGAGTACTATCAGTATATTAAGGTGAGCTTCATCGCATGCCTCCAGCAACACAACATTATAGCGATCCAACACTTCATTCCATACGATTACCCTGTATCATAATACAACATCGACCGTCTATCGAACAGTCCAAATACTAAATCATCATGTGCGGCAGAAAGCGCGCCGAACGCTATCTCCTCCAGCAGCAACTCTTCCAGCAACAACTTGCAATTCAATCATACCAACGAGGCTGCTGCGGATCTCGACGAGCAAATCGCAAGGGCCTTCAATACCAAGCACCTGATCTTAGCTTCGAGCAACAAGGCTTCTATCCGGCCACTTTCAATCGTCCCAACAACTCAATGGCCGGCATTCTTGCTGTTGGGATCGGAATCGGCTGCGAAAAGCTAGGCCGTAAGATCTCCGAAAAGAGAAGCGAGTGCAAAGAGAAGAAGGCAATCGACGTATGATGTCTTAGCAATGTGCTCATGATTGACGCTGATTTCTGTACAGCAGCGAGAGTTAATTTATGGCCATGGCGAGTCTTCGACTGCAAGCGCCGCAAACACCAAGATCTCAGGACGTTCGAGGAGACAGGAGCGCAAGAGTGAGGAAGCCCGAAGAGAGAAGGATGGTATCTACGAGCGGCGTCGCAGTGTGAGCACTGAAAGGACACTACTTCCGGAAGATGCGCCACCGCAGTACGAGGAAGCTGTACGTCAAGGAGCGAGACGTGTTTGAAGAATCACAGGCGCTTATCAATCTCACTGGCGATTTTTGCCGTATCAATGCTTATCGGGCAGGCGTACCTCTTCTGTGTATGTATCTTCCACTTCTTGCACATATACCGTTCACCAACAATGTCACACCTTCTTGAAACGTTTTATCAATTTCAACCACCATGTGTACAAGCGTATGTTTCTTCTCTTTTAAATCGACAGTGCGTCTTTGCAATAAGCCTCCTCATCGCACACACGAGTACAACCTCGAAACCGGTGAGCCAATGCACGAGATCATGCGCTACTCGGTCATTGGTCCGCATGATTAGTCCGGCGAGCACAGCACAATCGAGGCGACGTTAAGAAACAACAGAAACTTGCACGCTCTCGGAGTAGAGCCGAGAGATCAGCTGATCAATATCGTGAGAAATAACATCAGTCGTCATAATGTGACAAAGAAACCGACCAAGACAAAGACACCGCACTACCGCTTTGGGACATATCGTCGACTACCCGATTCGTCTAGCTTGAGGAATGACGCTGATATTGCAGGACTGGTAACAGGATTGCCCCGCCGTAGAGAGCGTTTGCGCCCGGTTGAGTTTGTCGAGTCCGCAAACCACACCGCAATTTCGCGCGCTCCCAACAACGAGGTTCAAACACATGTGCGCCGTGTAACTATTACTTCGAGTTCTTCAGCTACCAATTCGTGCAACACAGCATCCGGGGTTTTCCATTCCTCGAACTTCCTCTTCCGGACGCCACCCAAACGCGCACTTGTTCGCGCCTGGCACTTTCACCGCAGCTGCCCACGCGACCCGCCGCTTCCAGCAGGCACAGCGCGCATAAATGGACCGAGTCTAGGCTGACGACTGACTCCGCTCACGACAAAGCCTCTACGCCGCCCGGATCTTCCAGCCTCTCACCACCGACTCCACTCTCGCCCTTGCATACCGCAACCGCAACCTCGCTACACACTCGCGCAGTCCAATCGACCGGCACGCGCCCTTACTTACACACCACATACGCTTAATCACAACAAGCTTCGCTGACGACATGCCCTCCTGGGCTCCATCTGCCGCCGCGCGTGGCGGCGCCACTGGCGCACGTGTTGAAGCCCCGGTCACGCTTCGTGGCTATCTCCTCTGCGTGTTCGCTGCGTTCGGAGGTATCCTTTTTGGATATGACTCTGGCTACATCAATGGCGTCCTGGCCATGAACTTCTTCAAGCAGGAATTTGGAGGTATGTAACTCTCGAAAGCGCGCACTGCGATTCATCTAACAGTAAATGCAGGCCCTTCAAACGACAAGGACGCCTTCAACGGCCGCATGTACCAGACATGGGAGAAGTCGCTCATCGTCTCGATTCTCTCGGCGGGTACCTTCTTCGGCGCGCTCTTCGCGGGCTCCCTCGCCGACTGGATTGGCCGTCGCTCCACCATCATGGCGGGCTGTGGTATCTTCTCCATCGGTGTCGTTCTCCAGGTAGCCTCCACCACGGTCTCGGTCCTCGTTCCGGGCCGCCTGATCGCTGGCATTGGTGTTGGATTCGTCTCGGCTATCATCATTCTCTACATGTCTGAGGTCGCGCCCAAGGCTGTCCGCGGCGCCATCGTCTCCGGTTACCAGTTTTGCATCACCATCGGCCTGCTCCTCGCTGCCGTCGTCGACGATGCGACCAAAGACCGCATGGACTCGGGCTCGTACCGCATCGCAATGTCCATCCAGTGGCTCTTCGCCATCATCCTCGGCACCGGCCTGTTCCTCCTCCCCGAGTCGCCGCGCTGGTATGTCAAGAAGAACCGCCTCGACGCCGCTGCCAAGTCCCTGAGCACTCTGCGCGGTCAGCCCGTCGATTCGCACTACGTCAAGGAGGAGCTCGCGGAGTTGGTCGCCAACTACAAGTACGAGATGACACACATGCAGGCCGGATGGAAAGACTGCTTCACCGGCGGCTTCAAGCCCTCGAGCAACCTTCGTCGCGTGCTGCTTGGTGTTGTCCTCCAAATGATGCAGCAGTGGACCGGCGTCAACTTCATCTTCTACTACGGCTCCACGTTCTTCAAGACGGTCGGCATCTCCAACTCGTTCCTCGTGTCCATGATCACCACCGCCGTCAACGTCGGTTCCACGCCGCTCTCCTTCTGGGCCATCGAGAAGCTCGGCCGCCGCGCGCTGCTCATCTACGGCGCGCTCGGCATGCTGATCTGCGAGTTCCTGATCGCCATCATCGGCACCGCCGCCGAGGGCTCCAAGGCCGCGTCCACATGCCTCATCGTCTTCACGTGCTTCTACATCTTCTTCTTTGCGACGACGTGGGGCCCCGGTGCGTGGGTCTTGATCGGCGAGATCTTCCCGCTGCCCATCCGCGCAAAGGGTGTCGCGCTATCCACGGCATCCAATTGGTTCTGGAACTTCGTCATTGGCTTCATCACGCCGTACATGGTTGACACCGACTACGGTAACCTCAAGACCAAGGTCTTCTTCGTGTGGGGCGCGACGTGCACTGCTTGTGTCTTTTTCGCCTACTTCTTCGTTCCGGAGGTAAGAATTTTGTCTATTAATTTGCATGTCACACATTCGCTAACTTTTCATAGACAAAGGGCCTCAGCCTTGAGCAGGTCGACCGCATGCTCGAAGAGACCACACCGCGCAAATCCGCCAAGTGGGTCCCGCACTCAACCTACGCCGCCGACGCCGACGTTAGCAGCATGGAGACTACGGACAAGCAGGGTGTTCACGTCCCTGCTGCCGAGCACCGTGAGAATCGGGCGGTCTAGATTGCTAGCTGTCTAGCTGGTGGTTACGTATTTCCTTTTCTTTTGGGAGGGCATTTCTAGCGTTTTTCATGAGCTGGCCTGAGGGTTGGCTGGATTTTCTCATTTTGGTTGAATATCATGGTGTTAGTGACTGGGGTATGGGTAGATAGGGATATGGGCGGCATTGTTCTGGCGGCTACTGTTGTGGTCGTTTTACTTCGCTGATGAGTGTGCGCGGCATGTAGCGTGAATGAGCTCGTCTGTCAGTTGGTATTCTGGTGAAGATGCGTGAATGCAGTGAGTTTTTTGGATGTTGCGTCGCGTACTGGCTATAAAGACCACTGTGAGGACGCGGTCGTGAGCTTTGGATACATGGTTTTCAACTGGTTTTTCATTCATTCCAGGAACTTCCCATGATCTTACCACTTCTGCATACTATACATCGCAGCAAGCTTCACAGTTCAGTCTAAGCAGCTCAAAGCACAGTCCCCGTATCTTCCCTCACACTCGCCTGTTGTACCGGCGTCACCACCGCCTTCTTCCCCTTCCCCTTGTATCCCTTCATGCCAGGCAGAGCCCTCGTCTTCCTTCCAATCCTCCACCACGGCTTCTTCTCCACGCACACATAGGGCACCGGCCCCTGCTTCGTGAGCTTCTTCTTCTTCTTTGGCGCCGGCGTTGCAATCCCATTGCTGATGGCCGCTTGGTGCGCTTGTCGCAGCGGCGATGGCGTCGATGGCGTAGCACTACGCTGCGATTGACCGAGCGTGGAGATGTGCGCAAGGCGTCTGTGCGGTTTGTCGCGTCGTCTATCTGGAAAGGATGGGCGAGGTAGGGGTGTGGGAGTTGTAGATGATGTGTTGTGGGTGCTCCGCAGCGCCTCTTGCACAAGGCCGTTGATAGTAGCAGCATGTCCTACGACACCAGCCGCATTCACCAGCGAGAACTGCTCGATCGCCTTTTTGCGCTTGAATAGGTTCCACTTCCACCATCTGAAGTTGCCTTTCTTTGGCTTCTTCTCGCCCGTCTTGGACGTGATTCCCATCTCCCTCGCCTCGTTCTCATTTGCCGCGTCATATCTGATCTGAACCCTTTCCCTCGTGCTACCCAGCACCAACGCGTTCACATCTTCTTTGATGGCGCGGATCTCCTCGAGCCACATGGTTCGCCGTAACGGTCGTGCCATCGAGGCGATGACGGCGTTGAGCTCGAGCTCTGGGCCTGAGATGGCATGATGGATGGCGTAGTACGGATCATTAGGAGGCGCAAAGGTCGCCCCAGGTGAGGAGAATGGCGTCGGCGATGCAGATCTCTCGAAGGAGAACGCGGTGCTAGGGCGGTAGTCATTTGGGAGACGACCAGGGGACGTCGATGGTGTTCTTTCACCATAGCGTGATTGTGGGGTGATGATGTGCGGATATCTAATCACGAGAGTTTCAGTCGCAGTGGATTGGTGAGGTGCGACGGGCTGGGGTGTTTCGCACTCGCACAGCTGCGTAGTTATGGCCACGCCGGAGTCATCGCGGGGATCTCTCGAGGGTCTCTCGCTGCTTGAAGGGTACACATTCGTGACGCGGAGTTTTCCACGAGTTGAGAGAAGAGGATGGACGAGTTGGTGGGTCTGAGCCTCAGCGGAGAGACTTTCTGGGTGCGTGCTCGATGTACGCTCGGCGGAACTCGTGATCTTTCTGGAGTAGTTCACCGGAGTATCCTGGGGAGCCGATTCCAATTCTGTGCTCTGTCCTACCGAACTCGAGACCGGATTTGTCTCGTCTGGTCTCGTCTCCTGGGACTTGACGCGGTGCTGGCGTCCGAATCCCATGAGACCGTTGATGTGACCTTCCTGGTTCTCTTCACGCATCATGGATGAGCGCGGCAGAGTGTTGGAGTTGCTCTCCCTGGGGCGATGGGTAAGTATAGCGGGTGGTTGGCTGATTCCATCCATAGCATCGTACGTAACGTGGAGCGCGTCAACGTCAAGCATGCTGTTGATGGTCTCCAGTAGCGGGTCAAATGAATCGGGCATGTTGGAATGCTTGTAGGCGGACGCGGTACAGTGGAACGGAGTCGATGTGCAAGAGAGAAGGGATGAGGAAGAAGAAGGCCAGCAGAAGAGGATCAAATATGTTGCTGGTGCCATAACAAAAAGTTCGGGTCTCCAACTATGGTTGGTTCAAATCGGTACACTCCCACTGAAACGGCGAGACGGGAAACGAGCTAGACACTTTGCTCCCAAATTGTTGCAATCCGAAGACGACCAATGAGGTGTCTTCTGGCATTCGCGGGTCCTACTGCGCTCTCGTCGCGGCTGTGATCAGAATTGAGTCTCAACCGCTTCTTCTCCCTCGAGCGAATGACCGCGACGTCACTCATTCCCTTCCCTCCTTCCAAGGGCCCTTTAATATTGTACTCCATGGTCCTCGACGCGTGCCACTACGTCTTCTGCTGGGAATCCACATACGCCTGAACCATTCGAACCCGGGGCCCCATGTTCTGCTCGGTCCCGAAGGTTCTCCCAATGTCGTTATTGAACGGTCGTTGTTTCAGTGCGTTCTCACTCTATCGCAATGTCTAGATCTCGACGCAAGCACCCATGAGCGTGAAGGGCTTTGGTTCGAATCGCATGCGGCTTTCCTATAGCGTTGAATTGTATGTCAGGTTCATGAATTGCTTGATGTTTGAGAGCTTCTACTTACAAAAGAATTATAACTGGGCGGTGATTGTCACTCGCTCGTATGGTGATGGGCGTGCAACTCACCGTAATATGCGTGAGGTTGGCAGAACGTTCCGAGTTGCGGAGCAGGGCTGTGATAAGGGCTGCGGTCATTATTTGGTTCATGGTCAGACCCGCTTCGGCATCGGGATCGGAGTCGGCCCCAACCAGTGCATCACATCGAGCACGGAAATTTTTCTAAATAATGCTGTCATTGAACCGTCCACTGGCATCTACAGAATTTTCCTGTGGGTTGTTGCCTTGCGCGGAACTTGGCGCTCCTGCGGCCACCAATATCTGATGCGCCGGCTTCTGCGGCTGGGTCTGCCAAGTTCAGCATCGTCTTGCCAGTATCAGAAACAGCGAACAAGGAGTCGCCCTTGACTTTCATCTTCTCACAGTAAGGCCCCTTTCCACTAGGCATGCGCTGCTCGACGAGCTTGAGCATATGCGGAATCTTTGGTAGCTTTTGCGCAGTCGTAGTCGCGTTGGTAGGTCGCCCCGAGACCGCTGTTCTATTCGCGTATATGTATCCATCAATCGTGGTCTGGTCGAAGACGCATCTCCACAAGGTGTCCCCTTCTTGGAACACCGAGCGTGTCTCGACTGGGTGCACCCAACTCGTGAAGTCTTTCTCTTTCAGTAAGACCACACGGTCGTAGGTAGTGCGGAAGCTGTGTGTTATTGTTTCTGCTTCTGAAGGTGCGACGGAATTTCTTGGGTTTAATGGGATGGGCTGTACATCCGGAGCTTGGTGACCATAGTAGAACGTTCCGTTGTTGCTCGTCGTCGCGCTTAGTTTAACATACATGGAGTTTGAGTTGCCAGGCGGAGGTAGAATACTAAGCTGAAGCATGGTATTAGAAGCACACTGCCACGCTATCGACTCATTCATAAATGCGAGGCAAGATGCGTCTCGAGATTGTGATAGAGATATGGGCAGGGAATATTGGCCTGGTGATATCGAGTCCATGTCACGCGGGGTCGTCAGGTCACCGCTCGCTGTCTGTGCCGTGGTCTCAACTTCGCTAAACATAGGTCAGGGTGGATCCTCCACTGAGCAGCGATTCTCTCTTACTTGTTCGGAGACCGGCGCTTTGCTGCTAGCAATGCAAGCCCAATGGTCAACAGCATGACCATCTGTAAACAAAAGATAGCCACCATACGCTGCTTCACAGACAACCTCGCCCACAGAGACTTGGGTATGGTCGGCAATGGCTTATCTAGCGGACTCGTCTTTTGTCGCGGAACCAGGACTTCTTTTTCGCCTTGGTCCGGACTGAGTATCGGTGCGGAGAGGCTGTTGCGTCTCTCGAACGGCACCATCTCAATTCCATCTTCGATTCTTCTGATCAGGCACTTTCCAGAATGTTCGCTCGAAGTGTTGACATCGCTGTGTACAGGGAATGCCGTGTGGATGCTCGGGAGAGGCTGAATGCTTTTAAGTGATCGACGAGGTAGACGCATTACTAAACTTGGACGCGATTAATTAAAACTCGAAGCTACACGCCGGACCAGCCAGTTGCCGAAATGTCAAGAGGATAAGAAAAGATCGGGAGATGACGAAGATAGCAGCCAGTGCATGACTGAAGAAGTGTTCCGGGGTCGTCACGCATATAAGGCGGCTCCATGACAAGAGCTACCTCGCGAGCTGACGGTCCAGTGTTTGTGCAAATTATTGTTTTGCTGTGCCGCTTTCATGCTGAAGATCGTGGACCAGTCCCGCTGCACTGCGGGAGCCAAAGCAAGGAAGCTAATGAGTGTGGAGATTGTTGCCGAGCTTCATCACCGCAATAACATCTAGCAGCAGTGAGAATTGTTGTGCATATTTCTCGCTTGCTGTTCGACTTCGAAGTAACGCAGCTCCAGGGTGGGAAGCATTGGTCGTGCGTCCACGGTTTCGTCGTCGCGGTCTGTGCAGCTAAGCGCCAGAAACCACCCACGATGCTGGTCCGTGAGTAGGTCTGCACATCCTCCTGGAGTCTCTTCTGATGTCGTTGACGATAGCGAGCAGCGGCTACCGGGAGTTTGCCGATAGGTAGGGAGGACCTATCGCTTCCGGTCTGGCCACTCAATGATGACCCGAGCATGAAGCACAATGTGTGCACGCCGCTCCTCAGTCGAGTGCGCAGAAGATCCGAATATCAGGCTTTCGTTGCGTTGAACAGGTGGCAAGCTCCTGAAGGATCTGTGCTCGCGTACTTCGTACAGTCTGGTTGCGGAGTAGGGCCATGAGTCTTAATAGGGTGCTGTGCCACATGCAGTAGCTTTGCAATTGACCTTCGTTAAGAGACTTGAATTGCCAGCAAACTTGTTGAGTAGAGCAGAATAAAGCAAAAGTCATTTCGAAACACAGTCTTGTTGTGCATGAAAATCGCGCAGCCTCGTATGGTGACTTCTTTGTGATATGTCTGATGGTAAGCGCTGCGGTGATACGGGTCGCATACGCGGTCGGCGAAACACCTGAAAAGAGTCGGTACGGATGCATTCAGGCTGTCACTGAACTCTGTTAACGAAGTCATCGGCATTCGCTTAGTTCCCTCAATCTTTGGTTGTCGTTGTGATGAACGGCGCGCCGCATGTACGGTAGGGGTAGGCTCGATCACAGCACGCAATGGATGCGAGAAGAGTAGTGGAAAGAGCGATAGTTCAATTACAGAAACCGTAATGTTTCGCGATACGAGAGAAACCGTCCCAAACCGGATGGAACAGACCGACATGGTGGTGTCGACTTCTGGAGTGCTCGAGTACATACAGGCAGCACACGCAAGAACGCGGCGCACTAGCGATGACAGATTACGTCACCAGGCAGTCCTCACTGGTGTCACCTCCCCAAAACATCCACCTCAGAAACGATTACCGAGTTGACATGTTATTCTTTTGAGCCCTTTCATTCTGAAAATCATGCAGTCTAGAGTCGTACTATGATCGCCACCTGATCTCGCGAAGTATACCATAGGTATTGAGCTCCACCGTGTCAATGAGCCTACCAACTCCTAACCTTCTCGACACTTGTACTGTTGAGCGACCATCTTGCGAGCCACAAGGACAACGACCGATCGAAAATTTTGAATCAGATGACATACACCCCTGGGCCCTCCACGATGAATCCGCCCTCTTCGTCAGCACCAACATGCGCATGCCGAGGAACGCGAAGCTCTACCTACATCGAAGAGCCTCAAAGCTTGAGCTCCAGCTGCATGCCTGACAGCACTAACAACTTGATTTCGCCTTTCTACGACAGGTCACTGCATGAGTCTTCTATTTTTCGATATCATGGTTTGGTGATGCAGGGAGACTAGCTGCATCCAGGCTGAGCTCATCGTCAGCCCGATGCGAGGTAACACAACGAGAAAGAGGTGCAGGGCGTTCCGAAGTCTGGGTCTTATATGATTTGAGCGCCCCATTGCGCGCCATGGGCGAAACGGGCTTCGCTACCTTTTCCTCCTTGGCCCTCAACTTGTGCTCGCAAGATGGGTATCGCACAGTACTTCCACAGGTCGTCACCGACACAGTCGGGGCCAGCTGCACCATCAAGTCGAATGGCTTCCCTATTCTGGCCACTACTCGCCTCAAATTTCGTGCTCTCAGCGCTCTCAATCTCGACTCTCGGCCTAATAAGCTCTATGGTCGCATGGCTGGTCGGCCAGAAACACAACGTACACAGCTACCGCATCGCTTTCCCAGGCGCCCCGTTCGATCTGAATGTCGAGCCAAAGAATTTATGGGTTGATCAAGGACACACGAGCAACGGCGTCGCGGGATATGGTTTCTTCCTCGGACTTTTTGGCATGTTCGTTGCGTGGAGTCTGAGGAAACGCGCAGTAAGTCGCCAATGCAGCTCATTGAGGAAGTTAACTCAAACCTAACAGCACCCATCTAAACTTCTCACCATCCTGCTCATCCTCCAATTCCTCGCCGTACTGTTCACACTCAGCGCGCTCATATTTGTCTTCATCGTAACATATCAAACGGACGATCAACACGTCCGCTTGCCCATCGCCGCGAATACGCAAGGCTCAAATTACGCCGAGTTCAGATGGACGCCGGAAACGTGGTTCAAGGCTATTCTCGACTCGCCGCTAGCTGATGACGGGGAGCGCAGTGAGATTGAGGGGAAAGTCACGAATATGGTTGCTTGGCGGTGGATGCTGGTTCCGTTGTTTGTTGTGGATGTTGGCGCGTTTGGTGTTACAGTGGCGGCGTGGAGGAGGCTGAGAATGGGGATAAAGGAGAGGGTAAGAGAGACGGATGTGGTTGAGAAATGAGACTATGATGCTGTACAGATGGTCATTCGTGTCGTTCTTGAAGATGGCTGATCTGACCGATGTCGGACTGAAGGGACGCGATATTGCTTCGTAGACTAGATGGTCAATAATCGTAACATTAGTTCTTTCGAAGGTCTCGAAATTTCCATTCTTTACATTTAACACGTGTTAGCAGCGTGAAATGTCTCTGCAAGACGTTTCTTCGCGGTACCTACCTTCCCCAAAGCGAATTAGTGAACGATGTGCAAGTCACGCGCCTGCCACCATGGGGAAGGTGCATGAGACCATGAAGCTAGATGACCTTCCCTCGATCCTCAAACTTTACCTCGACATTCCTCATCGCCATCCCATCTTTCAACTTCCATCCAAATCATACCGCAGGGTAAAAGCGAAGCCTAAAACAGAGACAAGCCATCCCACGCAAAAGCTTAGCGAAGCGCCGAGGTTTGCAGTTCCACGTGGAAAAGTTCCAACCCCCCACCGACATCTGGAATTCCGCCTCAGTCCACCGGCACGCACAACGTCACTCGCCCACGAGTCTACCTAGTTTGGTCCACGACCCAAACTTCTCTTTCCTCTCCTACGTGTGCCAATTATCACATGTCACGCGCTATATAGGGAGAAGTTGCGCGCCGCTCGACCGGCTCATCTACCTCCCACGAACCGCCTACACATAATACCACGACGCGCCATGGGCTGGTTCCTCTACACCCTGTTCGCTCCAGCAGCAATAACAATGTTCCTGCGCCTCGCGTCTCTCATCCTCCCCGGAAAACTCGCACAACTCGCCTCCTTCCTCGCCTTCAGCATAACCGGCGTCGTGCTCCTGCTCTGCAGCGCGGCCTACGGCGTCGGCGCATCTATATTCCTGCGCTTCATTGGCTACGGGGGCTGCTCGCAGTATGCGACTGGGCGCGTGTTCAAGTGGGCCATGTGGTGGGCGACGGGCGTGTGGTTCAACATCACGGGCAGCATGAGGCGCGAGGGCGGCGTGAGCGGCGAGGACGCGCTGAATATGCGGCCCGTGGTGTTTGTGGGCAATCATCAGAGCGAGTTGGATGTGTTGATGCTGGGCACTATGTTTCCCAAGTATTGTAGTGTTACGGCGAAGAGCAGTTTGAAGTGGATGCCGTTTTTGGGGTGGTTCAGTACGTCCTCTCCTCTCTCCGAGTCCCCATCGCAATTCTAGAGGACAGGAAGCTAATATATCACTCGCAGTGACTCTCTCCAAAACAGTCTTCCTCAACCGCCAAGACGCACACGCCTCCCGCGCCGCCTTCAACACCGCCGCCTCCACAATGTCCACAACCCGCCAATCAGTCTTCATCTTCCCCGAAGGCACACGCTCCTACGCATCCACCCCAACCCTCCTGCCCTTCAAAAAAGGCGCATTCCACCTCGCCATCCAAGCCGGCGTGCCCATCGTGCCTGTCGTGTGCCAGAACTACGCTCACGTCTTGAACTTCAAGGAAAGGAGGTTTACGCCGGGGACGATCGATGTGACTATCTTGCCGCCGATTAGTACGGAGGGGTGTGTGAAGGATGATGTGCCTGAGCTGGTGGAGAAGGTGAGGAAGGTTATGACTGAGGAGTTGGTGAGATTGAGTCATGTGGTTGATGGGGGAAGGAATGGGATGCCGTTACCGGCGGCGAGTGGGGTGGATGATAAGACACGAGAGTTGAGGAAGAGGACGTGAGAGGTGGTCGCGGTGGGTGTTTGGCGTTCGGTTCGGCATAATCATGCATCTTGATATCCTTTGGGAGAGGAGGATTTGGGTTCTGATCCGAGGATGGAGTGATAGCATTGCATACACGTAGTCCCTACCTATATCATCAAACCAATCACCTTCTACTGGATAGAAGTCGATGAACCTGATCTGGGAACGATAGAGTAGTCTCACAGCTTTCGATGTAGAGCGTCTGAGATACCAATCATTGTTACGCTCTCCTTTCATTGTACATTCTGAGATATGTCATTCCATTTTATACAAGCTTTGAGCCTATGTACATGTTACATTCTCATGATTACATTGTTTCCATCGATGTGCTCAGGCTGCTAACACATTTGCCATCAACCACACAAGCAGCGTCTAGTTGGAGATGCCAATGACACCGCAAGCAGGACGTCCTCCGGCATTGCCAGTTTTCTTGGACTCCTCGTGTCCGCCCTTGCCGAGGTCGTCGGTGCCGGCGTGCACGACGATGGTGCGCTGGAAGTGTGTCAGTACTCATCGCTCTCATATCAAAGGCACTGAGCCCTCAGGGTAGTGTCAACGACAGGACTTACGCCAATAACGCTCTCGGAGCCGATCAGCTTGATGAGCTTGTCCGTCACGCTACCCTGCGCATTTCCCTGGCCATCCGTCTTGAAGTTGCCCAGGTCGCCAACGTGGCGCTCATCATCGGAGGGAGCGCCGTGGGTCTTGCTGTGAGGGTTGACTGGTATCGTCATCAGCACAATCCTCATATACCACCAGAACGGAGACTGTTTATCTTACAGTGAGGTCCAGCACTCGTGCATCCATTCGTGTTGTCACCAAACGCATGAACGTGCATGCCACGCTCAGCATTGGCGTCGTGGCCGCTAATGTCCCATGAGATAGTCGTGTTGGACGACTCGTCAGCCTGCTCGAAGGTAACGGTACCCTTGACGTTGGAGTCTCCACGGAGAACGGCGACTACGCAGCACTATTAGCTTAATTGCTTCTCTAGAATGACTTGCATGGTAGTGCAGCCCTATCCGCAGCCGTTGGAGCCCATCAAGGTACCGCAGCTGATTGGACACGCTCCATCAGAGACAGGTCTCCAGCAAGGTCCTCAGGCGTCTCAATTGAGCCATTCACAGCTGCGTAGAGCGTATTGTAACGCTGGGAACGGCGTGGTGGACAAGAATGTGCTCATTTCCGCGCAGTTCCATGGCCCCGCCATGCCTGAAGGGGTATGGGACGGTGCTGTAACGTACCGGCTTTGACCATGTTGGCGGTATTGATTGATTAAGTTGGAGTGTTTGGTGGTATGTGAAGTTTCTTCGTAGTGAAGGAGTGAGTGAGATGAGAGCGAAGAAGTTGAGAGCTTCGTCACTGCTCGTGAGGTGGATGCGGGGCAAAAGTGACGCCACTGGACCCGCAACAGCTCGCGCATTCGCAGTCTTACAGCCGAGCGAGCCAGACTGGACGAATGATGAATCTGGGAGCTACATCATGCTTACTACAATATCACAATCGTATCACAACACCACCTGGCATGACGGAAGAATTGCGAGATCATGTATGTGCATTGTGTGTCTCATATTTGTAACTACGTCCCACCGAATCCTCAGTGACAGACCCAACATTCATGACTTCGTGAGCACTCCGATACCGCTCTATGCCTCGACCTTCTTGCGCAGAATGTCCTTGAGGGTGACGGCGTCAGCAGCGAACTTGGAGATACCCTCGCGCAGCTTCTCGACGGCCATCTGGTCCTCGTTGAAGAAGAAGCGGAACTCGGCCTCGTTGTTGATGTACGTCTTCTTCTCGAGGTCCAACTTCGCCGCGTCCTTGGCGTCGAGCTTCTGGGGGATTTCGTCTTGCGAGTTGTACAGCTGCTCGAGCAGGTTGGGCTAAGACATCAATTAGTGTTGAATTCCGAGATGGAGGTTTCGGCAACTTACGGCAATGGTGAGATAGTCGCAGCCAGCAAGTTCGGTGACCTCGCCGATGCTCCTGAACGAAGCGCCCATGACAATCGTCTTGTAGCCGTGCTTCTTGTAGTAGTTGAAGATCTGCTGCACGCTCTTGACACCCGGGTCATCCTCCTTGCTGTACTCCTTCTTGGTGGAGGCCTTGTACCAGTCGAGAATGCGGCCGACAAAGGGCGAGATGAGGAAGGCGCCGGCCTCGGCGGCGGCGATGGCCTGGACTTGCGAGAACATGAGGGTCAAGTTGCAGTTGATGCCGTGCTTGGACTGCAGAATCTCGGCGGCCTTGATGCCCTCCCATGTCGAGGCGAGCTTGATGAGGACGCGCGACTTGTCGATGCCCTCCTCCTTGTAGAGCTGGGGTTGTTAGTGGGACTTTCAGGAGAGTATAGTAATATCAACGTACGTCAATGATGCGCAGGGCCTTGTTGACCGAGGCCTCGGTGTCGAAGGAAAAGCGCGCATCGACTTCTGTGGAGACTTTGCCGGGCACGATCTTGAGAATCTCCTTGCCGAACTGCACCAGCAGGTTGTCCAGCGTACAGTCGACCTTGTGCTCGAGATCCTTTCCGTGCTCCTTGCCGTACTTGACGGCGGCGTCGATCAGCTTCTGGTACTCCTCCTTCTTCGACGCGGCGAGGATCAGCGAGGGATTGGTGGTCGCATCCTGGGGCTTGTACTTGTCGATGGTCGCAAAGTCGCCGGAGTCGCAGACGACAACCTGGAAAGACTGTCAGTAACTGGTCCCATATCTTTTAACGCAAGGAGCGCTGCGATATCTCCGAGCGCTCCGGTGCAAAATGTGGTGGGCATCTTACGGTTCCCGAGGATTTAAGTCTATGCGAAGTCAGAATATGTCTCACAAGCAGTGCGCATATGGTATTGGGCTTACTGGTCGAGCGAGCTAGGCATGATTGTGTGTGTATGGGGTGAAGGTAGTAGGAATAGTGTGTGTGGTGTGGTTTGGGAGGATGTCAAAGTGAAATGTTGAGCTTCGTCGGGGGGAGTAAAGGCTGCCCCACTAGTGCGTCACAGGCGGCGGCAAAAGGAACCAAAAGACACCGCATGGCATGTTAATAAGCGCATTCGCATGCTACGGTAAGCAGACCCTGAACCATTGCTTGTTGGTCTGCCCTCCTTTGGCGGCTTCCACGGCCGTGAACCTATTGTGTCGGTCTTCAAGACGTACTGAACGCCCAATTGTATTACCTACGCACATGTGATGCAACGCTCGACAGATCTCGACCACACCGGCTGCAGTGCTTGCGCTGCCTCTTTCCCATTTGGCCCGGCACGATGTTTCCTTCCGGTGGATGATGAATTTTTCAATTTCCGCAGTACAGCGCGGGGGACTGTCGCCCGAGACGAGCAGCCAAGCCGCCCAATAGCCGGTTCAGTATCTCCGCTGCGGCTTTTGTCTTTTGTTGACCAACATGGAACGCCGCGAACAATGAAGTGTATCGCCAATCATCGTGAACGTGACCAGGGCACGAGGCATTCGATGGCTCACGATCGCGAAGATTCTGCTAGTCTCACTTTCACGATCTCTTCGGCCGCCGACATTCACCGCCGCAAGAGTGCTACTTTGAATGCGCCGGTCCCCAAGCATTGAAAAGCTACGGAGATATACCGAGAAGGCACTATCTCTCCTCTGCTTCAATGTGCCACAAGGAACACTCGGTGTGCGACCGCATAGCAACGTCTGGTCCATTCACGACCCTCTGGGTACAGCACGAAGCATAACGAAGTTGAACACCAAGATTATCGGACCGGGTTGGACCTCGTTCTGTCCTTCTCTGACCCACTCCATGGTTCATGGTTCTTGCAAACATTGAATGTAGATGATTAGTATGTTAGGAAGTCCTCACTCGTGTCGACTGGGACGATACACACCCTCCCAAACGCGTCAAATAGTCCCAGAGCATTTTACCCACTTGTTCAATGGTCGACATCGGAAGG
>Ga0265780_10003641_pt1 | contig 20144 bp, 16 predicted proteins | sample P1T30metagenome_FD_192432 | JGI IMG/M metagenome (GOLD analysis project Ga0265780, IMG submission 192432) | Plant litter microbial communities from East Loma Ridge, Irvine, California - P1 T30 | ecosystem: Environmental > Terrestrial > Plant litter > Unclassified | place: USA: California...
TTCGGGACGTAGAGGTCGCAGGTTCGAATCCTGTCTCCCCGACCACTCCGGTGGTCGGAACGACCGAAGGAAAAATGCGATTCCCCTTGCCGCCCAGTGCGGGAATCGATATGATAGGCGGCTACCCTTCGGGGTGTAGCTCAGTCTGGTAGAGCGCTACGTTCGGGACGTAGAGGTCGCAGGTTCGAATCCTGTCTCCCCGACCACTTTGTTGGTCACGAAGAAACCTGGAAGACGACGGTCTCCCGGGTTTTTTTGTGCCTGTCGTTTTGCCTGGCAACGTACAATGGGCCCTCCCCCACCCTGCCGCACCGGCGTCCGCCCGGTGCCGCCGTTGCATCCGGAGGCCGCCGCGCGCGCCACCGGCAAGGATCCACCATGAGCCCCACCGCCTCCCCTTCGTCGCCTGCGCCTTCGCTGCTGCACGGGCGCGCCCTGGTCTTCGCTGCCATCGTGCTGGCCGCGGTCAACCTGCGTACCGCGGTCACCTCGGTCACCCCCCTGCTGGACGTGCTGGGCCAGACGTTCGGCTTCGGCACCACCATGACCGGTGTGCTCGGCATGCTGCCGACTGCCTCGTTCGCCTTGTTCGGCGTGTGCACGCCGATGCTGGCGCGCCGCCTCGGGCTGGAGCGCACCACGCTGCTGGCGATGTCGCTGGCGCTGGTCGGCCTGCTGTTGCGCTCCAGCGCGGTCGGCATGGGCAGCCTGCTGGGCGGCTCGATCATGGCCCTGGCCGGCATGGGCATCGGCAACGTGGTGGTGCCCCCGCTGGTGAAGCGTTATTTCGCCAACAAGGTGGGCACGATGAGCACGCTGTACATCAGCGCGCTGCAGCTGGGCACCATGCTGCCGGCGTTGCTGGCGGTGCCGGTGGCCAACGCGGCCGGCTGGCGCGTGTCGCTGGGCATGTGGGCGCTGCTGGCACTGGCCGCCACCCTGCCATGGCTGATGCTGGTGCGCCGCACCCCGCGCCATGATGTGATCACCGACGGCCCGGATCCGAGTGCGCAGCCGCACGGGCGGGTCTCGGCGACCTCGCTGGGCTGGGGCATGACGCTGATGTTCGGCATGACCTCGCTGATGACCTATTCCATGTTCACCTGGTTGCCGCGCATCGTGGTCGAAGCCGGCGCCTCGCCGGCCTTCGGCGGGGTGATGGTGGCGATGTTCTCCGCGCTGGGCCTGTTGCCCTCGCTGGTGATTCCTTCATTGGCGGTGCGCATGGCCAACCCGTTCCCGCTGGTGTTGATCGGCTTTGGTTCCTTCGTGGTGGCCTTCGCCGGGCTGCTGCTGGCGCCGATGAAGGCCCCGCTGCTGTGGGCCTGCCTGCTGGGACTCGGTCCGTCGACCTTCCCGCTGGCGCTCACGCTGATCAACCTGCGCACGCGCACCCCGACCGGGTCGGCCGCCCTGTCCGGCTTCATGCAGGGCGTGGGCTACAGCTTCAGCTGCCTGGGTCCGTTCCTGGTGGGCTGGCTGCACGACGTGAGCGGCAGCTGGACGTTGCCGTTCGGCTTCCTGTTCTGCTGCGCGCTGGTGATGCTGTGCGCGTCGTGGTTCGCCTGCAAGCCGCGCAAACTCGAAGACCTGTGGTGAATACATCGCTGCGTGAGCAGGCCACCGACGTGACCCCGTCGTGATCGGTCGCAACTGACGCAGCGCGTCAGTTGCTGACCCTGCATCTGTCGCAGGGCGTCTTCCTTCGGTGGCAGCCGCAGCATGCATGTCTGTTGCCGGACGGGCATCCCGTCGCCCCCTGCGCTGCGCAAGGAGGCACGGATGCGCTTCGGGGGTCCCGCATTGCCGGCGGTTGGCACGTGATGTGCGTCACACTTTCCAATTCTTCATCGCACGAACCAGCTTCTGGGGGTTTCATGTCTGTCCATCGTCCGCTGGCGCGTTGCGTCGGCCTGGCCTGCCTCGTCCTGGCGACAGGCGCGCACGCCGCCCCTGCCCCGTCCAACCGCGCCGGGCAGATGGCTGAAATCAGCCGCCATCGCGACCAGGCCCAGTGGCTGGACGCGCTGGCGGCGATCGAGCGCGCGCAGCAGTCCAGCCCCGGTGATGACCTGCTGTACAAGCTGCAGGTGCTGACCCTGGGCGACATCGGCAACGCCAGTCGGGCCTGGCAGCTGTACCAGGCGCGCCCGGAGCTGTTCGATGCGGCTCAGAAGGAACGCTTCGAAGCGGACTACCTGGCCCGCCTGGTCGGCTGGAGCATGGCCTACGGCGAAAGCGAAGACACCCGCCTGGAGGAAGCCGAAGACACCCTGGCGCTGATGGAAAAGTACCTGCAGCGCGACGGCACCCCGCTGGCGCAGGCCCCCCGGCGCATCCGCCTGGACCGCCTGATCCTGCTCAACCGCCTGTCCCGCCACGCCCAGTTGCGCGGGGAATATCTCGCCCTGCGCGCCGATGGCGTGGAGCTGCCCGATTACGTGCTGCCGGCGGTGGGCGATTCACTGATGGCTACCCAGCATCCGGACGAGGCGATCCCGGTGCTGTCGCAGGCGGTGAAGAATGACCCCTCGCGCTTCCAGGCACGCTCGGAACTGGCCTATGCGTACCTGGAAACCGAGCAGGCCGGCACCGCCATCGACTATCTGGTGAGCTGGCAGAAAGACGAGCCGATCTGGCGCTGGGGCCCGAATGCGCGTGCCCCCTATGCGAACTGGGCCCGCTATGAGGCCGACCTCAACCTGGCGATGATCCGCGCCTACAGCAACGACCTTCCGTCCGCCCAGGGCGAGCTGGAGCAGATGGTGGCCACCGGGCCGGGCAACGGGGGCCTGCAGACTGCGCTGGGCGGCGTCTACCAGATGCGCGGCTGGCCGCGGCGTGCGCTGGAACGCCATCAGATGGCCTATACGCTGGATCCGCGCGATGTCTCCCCGCGCATCGGCATGTTCGAGTCGCACATCGCGCTGCAGCGCGACGACCTTGCCCGCCCGATACATGACGACCTGCTGGCCCGCTATCCGAACCAGCCTTCGGTCCAGCGCATGGACCGTGCCTGGCGCGCACACCGCGGCTGGCAGCTGGACGCCAATGCAGAAGTCGGCCGCAGCAGTGGCGGCGGCGGCGCTTCGCCGCTGGGCAACGACGATGGCAGTTACCGCGTGAGCGCGTCCTCGCCGATCCTGGCCGATCGCTGGCGGGTGCTGGCCTTCGCCGACCGCCGTTCGGTGGACTTCCAGAACCAGCGCATCAACCCGTGGTGGTTCGGTGCCGGGGTGACCTACCGCTTCGACCAGCTGGACGGCGAACTGGTGGCCCTGCATCCAAATGACGACGTCGGCGATACCGGCCTGCGCGCGGGGCTCGGCTGGCAGTTCAACGACCAGTGGCATCTCGGTGCAAGCGCCGCACGCAACGATGCCGATGCCTCGATGCAGGCCCGCGTGTCCGGCATCACCGCCGACAGCGTGGCGCTGGCCAGCACCTATACCCGCAACGAGCGCACGCAGTGGCGGATCGGCGCCAGCCAGTACCGCTATGACGATGGCAACCACCGCGACACCATCAGCACCTCGGTGGAACAGCGCCTGCTGAGCCGCCCGACCCTGCAGGTGGATGGGCTGGGCAGCCTGTATGCCAGCCGTGGCAGCCGCGATGAGGTGCCCTACTTCAACCCCTCCCGCGACCGCTCCGTGGAGATCGGCCTGCGCATCGACCAGCAGTTGTGGCGGCATTACGAGAAGCATTTCCGCCACCGCCTGACCGTGTCGGTAGGCGACTACTGGCAGGAAAGCTTCGGCAGCGCACTGGTGCCCTCGGTTGAGTATCGCCATGAGTGGCAGATCGGCGCGGGGCGGATTTTCGAGTACGGGGTGCGCTGGTCGCGTCCGGTGTATGACGGTCAACGCGAGCGGCATGTCGGCCTGGAAGCCGGCCTGCGCTGGGGAGAATGAGATGCGGGTGAGCAACATGCGACTGCCGATGATGATGGTCCTGCTGGTGCTGCTGGCGCTGTGCGCGCCGCTGCAGGCGCAGACCCGCCCGGAACTGGATGCGGCCGGCAACGGCCTGCTGGTGCTGAGCTACCACGACATCCGTGATGACGTGGCGGCCAAGGGCGATCCGGATGCCTATGCGGTGAGCACGCAGAACTTCGCTGCACATCTGGACTGGCTGTCCGCGCACGGCTACCACCCGATCTCGCTGAGCCAGCTGGTCAAGGCATCGCGTGGCGAAGCGGTGTTGCCGTCCAAGCCGGTGCTGCTGACCTTCGATGACGGCCTGCGCAGCGTCTACAGCAAGGTCTACCCGCTGCTGCGCGCGTACGACTATCCCGCCCTGGTGGCGGTGATCACCGACTACGTGGACATGGCGCCGGATCGCACCATCGATTACGGCTACCGGCCGTTCGGTCGCGATGATTTCCTGACCTGGGAGCAACTGCGCGAGATGAAGGACAGCGGCTTGATCGAGCTGGCCAGCCATACCGACAACCAGCACCACGGCGTGCAGTCCAACCCGCAGGGCAATTCCACTCCCGCGGTGATCACCCGTGCCTTTGATCCGGCCACCGGCCGCTACGAGACCGCGGCGGCCTACGAAAAGCGCCTGCGCGATGACCTTTCGCGCAGTGCCGGACTGATTGAAAAGAACCTCGGCGTGCGTCCGCAGGCGATCGTCTGGCCGTACGCGGCCTACAACCAGCTCAGCAACGAGATCGCCGAGCAGCTCGGCATGCCGGTGTCCTTCGACCTGGAAGGCCGTAGCACGCCGGTCACGCGCGACCTGCACGGCCTGGCGCGCCTGCTGGTGACCGGCAATCCAAACGTCACCGGGCTGGCCTTCGAACTGCGCCGCAACACCACCCTGGACGGCACCCGCGCCCTGCAGATCGACATGGACGCGGTGTATGACAAGGACCCGGCGCAGCTGGCGCGCAACCTGGACACGCTGATCGACCGGGTCAAGAAGATCGGCCCGACCCACGTCTACCTGCAGGCCTTCGCCGACCCGGACGGCAACAACACCGCCGATGCGCTGTATTTCCCCAATCGCCACCTGCCGATGCGCGCGGACCTGTTCAACCGCGTGGCATGGCAGTTGAAGACCCGTGCAGGCGTCAAGGTATATGCGTGGCTGCCGGTGCTGGGCTATGAACTGCCCGATCCGGCGCAGAAGCAGGCGCTGGGCATCGCCAGTCCGGAAAAAGACGGCATGTACCGGATGGACTTCACCAAGCCGGCCGCGCGCCAGATCATCCTGGACATCTACGAAGACCTGGCGATCAACTCCTACTTCGAAGGGCTGCTGTTCCACGACGATGCCTACGTACGCGATACCGAACTCACCGGCCTGGCGCAGGAAGGCCTGGACGGCAACCGCACCCAGGCGCTGATCGACTTCACCCTGGCCCTGCGTGACCGTGCGCAGCGCTGGCGGCCGAAGCTGGGCACCGTGCGCAACCTGTACGCGCAGCCGGTGCTGGAGCCGCAGAGCGCGGCATGGTTCGCCCAGCGCCTGGACCTGTTCAACGCCGCCTACGACCATACCGCCCTGATGGCGATGCCCTGGATGGAAGGCAGCCGCCACCCCGAGCGCTGGCTGGACCGGCTGGTGGCCGCAGTGCGTGAACACGATCCGGAGCTGAAGCACACCCTGTTCGAGCTGCAGACCGTTGACTGGCGTACCCGGACCGCGATCCCCGGCGAGCGCCTGCGTGCGCAGGTACGTCGCCTGCAGGCACAGGGCGTGCGTCACCTGGCCTGGTACCCGGATGACTTCATCGCCGACAAGCCGTCCACCGCCGATGCACGCGCGGCGATGTCGGCGCGCAACTTCCCCTATCCGGAGCGGTGACATGGACCACACGCCTGTCTACTACCTGTTCCAGTTCGCCTTCTTCTACCCCATGGTGATGGCGTTCTTCTGGATGTCGGGAGGCCTGTACTACTTTTTCCGCCGCGAGCGGAAGTCGCGCGACCGCAATGATCCGCCGCCGATGGACGAGTACCCGTTCACTTCGCTGCTGATTCCGTGCCACAACGAATCGGACAACCTGGACGACACCATCGGCGCGGCGCTGGCGCAGCGTTACCCGGACTTCGAGGTGATCGCCATCAACGATGGCAGCGGCGACGACACCGGCGCGCGCCTGGATGCGCTGGCGGCGATCCATCCGCGCCTGCGCGTGGTGCACCTGGACCGCAACCTGGGCAAGGCCAATGCGCTGCGCATGGGGGCATTGGCCGCGCGCTCGGAGTACCTGGTCTGCATCGATGGCGATGCGATGCTGGAAGAGCACGCCATGCACTGGATGGTCTGGCATCTCACCAGTGGCCCCCGCGTGGGCGCGGTCACCGGCAACCCGCGCATCCGCAACCGCTCCACACTTCTGGGCCGCCTGCAGGTGGCCGAATTCTCTTCCATCATCGGCATGATCAAGCGGGCCCAGCGCGTGTACGGGCGCATCTTCACCATCTCCGGGGTGATCGCCGGCTTCCGCCGCACCGCCCTGCACCGCATCGGCTACTGGGCCGATGACATGGTCACCGAAGACATCGACATCAGCTGGCGCCTGCAGCTGGACCACTGGGACATCCGGTACGAACCCAACGCGCTGTGCTTCATCCTGATGCCGGAAACCCTGCGCGGGTTGTGGAAGCAGCGCCTGCGCTGGGCCCAGGGTGGCGTGGAGGTGCTGCTGCGGCATGGCATGAGCCTGTTCAACTGGCGCAAGCGCCGCATGTGGGGCGTGCTGGTGGAGTACATCTTCAGCGTACTGTGGGCCTATGTGATGCTGTTGATCATCGTGTTGTGGGCGCTGGGCAAGGTCGTCGAACTGCCGCCGTCGCTGTACATCCAGACGCTGCTGCCGCAGTGGCACGGGGTGATCCTGGCGTTGGTCTGCCTGCTGCAGTTCGCCAGCAGCCTGATCATCGACCGTCGTTACGAAATCAACATCGGCCGTAATTACTTCTGGGTGATCTGGTACCCGATGGCCTACTGGTTGATCAGCCTCTTCACCACCCTGGTGGCACTGCCGAAGACACTGCTGAAACGAGGCAGGAAGCGCGCCACCTGGGTCAGCCCGGACCGGGGAATTCGATGAACGCCAACAAGCCGTCCCGTCGCTTTGATTCGCGCCTCATCCAGAAGCCGCGCCGGCAACCCCGCCTGCAGCGCACCGCGTGGGGCTTCGTCACCATCGCCTTCTGGGCGTTCTATTTCTATCTATGGGCGCCGGTGCTGACCCTGATGTCCTGGCTGGTGGGCGGCCGCCTGGCCTGGATCCAGCTGTACGAGCGCAAGCAGCAGCTCGATCCGTTCCTGGTCATCGCCCTGCCGGTATTGCTGATCGGTTGCGCGGCGCTGCTGATCCTGTGGGCGGAGTACAACCGCTACCGTTTCGGTGGCAAGGAGCGCCGCATCCCGCGCGTGGATGTCGAACTGCCGGAGATCGCGCGTGACCTGGGGGCCAGCGATGCGCTGGCACGCCAGCTGTCCGGCGCGAAGGCGGTCACGCTGCACATGGACGATGATGCACGCCCGGTCGGCATGACCGAACAGGTGCTGACGCAACCTGCTTTCCGGTAGTGACGGCCGCTGGCCGTCAGCGCCTGGCCGTCGTGGGTGACGACCGTTGGTCGTCACATCTTTGCCGCTGCGCTCGCTTTGCCGCTGCGCTCGCCGAGCATGGCTCGGCGCTACCGGGTGACGACCCGCAATGACTCGGCGCTACCGGGTGACGACCCGCAGTGGCTCGGCGCTACCGGGTGACGACCCGCCCCGGTGGGTGACGACCGTTGGTCGTCACACCTTTGCCGTACGCACCTGCCCTTCCCCGCGCACCACGAAACGTTCCACCGTCAACGCTTCCAGACCCATCGGGCCGTACGCATGCAGGCGCGTGGTGGAGATGCCGATCTCGCTGCCCAGGCCGAGCTGGCCGCCATCAGAAAAGCGCGAAGAGGCGTTGACCATCACCACTGCCGATTGCAGCGCATGGATGAAACGCTCGGCATTGGCGGCGTCCTGGGTAGCGATCACTTCGGTGTGGTCGGAGGTGTAACGGCGGATATGCGTGATCGCAGCCTCCACGTCATCCACCACTTTCACCGCGATGATCAGATCCAGGAACTCGGCCGCGTAGTCCTCATCGGAAGCAGACGTGCTGCCCGGCAGCAACGGCTGTGACAGCGCATCGGCGCGCAGCTCCACGACGCGCGAAGCCAGGGCCTCGCCGGCGCGCGGCAGGAATTCCGCGGCGATATCACGATGTACCAACAGGGTCTCCAGCGAATTGCACGCCGAGGGCCGGCTGCACTTGCCATCAACCAGCAGTTCGACGGCTTGGCCGATATCGGCGCTGGCATCCACGAACAGGTGGCAGACGCCCTTGTAGTGCTTGATCACCGGCACGCGCGCATGCTCGGCGACGAAGCGGATCAGGCCTTCTCCTCCGCGCGGAATCGCCAGATCGATCAGCTCGTGCAGTTGCAGCAGTTCAAGCATCGCCTCGCGGCGCAGGTCGGTCAGCACCGTCACTGCCGCCTCCGGCACTCCATGGGCTGCCAATGCACTGCCCAGCGCAGCGGCGATCGCGGTATTGGAATGGATCGCCTCCGAGCCGCCGCGCAGGATCACCCCGTTGCCGGCCCTCAGGCACAGCGCCGCGGCCTCGGCGGTGACGTTGGGCCGCGCCTCGTAGATCATCGCGATCACCCCCAACGGCACGCGCACTTTCTGCACGCGGATCCCATTGGGGCGCACGTCGTCGCGCGTCACCTGGCCCACCGGATCCGGCAGCCCGGCCACCTCGCGCACTGCCTCGGCCATGGCGAACAGCCGCGACGGGTCCAGCATCAGGCGATCCAGCATGGCGTTGCCGATGCCCTTCGCGCGTGCTGCGGCAAGGTCACGCGCATTGCCGGCCAGGATCTGTCCAGCGTTGGATTCCAGCGCCGCAGCCATGGCCCGCAGCAGCGCGCCGCGCTGCTCCGTGTCCAGCCCGGCCACCATGGTGGCGGCGGCACGGCAGGCGCGTGCCTGTTGTTCGATGTCACTCATGGGAATCGCCTCGTGGTTCATACCAGCACCAGGTCGTCGCGGTGCACGACGTTTCCACCATAGTTGTAGCCCAGTGCCGCTTCGATGTCGCGCGAATGGCGGCCAGCGATGCGGCGTATGTCGCTGGCCGCATACTGGGTGATGCCGCGTGCCACGCTGACCTCGCTGCCTGCATCGCCCGCCCGGGAGCGGATCTCCACCATGTCGCCGCGGCGGAACTCGCCGTGCGCGCCGGTGATGCCGCCGGGCAACAGCGAAGCCCCCTTGGCCCGCATTGCCTGCACCGCGCCATCGTCGACCCAGATCACCCCGGGTTCCACGGGTGCGTGCCGCAGCCAGTACTTGCGTGCGGCCTCGCGACTCTGCGCTGCATGCAGGCGCGTTCCCTGCAGGCGCCCCTGTGCCAGCGCACGCACCACATCGCCGTTGCGGCCATTGAACAGGATCGTCTCGATGCCCAGCCGCGCTGCCTTGGATGCGGCTTCCAGTTTGGTGCGCATGCCGCCGGTGCCGGCGCTGCTGCCGCTGCCCCCGGCCATCGCCAGCACCTCGGCAGTCAGTTCATGCACCTGCTCGATCGGCTGTGCAGACGCATCCCGGCGCGGATCGGCGCTGTACAGGCCGTCGATGTCGGTGGCGATGAACAGCACATCGGCATCCACCAGCGCCGCCACGGTAGCGGCCAGGTTGTCGTTGTCGCCAAGCTTGAGCTCGTCCACCGATACCGTGTCATTTTCATTGACCACCGGCAGCGCGCCCAGCCGCAGCAGCTCGTTGAGCGTGGCACGGGCGTTGAGGTAGCGACGGCGGTTGCGCAGGTCATCATGGGTAAGCAGCACCTGCGCCACGGGACGTTCGAAGAAGCGTTGCCACAGCCCGATCAGCTGGGCCTGGCCGAGTGCGGCCAATGCCTGGCGGGCAGCCATCGCCGCGCCATTGGCCTCCACCCGCGGCAGGATCGCGCGGCCGGCGGCGACCGCGCCGGAAGACACGATCACCACCTCGCGGCCGGCCAGTACGTTGGCCGATACGAACTGGGCAAGCCCCAATGCGTAGCGTGGGGACAGCCCGCCGCCATCGGCGGCGAGCAGGCTGCTGCCGACCTTCAGCACGGCGCGCCGCCAGTCCGGCAACGCTTGTTCGGGAAACGGCGATGCGGTCATGGCGGCAGGGTCGCTCATCAGGGGCTCAGCGGGTGGTCCATTCGTGGACGGTCAGGTCCGAAGACTGCAGGGTCACCAGCGGATCGCGCGCGACAATGGCACGCGCCTGTTCCAGGGTGGCGACGTTGCACAGCACGTAGGCGCCACCGCTGCCGTCACTGAAACCACCGGTCAGCTGCAGCTGGCCGGCGGCACGCAGTTCATCGAGGAATGCGATGTGCGGCTGCACCGCCGCCGGGTCGAAATCCGGCCGGCGCATCGCCATCACCAGGTAGACGGTGCCGGCCATCAGGCCAGCGCCTGCCAGCGCGCGCGCAGGACGTCCAGGCGCAGGTCGGCGGCGGCGCCGGGCGACACCCGGGCGGCCAGGCTGCCTTCTGGCGTACGGCCCTGCCCGGCCGTGTCCGCTCCTGCGGCAGCGGCCTTGTAGGCCTCGCGGAACGGTACGCCGGCCACAGCCGCCTCGACCGCCACATCGGTGGCGTACATGCCCGAATCGATGCCAGCCAGCAGCTTGTCATTGCGCCATTCCAGGTTGGCCAGCAGTGCCGGCAGCAGTTCCAGCGCGGCCAGGCCGCGGCCGAAGCCGTGGAAGATCGCGCCCTTGGAGCCCTGCAGGTCACGGTGGTAGCCGGACGGCAGCGAGAGCAACTGCTCGATCTCGGTACGGGCAGCGGCGACGCTGGCATGGGTGGCGCGCATCAGCTCGATGACATCGGGATTGCGCTTGTTGGGCATGATCGAGCTGCCGGTGGTGTACTGCGCGGGCAGTGCCACGAAGCCGAATTCCGCGCTGGTGAACAGCGACAGGTCCCATGCGATGCGGCGCAGGTCCAGGGTGGCGCCGCCGAGTGCTTCCAACGCGGCCATCTCGAACTTGCCGCGCGACAGCTGCGCGTAGATCGGCGATACCTGCATGCGCGCGAAGCCGAGCGCGGCAGTGGTGTGTTCACGGTCCAACGGCAGGTTCACGCCGTAGCCGGCGGCGGTACCCAGCGGATTGGCATCCACCAGCGCGTGTGTATCGCGGGCGCGGACGGCGTTGTCGATGAACGCCTCGGCCCAGCCGGCCCACCACATGCCGGCGGAGGAAACGACGGCACGCTGGATATGCGTATAGCCCGGGATCGGCAGGTCCTTTTCGGCTTCAGCACGGTCCAGCGCCACCTTGGCGATCTCCGCGCTGAGCTGCGCCACGCGCTGCAGCTTTTCCTTCAGCCACAGCCGGGTCGCCACCAGCACCTGGTCGTTGCGGCTGCGGCCGGTGTGGATGCGGCGGCCGGCATCGCCAAGGCGGTCGGTCAGGCGCGCTTCGATGGCCGAATGGCCGTCTTCGTACTGTTCGTCCAGCACGAACCGGCCGGCGCGGAAGTCATCGGCCAGCACCTCCAGTTCACGCTGCAACCCAGCCAGCTCGTCGGCACTGAGGATGCCGATGTGCTGCAGGCCCTCGGCATGCGCGGCACTGGCGGCGATGTCATGCAGGAAGAATTCGCGATCCAGGATCACGTCATCACCGGCGAGGAAGGTCTGGATCTTTGCGTCGACCGCGACGCCCGGCTTCTGCCACAGAAGGTCTGCCATGCTGTGCTCCATCGGCGGCGTGGGCCGCCCGTTGATTCAATCAGTGCGGGATCGAAGTGAGTTCGTCGATGCCCAGGGCGAGGTTGAGGTTCTGCATGGCCTGGGTGGCTGCGCCCTTCAACAGGTTGTCCAGCGTGGCCACCACCACCACCCGCTTGCCGCCGGGTGCCACGGTGAACCCGCCGACCTGCACGCCGTGGCGGCCGGCGATGCGGCTCACCCACGGCGCTTCCTCGACCACTTCGATCAGCGGCTCACCGGCATAGGCATCGGTGAAGCGCGCGGCGATCTGTTCGCGGGTCTGCGCCTGGTTGAGCCAGATATTGACCGTCATGGTGATTCCGCGGAAGTGCGGCGCCACGTGCGGCATGAACTCCACGGGCACGCGCAGGTGCGCGGACACCTCGCGCTCGTGGACGTGGTTGGTCAATGCGTACGGCATCAGGTTGTCGGCCAGCAGTTCCGGATTGTTCTTGTCCGAAGGCGTGGTGCCGGCGCCGGAATAACCGGAAACACCGAAGCACTGCGGCGGACCGGCCAGCAGGTCCAGCAACGGGTGGATCGCCAACTGCATCGCGGTGGCATAACACCCCGGGTTGCTGATGTGCTTCTCACCGTTGTAGTTGCCGCGGGTCAGCTCGGGCAGGCCGTAGTACCAGCTTCCCCCGAAGCGGTAGTCAGCAGAAAGGTCCACGATGACCGTGTCCGGCCTGGCGGCCTGCAGCGCGGCGACGAACGGTGCGGCCAGGCCATTGGGCAGCGCCAGGATCACCGCGTCCACGCCCTTGGCGGCGACCGCGTCGGCGTCCAGGTTTTCGTACTGCAGCTCGCCGGTGATTTCCGGGTGGTGCTCGGCCAGCCGCTGCCCGGCGCGCTCGCGCGAGGATACGAAAGCCAGCTGCAGGCGCGGATGCGCGGCCACCAGTTTGATCAGCTCTGCCCCGGTGTGGCCGCGGGCACCGACGATGCCCAGGGTGAAGGTTGTTTCGTTCATGCGTGGGTATCCAGGCGGAACTGCAGGTGGCGTTTCACCGCCGCCCATTCCGTATCGATGATGGAGAAAACGACGGTATCGCGCGGCGTGCCGTCGGGATGCCGGGTATGGTTGCGCAGCACGCCGTCCTGCTTGGCGCCAAGGCGCGCGATGGCCGTGCGCGAGGCATGGTTGAACCAGCTGGTTTCAAACACCACGGCCAGGCAGCCGAGCGTTTCGAAGGCATGCCGCAGCAACAGCAGCTTGGCCTCGGTATTGACCCCGCTGCGCTGCACGCGCGGTGCATGCCAGGTATAGCCGATGCTCAGCTTGGGCACGCTGGCATCCAGCCCGTAATAGCGCGTGGTACCAACGATCTCTCCGCTTGCATCACGGATCACCATCGGCAGCATCGTGCCTTCGCCCTGCGCCTGCAGCGCCGCCTCGACATAGTCAGCCACGCCCGAGGGCGACGGCACCTGGGTGAACCACAGCTGGTCCAGCCCGGTGCCTTCCACGGCGCGCTGCAGGCCCGGCACGTGTGCAGCCTGCAGCGGTTCAAGCGAGACGTGGCGGCCTGACAGCGTCGGCGCAGCGGTCCACTCGGAGGGCGTGCTCATCCGAGCAGGCTCGGCGAACGCTGTGCGCAGTGGTCGACGTAGGCCTTGATGCGGTCAAAGCCATCGGCACCGAACCAGAAGGTCTTCCACGTGCCCTGTTTGTAGCAGCCATCGGATTCGGCGTAGTAGAAGTGGTTGATCGGGTTGCCGTTGCGCGAGCGCCAGAACAGCTGCGGGGTCTCGTCCAGCATCACGTTCCACACCGCCCGGCCCAGGCCCTCGCCCTGTGCGTCGTCGAGCACTGCGAATTTATCCAGGTACACGCCTTCCGCTTCGTCGGTGAGGATCACCGCGGTGCGGTAGTTTTCGCTGACATACGCGCGCAGCAGGCGGGTCTTGTCGAAGTAATCCGGCACCAGCATGCGGCCGAAACTGGATTCGATCAGCCCGCGCAGGCGCGGCAGGTCCAGTTCGTCCCACGACGTCGCGCGCAGCACGCGTTCGCCCTTGCGCACCAGCGTACCGGAGCCTTTATGGGTGAACAGTTCCTTGGCCAGGTCGGCCGGCCGGGTGATCGACACCGACGACTCCAGCGGCAGCCGGTCCAGCAGCGACTTGATCTGCTCGATCTTCACCTTCATGCCGCCGTGGATCCACGGCTGGCTCATCAGGTGTTCGTACTCGGTGGACAGGTTGATCGAATCGATCACCCTGCCCTCCTCGTCCAGCAGCCCGCCGGTGCCGGTCAGGAAGATGATCTTGTACGGCTGCAGCTCCTGCACCAGTTCGTTGGCGGCGAAGTCGGCGTTGACGTTGAGGATCTGCCCGCTACGGGTTTCGCCCAGGCTGGTGATGACCGGGATCGAGCCGGCACGCAGGCTGGCTTCGATCGGCGCCAGGTTGACCTTCTTCACTTCGCCGACCAATCCATAGGTGGCCTGGTCCATGTACTCGGCTTCGAACACGCCACCGGTGATGGACGTGGCACGCGCACCATTCTGCTGCAGCGCTTCCACCAGCCGCAGGTTGGACTGCTGGAAGACCTGGCGCACGATCGCCAGCGCTTCCGGCGAGGTCACCCGCAGGCCGTTGATGGTCTGCTTTTCGATGCCGGCAGCAGCCAGCTCGGTGTCCAGTTGCGGGCCGGCACCGTGCAGCACGATCGGGGTCAGCCCGACTTCCTGCAGGAACGACAGCGAGGACGTCAGCGCCTCCAGGTCATCGCGCAGCACCGCCCCGCCCACTTTCACCACCGCGAAGCGTTTGGCGTCGAGCTGCGAAAAACGCTTGAGGTACTGGCTGATTTCCTTCGCGCTGGCCATGCTGGAAAGCAGGCGCACGATGGTCTGGCGGGTCTGGCGATGAGGCTGGAGGGCTGGGGACATTTCGGTTTCATCACAGGCGGCGGGGGCCGCGTTGCAGTTCCGCCGTGCCGGGGCACGACGGCATCGGGGGGTTCACGCGCCGGCGCTGATGATCCGGTGCACGGCGTCGGCATAGCGCTGCAGTTGTTCCAGCGTCACGAACTCATCGGCGGTATGGGCCTGGGCGATGTCGCCCGGGCCGAACACCAGGGTGGTGTAGCCACCGGCGGAGAACAGCGAGGCTTCGGTCCAGAAATCCACCGCGTTGCCGATCGGCAGGTCCAGCGCATCGGCCACGTCACGCGCGGCAAGGCGCCGGTTCTCGGCATCGGCGATGTCCCCGGCCGGAAGGCTGGGGCCACGGAAGGTTTCGGTGAACAGCGCCGCTTCCGGCTCGGCCAGGCCGGCGAAGGTGGCCAGCAGCGCATCGATGTCCATCGACGGCAGCGGACGGAAACCAAAGCGCAGCTCGGCCGCTGGCGCGATCATGTTGGCCTTGATCCCGCCTTCCACGCGGCCGATGTTGAAACGCAGCCCGGTCAGCCCGCCGAAGCGTGCCGAGGACAACGATTCCACATGATCCAGCGCGCGGTTGCCCCAGCGCATCGCCTGGTGCAACGCGCTGGCGGCCGCATCCTGCTTGCCCGACGCGTGGCCGGCGCGACCGGCGAACTGCATCAGCACCGAGCTGATGCCACGGTGGGCCAGCACCGCCTCGCTCATGGTCGGCTCGGCCACCAGCACCGCCTCGTAGGGCAGGCCACGGGCCAGGAAGGCGGCAATGCAGCGCGGATCGTTGGCTTCTTCGTCGCTGGAAAACAGGAATGCCGCATCACCTTCGCTGGCATTGGCGGCAGCCACCAGCGCCGCGGCCGCGCCCTTGATGTCACACACGCCCAGCCCGACCACGCGGTCGTCCAGGCGACGCATCACATGCGGATCCGCGCTCCAGTGGGGCGAGTCCGGCACGGTATCCAGGTGCACGTTGAACAGATACTTCGGCGTACCACGCACCGCATGCAGGCTGACCGCCCCGTCACCATGGTCGATCACCTCCACCTGGAAGCCGGGCAGGTTGTCGCGCAGGTATTCGAAGATTCCCCCCGTGGTGATCGCACGCGGCGGATTGCGGGTATCGAAAGACACCAGGGCCTGCAGGTGATGAAGCGTCTGTTCCAACATGTTGCGTAGATCCTTCAGGACAACGTGAATCCAGATGGAGGAGAACCCCCTTCTTGTTGAAGGGGGTGTGGCCAACGGCGCGGGGTCAAGGTGGAATGCGTGGGCAAGTCAATCGCTTTCAGCGATTGACCTGCGCATACAACGTAGAGCTCATGCCGAACAGCTTGATGAAGCCCTCGGCTTCTTCCACGCCCCAGTCTGCCGACTGCGCATAGGTGGCGCCCTTGGTGTTGAGCAGGTGCGGCGAACGCACGGCCACCGCATCGACGCGGCCGCCACGGGTCTCCAGCACGACTTCACCGTTGACCTTGGCCTGGGAGGACTTCAGGAACGCTTCGATGTCGGTCTTCAGCGGGTCGTGGTAGAAGCCTTCGTACACCAGCTCCACCCACTTGCGCGCCACGTCCGGCTTGAAGCGGTTCTGCTGCTTGGTCAGCACCGCGTCTTCCAGTGCACGGTGAGCGGCAAGCAGCGACACCAGGCCCGGCGCTTCGAACACGATGCGGCCCTTCAGGCCGATCACGGTGTCGCCGGTGTACACGCCGCGGCCCACGCCATACGGAGCGAACAGCTTGTTGAGCGTGGCCAGGATCTTCTCGCCCGGCAGCGCCTTGCCGTCCAGCGCCACGGCAACGCCGTCGACGAACTTCAGGGTGACGGTGAGGGCCTGCTCCGGCCATTCGCTGCGCGGTGCGCACCAGCCGCGGGCGCCTTCGCCCGGTGCTTCCCAACGGTCGATCTCACCGCCGGACATGGTCAGGCCCAGCAGGTTCTCGTTGATGGTGTAGGCCTGCTGCTTGGCGCGCACGCCGAAGCCGCGCTCTTCCAGGTACTTCTGCTCGTAAGCGCGGGTCTGGGTGTGTTCTTTCTGGATTTCGCGGATCGGGGCGATGATCTGGTAGTCGCCCAGCGCCTTCACCGCCAGATCGAAACGCACCTGGTCGTTGCCCATGCCGGTGCAGCCATGCGCGATGATGTTGGTACCCAGTTCGGCGGCGCGCTTGAGCGCAGCATCGACGATCAGGTAACGGTCCGACACCAGCAGCGGGTACTGGCCCTGGTAGCCTTCACCGGCCCAGACGAACGGCTTGACGAAACCTTCCCAGATCGCAGGACCCCCATCGACGGTGACATGGCTGGTGACGCCCAGCTCGGCGGCGCGCTTTTCGATGAAGTCGCGCTCTTCGTCATCCACCCCGCCGGTGTCGGCGAACACGGTGTGCACGTTGTAGCCGCGCTCCTGCAGGTAGGGCACGCAGAAGCTGGTATCAAGGCCGCCGGAGAAGGCGAGGACGACGTCTTTGTTGCTCATGGGGGTAAGGTCCTGGTAGCGCCAGGTGATGCCCGGCGGAATGTTCGAATCAGAAAGAAATCAGCGGCCGGCCAGCGCGGCCATGATGGCCTTCTGCACGTGCAGCCGGTTTTCGGCCTCGTTGATGGCGATGCACTGCGGCGAATCCATCACCGCATCGGTGGCCTTGACGTTGCGACGCAGCGGCAGGCAATGGCTGAAGACCCCGTTGTTGGTCAGCGCCATCTTCTGCTCGTCTACGATGAAGTGCTTGTACTGGTCGCGGATCGGCTTTTCCGGTTCCCAGTTGCCGAAGAACGGCAGCGCGCCCCAGCTCTTGGCGTACACCACGTCGGCACCGGCGTAGGCGCTTTCGATGTCATGGCTGACCTGCAGCGAACCGCCGTTCTCGGCCACGTTCTGCTCGGCCCAGCCCATGTAGCGCTCGTCCAGGATGTAATCCGGGGTCGGGCACAGCAGGGTCACGTCCATGCCCATGCGGGTGGCGATGGTCAGCGCGGAGTTGGCCACTGCCGTGTTCAGCGGCTTGGGGTGGTAGGTCCAGGTCAGCACGTACTTCTTGCCACGCAGGTCCTGGGTGCCGAAGTGCTCCTGCAGCGCCATCGCGTGGGCCAGTTCCTGGCACGGATGGGTGATGGTTTCCATGTTGATGACCGGCACCGGCGAGTACTTGGCAAAGCTCTTCAGCACGGTGTCTTCGCGGTCGACCGACCAGTCCACGAACTTCGGGAAGGCACGCACCGCGATCATGTCGCAGTAGCGGCCGAGCACCTTGGCCACTTCGGCGATGTGCTCTTCGGTATCGCCATCCATCACGGTGCCGAGGTTGAACTCGATCGGCCATGCATCCTTGCCCGGCTGCAGCACCACCGCGTGGGCACCAAGCTGGAAAGCACCCAGTTCGAAGCTGGTGCGGGTGCGCATGGACGGGTTGAAGAACACCAGCGCGATCGATTTGCCTTTCAGCTGGTCGCCGAGCTTGTTGCGCTTGAACAGCGCGGCCTGGGTCAACAGCGCATCGAGTTCGCTGCGGCTCCAGTCCTGGGTGTTCAGGAAGTGCTTGAGGGACATCAATCGATCCTTGCGGTGTGGAATTGGGTGCAGATGCAACTTTTCAGATCCCGGAAACGAAAAAACCCAGCCGGTGGGCTGGGTTTTTTACCGAACAGACAGCACGAAGCTCCGGTCACCCAGCGGAAATGTGGGATTCCGGTCGGCGGGCACGCGAGGTCATGCTGCTGGCCTGGCGGGCGGCGCTGGAGTCGTGCTGGAAGTCGGTTGCGTTCATTTCCGCCCATGGTGGCATGGCCGATGGTGCGGTGCAAGACCCGCCATCAGGGATTTGCCGGCGAACCCTGTTCGGCACCGACCCACGGGGTGATCGAGACCCGGATCTTCAGCCGGTTGCCGGGGTCTTCGGGCAGCCGCGAGCGGTACTTGGTGCCCTTGTAGACGTAGTCCACGTCATAGGCGATGGGCCGGCGGAACTCGCGACCGACCGGCACGATGCGGCAGTCCCGGGTCAGGATCGGCGCGTTGCTGGGCTGGGCCCCGGCGGGCACAGCCGCCACTTCGGCGCTGCCCTCTTCGCCGGGCTTGAAGATCGATCGCACCGAATCCCACAGGCGCCCGAAGCGGCCCTTCTCTTCCACCGGCTCTTCGCCGGTGACGTTCACCGGCGGCAGGTTGCGCGTGGTGACCGGCTCACAATGCTCTTCGGTGCGGGTGGCGCGCAGGGTCTGGAACACCGGCTCGACGTTGAGCACCTGGGCGTAATCCAGCTTGATGTTCTCCACGATCACCACCCGGTTGCGGGGCTCGGCCTCTTCCGATTGGGCCATGGCAGGGCCGGCCAGCAGGCAGGCAGCCAGTGCGGGAAGGAAGAGGTATCTCATCGGCAACGGGTTCGAGGGCACATTGATAGTGTAGGCAGCACGGACACCAAGGGGCTGAACATTACCCGTCCGCCGCGCAGGGGGCCAGCCCATGGCGTGCCCGGATGAGCCCACGCGGTACCCCGGGAGCCCCTGCAGCGCTAGAATCGACGGCTTGTCCCCCAGCGCCTCCACCATGACCCTGCGCCTGCACAACAACCTGACACGCCAGCTGGAAACGTTCACTCCGCTCGATCCGGCCTGTCCGACCCTGTATGTGTGCGGCCCCACGGTCTACAACTACGTGCACATCGGCAACGCGCGCGGCCCGGTGGTGTTCGGCGTTCTGGCCGACCTGCTGCGCCGTCGCTTCGGCGCCCTGCGCTACGCCCGCAACATCACCGACGTGGACGACAAGATCAACACCGCCGCGCGCGAGCAGGGCGTTCCGATCAGCACCATCACCGACCGTTTCGCCGCGGCCTACCGCCAGGACATGGCCGCGCTGGGCGTGGTGCCGCCGGACATCGAACCGGAAGTCACCGCACACATGCCGCAGATCATCGAGATGATCGCCCGGCTGATCGACAGCGGACACGCCTACGCCGCCGAAGGCCACGTGCTGTTCGCGGTGGATACCTTCGAGGGCTACGGCAAGCTCTCCCGGCGGGATCCGGAGGAAATGCTGGCCGGTGCCCGCGTCGAAGTGGCCCCGTACAAGCGCGCAGCCGGCGATTTCGTGCTGTGGAAGCCCTCCAGCGACGATCTGCCCGGCTGGGACTCGCCGTGGGGCCGTGGCCGCCCTGGCTGGCACATCGAGTGCTCGGCCATGGCTGCCGCCCACCTGGGCCCGACCATCGACATCCATGCCGGTGGCGTGGACCTGCAGTTCCCGCACCATGAGAACGAAATCGCGCAGAGCGAGTGCGCGCACGGCGGTGAAATCTTCGCGCGGTTCTGGCTGCACAACGGCATGCTGAACTTCGGCGGCGCCAAGATGAGCAAATCGCTGGGCAACATCGAGCGCGTGCACGACCTGGTCCAGAAGCATCCGCCCGAAGCCCTCCGCCTGGCCCTGCTTTCGGCGCAGTATCGCCAGCCACTG
>Ga0265780_10003642_pt1 | contig 20138 bp, 19 predicted proteins | sample P1T30metagenome_FD_192432 | JGI IMG/M metagenome (GOLD analysis project Ga0265780, IMG submission 192432) | Plant litter microbial communities from East Loma Ridge, Irvine, California - P1 T30 | ecosystem: Environmental > Terrestrial > Plant litter > Unclassified | place: USA: California...
GCTACTGTTCGCTGGCGGTAGAGGTAATGGCAGATTCGAGACCCCAGGATCAGGAGAGAGATCTGCAGCATTTCCAGGTCCTGTCTGATCCGAAAGCGCAAGTGCATCGCGCTCGGAATCTGCAACGACAACTTCCTTTACAGGCGCGTCATCCGAAATTATCTTCGAGGTACTGGAACGTTCATTGGCCTCCTGCGCTAAACTCCTCTTCTCTCTGTCCAGTGCAAACATCTTACGCAAACCATCTGGCTGTTTCTTTGCTGGTGGCATGGTCGTTGAGAATCCGGTAGTCGAAGCATTACGCCGAGTTCTTATAGGAGGATCGGATGCGCGAATGGCCTTGCGACCTTCGTCTCTATCTTGCTGCTCGTGAGCTTCAATCTTCCTTGCTTCTCGATACCGCTGATCGAGCTCTTCAGCCAGCGCCTTATCGTACGCCTGGTACGATTGGCGACGATTGGATTTACTATTGTTGACCTCAACGCGTGCTTGGGGTGTATCGTATTCCGATCGTATCTGACGGCGCATGGATCCGGTCCTGTTCACTTCGATACGTGAACCAGGTGTATCATACTCTGAATGTGTCTGACGGTGAGGGAGTCGAGAAACGGACCCGCGGCGCGCTACACTGGGTACAACAATAGCCTTGCGGCGTTCTCCATGGCCTTCGAGACGCTCAATAGCCGGAACTGTCCTAGATTGCGATTGAGGCCGCTGGGACTGACCACGCCTAAGCATCGGGGGAGGCATCAGCGCACGGTCTGCGCGTATGCGTCGTTCTTCGTCCTGCGATTCGTACTCGTCGGACTCTTCCTCACTCGATTCTTCCTCGGAGTCATCGTCATCTTGATATTGGCTGAGCTTGTGTGGAGCAGGACGGTAAGTGAGCCTTTGTTGTTGTCGCTCAGTCGCCGACAGATCATCTCTCGCCTGTATTACCACAGGTGGCGGCATCTGCCGCGAGTGACTTGCAGAAAGAGGTGGTCTCTGTGGTATTTGAGACTCGTAAAGTGGGGCGACTGGGTAGAGCGAAGGATTATAACCACTCTGAGGAATATAGCCACTGTGAGGCATCGGCGGCATGGGTGGCTTATATGACGTTGGTGCCGGAGGAGGGTAGTTCATATGCACACTGGGACTGTAGTATGCTGAAAATGCTGGAGGAGGGCCACGCTGCTCCTGAGGCGGAGTTGGGTAGCCAGGCGCAGACATACCTTGAACCCAGTAGGGAGCACCTGCTTCGCCAGCGAAGCTCTGTGGCCGCGGACGAGTCGAAACCGACGGCCGTCGTGTCCGCGCAGGCTGAATAATGGCTGGCCCTTGAGTGTTGTACGGCGCAGGTTGTCGAGCATACGTGGGTGATGGCGGTGAGTAAGGAAGAGGGTCAGAGCGATGAGAAGTCCTGTCGGACGACATAGAGTGTGGTACATCAGGCCGCCGCCGGCGTATTGGCTCGCTATGACTGCTTTTCTTGGTGTCCTGGGTGATGATCGGGCGGCGGGTGCTAGCTGGACGCTGCATCGAGGACACCGAAGCTGTACGCGAAGCTTTATGCATGGGCCTATGCTTGGGTTTCGGTGAGGTTTTCTCTTGAGGTAGCGAAAGGTCGTCCGGGACGTCTATTTTGAGTTCGTTCTTTTCAACTACAACGCTCTCGAATTCATCCTCATCCTCAGACGAAATGTGCGGTGGCGGAGGATACCTGCCCTGTTGCTTCTTGACCCACTCGCAGAGCTTGCCATTACGTGCCTTGCCACATGGGATGATTCTTTCGGACTTGACGTCTACCCCTTCCGCACTGATCTGGATGAGTTCCTCGATCTTGCACATGTTAGACGTATCTCTTCAAACTCCCCGCTCTTCATAACGTTGTTCTCCACTCGCAAGGCTGCGTATCATGTGTAGTCGCTCTCTCGGTGGCAGATGTCGCTATTCTTCACTCCAGAACCGTAAGATGTGATGAGAGACCCTTACAACAAGTGTCAATGTAGAGATGTCATGGAAAGCATTGAAGTGGTGAGCAGACGTCGTCGTTGTCGAGGCTCGTCGTGGAGGCGCAGCTACATGCAAGCCGCAAGCTCTCGACTCCAATCGCCTCGCGTAAGCGCTGGCCCCCAGAACATCCTCAGCCTCAGCTGCGGGAACATTACGCAGCACATGCAAGTGTGAAGGCATCGAGGATCGTAAAGCAAACGAGGACGCGATCATGAGCTGGTGATGTGGAAGTGTGACGGGCGTGTTGCGAGATTTGTGAGTGTGCTGCTCCTGCCCTGAACGAGCTGTCTTCACATGGGCAGGTGCGACAGTGACCACAACCTTGGAAGACTCGCCAGATAGAACGAATGATGCAATGCAATGCAAGACTCACGCTGACCAGTTGTTAAGGGGTATCAATGTTTTCCTTCACCAGCGGACCCAATTGTTGCTCATCATGCCTACCATGCAGCCACCTCAAGTGCCTACTCCGCTGCATTTCCACTCAGCAGCTTCTCGACCCTCCCACCAATCCTCTTCACATCCTCACCCACAACCTTCATATTCTTATGCATCGCCTCCGTACTCCTTGCCATGTCCCTCTCCACAATCACCAATTGCTTCTCCCACTTCTTGATCTCTTCTTCCTGCTTCGCCTGCAGCGTCTGTAGATCCAACAGCGTTTGGTCCGCCTGCCACGCGCTCGTGTGCACTAGGCGCAACGTGCGAAGGCGCTCAAGGACCAAGGGGAGGATCGGTGCGATTTTGTCGATGGAGGGCAGGGTGCCGTAGAGGGCGTTGATCTTGGCTTCTTCGTCGGGATATGTGGCAGTCTTGGTGTCGTTGCTTGGTGCGCCGGATCCTGCGCGTGCGGCTTCGAGGCGCGTTTCTTTGAGCTGCTCGGCGTCTGCGGTGAGTTTCTTGATCTGTTGGATTGCTGAGTCAAGGCTGCTGGCTGAAGCAGCGTCGCTGATGACGCCCACGGTCTGTTCCAAATGCTGTATTGTGCTGAAGACAGGAAACGACGATCGGTCGCTCAGCTCGGGCATCGTGTTTCCGTTCAGGCCCAGGCTGTCCTCGAGTTGCGTGATTCGCTTGTCGAAATCGGCGGCCTGGTTGAGGACGTATTCCAGCTGGTTTCTCTGGATCTGCGTGCCGGGTAGAGGCGGCTTGTTCGTGATCGCCATGCTGAGCTTTGCGCTCGGCTCGAAGGGCTTGTAGTCTTTGAACTTCTGCACTGTCCTGTCGAGCTGTGCCTCTGCGCCGCGAGCACCTCCCCGGCGCAAGGCATATAGGCTGTCAATCTTATTCGAGACCAATTCCAAAAGCTGCTTAGGATCCGGCTCGTTGACCTTGGTCCTCTCTCCTGCGGCGATCCTCCTCTCGTACTCGTTCTCCAGATCTTTGAGTTCTCTCTGCACTCGCACGAGTTTCTCGCCGAACTCTTCCTTCTCTTCGTCGCTGCCATCGCCCAGTATCTCGCCCCTCCGCCGTCGGGCGCGGGTCGATGTACGGTATGATCGGCGCTGTGCAGCGATGTTGTCTGAGAAGTCCACGCCATGCGCATCTACCCGTGAGGGTTGGAAGCGATTGCGTGCTTGGTTGGTCTGGAAGCGTTGGTGTCGGACGGCAGAGCCGTCACCCTCATCGTCGTCGTCGTCACCATCCGACTCGGAGACATTGGTGGACGCTTGGATCGTGGAGACGTCCTCGGCGAGATCGGGAGTCTCGTAGATGTCCGGTGCCGTGTCAATGCCAGGGAGATTGTCGTACTTTGGCCTTGTTGCTTCAGACATTGTGTGGTGGGAATGCGCCGTGCGATTGCGACGTTGTTGGCGAGTGTGAGTTGCGAGTTTGGGGGTTCATGGGGGTGACGCGTTGTGAGGAAGTCGCGTTGTGGCCCGTGCAGTGACGAACGAAGCTGGCGTGCCAGGGTACTTCACTTCAGGTCATATCACTGTGCAGTATTGATATGCGTTTGAGTCATGCTTCATGTGGACCAGTGGCGTATGATCGTTATTTGAACAATTGGTACTCCTATTCCTCCTAATCGACCAAGAAGCTATCAGCCACCCTCGCGCTACCATGCCTCGCATCCTCTCATGCCTGGACCTTGAATGTCCGACCACTCGCCGTCTTGCGCTCCTTCTCCTCGGCCTCTGGTCTGGCTCTGCGAAGCACTGTACCTTGTTAGCTTGATCCTCATAGTTGGAACACATGTCTAGCATACCTTGAAGGAAGTCGGCCGTCCGCTTGCGCATCCTGGAGTGAATGAATGCCTTGGAAGCCTTGATGTGGTAGTGGAAGTAGTCGCGGAAAGTCTGGATGTGTGAGATGACCTCTGCCCGTCGTGCTTGTGTGAGATGGCGGGGAAAGAGAACTATCACTATTAGTCTCGAGATGCATACACTGGAACGAAGTCCTACCGAATGTGATGTAGCCAATTTCGCCATTGGTGGATGTGCTGACGCCAGGGAAGCCTTGCAGCTCGAGAGGTGGCTCGTTGCGGAACAGCACTTGTGGTGCGTTCTGTATAGCTCTCCGCCTGGCATCGACGAATTCTTGCAAGAAGACCTTGCCGAAGATCCTGTCCGTCTCTTCCCGGAACACTGTTGAAAAGATGACTGTGACTCGATCGTGGCTGGCCTTGACGTATATCGCTTCCTCCTCGCGGTAGTGAATCGCACGTGTCTCTCCACCCTCGGCGATACCCTGTGGCGCAGACTCGGACGTGTACTTGGAAGCTTCTTCTTGCAGCTGGTGGAACTCGTCGAAGGCTTGTTCGAAGGGTGCAGCCATGGCATTGCGCTTGAGGAGGGACACGCGCCGGACTAGATCATCCTTGCCCTCTGCTTACTCTTAGTATTAGGTATATTATGTTGTAGGGCAAGTATCCCTACCCTGATCTTCTGGCAGACTGTCCAAGTCTACCTGTACTGAAAAGTCGTATCCTGACTCTGGGCTGACGATATACGGCCCATACTCGCGCTCAAGCACCGACTGGGCTCCATACTGGACCAATTCCTGGTAGCACTTGATGCGCAGCGACACTAGAATCTTCGACTTGCTCTCCGGCGTGGAGATGTGGAATGTGACGCCGTCAAAGTCGGAGACGACCTGGTCGATGTTCGCTGCAGCTCCTCTGTGCGCCGTTAGCTACCTGCTGCTGCTGCTGCTGCTGGGCGGAAGCCGCGGGGTAGGCCGTACCCATTGACCCGGTCCCTTAGGAGAGACTCGATGAGGACGTTCTGGTAGTCGAGGAGAAGCATTGTGGCGGGTTGGCTTCTCTGTATATTATGGGAGGGAGTGAAGGGCACGGCGGGCGCGTGGGGAGCTGTGGCCTGCTGGTGATGCGGAGGCTCGTCGGGAGTGAGGTGTGATGTTGCAAGGGTTGGTGGGTCCTCTGCAGTAGCGCCGAATTGTGCTCTCCAAAAAGTTCGCGAAAAGCTGCAGAGCGTGAACAAGTTCGTGGCGCATAGCAGCAGTCCACATGTTAGCCGGGGAATGAGCTGACATTCACTTCACCATACGCTCGCGACTTCCTTTTCCATATTGATACCCCACATTTCCTCACGACGGCACAGCAATGGTCCGGTCTTATAGGCAAGTTGCACGCAATGCGCACCAAAGACACTACTAACCCTCACCAGCAAATATGAGCAGTCCGATGCTTTCGGCGTGGTCGCGACTGCCACTTCGAACATAGTCTGGACACCAGAAAATGCCACCCAGCCCGGCTCGAACCGAACAGTCGGCGCCGGACGCGCATACGCCGCCGCAAACGAGGAAGTGCTGTGCTGGGATGTAAAGAAGGGCGAGCTGCTAAGCAGATGGCGCGACTCGACGTGCACGGAAGAAGTCACCGTAATATGTGGCAGCGACGTGGACCAGGATGTCTTCGCCGTGGGCTATGCGGACGGCAGCATACGCATTTGGGATGCGCGGACGTCGACCGTCATTATAAGCTTCAATGGGCACAAGTCGGCGGTTACGACACTCGTCTTCGACCAGACCGGCGTGCGACTCGCAAGCGGCTCGAAGGACACAGATATCGTCATCTGGGACCTCGTTTCGGAGACTGGACTGTTCAAGCTGAGGGGACACAAGGGCCAAATCACCGGACTGCACTTCCTACACCCAGCAAGCGCCACCACAGAAGATGGGCCCGACGGCGAAGACGCAGAAATGGACTCGGACCAAGTCTTCCTGCTATCTACCAGCAAGGACGCCCTGATCAAGATCTGGGACGTCAACTCGCAGCACTGCATCGAGACGCACATCGCACAAACGAACGGAGAATGCTGGGCATTAGGCGTGTCACCTGACGGGAGCGGCTGCATGACGGCAGGAAACGATGGTGAACTCAAAGTCTGGGCAATCGACCTGCACGGGCTTCGAAAGGCTGGGTCTGCAGTTGGGGAGCTTTCAGAAAAGGAGTATCTAACCACTCGCGGCATTCTCTATCGGCAGGGCAAGGACCGAACACAAGGCATCACATTCTACGCGAGGTCAGATTACATCGCAGTTCACGGTGCAGAGAAGGCCGTCGAAATATGGCGGATACGAAGCGAAGAGGAAGTAAGAAAGAGCTTGGCGCGAAAGAGGAGGAGGAAGCGGGAAAAGGCGAAGGGTGAGGCGAATGGAGCTGTGCAGGAGGCTCAAGAGGCCGACGACAAGATTAACATCGCGGACGCCGAGATCAGCGAGGTCTTTGTGCCCTATGTGACCGTGCGGACGGCTGGCAAAGTCCGATCCGTCTCGTGGATGCACAACAAGGGAAGCAAGAAGCTGCAATTACTAGTCGGGACCAACAACAATCTCATAGACATCTACGAAATACCACAGAAAGGAAAGTCGAAGGTGGAGGACGCGCCAGACTACAATCGCACATTGTCAGTGGAGTTGGCAGGCCACAGAAACGACATCCGAGCGCTGGCTCTCAGCTCAGACGACCGAATGTTGGCTTCTGCATCGAGTGGCGGACTCAAGATCTGGAACGTCAAGACACAGAACTGCCTCCGGACGCTGGAATGCGGGTATGCGCTTTGCTGCGCGTTCTTGCCTGGCGACAAGATTGTGGTCGTGGGAACAAAAGACGGCGACATTGAGTTGTACGACATCGCCGCATCCTCACTGCTCGAAAAAGTCCCAGCACACGAGGGAGCCGTGTGGACTATGCAGGTGCACCCGGATGGCAAGTCGCTTATTACAGGCAGCGCAGACAAGTCGGTCAAGTTCTGGAACTTTGAGATAGTCCAGGAGGAGATACCAGGCACCAAGCGCACAATGCCGCGTCTTCACCTGGCCCAGACTCGCGTACTGAAGGTCAATGATGATGTGCTGAGCGTACACTTCTCGCCAGACTCACGATTACTAGCAGTCGCAACGCTGGATAACACCGTCAAAGTCTTCTTCGTCGACTCATTGAAGCTCTTCCTCAACCTCTACGGCCACAAACTCCCCGTCCTCAACATGTCAATATCAAGCGACAGTAAGCTGATCGCCACCTGTTCCGCCGACAAGAACGTCCGAATCTGGGGCCTCGACTTCGGCGACTGCCACAAAGCACTCTTCGGCCACCAAGACAGCATCATGCAAATCGCCTTCATCCCCCACCCCATCGACGGCGACGACAAGCACATCCTATTCAGCGCCAGCAAAGACAAAACCGTCAAGACCTGGGACGGCGACAAATTCGAGCAGATCCAGCGCTTCAAAGGCCACCACGGCGAGATCTGGGCCATGACCGTCGCGCGCACCGGCGACTTCGTCGTCACCGCCAGCCACGACAAGAGCATCCGCATCTGGAGCAAGTCCGAAGAGCCCATATTCCTCGAAGAAGAGCGCGAGCGCGAGCTTGAAGAACTCTACGAAAACACGCTCGCCACGTCCCTCGAAGATGAAGAGAATATCAACGGCGAACGCCCCGAAGCCGTCGACGCATCCAAGCAAACCATCGGCACACTCACCGCGGGCGAGCGCATACAAGAAGCCCTCGACCTAGGTATCGAAGACCTCGAAGTCGTGCGCGACTGGGAACAACAGCGCAAATCCAACCCCAAGATCGCGCCACCGCAACGCAATCCCTTATACATGGCGCTCGGCAACATCTCCGCCGAGCGACACGTCCTCAACACCCTCTCCAAAATCCCCGCCTCCACACTTCACGACGCGCTCCTCGTGCTACCCTTTTCCTACCTCCCCGCGCTATTCACCTTCATATCCATCTGGGTGCAGAAACAATGGAACGTCACGCTCACATGCCGCGTCCTATTCTTCATGCTCAAGACGCATCAGAAGCAGATTGTGTCGAGCAGGGAGTTGAAAGGTGTGTTGGAGAGTATGAGGGGGTATTTGAGACAGACGTTGGTGGGGAATAAGGATTTGATTGGGTTTAATGTTGCGGCTGTGAGGTTTGTGGGGGAGAGGGTGGATGAGGGGCGGTTTGTGAGGTTGGAGGATTTGGAGAGGGAGGGTGGAGAGGGGAGGGAGAGGAAGAAGAGGGGGTTTGTGGATGTGGCGTAGATAGAGGGTCTGGGGCGTGGTAGTAACAAGCGATGCGAAAATGTCAAAGGATGTCGATTTCAGGTACGGAGGTCCCTCGTACGATTATGCAGTTGATGGTGCGTATGCTAGATTCTGTTGCATTTTCTCCCTTATGTTTTAGACACTTGCCTGATGGGAGCAACAGAGCGAGGATATGGCACTTCACTGATGAACCAAAATCGTGACCATTAGCTGACTCGCGGAACACACCAAAAATAGATCTTATCACTAGCGCGCCTACACCCACCGCACACTGCAGTAGTGATCCAAATTTTCGATAACTCAGCACCTGACCACGGAGAAAAGGAAAGAAGCTGACTCTACCTAGACTGCTACCGGACTTAGTGTACCAACTAGCCATCAGCCCTATTGGTTCAAACGAACGAAGGATTCCAACGAGCATACCGCTCTTACCCGAAATGAGCAAGCGATTTGCGCTACAACTGCCAGATTCACTCGCTAGATCCACTTACACAGAGCGTAGGGAAATGTACATATGTAGAACGAGAGACGTCCCCACTACTGGGTGGACGCCAAGTACTACACCCATTTACTGATCATTATGAGGCTCTACGGATATACGGCTTTCATTTGCTTGCTAGTGCAAGCTGAGCAGTCTGATGCTAGAGTCCCTCATTCAAGTGAAGAAAGATACCTAACAGGCAAAAGAGCCGAGACCAACGCCTCAATCCCCGCACCCTTAGTCGTCAGGTATGCCACCCCATCCCCCTCACTAAGCATTACCACTCACCCAATCTGCATAGTCCCTCTCGCAGATGGGACGGCACCGACGGCCTATGGTCCACATTTAGCATTCAAATTGGCGCTCAGAGTCTGCGCGTGCTGCCTTCTACTACTTCGTCGGTGACGCGGGCGCTCACGAAGGTTAGCGGTTGTGGGAATTGGACGGCTGCGGCTTGTGTTGATTGGCATGGTGGGGTGGTTGATACGGGGAAGTCGGATACGTGGCGGGCGCTGGGGGAGGGGGGGGAGGGGTTGGAGAGGATGGGGTTGGGGGGGTTGGATGGGGGGGTTGTGGGTGTTGATGGAGTGGTAGTGTTGGGTGTTGAGGGTGGTGAGTCGATGTCGATGGGGGCGTTAGGACTGAGTCCGAGGGGGATGAATGGTTCGGACTCGGGTTTGAGGTTAATGGGGCAGAGCAGTCTAATTCAAAGGTTGAGCGATGAGGAGCTCATTCCCAGTCTGTCGTGGGGTTATACAGCTGGAGCTGGATACTGTAAGTCTCCATCTCTTCCACCTACTCAGTGACAAAAGCAAGCGACATACTCCTGGCTCTTTCTTCGTCTCTCGGCTGACAAGATACTCAGGGTCAGGCAACTTCTGGGGCTCACTAATCCTCGGCGGCTACGATGCAGCACGCTACATGAAGCCATCCACCACAGACTCGCAATTAACTTTTCCCTTGACCCAAGATCCAGCTCGCGATCTCGTCGTCGGCATTTCATCGATCAAGTACAGCAGTACCACCGAGCTTCTCGACTCTAAAAACATCACTTTCGCAGTGATCGATTCGAGTACGCCATTCTTTCGGCTGCCCGAAGCCGTGTGTAAAGCCTTCGAGGACGCTTTTGGCCTCACATGGAACGATCAAACTGAGCTATACACGCTGAATGCATCTCAGCATCTGGCACTGTCAAAGCTGGGTCCGGAAGTCACGTTTACGCTTTCACCGACTCTCCCACCCGCAGCTGCGAATAAGGCAGTGTCGATCACGTTGCCATATGCTGCACTTGATTTGACTGCAACTGCGGCAAATGGTACGGAGACGTTGTACTTTCCTCTTAAGCGAGCGGTGAACGAGAGTCAAGTTAGCTTGGGCCGAGCGTTTCTGCAAGAAGCATATCTCATCGCTGACTATGAGCGAAATGAGTTTTCGGTCTGGCCGGTTGATTGGAGTTGGACTTCGGCAAAGTCTAACGTCGTGCCCATTGCCTCAGTCACACAAGTCAATCGAGATGGCGAGAAACCTTCTGAGCCTGCTCGTGCTCGTGCTCATATAGGCAAAGGGGTTATTGCAGGCATAGCAGTCGGAAGCTCCGCTGGCGTCATCGTGCTCACTCTTCTCTTCTTCCTCTACCGGCGTCGACGTTCACAAAAGCATCATTGCACGCAAGAGCTTCCCGCCGCATTCGATCACGAACTTCACAGCGAGCACCGCTTCGAGTCACCGGGAGACGGGAAGTTCGAGTTAAATGGCATTGCGCGGCCACTTGAAGCGGACGTCAAGGATATTTCTTATGAGATGGATGCTGGTCAGTGTGGTGGGGAGAACGTGCCCGAGATACGGGTTACTTGTGCGACTGCGGAACCGACGTTGGAGGTGCATGGGAAGCGGGAGTATGGGGTTGATGAGAAGGGAAGTCGAATGCCAGTGGAGGCAACGAAAGATCTGGGGTGTGAAGAACAGTGTGAGAAGGACTTGGAGAAGCAAGGCGCGATGAGCTTCAATGACTTTATGAAGCGAGCACTTGTAGCTCATCGATAATGGTCGAATTCGGAATGCGAATGCAGGTTGAATGATGTACAGGTTCTGATCATCATCGATGAAGGGACGCTCCACATATTGAATCGATCCAGCGCTAACTATGATTTGATGATCACGACGGAGGACAGTGCGGTCAAATCGACACTTCACTCTCACTTCACCGCGCCATTCCATACCCCCAGGACCCTGCTGACCTCAGCTACCGAAAAGTGGAGAACTCGCTGAACCCATATCCTGCGTACTCCCATTCCTCCATGACGTCCATCACAACGATACTTGCAGTGTTGCGCTCATGGGAATTCCCGCGTCTCATAGTATGGATCAACCACGCGTCCGAGTTGGCGATGTGTTTGCGGCTCCTTCTAGATCTAAAGCTGCGAGAAGTAAGTACGATACTAATCTGTCACGTAATGCGTGGGGCCACATGCTATTTGTGCTTGGGCCAACGCCAGATTACCCAGGATACTGGGATGTGAGGACAGTAAGTACAGCTTCAGATACTTTAGGAAGGACACTAACGCTTCCGCAGATTACGAAGAAGATGCGTGCGATAGATGAATACATTCCATTCTATCCCTTACCACAAGGGGAGAATCCACTGCAGCTGCAGCTTGGCAACGGAAGACGCTTCCTAAGAGATTCGTACTTGCGTATAGCTGAAGACTATTGGATCGAAGAAAGCGGTCTAAAGAAGCGACTTGCCTACGTTCCACTTGATGGACCGCTAAGCGTGAAGAGTCTGCTGAACATGATAAGAGAGAAGCATCTGCAGGCAGAAGCTGAACGACGCATGCTCGAGGAAGCAGCCCTTGTGGATATGCGGTTGGACTCCAAATTGATCGATGTATCTTTGGATGCGTGGAATCGGTTGGAGATAGGTGGTCTGCCTGATGTCCAAGAGTGGACCAGGTGAAGGCGTTTCTGCTGGAGGTCAAGCGGGCTCGCGAGCGGCTGGATACAGAGGAACAGGAGCGCAGACGGAAGGCGGATGTGTAAGCAAGGTTCCGGAAACGGATGGGAGACAACTTGGGTGATATCTTGCGGCTGCATGGAGCTGATGTACGAGGCTTAGAGAGTCTGCGTTGAGTGGTTCGTCTGCATCACAGAGGAGGTGGAGCGCAATCGGAGAGCGGATGTGCAAGCGAGGTTCCGGGGACGAATGGAAGACAGCTTGGGCGACATCTTGCAATTGATCGGAGCTGATGTATGAAGCCTGGAGAATCTGCTTAGCGCAGATTCTCTAGGCTTCGTACGCGTTGAGTAGTTCGTTGACTTGTGCGACTGGCTTGACAGCCGCAAAGTCGAAGACGAAGAAAGCATGGGATCGATCAGAAGTTTCACTGGGATAGCGAAACTTCGCAAACGGATTGCTCGAGACTCGATAGGACTACCATGGGTACCCGCGAGTGTGTGTAGAAAGATGTTGGAGTTGATTCTCAACAGCAGTCCTGGCTATATAACTTACACATAATTTTAGAAGCACAAATCTATTGAGAGCAATGATCCGTACGTACTCAAGCGGTCGCCTCGCTTTCACTTCATCACGGCTGACGTAGCCGAGCTTGCAAATTTTATCTCCACCCCATCACGCACATTCAACAAAGATGCGAGTTCCCAAGCCACAAAAAGAATCAGCTAAGTCACCACACCTAGCCACCGTCTGTCAATTCATTTCGCCCATGGCCACAATATCGATTCTACTGCATACGGCAGGTCCGCGCGTCAGCCTAGGCGACATCTACAAAGCGCCCGTCCGCGACAAATGTGCGACGGAGAGTAATGCGACGAATCTAGAAAGCCTCGCGTGGGGCCACATGGTTCTCGTTCTCGGCCAAGTGTCACGCAACTTCGAGTACTGGAGGATTGGTACAGTGGATGACACCGCGAAGATAGACACTGCGTCAGGACTAACAAAGGCTTTGTCAGATCAGTACCAAAGCCCGCAACACTGAAGACTACATTCCATTCTACCCGGTTCCGCTCTCTAGCTACCCCATGCAGCTGCAAATCGCCAAAAGCGCACAACTACCGGAAGACTCATACCTGCGCATAGAGGAAGAATACTGGATTGAAGAGAAGTACCTCGAACACTTGGTCGCCTGGGTGCCTATAGAGGTTGAAATGGGAATGAAAAGACTCGGCGATCTGCTGCGTCAGAGGCAAGAAGAAAAAGCCCAAAAGTCCAAGGAAGAAGTTGTGGCTGCCAACCGTCGGGTGGAGGAAGCTGCAGAGGCTGAGCGGGCCCGGAAAGAAGCAAATCAGGCCGCAAGTCGAAACATTTACAATCGATTTGCAATCGCACTTTCGCAGTTGACTGCGCAACATTCGGATCCGGACGTACTGGCGCATCACGAGCAAGCATTGCTCAATACTCTCAGTTTGGAAGAGAGAAAATGCATTATAGCTGAAGCAGATCGGCAGGAGGAGAAGAGGCTGGTAAAAGAAGCCGAGGTCAAAAGGTTAGCGAGGGAGAGGCAGGTGAAAGAGAAGGCCGAGTGTTCGCAGGTGCCAAGCCAGTGAGGGCTTAGCTCCACTCAAGTTGGACTAGCGTCATTCTGCGCTTCCCTCAGAGCCTCAGTAGCCTCACAATCTATCACTCAGTTCGCCCACTTTCTCCTCTCAGTCCATCACCGAGAAAGAGAGAAGGGACCGCGAGCGCCTGGAATCCAACAATAGGCTTCGACGCAAGTATTCGGCTCTACTCGACCGAGAGAATGCGATGAAGACGCAAGTGAACGATATGGAGGAGGCACTAGAAAGTCTGAAGCGGGCTACACGGGCCGTCGGACGAGAGCTCGATGATTTCGAAAGACAGATGGATAGGGTTGGGATCTGAGATGTATCTTAGGTACAGTTGATTCACGACTCAGATTCACCCCACCTGCTATTCTCTCTGGTACTCCCGTGACATCCTTAGGCCTTGATGGCCCTTGATGACAAACACGAGCCACCTCGTCTTACTTCAGGAGTATTTTATCAGTCTCCAATAGTGCTTCAGGGGAATGTGCGCGTCGTCAATGGTACCATAAGTATCGAGGTCCCGGTCGAATCGTTGTTCACCCGTAGACGAACGCCATCTAGCAGATAGAGGGGCCACGAGGGCCTGGACTCCAACGGAAAGCTGCGACGCAAGTATCAGACTACGTTCGATCAAGAGGGTAAGATGGAAAAATAAGCTAACCATATGGAACAGGCACGAGAAGGTCTCGAGCATGCTAAAAGGACTTTCGCACGAGGTCTGATTAATGTGGAAAGACAGACGGACATCACTAGAATCTAAAGCCCATCTTTGGTGAGAATGATATGCAATTCGCATTCGTGAGTGTTATCACACTTCTAAAGGTGTCCATTTTGTGTCTAGTTTCCCATCTCCTCTTTAAATTGGCAACACAATCTGAACTGCGCATAGGTAGATCCATACATTCGCCGTCGGAGTCGAGTTTGCGGGTATTATTTTAACACCTCGAGTACTAGTTCTCGTTAGATCAACAAGATATGAATTGAGGAATCATTTACGTTGGGGTCGTTATCACAAGTCACCATGCAAGACAAAGTGTCAGAGCGGCATAGCCTGTGGCAGTCTAGAGTGGAACACTCCTGACGAGGCTGTACATGTTAAGAGAGGTTCTTTGGCTTGTGTAATAGTAGACTTACCGAGATGTCGGCTCTGGTCGAGGACGTGGGGAGTTGGACATGGTGTGCAGGTAGAGCGAAGGTGCATGCAAATATCGCTACGGCGTACCCAAGAACAAGTCTCATTGTGTTGAACTTCAGATTTTGTGAAAATTTGAGGAATTAAGAATGTAAGAGGCTGGGAAGCGGACTTTAATGCTGGTGCTTCTCTTGTCTGGTCGAACACGGACACTCCCCCACTGCCCGAAGTGCGGACCATGGTACACAGGTCTCCGGTCTCGGTAAAGTCAGGAGCCTTCTGTATTTCTCAAGCTTGCTTCAGCTCTTCGTCATCCCACTGCCTAATCTCTCTGGTACTCTCGTGACAACTCTAAGCCTTGATGAACCGTTGATGACCTTCATTCGAGTAACCTTGCCTCATTTCAGGGGTATTGGTCGGTCTCCAATAGGACTGTAGGGGAACTCACGCGGCGTCGATGACACGGTAGATGTCGAGGTCTCGGCCGAAGCCCACCTGCATTGTTCGATCAACTGGAAAGAAGTACTGGCTCACCGTATGTCGTTCTCACGGCCTTGAGAGACGTTAAGTCTAGTGAGGAAAAAAATCTTACTCCATCTCCCCGGTAAGCTCTGCTGTGCACTCATAGACAAACGCCATCTAGTGCATACTGCGGGCCGGAGAGTCGACTCAATGCCCGAATCTTGGAGCTCTCCACCATAGGGACGCGAGAGCATCCTGAGCTTGCCGCCAACTCAGATCAGCGGTTCCAACAACATGCGAAAGGGTGACTTGCAGTTTTTGTTAGAGCTTGGTGCGTGCCCCCAATCTCAGTGTTACTAGTATTTGGTGGTGGCAGAATTTTAGATGACTGCCAGTTTACTTTCACTCGAACATGAATCTACCTTAGTCACCCAACAAGACCCTTGAAATTTCTTTTCGCCTGCAATTTCGGTCTGCACACCAAATCATCGCAACAGTCCCGCACATCGACCACCACGATCATGATACTACTAAAGGGAATCAACAGCACAGCCATGGCTCCCAGTAACGAGGTCAACATCCAAGTAGGCGAGATCTTCTGGAGCCCGACGTCCGTTAAAGCCGAGAGTCTAGGCATCGAAACCAGTCTCACGGGCAAAGCTTTCGGCCATATGATCCTTGTACTCGGCAAGCGCCCAGATCATGAAGGACACTGGAGGATCATGACAGTAAGTCTGAACACGCATACGTACAGTGGAAGGATTTGACACGTTTCCTAAGATCACAACAAAAGTCTTCGACGAGTACCACTTTCTACCCTTCCACCCTGTACCGCTGGGGCCTTATCATATGCAGCTTCGACTCTCAGACGCTGCGAAACTTCCCAAGGAGTCATACCTCAATATATGGAAGGAATACTGGATTGAGGCCCGAGGACTTGGCGATCGGGTCGCATGCATCACCCCTGGCAGAGGTTTGGAGGCTTTGCTTGATCTAGCCCGCGAGCGCGAGCTTGAAAGGGAGGAAAGAAAGCAAAAGCTCGATGCAAGGGCTGATAGGCGCTTGTACGAGCTCTTCTTCGCCATGGACCAGTTTTGGGACCAGGAGTTAGATGATGAGGAACACATGCGTACAGCTGATGAGCTTCGAAGTATCTACGATCAAGCCACGAAGGACAGATACATGGACGTGCTGAAAGAACATGGGGATGAGGACATGCACCTGGTTGTCAAGAGATGGTTGGCCAACCACCAACTTGCGAAAGAACAGTTTGCAAAGGAGCTTGTCGCAAAAGCGCAGCTCGCCCAACAGCGACTCGCAAAGAAGGAACGCCAAGAGAAGCGACGCACAGAGAAGCAACTAGCAAAGAAGGTCCTCGAGGAGTCAAACCCACCAGGAGGAAAGCTTGTCAAGAAGCCTCTCGCCATGAGGGAGCTTGCACAGGAGCTATTTGCAAAGAAAGTGAACATCGCGGAGAAGCTTGCACAAGAACTGTTCGCACAAAAGCTTGTGGCCGCGGAGAAGCTTACAAGAAACAGACTGGCGAACAGAGCTCGAGGGCTGGAGATCTTTGCACGTGTAGAGCTCGCGAAAGAGGAAGAAGCTGAAACATTGCAGCCACCAGGCGACGCTCTGACTTACGAGGCAATAAAAGAAGATGAGGACATGCGACGGGGTACCCAAATCAAGGATCAACTGGCATGGAAGCGCTTGATGCTTCAGCACCAGAATTCCAAGATCGGCAAGCGCCGAAACGCCATTAAAAGGGCGACAGAGGAGCTGGCGAACGAGGAACGGGCATTTGGACAATGCATGGAGGATTTGATAGAGCAGACGATGGCGTTGTTGTCGGAGAAGTGATCACAAGATGGTCGGGCTTATGGTGAGATGAACACGCACGATGGCGAACGTGGGCCTTGTCTACCCTCATAGAACGTTGAAACGTCGAGACGCGGTCCTGTACAATATGTTGAGTTTTAATTGCTGCATTGGAACATGGTGTGGTAAGTGCTGTGAATTCATTAGAAAGCAGTCTGGAGGAATAACAATTCGGAAGTCTTCACGTTTACTTCAGTCCAGCACACTCCTGATCTACTCATTGAGACCCGTTAACTTCAGCCCACAACGTTGGAAAGCGATGGGCTGGATATCCTCACCTTCACTTCACCACCTTCGTTTGAGTCACACAATGAGACCCTTGAAAGTCAACCTCGGGTCGGAATTTTCTCGCGCCTCAACAGCCGCAGTCACGCACCTCTCAAGTATTTTGGAGCACAGCACTCCGTAAATAGTCCTCTGGATACGCAAATATGGCAAGCTCATCGAGCGACGAAGTTCGGTCTCGCGTGCAATGTGGCGACATATTCAGAGGTCCACCGCGCAAAATTAACGGGGGTAGGAAGACGAGAACGACTCTTGGAGGCGGCGCATGGGGTCATATGGTCCTCGTCCTTGGAACAGTGCCCGGACTTCCGATCTTCTGGAGGATAATGACGGTATGAATCTGTCTCTGGTCATGACCATGACTGCGGCTAATACACGATAAGATCACGACCAAATCCCAGGACGTAGACAACTACGTACCTTTCTGGCCTGTGCCACAAGGCCAGTACCCTTTGCAGCTTCGCCTTAGCAACCTCGCCCCACTTCCGTGAATCTCACACCTGCGCATTAAAGAAGAGCAATGGATCGAGAACGAAGCCCTGCAAGAGTGGGTCGACTGGGTGCCGTTAGCTACTGTGCTGGGCGAGCTACTGGACTTGATCAAGGAGAGGCACCTTGAGAAGGTACGAAGCACGTGGGCGACACCCCCGTTCCAGGGGATAGCATTGATGGTAGATCTACTCCTTCACATTCTAAAGGGCTAGGCTGCCATCGAAGAGCAGCTAGAAAAGGAGCGGATAGACGCCGAAAACGAACAATTGGCGCACGAGCGAGTGATGAAGGAGATAGCCGAAGAGGAGGCTCAGAAAGCATATGAGGTAGGTTCCATGCTCACTGCTGTAATGCCTAAAGTTCTAACATTATTTGCTTAGCTCCAAATGAAGTATACGCAAAGACTCGCCGACTATGCAGCCCAAAAGTCAGCAGAAGCTCGCGCCTTAAGTAGCCAAGTGTGCAGGGCGCGGTACTCCTACATACTGAATCAGATGGAATGCTTGTCGCGGCAAATGGAAAGCTTGACGCTGGAGAAAGAAAGACTGGAAAAAGGATTCCAGGAAGAGGAAAAGGATTCGGCGCGAAAAATCTATGACGACCGGATTCGAGAGCAGAGACAACGTCGACAAGCTGAGGAAGACAGGCTGGAACTCTGGGAGCGATCTTTGCGGCAAAGGGCAGCGTATCTGGAGAGTTACGCAGGTTTTATGGAAAGGCCACAGATGCCCACAGACTCAGTGGAGATGTTGCTGGCGCGAGTTCAGTACGGCATGGACAAGGAAACTCATCGGCAAGAGAATGAGGCGTAAAAAGCAGCAAAAGCAGGCATGGGAGACTATGGAATCATGAGCATTTGGTGTTAGCACAAAGCTAAACGGCCGGCGTGGAATCTACACATACAGAACGTCACCCAGATCTGTCGTCTCTCTAATTTTGTATTCATCCAGCCTTTCATATGATTTTCATCTACCAAGTCTCTTAAATAATCCGAGTTGCTCCTAACCATTATCAGTGACAACATTCCGCAAGCCGCAACATCACATTCACTTCACCGTACTGTGCCCAAGTCCCACAGCCGAGCCAATTCCGCTTGGACAAGATCCTAGAAAACCTCAAACTTCCCCAAAATCTAGACCCTGCAAAAAATCTTCAACGCACAGCCTCACTCAAGACACCTCGAACCACCACAAAATACACCGCTCCAACACCACAAACATGCCCATCCCATCGCCATACCTCCAAGACCAACCCCGCGTAGAACGCGGCGACATCTTCAAAGCCCCTCCACGCAGAATCGAAAAGGGCCGCGCCACAGAAACGAGCCTTGACTGCAGCGTATGGGGTCACATGGTCCTCGTCGTGGGGCGTTTGCCTGGTCCCGCTGAGTACTAGAAGATCATGACTGTGCGTACCAATTTTTGCGCGATTCGTTTAGATGCTGAGCTGATACATTACATAGATCACTACGAAACCATGGGATACCAACGATTTCATCCCCTTCTGTCCCGTTGACAAACGCGACCATCCGATGCAGCTCGCACTCAGAGACGACAAAGAGTTTATGCAGGAGTCGTATTTGCGCATCCGAGAAGAGTACTGGATCGAGGACGCTGGTCTGGTCACCTTGGTGGAGCAAGTGCTGCCACGGGACTTTCGAGTATGGAGGAGTTAGGCTATCGCCTGGAATTGAGGGAATTGAGGAAGAAGTGTGAGCAAGAAGCGGAGAGATACGCCCGTGACGAAGACTGCGAGGAAGAGGTTCCGGTCTGGGCTCACCGGTTGACCGTCAAGATGGTCAAAATGGAGGGCAAAATGGAGGAGATGGGAGGACAGATGGACAAGATGGGTGGACGGATGGACAACATGAGAGGACATATGGACAAGATGCACGACGACAGCAGTGACAGATGCCAGTCTGGGCTCGCCAGTTGATGGACAAAATGGACGAGATGAGCGGGCGCCTGGCCGCAATAGAGCTGGACATGATGACGTGGAGAATGCAGCCCTCCCAAGCGTTAGCGAACTAGGTAGTTCGCTGGAATTGGTGGTATATACATACAATGTACAAGGTGTATACGTACACATCCACCATCCGCCATCTTTCTCCAACACCCTTTGTATACATCCAGCCTCTGCTTTTCTCCTCAACCCACCATATTTCATGCTCCAAGTCCCATATCCTCTTATCGTACATCCCCATCCATCTAACTCATCCCCTTCAAAAAATTCGCCTCCTTAATCCCCGCCCTCCGCTTATTCCTCATCGCCTTCGTCAACTCCTCCCTCGCCCCCGACGCCTCCACCGCACCCTTCGCACTCCCATCCCCAGCCGGCAAATCA